>Ga0214472_10006093_pt1 | contig 12645 bp, 5 predicted proteins | sample RVTome_6_FD_207662 | JGI IMG/M metagenome (GOLD analysis project Ga0214472, IMG submission 207662) | Soil microbial communities from uranium-contaminated site in the Upper Colorado River Basin, Wyoming, United States - RVT140D175 | ecosystem: Environmental > Terrestrial > Soil > Contaminated >... | reverse complement strand
CAGGCTAACTTCGGTCACTGGACGGAGCGCCGCCGGACAGAAACTGGCCGAGGTCTTTCCCCATCTTTCGGCGCTGGACCTGACCATCACGCCAGAACTGGAGGGCAGCCTGGACCTGGTGTTTTCGGCCCTGCCCCACAAGGCCAGCGCCGAGGCGGTGATTCCAGTCCTGGAACAGGGAATTAAAGTCATCGACATCAGCGCCGATTTTCGGCTGAAGCAGGCCAATGTGTACACCGAATGGTACGGGGTAAACCATCCCGACCCGTCCTACCTGGAAGAAGCGGTGTTTGGTCTCCCCGAGTTGCACCGTGACGATATCAGGGACGCCCGGCTAGTCGCCAACCCCGGCTGTTACCCCACCAGCGCCATCCTGGGACTGGCACCAGCCACCTACCACAATCTGATCGAGAGCGACATCGTCATCGACAGTAAATCGGGCATATCCGGTGCGGGCCGCAGTCTGGGCCTGGCCACTCATTTTTCCGAGGTCAACGAAAACGTGATGGCCTACTCCCTGGACGGCCACCGGCACCTGCCGGAAATCGCTCAGGAATTGGGCTCCCTGTCCGGCGGCCCGCTGAGCATCACCTTCCTGACCCACCTGATACCGATGACTCGCGGCATCCTCAGCTCCTGCTACGCCAGGCTGCGACCGGAGCATCGGGGTGATGGGATTGAGCAGTTGCGGGCGGTGTACCGGGAGTTCTATGCCGACCACCCCTTTGTGGTGGTGCCCGACCAGCCGCCCCAGACCAAGCAGACCCTGGGCAACAACCAGTGTCTGGTCTACCCGACGGTGGACCGGCGCACCGGACGGCTGATCGTCATTAGCTGCATCGACAACCTGGTCAAGGGAGCGGCGGGGCAGGCGGTCCAGAACATGAACCTGATGAGCGGCTGGCCGGAAACCACGGCACTGGAAGCACTGGCAGTTTATCCATAACTTTTCACCTCTGGTTTATTGTGTCTGATTTATTGTAAGATGTTGCCGTGCCCCGGTCGTCTAGCCTGGTCAGGACGCCACCCTTTCAAGGTGGAGATCATGGGATCGAAGCCCATCCGGGGTACCATGTAACTTTCTCAGGCACAAAAAACGGCCTTACCGCTCCGGTGCTGCAAAATGAATGGCCGTCAAGCAGGTTTCTGACCACCACCTGGTAGCCGATCACCACCTGTCGATCAGGGGTGCCGGCAGGGGATTTCTGATCAGCCTCAAGGCGTCGAACCGCTACGCGGAGGGCTATCTGCGTGAGTTAGAGCTAGCCGTGGCATTGCTGGCCGACTACGCTGAGAGCCAGGAATGGCCTGCCGTTGGACTGCTGACAACCTCCCACATTGAAGAGTACCTTTACTATCTCCAGACCCGGCCTCGCTGGTTCGGCCAGCGAGGCCGGGAACTCAAGCCGCCCAGTCAGTCACATATCGAAACCCAATATCGCCGCCTCAAGCGGTTTTTTGCCTGGCTGGTGGAGCGCGGTCACTGTGAGCGCAACCCCTTGGACCTGATCCCCCATCCCCACATCGACGAACGGGTGATTCCCACCATATCGGAGCGACAGCAACTCGACCTGCTGCGTATGGTCGACCCCAGGCTCGCCCGGTCTTCAGGCGAGCGTTTCAGGTTCAGCCGAGACAGAGCCGTGCTGTACCTACTCATTGACACCCCCGGGCGACGTAACGAGATCGCCACCCTAATAATGGACACGGTGGACCTGGACTCGGGAGCCATACTGGTAATGGGAAAGGGCCGCCGGGAGCGGTGGATGCCGCTGGGGAACGTGGCGCAGGAAGCGCTTTGGGACTATCTACAAGCTCGGTCCATTATCGCCAATGTCAAGGAGCAGGCCCTGTGGCTTTCGGAGCAGGGGCAGGCGATGCAGCCAAACTGGCTCTACCTGATGCTCAAGCGCCTGGGGGAGCGAGCTGGCGTTTCCAATCTCCACACTCATCGGTTCAGGCATACCTACGCTATGAACGCCCTAAGATCGGGAATGCCGGAGCGAGTGTTGATGCTGGCTGGAGGTTGGAAGCGCATACCTGAGACCTACTTTCGCACCCTTGGAGCCGAAGATGTGGCCCGGGTTCACCGAGAGATAAGCCCGGCGGACCGGTTGGGGCAAGCGCAAATGGCACAGAATCGGCAGCGGAAACAAGGAAAAGCTCGGGGCAAGCTATAACCGAGAAAAACCAACGAGTCTGATGGTGATGAGCTATCCGGCCACCCCGCCTTCGACCGCCCCGGGGCGGAGTACCACTGGGTCCGGCGGTTCTCGGCCGCTACTAACCCTTCGGCACCGGCTGCTGCCCAAAATCAATCCCTCTTGGCGACCTCGTATCCTGCTGACACCCTCCTATGGACCAGTCCGGAGATCACATCTACACTAGAACATAGGTTCCATTCACCAGGCAAGCAGTTATCTGACGGCCGAAGCCGGCGTCTTTGAGGGGCTGGAAGGTGGCAGATTTCTCCTATCAGGGTCCGCCGGGGCACGCTCTTCTCGTCCGGGTTGACCTGGAGGTCACCTCAGCGCTTCGACGTTTTCTCCAGTCCACGCTGCCGGGGTGATTTCGCTCGAAGCGTGCATTCTACTAGAGGATTCCACTATGAAAGTCGAGAAGGTTAGCGCCAACATTCGATATTCCCAGGACACTGGCAAGGGTGCCTGGAAGGTTATCGAGCTAGGCGCCGAGGGCTCGGTTGACGCCGAGGAACAATGGCAGGCTGCCCAAACATTGCTGTACGCCGAGCTGGGGAAGCAGTTAAAAGCCCTCTGGGTCAAAGGGACCAGCACCACCGCTCAAGCCCCTGGTGGCACCTAGAACCACGGAGACGAGCCCAACCAGCGTCCCTAAGCCGTATAGAATCAAGAACCTTTGATCCTACTTTTCAAGTCACTTTGTTGCGCTTGAGTAGCAATGGTTCGAGTCCACTACGGTGGGCCAAGCGCAGACGAGCCAAACGACGTCAACATCTTCGGGCCGGACAGAGGACAGGGGAGGGATTAGCCACAACTCGCCGTCACTTTGGAAGTGGCTTTGCGGGTGTGGAATGCGATTCCGGCAATTTGATTCGTTCTTTGACTGCGTTCCGCTCGCTATGATTCCTGATATATAATCCCCAGCAACGCCACGCTTTTTCCATCAGCAACTCGGGAGTTGAGCATGAAGTGTTCATCCTGTGGCCAAATAAATCCGACAGGTTCAGCCTTTTGCAACTCCTGCGGAACGAAATTGGCTTCAACACTATCTACCGAGCCTTCTGCCAGCGATATATCTTTGATCTCTCCCACAGGCTACGTTGGTCGTCTACATGAACAGGCTGAACTAAGATCAGCCCTCAGGGAAACGCTGTCAGGGCGAGGCCGCTTGGTAATGCTAGCCGGGGAACCGGGCATCGGCAAGACCCGCACCGCGCAGGAGTTGGCAGCCTTGGCTGAAACCCAGGGGGCTCAAGTCCTCTGGGGTCGGTGTTACGAAGAAGGTGGAACGCCGCCCTACTGGCCCTGGCTGCAGACCCTAAACTCTTACATAAATCGGTGTCCTCCGGAACAACTACAAGCCGAGACGGGTCCGGGAGCGTCCGCTATCAGTGAGATTGCTGCGGACTTGAGAGCCAAGTTACCTGACATTAAATTGCCGCCGATCTTGGAGCCAGAGCAGGCCCGCTTCCGTCTCTTCTCAGCAATCTCTTTCTTCTTGAAGAACATGGCACTATCTCAACCCTTGCTGCTGGTGCTAGACGACTTGCACTGGGCGGACAGGTCCTCACTACAACTATTGGAGTTCCTGGCTCGGGAGATTCCTACTAGTCCCATGCTGCTTTTGGGAACCTACCGGGACGTGGAAGTGTCCCGACGGCACCCGCTATCCGAGACTCTAGGCAGTCTCATACGAGAGCAAAGCTTCCAAAGGCTGCAACTATCAGGACTGGCACAGCCAGAGGTTGAACTACTGCTGCGAAGTTCCATTGGAGGAACTCCTACACCCGGTTTGTTAGCAGCCGTTCAACAACGAAGTGAAGGCAACCCACTGTTCGTGGGGGAAATAGTGAGGATGCTGGCTCACGAAGGGGTAGCAGAGGATCCTGAGGTACTTACCAACATCCCCGAGGGAATAAGGGACGCCATCGGAAGGCGCCTAAACCGCCTCACGGAAGAATGCAACCAAGTTCTGACTACTGCCTCGGTCATCGGCCGGGAGTTCGAGCTGCGACAGTTAAATACACTGATTGAGAATATGTCCGAAGAGCAGATCTTGGAAGTTCTGGAGGAAGCTCTGGCAGCTCGTGTGATTGATGAGTTACCCCAGTTCGTGGCTAGCTACCAATTCACTCACGCACTGATCCGAGAGACTCTGGTAGATGAGCTAAGCACAACACGAAGGGTACGGCTCAGCGCCCAGATTGCCGCGGCGCTTGAGAGTTTGTACTCGGATGATCTCGAAAATCACGCAGCCGAGCTGGTCCATCACTTCGCCGAGGCCGAGACAGTCTTAGGTCCGGAGAAAGTTGTCCAGTACTCCTTATTGGCCGGAGAGCGGGCCTTGGATTCCTACGCGTTTGAAAACGCTCTGGTTCATTTTCAACGTGGCTTGGCTACGAAAGGTGGCCGGATGGATGATCAAGCTGCAGATCTGTGGTTTGGTTTAGGTCGGGCGCAGGCGGCGACAGCGCAAGCTCACGAGATGGCCGAAGCAATAGAGAGTTTGACTCGTGCCTTCGAACACTACTCAGCGACTGGAGATTCTACTAAGGCCGTTACAGTAGCTGCATACCCCTTTCATACGACTGCGTTAAGAATCCCTTCAACGGTCGAGCTAATCGGTCGTGGCTTGGCCTTGCTGCCCGAAGGATCCCCCGCCACCGGAAGTCTATTGACGAACTACGGGTCAGCGTTATTCTTCGGTAAAAGTGACCACGTTGGAGCACAGGAAGCTTTCGCCAGAGCAATGGCCATTGCCAGACAGGAAGGCGACCTAGTCCTGGAGACCAAGATTTTGACCGCCGAGGTGCAGGTAAATCTACGCGTTCCCAGACTTCATCAAGAAGGAATACAAAAAGGACTCCGGGCTATTGGTTTGGCTCAGCAAATTAGAGACACTTACTCCGAATTGATCGCTCACTACTACACTGGCCATATCTTCAGGGCTATTGGTAATTCAGAGGAGGGTCTTAAACATGCTCATGCTGCATTGACCCTGGCCGAAAATTTGCGAGACCGATATTGGCTAGCTGGGACACTTAGGGACAGCCAAATGGATTGTCAACTGCGGGGGGAATGGAACACCGCTCGTGAAGTTAGTGAGCGGGGCCTGTCGGTCTCGCCTATGGACCCGCGACTACTCCGGATGCGGACCATGCTAGAGTACCAAGTTGGAGAATTTGAACAAGGGGAGCTTTATCTTGAACTGTCTTTGGAAGTGATGCGTCAGAGCATTCCTAGCACCGGGCCACAATACTCTTCGCCGATTCAAACCATCCCAAGAATTGTTCTAATTACTGGTGAGATTAACCTATTAACTGTGGCTGAAGAGGCGTTCGCTGATATGATTTCTTCGCCTTCAGGAAGGGGCGACTTCCAGGGTGCGATGCAAGGCTTTCGGCCGCTGGTGAGCATTATCCGGAAAGATATCGAGGCCGCTAGTGAGCAATACATCGGTTTGCGATCCCTCCGCGATTTAATGCTTGGGGACACCCCCCGTGACCGAATTCTGGGACTGTTGGCTTGTACCGCGGGAGATTTGGACAGTGCGATCCAGCATTTTGAAGATGCCCTCGCATTCTGTAGGAGGGCGGGCTACCGCCCCGAGCTAGCGTGGTGTTGCTCTGACTACGCCGACACATTGCTACAGCGCAACAATCCTGGCGACGCCAATAAGGCTAGAATCCTCCTTGACGATTCCCTGGCCATCTCCACCGAACTGTGCATGCGACCGCTAAAGGATCTGGTCCTGTCCAGACTGGATACGCTAGCATCATCTCCCACCAAAGCACCATCGTACCCCGATGGCTTGACTCGTCGGGAAGTGGAGGTGTTACAGCTGCTTGCTCTTGGCAAAAGCAATCGGGAAATCGGCGACGCGTTGGTGATTTCCGAAGGTACTGCCCGGAGGCATGTCAGCAATATTTACGACAAGATAGGAGCTACCAATCGGGCAGAAGCCACCAGATACGCACTGACGACCGATCTGGGTTTTCAAAGTTAGGCTACCCTTTACCGCTAACAACAGCAACCGCCTGTTGGGAAGTAGTCGCCGTCCTTCGGATTGACCGCACCCATGTCCTCCTTGAGGTATTCGCAAGCCCGAGCTACATAATTTACCAAGATCAGGTGAATCCGCTGAATAACGCCCTTCGGTGATGGGGATTGAGAAGTTTCCGTGATATCAATCTGGGTAACGTTCACCGTGCTCATTGCTTTCCTCCAGCTAACTCGATTTAGTAACAGATTAGCCTTGGGGAGGAAAAGCAACATCGGCAGAAAAGCACAACTTGCTGGCCAGTGAGAACTGGGAACATCCGCCTAGCGATGCGTAGAATGATGTAGATTTGAAATGATGGGTAAGGGAAGAATGTGCGGGATTGTGTACGACGCCGGAGAGCACCCAAGCCCACGGTAGACCAACAACTACCTTTGCGCTAAACCAGCAAATTCAAGGGCTTGGCCCGGTAGGGAAAACCTCTTCTTGAGGGGAGAAAGGCTTGCTGCGTCAAGGGCAATCGCTCTAATCTGGTTAATCTATCACGTAAATCAGGCGAGTAGGAGCTCCCATTTTGGTGGATTGGTGGATCAAACTAACGGGGTAGCCACGTTTGTAGCTACCCCGCTTCTGATAACCTGAAATCTCGGCTCCCAAATAACCGACCGGTGTCCGGGTCGTAGTACCTGGCCCGCAGATAATAGAAGCTGGGAACGCCGTCTTGCTGTTCACCAGTGAATTAAGAAGGAGGTGCTCCCGCTGCCCGTCACGGGGCGGGTGCCCCAGGAGACGTCATAGCGGTTGTTGGCAATACATCGCCGCCGCCGGTCGCGGGTTTGTTCACTTGAGCTACCCTTGTCAACAGCATGGGCTGGAGGAAGAGAAGGGGGTTGAGCAATTACAATATTTTTATAGGCCCAAAGTCCAGCTAAGGTTCACTGCCACCAATTATTAACAAGCTGTTTTGTATCGATGATTTGCCAGCAACCGTTTGTTCTCGCTCAAAAGCGTCTTGCAGCGCTTTTTTGACTATTGGAGAGTTTGATTCGTCTGCAATCCCGGCGAGGATATTCGCTGTTGCGCACCTCACCCGGTAGCTCTTGCTTTTCAGCATTTTTGTAATTTGCGGCAAGACTTCTTTTTGCCCCAAAGCAAATAAAGATTCGTACATCCTTACTCTAGCTGAACCCGAACTTTCTTCATTTAAAGCCGCCTCAATTGCCGGTATATTCTCCCTTGCACCTATTAGTCCAAGCCCTTCCGCAGAGTACCCTCTCACAAGAGCATCGTGATCCTTTAATCCGATCAAAAACGCTGGTACAGCTTTCTGATCGCCGATAGCTCCCAAGCTTGCTGCTGCGAAGGTGCGGACCAAGGAATCAGGAGAGCTTCGCAACAAATCAGCCAAATCGTCTACAGCTTCCTTGGCTCCCAGTTCGCCCAATTGCTCTGCTGCCGAGATCTGAACCGCCGTGTCCCGATCACTCAATGATCTGACAAGGGCGCTCACAGCCTCAGGACCACCTATCGCACCAAGAGCTTCCACTGCAGCCGATCTGATCCTGTAATTCTTATCCTCCAGTGCTTTGACAAGGGCCAATCTGGAATTTTCACTCGCATGTCTACCTAGACTCTCGGCTGCGCTAATTCTTTCTCGAACCCTGCCATTCGTCAACAACCTAATGAGGTCTGAAACAGTTGAACCCATAGTATTCCTCTTTCTTGTCGCTTTCGTGCAACTCTCTAGAACGTTTTTGATATTATCGCTGTTTTTGCCTATTACGCATTCCCCTAGCTTTTTCTTCCTTTTGTAATCTTCTTTTTTCCTTCTTGGAGATCGACTTATCTTGGAGCCTTTGCTTTATTTCCTGATCGGATAATCCTTGATATTCGGTGTCTCTTATTCGCTCACTAAAGAAGTTCCACAAGTCGATGGGCTTGACATCACTGAACTCGTCATAAGCGGCTGCCGCTGTGATATAGATAATGATGATGGGCCCCACTCCTGCACCAGCCCCACAGCGCTCAGGAACGTACCCGCCAGGCCCATTATTTAAGTAATTCGCACATGGCACCGAAAGACTCGCGTTTCCGGCAGTCTCCTTGGGGGAATCGGCGATTGGGTCCACCGCCTTCTTTCCTGTGGGGTCGATGAGATTGATTGGATTGTTCTCCACGTAGGCGTAGGGATTCTGGGACTGGGGCGCCCCCACCAGGCCGGACAACGGATCACGGCTCAGGAACCTGCCTGTCTCCGGGTCGTAATAGCGGGCCCGCAGGTAATACAGGGAGGTAGACCCGTCCAGTTGCTCCCCGGTGAACTGGAAGAGGGTTGACCCGCTGCCAGTGACGGATCGGGTAGCCCCGAAAGCGTCGTAGCTGTAGCCGGCAGTCATGTCGCCGCTGCCGTCGGTCTCATCCGTAGTGGAGCCCAGTCCATCAGTCAGGAAATAGGTCTGGAACCCAGACCCGTCGGTGGCGGAGATCAGGTCCAGCCCATAGACGAAGCTGTTGGTCCCATCCTGCACCATTACTGGTAGACCGCCCACAGCGTCCCAGGTATAGTCAATGGTCGACCCGCCGTTGGTCTGGCTCATACGCAACCCATCACCGTTGTAGGTGAAGGTGGAGGTCTCGCTGCCGGTTACCGCCTGAGTTATCAAGTTCTCGTGGTCGAAGGTGAAGGTGGCGGAATCCCGACTGGTCTGGTTCCCGTTGGCATCGTACCCGTAGCCGGTCCCACCGGCGTCCGTCATCTGGTCCGCGGCGTCGTAGGTGTAGTTAGTGGATTCCTTGGTCAGCCGGTTGCCCACCGCGTCATATGTGTAGTTGTCGGTAACTGGGTCGGGATAGGTCACCTGGGTTAGCCGGTAAAGGTTGTCATACTGGTAGGAGTGGGTGCCGTCGGGGGCCGCCATCTGGGTGCGGTTTCCCACGCTATCCAGGGTGTACCTGAAGCTGGAGATGGTGCTGCCGGTCTTCTCGTTATCCACGTCGGTCAGCCGGTCGGTGTTGTCGTAGGTGTAGTCGGTCCATACGCCGTTGGGCAGCTCGGTCTTGGTGAGCATCCCAGCGTTATTGTAGGTGTAGCTGGTCTGCTTCCCCAGCCAATCGGTCACCGTCTTCATTAGGTTGGCTTCGTCATATGTATAGTCGACGTATTTGGTGTCGGGATAGGTGACGCGGCTGGGGGTCCCAACATTGTGGTACTGGTAGGACACTGTCTCCGGTCCGGGAAAAGTTACGCTGGTGGGCCGGCTCAGGTCATCGTAGGCGTAGGAGGTAGTGCCGGTAGGGTCCACCATGGTGAGCCGGTTGCCTACGGCATCGTAGCTGTAGGTCACCGTATCTACCAGGATCATACCGTCCCAGTGTTCGAGCTTGGTGAGCTGGCCGGCGGCGTCGTAGAAGTACTGGGTCACCAGGCCGCGGGCGTCGGTCCGCTGGGTCAGGTTGGAGGCGGCACCGTACTGGTACGCCGTCTCCCGACCCAGGGAGTCGGTCTCCGTCGTCAGCCGGTCCAGGGCATCGTAGGCGTAAATGGTGGAAGGACAGCCGTCGTCCTTGGCCCCGTCGCTGTCGTCGTCCACGCCGTCGCCGGTGCCCGCCGTGCCGCAATCTGAACCAGATTCGGCCATTGACACTGGCTGCCTGTTGGCGCTGGTCACCGAAGTACGGTTCCCGTTGCCGTCATAGGCGTAGCTGGTCTTCTTGCTCAGTGCGTCAATCACCTCAACCAATCGGTCGGCGTCATCATAGTTGTACTGGGTCACCTTGCTGTTGGCGTCGGTGAGTGTTTTCCGGTTGCCCTTGGCGTCGTAGGTGTAGGTAGTGGTGTTGTTCAGGTGGTCTTTGACCGTCATTGGGTTGTTCTGGTCGTCGTAGGTGGTGGTGGTAACGTGCCCCAACTCGTTAGTGGCGGTCAACCGGCGACCCGCCAAGTCATAAGTGAAAGTGGCCTTGGGCGGCGTGGGTTGACCCGAAAATCGCGGGTCGATTCCCGCCGTCACGTTGCCATAGTTATCGTACTCGAACTTGGTACGGTTGCCGCTGCAGGCGTCGGTGGGCCCGGCCGGCACCACCAGATCGGTGGAAGCCACCTGGCCGATCAGCTGCCCGTTGCTATTCAGCTCAAAGCAGGTGAGACCTACGACGGTACTGACGTCATCCTTGTTGGTCACCCGAGTTAAGTTGCCGCTACTGTCATAGACGTAGTCGGTCTGCCGGCCCAAGGGATCAGTAGCCAGGTCCACATCGTTGTTGGTGGTGTAGGTAAAGGTCGACTTGACTCCACCGGATTTAAGAGCACAGTTGGCGTCGGTGTTCAGAGGGTCGATGGCCTCCGTCAGGTTGCCCGCGGTATCGTAACTAAACGCCGCCTTGTTGCCCAACTGGTCGGTGACGCAGGTGTTGTTGTTGGCGCTGTCATATTCATAGCTGACCACCCCGCCCAGCTGGTCGGTGACACTGCTGGTACGGTAGGAGGAATCAAAGGTGTGAGTGGTCTTGTTGCCCAAGGAGTTCACCAGGATCGTCTGATACGAGGTGGGGGCTGGAGTGACCCCGGGGCAATTGGTGCTGGTGTAGGCGGGCGCTGTGCCGTAGTAGATGCAGGTTACAGCGTTGACAGCGTCTTCCTGCTCCACCACCCGGCCGGCGCTGTCATAGATATTCTCCACAGCGATATGGCTGTTGGCGTCGGTCAGGGAGGTCATCTGGTGGCTGCCGTCGTAAGCGTAGCTGGTGGTGCCGCCGCCGACGCTCTGGACTTGCACCAGGTCGTCACTGGCGCCATAGGTGAACTCCACCGTACGCGTGTCAGGGGAAGGCAGCGAGTCTTCCACTTTGATGATGCGGTTGGAGGCATCGTAGGTTAAGGTCAGGCTCCGACCCCCAGGGTCGGTGACAAAAGTGAGGAGACCGCCGGCATAGCTTAAGTTGGTGGTGTTGCCATTGCGGTCCTCAATACTGGTCAGGTTACCGGAGGAATCGAAATCGAAGTGGACCTGTTGCTGCGTTGTGAGGGCGTAGGTACCGTCACCGTTGTCCACCAGAGTATCAAAGATACCCGGGCGCGGTACGTAGATATCGCCGGAGAGAACAAACTCTGTGGCGTGCCCTTGAGGGTAATAGACAGTGACCAATGACGAGTCAAAGGTCAAATAAATGTCGTAGCTGTGAGTCCAACCGGCTCCCAGTTGGCGGCTGGCGCCGGAGCCGGAATGATAGTGGCGGCTGAATCCCAGGGGAGCACCTCGGCCCGGGATGCTCAGGTCAGTGTGGGAAAAGATGTAGTCGCCGCTGGCCAGATTGACTGGATCATCGCTTCGAGAGACCGGGTAATCCGAACCGGACACTGGGTGCGTGTCTTCAAAGGGAGCCGGTGCTGCTAGGTTCCGCCGCAGGGACAGTTCGAAATCACCGGAGGTCGATCCGTAGTGGGTCATGGCCAGGAGGGTATGCTGCCCGCTGGCGTCCAGGTCACAAGTAAGCGTCGCGGTGATGCCTCCGTCAGCGGAACAGAGCAGCGTGCCCCCAGGTTTGTACAACTCGAGTCTGGGGTTCAGGTAAGAGGCAGACGAAAGAGTGATGGTGACGTTGTCGCCATCTACCCCAGCGAAGGTGAAATCCTCCACTTCTGCAGCGGCGATAGAGATGGTTTGCTCATACCCATAGGGAACGTTTGACCCGGTCAAGTTCAATGGCTGGCTGGTACGCTGAAGGTAAAGGCCGTATGGACCAGAATGGTAACCGTACTGGCCCATGACGAGCACGGTGTAGGTCTCGGCACCGGTCCCGTCCAAGGTGCAATCCTTGAAGGCAACGTAGGTCCCCGAGTTGTAGCATAGAAGCGTTCCGTTGGCTCCATAGACCTCCACCCTCACATTGCTCAGTGCCGTCGTGCTTCGAGCCGCCCGGGCATAAATGTGTTCCCCGCTGGTGCCGCTAAAGGAGTAGTCCCCGACGGCGCCGCCAGGCAAGTTTCCTGAGTAGTTATCGCCGTAGCTGGCCGCAGTGGCGTTCCCTGGGTCGCTGGTGCGCTGAAGGTAAAAGCCGAAGGCCCCAGAATGGTAACCGTATTGGGCCATGGCCAGCACCGTGTGCGTGCCAGACCCGTCCAGCAGACAAACAATGGACGCGGTGTAGGTCCCCGAGTTGGAACACAGCAGGGTGCCATCGGGCCGGTAGACCTCGACCCGGGGGTTATCGAGCCCTGGCAAGGCGGCTTTGGCTGTCCGGGCGTAGACCCGCTCACCGCTGGAGCCGACAAAAGTATAGTCCTCGACGGCGCCGCCAGGCAAGTTTCCTGAGTAGTTAGGGTGCACGCCACAATTTAGGCGGGTTTGAGTTTGGGGCTGGTAAAGGGCCACATCGTTTCCCAACGACCACTGAGCAACTGGGCGCGGAGGCTCAATACGGCTTGAGCGCCCGCCTTGGTCCAAC
>Ga0214472_10006092_pt1 | contig 12645 bp, 14 predicted proteins | sample RVTome_6_FD_207662 | JGI IMG/M metagenome (GOLD analysis project Ga0214472, IMG submission 207662) | Soil microbial communities from uranium-contaminated site in the Upper Colorado River Basin, Wyoming, United States - RVT140D175 | ecosystem: Environmental > Terrestrial > Soil > Contaminated >... | reverse complement strand
CTGCTGGTAAAAACTCATGCTACCGCCTTCCTGGTCAGCATCGACATAAATAACTGTTCCAGGCGATTGCTCTTGTTACGCATGCTGACGACTTTGATGCCGCAGGCACTGAGTTGCTGATAGATCGCATTCAGGTTCTGGCCTTTGTGCAGCATGACTTCCAGAGTCCTGGGATCGACCATTCGGACTTCGTATTCACCGCAGTCGGGCGGGTGCTCGAGATCGTCTTCCAGATAGAGCACAAAGGTTTCGACGCTGAGGCGATCGAGCAGGGTGCGCATCCGGGTCTGTTCGATGGTAAGGCCGTGATCGATGATGGCGATGTTGTTACACAGGCTCTCGGCTTCCTCGAGATAGTGCGTGGTGAGAATAATGGTGGTGCCAGCAGCATTGATCTCTTTCAGAAATTCCCACATCGAACGCCGGATTTCGATATCCACCCCGGCCGTGGGTTCATCGAGAATTAATAATCGCGGCTGGTGCACCAGGGCACGGGCGATCATCAGACGGCGTTTCATACCGCCGGAGAGTTCTTTGGCCATGACCTTGCGCTTGCTCCAGAGATCGAGCTGTTTCAGATACTGTTCGGCGCGTTCGCCGGCGGTATCGCGGTCGATGCCATAATAACCCGCCTGGTTAATAAGAATTTCACCCGCAGGCTCGAAAATATTGAAATTGAATTCCTGGGGCACGAGGCCGATATGGCTGCGCGCCAGGGCCGGGTTTTTGTCTATATCGGTGTCGAACACGCTGATCCGGCCGGAGGTTTTATTGACCAGCGAACAGACAATGCCGATCGCGGTGGATTTACCGGCACCGTTGGGCCCGAGCAGGGCAAAAAAATCACCCGCGCTGACTTCGAGATTCACGCCGCACAGCGCCTGGGTACCATTGTTATAGGTTTTGTACAAATTTTCTATTTTTAACGCTGACATCCTGGTTATCTGGTTATTTGCGCTGAGGAAAAGAACGGGTAAAGTAAGGCTTCGCGTGGCCAAGTGCAAGTCAGGCTCGTGATTTATCAATATTCCCAGTATTATCAAAAATATATCAGAACAGTCGAGTGCCTGGGCTGGACTATAGTCATGCAAGCGTCTAATATTTGGCATCCGGTCAGGTGAGGGTCATGAGCCATGGGTAGTAAAGGTGACAACAACCGCCAGCGTATCGTCGACGCAGCTGACCAGCTGTTTCACACGCGTGGCTACAATCAGACCTCGTTTCGCGATATCTCTGAGATCACCGGGATACCGCGTGGCAATTTTTATTATTATTTCAAGACCAAGGACGACATTCTTGGCGCGGTGATCGATTCGCGGACAAAGTTTTACAGCGAAATGCTGGCCCAGTGCGAAACCGCGGCCAGCCAGCCGCTAGAGCGTTTGCTGGCGTTTGCCAATATGCTGGAAGATTTTAGCGACAGCATCGTTGAGGTCGGTTGTCCGATAGGATCGCTGACTTCCGAGCTGGCCAAAGACGAGCCGCATCTGCAAAAAAAATCGCGTGAAATTTTCGAGCTGTTGCGCGACTGGATAGAAAAAAACTTAAGCACGGCGGGAGTCAGTGATAGCCAGAATGCCGCTATGGACATGCTCGCGCGGATGCAGGGTGTGTCGGTGATGGCCTGTGCATTCAAGGACAAAAGCTATCTGCACCGCGGCCTGGAAGAAGTTAGATCCTGGCTGAAAAAACTGATCCTGAATTGACCCGTTTATATACCACAACCAACCTGCCTGCCGGAGGAGACGTGATGGAAGCCGCTGTTGAACAAGATTATGTTAAAGCCTATCGGGGCAGTTTTACCTCGATGATGCGCTGGCCGGATCTCGAAATGTTCTGGGCAACATTGCGAGCCCAGGCGGACGATGCCTGGTACATATATGCCGTTGGCGAAGTGTCACCAAAGCAACCGGCAAAGAAAGCTGATCTGTTAAAGTTTATCAGTGAAGTCGATGTGCTTCTGCATCGCGAGCACGACGAAGATTACTGCGGTATTGTCTACGCCGACAGCAAGGAAGCGCCGGGCTTTATCAAAATATTCGATCCGAATAATCTGGGCGTGTCCTGTGGCTTCAGCGAGAAGCCGCCCCTGCCGGGCTGGATTATTTCACGCCTGCCACCGATCGATCTCGAACCCACGCTATATCCTAAAAACCGCAAGCACTGGTGGCAGAAAATCTTTAAATAATAGTTGGCAGTTGGCAGCTCAAAAGATAGTCGGCAGTTATCAGTCTTCAGTTGGCAGCGAAAATCTGAAAAAATAAAATTTTTTCTGCCAACTGCCAACTGCTTAAGCGTTCAGCCAGCCCAGCGCTGCGCTCGCATCCTCAAAATATTTGATCTCGCCCGAGATAAACCACGAGCCGACCTTGCTGGCATATTTCTGCCATTCCTTGTTGCCCAGCAGGGCGATCTTTTTGAATTCACGCCCGTGCCTGAGGCCGAGTTTCAGATCGTCCCAGGCAGCGCGCATTTCCCAGCCCTGTAGCTCGGTGGCATCGATCAGTGCTTTTATTTCAGGATGCTTGATACCTTCGATCGCGGATTCCAATAGTGGAACCATGATTTCATAATCTTCGTGCCTGAGTTTACCGCTGACTTTCAGTGTCATATAGATGCCGTGTCCGGAATGCTCGAAACCAACAGAAAGGCCGTGCCTGACAATTTTCATCTGCTTTACCTCCAAGGGCTAACAGGAAAAAGTTTACGACATCTGCGGCAACTCTGGCAGGGGCGGTTTCTGCTAAATGGCCGCCAATATTGATATGTATCAATCAGGCTAGTCGTTTTCTGCCTGGTTTGCGAGGCCGGCGCAGACGGGATGATTGTCATTGCCAGTGGTGGAGGTTATTTCTGTATCGCTTGTTCGCGCTGTCTGGTGTATTCCAGACAGGTTTTTTCGTAGCTGCGCATGCATTCCTCATACGCCGCAGGCGGTTGCTTGCGGCATTCGGCTTCGCCACTGGCTTTGGTGCCGGCATACCAGTTAGAGGCACTGCATGCAGATAGCGCCAGCAGAGCAGTGACGGGCCGATGAGCTGGCGATAGCCCACGACCCGGCGTGGATCGGGGCCTAGTTGCCGAGTGCCAGTTCGCGTTCATGCTGGTATTGCGCATAAGTCACTTCGTAGGAATGCCAGCATTCCTCGTAATACCGATCGGGCGCAGATTTGCAATGCAGCTGGTTACTGGTGAAAGGGTCGGGCTGACGTTTCGCAGGATGGCAGGCGCTTAGCGCGGCCAGACAGATACAGGTTAGCAGGAGCTGTTTCTTATTCATGTTCATTCATCAAGGTGTTGATCAGTTGTTCTACATTCGGATGGTCAAATTCACGGCCGCCGATCGCGCGATAGCGGATATTACCTTTTTTATCGATGAGATAGGAGGTGGGCAGACCGTTGACGCGGTAAGCTTGGGATACTTCACTGTTAATGTCAAACAGGATGGTGAAGTTGGGCACGACTTCGAGCTGGCCGGTGTAGGCGAAAACGTGGTCCGGGCTTTCCATCTGGTTGATCGCGAGTACGACGAAGCTCCTGTTTTGCATGCGCTGATAGAGACGTTCCATAGACGGCATTTCACGGCGGCAGGGCGGGCACCAGGTCGCCCAGAAATTCAGCAGTATCACCTTGCCCCTGTAATCAGCGAAGCTGTGCGGTTCATCGTCCATATCCCTGAGATTAAAACCGGGCGCGGCGACCGGTTTCGGCAGAGCTGTGAGTTCATGCCCCAGTGTCGGTTGTTCCCAGGCGGCGTACAGCGGCGTTGTCAGCAGCAGACACAGGCCGGTGAAAAATAGCTGTGTGAGTTTCATCTTATTGGCCAGCCCCTGGAACTGCGCAGCGCAGTTGTTTGATTTTTCCGACATGTTCTACACCTTCGATCTGCCAGACAAATTTCAGGTCAAATACACTGGTGCGCGGCAGTTTAACTGTGGTGAAACCCTGTTGCCAGTCGCCCGCATAAAAGGTGCCCACATCAGGCAGCAGGGTCCAGGAAAAGTTGATCCCGGCTTTTTTCCATTGCGCCAGCCACTGGCTTTTGGTTTTTATCTTTGCTTCAGTGCCACCGGCATCTATCGATCGCCAGTCGCTCACAGCATAAGTCAGTGTTTTGCCCGAGGTATTTTTGATGATCGTACCGAATACGCAGTAACTGGCAATGTCTTCGATTTCCTCTGGCGAAAAACCATGTTTGGCATAGATGGCGCGCACGAAATCAGGCAGTAACTGGATCAGCTCGACGCTGAAGCCATCAGCGATAGCAGTCCAGGTGAGCAGGCCGGTGTCCGGATTTTTGTAAATACTGACTTTAGTAGTATCGGCGGAACCAGCACAGCCCGAGCCGGTGCTGGCCAGCAGGATGAAAGTGGAGAGCAGAATGGATAGCTGTATACGCATGGGCTGGATTATACGTGAAGTTACCGGCAGACAGATAGTGGCGGTATGGCCGGGCCCACAGGCCTGGTCGCGCCGCTATCCGCTGGTTCGACAATGGTCGTTGATATCAGCCCGTTGATCTGGTTAAACGGCTGTTTGTCCGGATATCAGAGTGGTCTGGAAACGGTTGACCTAAACTCATACGATCTGTACCAGAACAGAGTCGGTAGCTACGGTTTCACCTATGGGGTTCATACTTATGTCGGTTCTTAAATACATTATATCTCCCACGATCCTGCTCTTCTCGTTCGCAACCGTGCAGGCGGCTTCATCTGATTCACAGATGAGCAATGCTTTTTCTGATCCGGACTATGTTGCCAATGTCGGTGCTGATTTTCAGTCTCGAGAAATTCGTTACGAAAAAGACATAAAAGACGCCGATGTCGTGATTTCGCTTGGCCAGCAAACGTACCCGGCACTGCATACTGTGGTTGAAGATATTGCGCGTGAGCAGGGCATAAAAGTGGTTATTCAGCAGGGTTCCTGTGGCGCGACCGCGAAAAAACTGCTGAATAAAATGGTTGATATTGGTACTTATTGCTGCCCTCCCGGCAAGCTTGATCGTCTGCCCGGGCTGGAATTCCACACGCTTGCTATTGCCCCCATCGCTTTGACCACCAACCCGGCCAACCCCATTAGTGATGTTTCAACCGCCGATGCCAGAAAAATTTTTCAGGGTGCCTATGTTTCATGGTCTGAAGTGCCAGGATTCAATGCTGCTACGGATCCATTAAGCGGGGAAAAAATTCAACCGGTGGTCAGGCTGCACTGCAAGAAGCGGCCCGGGCACTGGCGTTTGTTGCTCGACAATCAGGACATGTTCAGTCCACGGATTCGCTCAGTGTCCACTATTGCTGATATGGTCAAGCAGGTCAGTGACAATACGACTGCCATCGGCTACGAAGTCCCTTTCATGCTCAATATGCACAGAGATAATGGTGAACTGAAGATACTGAGCATAGACGGCAACCAGCCGGACAATCTGCTTAAGTTGCTCAAGGCTGAATACCCGCTCTACAGAACCTACAGCATGACGACCTGGAGCGGCAAGAACAACAAAAACGAAAAAGCCGAGAAGTTACTCGCCGCTATCAGAGATTATATCGAAACAAAGGGCGCTCAATACGGTTTTATCCCTGATTCACAACTGCGTCTGGCAGGGTGGAAATTCAGAAATGATGAGCTTGTCGGTGAACCGAATGGCGCGCCTGTTATCAGCGAACACGAATAGCAGTTACTCGATATGATGCTGAGGTGTTCATTAACGACATCCATGTTAATACTGACGATCGCTGTCGGTGTTCTGCTCTGGGCAGTATCTGACCAGTACCAGACCGGCCAGCTGAGATCAATCTTTCGTGAGAAACTCGAGGCTCGCTTTAAAAACGAAGCCAGAGAACATCGTATCCGGTTTTACCGCCATATCAATTCCTACGAACCGGCTGTGCGGACATACGCAAATAATATCGCTGCGATCAATTATGTAGCTTCGCAACGCTGGAGAAATAATGGCGGCGACAGAATCCTGCTGCACGAAGAGGTGCCAGACTGGCTGCCGAAAATATCAATAATGCGCAGCTATATATGGCCACGATATGCCATGTTGCTCGATAACAACGGCAAAACAAAAGAGATTTATCATTACAGAAACCCGGTTCCGCCTGAAGGTTTAATCAATATAACGCGACATAAGATCGAGCTCAGCAGGGGGCAGAGCTACATTACAATGTTTGATGGTCGGCCATACGTGCTGTCATCTGAATATATCGCTAATAATATCAATGGCCCGAGCATCGTGCTTGCCAGTCCAATCGATGAAGAGCTTCTGACGAGATCGCTTGGCGGTGAATCGGACAGTAGTGTTGTGGCCCTTTTGAAAGATGGCGAATCGGCCATCATGGTGAGCAGCAATCATGTGCTGGTGCCAAAAAATGCAAGATTGAGTGACATGGAAGAGCGTTATTTACTGACTGGCGCCGACCATTTTGATACGGGAACATCTGATTTATTGCTTAACTTTGTTTCATTCATCTCGACCGATGAAGTCACCCAGCAAACAGACGCGGTAATTAACGCGGACAGGCGGGTGACTGCAGTAACCGCTTTTGTGTTTGTCGCTGCGTTTGCACTGGTTATTTTCTGGATAACACACAGAATACAAAAGCTCACGCATCGTGTTGTCAAGTTTTCAGAAGATATGGAAATCGCCCAGCCCAGACTGAAAAAAGCAGATCAAATCGAAGAGCTGGAGAACCGTTTTGAACTACTGGCATCTGCGGTGCTGATGGAAACCGCGGCCCTGGAGCGCCAGGCCTTGCGCGACACATTGACAGACTTGCCTAACCGGAAGATGTTCAATGACCGCCTGCAACAGATATTACATGATAACGATGACATAAATTATCACTTTATTATTCTACTCATAGACCTTGACAGGTTTAAAGATATCAATGACACCCTTGGACATCACATTGGTGATGTTGTATTAAAGATCGCGGCCGAGCGTCTGCAAAATGCGCACAGAAATAACGATCTGGTTGCGCGCTTAGGTGGTGATGAATTCGGGATATTGTTGCCTGATATATCGACCATACGTGCAACAATGATTGTCGATAAAATACTCGATGCATTCAGAAAGCCTTTTGTTGTCGAAGGCCATAATCTAGAAATTGGACTAAGTATCGGTATTGCCGAATTCCCCACACATGGCGACGATGCCAATATTCTTCTCCAGCGTGCCGATATAGCCATGTACAGTGCCAAGCAGAAACGTAGCGGCTACTCGATTTACACTTCCTCCGAGGACAAACACACAGTCAACCGCCTGGCGCTGATGGGAGAGCTCAGGCAGGCGATGAGCAATGAATCGCTCAGCGTTTACTATCAGCCAAAAGTCGACCTGCTCACCGGAGAGGTCTGTGGTGCCGAAGCCCTGTTGCGCTGGGAGCACGAGCAACGCGGCTTTATTTCGCCAGACGAGTTTATACCGCTGGCTGAACAGACCGGACTGATACAGCCACTGACCTGCTGGGTGCTGGAGCAGTCTGCAAAGCAGTGTGCGCTCTGGCGAAAGAACGGAAAAAAATTATCTGTCAGTGTCAATGTTTCTGTAAATTGCATCCACGATATTTTATTACCTGAAAAACTATATGAAATAATCAAGAGATACGACCTTGAGCCTTCCCAGTTTATTATCGAGCTGACTGAAAACGTTTTCATGAAAGACCCGGTAAACAGCAAAAAAGTTCTGAATAAAATCGATCAGATGGGTATCGAGATATCGATAGACGATTTCGGTACCGGTTACTCGTCACTGTCTTATCTCAAGCAATTGCCGGTGAAAGAAATCAAGATCGACCGTTCATTCGTCAAGGACATGCTCTACGATGAAAATGATGCAGTCATCGTGCAAACTACTACCGATCTTGCGCATAACCTGGGCATGCGGGTCGTCGCCGAGGGCGTGGAAAACCAGGAAATCGCAAAAAGACTCAAGGCCATGGGCTGTGATGCGGCACAGGGTTACTACTATAGTCGCCCGGTGAGCGCCGAGGATTTTCAGACCTTGCTGTCCAGCACTTCCCGGCTGCGCCTGCGACTTGCAAAATGAAAAGCCGACTATTCTTTCCATGTGACTCAATAATAAGCGTAAACCTCGGCGTCTAATCTGCTTTCAGTCCGCTATCCCAATTTTTTCTCCGAACCCATAAGCCGCAAACTCTATGCTGCCAACGGTACGAGCCTGTCTTTCTGGCTGTGCGCATCGATTCTGGCAGGTTCAATCTCGTGTTTTAAGTTCAGGCTGACATTCCTGCCTGGATTCAGCTGCCATCCTGGTCCTGAATATTCAGTTTCATTTCATGCTCGCCATGTAGAGTCTACTCAAAGTTTACGGAGAGTGGTTATGCATAGTTCGAATGAAATCAAAGTTTGGGACCTGCTGGTTCGTGTCTTTCACTGGGCACTCGCTACAGCTTTCATTATCGCCTATCTCAGCGAAGATGACTGGATGGATGTTCATGTTATCGCTGGCTACACGGTGGCGGCTCTGATTTTATTTCGTCTGTGTTGGGGTCTCATCGGTAGCCAGCATGCGCGCTTCAGCGATTTTGTGCGGCCGCCGCGTGAGGTGCTCGCCTATTTGAAAGACATCATCAGCTTTCATCCGAAACGTTATATCGGTCATAACCCGGCGGGCGGCGCCATGGTGATAGTGCTACTGGTGAGCCTGCTTTTGACTGTGTTAACCGGCCTCTCGGTCTATGGTGCGAGCGAGATGGCGGGGCCATTCTCAGGACTGTTTGCAAATGCGCCGGAGTTTGTTACTGATTTCTTCGAAGAGGTCCATGAGTTCTTTGCTAATTTCACCCTGTTTCTGGTCGTCTTCCACGTGCTCGGCGTCATCATTGCGGGATTACAGCATGGTGAAAATCTGGTTCGTTCCATGCTCAACGGTAAAAAGCGGGCCGAATAATATTTTACAAAGGAGTTAATCATGAAGACATTAAGCATTGTCGTTGCTACCACAACTTTACTGCTCGCGCAGCCAGCCGCTGCGCTTACCACAGTTGATGCTCTGCTGGATCAGTACCGTGCCAGTGGTGCCGGACCTTTCAGCGCGTCAGCAGGACAGCGCATGTGGCGCGAAACCCATAGCAATAGCGACGCCCCGGTAGAGCGTAGTTGCAATAGTTGTCACACCAGTAATCTGACAGCTACCGGTCAACACATAAAAACCCGGAAAGCGATCAGGCCGCTCGCGCCGAGCGCCAATCCCGAACGGCTGACCGATGCAAAAAACATCGAAAAGTGGTTTATGCGCAACTGCAAATGGACCTTAGGTCGTGAATGCACATCACAGGAGAAAGGTGACTTTCTTCTTCATATCCAGAATTAGCAAGAGGGAACAGATTATGAAAACGTATCACAAGGTTTTGGCTACGGCTGCGCTTACCGCTTTCAGCGGCCTGCTATTTTCAGTCACGGTATATGGCGGTGACGATGAAGGTGGTGGCTGGTTCGGTCAGTCACGGCTCGATGTAGCACCAGTAAAAAATCTCAGTTACCAGGAAGAATGCGGTAGTTGCCACTTTGCTTATCAAGCTGGCTGGTTACCGCAACGCTCCTGGCGAATGCTGATGGGTGGTCTGTCAGATCACTTTGGCGATAACGCCGAACTGCAGCCGACCACAGAAAAGCAAATCCTTGATTATCTGCTGGCCAATGCCGCAGACAGAAGCGACTACAAGCGTTCGAAGCGAATTGCCGGCTCGCTGAAACAGGATGAAGTACCACTACGTATCACTGATACCGTATACTTTAAACGTAAGCATGACGAAATACCGGCGCGCCTGGTTCGGGACAATAAAGATGTGGCCAGTTTTAGTAACTGCTCAGCCTGTCACGCCCGCGCCAAAGACGGCTCGTTCAGCGAACATGAGATCAATATTCCCGGTGCAGGCCGCTGGGATGATTAGGCAACAGCACAATGAAACGTTTACTGCAAACAGGGCTTTTCCTCAGTCTGCTCATGGCGGCGAACATTCGTGCCGATGAAGATCAGGAGCAGGCGCGCGAGCTGGTCAGGAGTGGTGAGATTATTCCACTCGAACAACTCTTGCAGCAGGTCCTGAACAGGCAACCGGACAAGCTCCGCCTGCTGGAAGCCGAGCTGGAAGATAAACATGGACGTCTGCTTTACGAACTGGAATTCGTCGATCAACAGGGCAGAGTGCGCAAGCTATTGTTTGATGCCAAAACTGCTGAACCAGTCGAGACAAAGGAAGACTGATGCGATTGTTGCTGGTAGAAGACGATCCGATCTTTGGCCCCCGTCTGCGTCAGGATTTGCGTCGTGCCGGTTATGCTGTTGATCTGGTCGATAATGGCATTGATGGACAGTTTCAGGGTGAAACAGAGTCCTACGATGCCGCCATCCTCGATCTCGGCCTGCCGGATCGACCGGGGCTGGAGGTGTTGCAGTACTGGCGCAAGATCGGCGTACAACTACCGGTACTCATACTCACCTCGCGCGATGCCTGGCACGAGCGAGTCGATGGTCTCAAGACCGGCGCCGATGATTATCTCGGCAAGCCGTTTCATCTGGAGGAGCTGCTCGCCCGCCTCGGTGCGCTGTTAAGGCGTTCGCAGGAACGCAGTGAACCGCAGCTGGCGGCTGCCGGCCTGAGTCTTGATGAACAGCGTCAATGCGTGATCCTGGCCGATGGCGCCACGGTCGAGCTGACCGGCACCGAGTTTCGTCTGCTGCGCTACATGATGATCAACCCCGGCAAGCTGCTATCCAAATCGCGTCTCACTGAGCACGTTTATGAAGGCGATGCCGACCGCGACAGTAATGTGATTGAAGCCTATATCAAACGGCTAAGACAGAAAATTGGCAAAGCTCTGATCGAAACCCGGCGCGGCCAGGGCTATATCTTTGGCGGCGGCGCGCAGTGAACTCGCTGGAACAACGCTTGCATATCGGGCTGGGGCTGAGCCTGGTTCTATTGCTGGGTTTGCTGGGCTGGCTGATCTACGATCAGAACCAGCGGCTGGTAGATGAACTGGTTGTCTCGCGCCTGCAGCACGACGCTGAAAGCATACTGACTGCCTTGCAGTTTGATGCCGCAGGCAAGATCAGCCTGAGCGAAGGACGGTTATCGTCGATCTATCACCAGCCGCTGTCGGGCCATTATTTTCTTGTTCTTGGCGAAGCAGGCGAAGTCCTGCGTTCGCGTTCACTCTGGGATGCGGAATTGAGCAGCGAAAAACTCGCCCCGGGCGAGCGCCGTGTGCGGCGCAGCATCGGCCCCGGCGAACAATCTCTGGTACTTTGGAGTGCCGCTTATCATAAAGCCGGACACTCAGTCACGATTATGGTGGCAGAGGATATTTCGCCGCTGCAGCAGCGACTTTTACAAAATGCGCTGTGGTTGTTCGCGCTCACAGTTATTTTTTTGTTTGTGGTTTTATTTATTCAGCGGTATATCGTTCGCCGCTCCTTTGCGCCCCTGTGGAAATTAGGCGAGGAGATTAAACAGCTGGAACGCGGCGAAGTCGACAAACTGACCGAAGCGGTTCCACAGGAAGTGCAGGCGCTGGTGATTGAAGTCAATCGACTATTGATGGTCATGGCACATCGCCTTGATCGTTCGCGCAATGCACTGGGTAATCTTGCTCATGCGCTGAAGGCGCCGCTGAATCTTCTTGGCCAGCTGGCTGATCAGGGCGAGACCACGGATTCACTCAGACAGGAGTTGCATCAACATACGGACACGCTGCAGCAGCTGATAGAGCATGAACTGGTGCGTGCCCGTCTTGCAGGCAGCGGCGGTGCCGGGCAACGCTTTAATGCCGCTGAAGAACTGCCCGCTCTTATTTCGGTTCTGGAACGCATCTACCACGATAAGACTATCAAGTTTGACTGCCATTACCCGCAGCAAAACATTTACAATCTTGACCGCCACGATCTGCTGGAACTGTTCGGCAACCTGCTCGATAACGCAGCCAAGTGGGCAAAAGGCCGTGTGCGTTGTTCAATCGAACAGACTGACCAGGTACACATTATTATCGAAGATGATGGCAGTGGCGTTTCTGAAAAAGAACTGGATGATCTCATCCAGCGCGGGCACCGTATAGATGAATCCTTGCCCGGACATGGATTAGGCCTGGCCATCGTCAGGGAGATTGTCGAGCTATATCACGGCAGCCTGCAACTTGATCGTTCACCCGAGTTAGGCGGGCTTCGGGTCAGGCTGGGTCTGTCGCCCAGTCAGTAAGATGTCAGTGCTGTGGTTTTATGCAACGACACCAAACATTTGACCTGCTGCAGCGGTTAAAGCCATTGCCAGTGCGCCCCAGAAGGTAACTCTGGCAGCACCGATACTCTTTGACGCCCCGCCCGCGTGGGCAGCAAGGCCGCCTAAAACGGCCAGAAAAACCAGCGATAAAACCGCCACTACAGGGATCAATTGAGTCCCCGGAATGGCCCAGGCTGCCAGCAAGGGCAACGCGGCCCCAAGCGTAAAGGTTGCAGCGGAAGAAAAAGCGGCCTGTACCGGACGGGCCCTGACGCTCTCGACAATTCCTAACTCATCTCTGGCATGCGCCCCGAGTGCATCGTGTTGCATTAACTGTAGCGCTACCTGCTTTGCTAGATCCGGATCGAGCCCCCTTTGCTGATAAATATCAGCGAGTTCCTTC
>Ga0214472_10006091_pt1 | contig 12645 bp, 13 predicted proteins | sample RVTome_6_FD_207662 | JGI IMG/M metagenome (GOLD analysis project Ga0214472, IMG submission 207662) | Soil microbial communities from uranium-contaminated site in the Upper Colorado River Basin, Wyoming, United States - RVT140D175 | ecosystem: Environmental > Terrestrial > Soil > Contaminated >... | reverse complement strand
TCGATTTGCCGGCGTTGGAACGGCCGGCGAAGGCGATCTCGGGACTGTCCGGCGGGGGAAGATCCCCCGACTTGGCGATGGAGATCTCGAATCGTGCGTTGCGGAATATGGGCATTTGAGCTTGGGGCGGCGGCAGCGCGACGGCATTCGGGTGAAACCCACATCGCGTCGCGCAAAACGGGCTTCGTGTTATAGAATACCGCGTTTGAGACATCCACTCACGGCTTTCTGAGGACACTATGATCAAGCGTTCCGTGCTGCTTTCGCTGCTGCTGGTTGCAGGCGGCCTTCAGGCCCAGGACCAGGCCCCCGACCTCGCCAAGGCGAAACAGATCGCTGAAACCCTGTGCGGCGCCTGCCACAGCGCCGACGGCAACAGCCAGGTTTCGGCCAATCCCAAGCTGGCCGGGCAGATTCCGGAATACCTGTACAAGCAGCTGAGAGACTTCAAGGGCTGGGACGGAAACCAGCCCGCGCGCGCGAACGCGATCATGTCGGCGATGGTGGCCGGCCTCGAGGATCCGGACATGAAGGCGCTGGCGCAGTATTTCAGCTCGCAGACGCTGCGGCCCGAAGTCGCCACCAACCCGGATACGGTCGCGCGCGGCCAGGGCATCTGGCGCAGCGGCATCGCCGCCAAGGGCGTTCCGGCCTGCGCCGCCTGTCACGGCCCGGCCGGTGCCGGCCTGCCAGCCCAGTACCCGCGCCTGTCGGGCCAGTTCGCCGACTACACCGCGGCCCAGCTCAAGGGTTTCCGCGACGGCGCCCGCGAGAACGACCCGAACCAGATGATGCGTGCGATCGCGCTCAAGATGACCGACGCCGAGATCGCGGCCGTGGCCGATTACGTTGCCGGGCTGCGCTGAACCTCGTTCTTCATGAGGCAACGAAAAAAAGGGGGCGGTTGAACCGCCCCTTTTTCGTTGGCGCGGCACGTCAACCGCAGCTTGATGTTCCCCTCGGTGTTTCCTGTCGAGGCCGCATTCCGCCGGCGTGCGGCGGGCCGTCACTCCAGCAGGACGGTGGACATTTGGATAAACTTGGACGCTGCGACAGCCCACCCGCGTCAATGGATGACACTCATGCAACCGACCCGTGACCCCGCCAGATCGCCCCCTTCGCCCAGTCTCGGTGTGGCCGAGGCGCGTCAAGCCATTCTCGGGCGCATGACGCCGGTGACCGGCTGGGAGTGCGTAACGGTACGCAACGCCCTCGGGCGGGTGCTCGCCGACGACGTCATCGCGCCGTGCAACGTGCCGGCCCACGACAATTCGGCCATGGACGGCTACGCGGTGCGCGTCGCGGATCTGGCGGGCGCCGGCGAGACGACGCTCGCGGTGGTCGGCACGGCCTTCGCCGGGCGACCGTTTTCCGGCCTGGTCGGCGCCGGCCAGGCGGTGCGCATCATGACCGGGGCGCCCATTCCGGAGGGGGCCGACACCATCGTGGTGCAGGAGGTGGCGCGCACCGACGGCAATTGCGTCTTCATTCCGGCCGGCCAGCGGAGCGGGCAGAACCTGCGCCGCGCCGGTGAGGACCTCGTCCTGGGCGGCGTGGCACTGCCGGCCGGCAAACGCTGCGGACCGGCCGAACTGGGTCTCATCGCCTCGCTCGGAATCGCCGAGGTCACGGTGCGCCGGCCGCTGCGCGTGGCGTTCTTTTCCACCGGCGACGAGCTCGCCTCGATCGGCAAGCCGCTCGCGCCCGGCGAGATCTACGACAGCAACCGGTACACCCTGTTCGGCGCCCTGTCGCGGCTGGGCTGCGACGTGCTCGACATGGGCGTGGTGCGCGACGACCCGGCGGCGCTGGAGGGCGCATTCCGCGACGCAGCGGCCGGCGCCGATGTCATCCTCACCAGCGGCGGCGTCTCCGTGGGCGAGGCCGATTTCATCCGCGAACTGGTCAATCGCCTCGGCGAAGTGGCGTTCTGGAAGATCGACATCAAGCCGGGCCGCCCGATGGCATTCGGACGCGTCGGCGACGCCTGGCTGTTCGGCCTGCCGGGCAACCCCGTGGCGGTGCTGGTGACCTTCTACCAGTTCGTGCAGGATGCCTTGCTCGCCCTGTCCGGGGTGGCACCCTTGCCGGAGCCCGCCCTGTTCGAAGCGGCGTGCGGCGAGGCGATCCGCAAGCAGCCCGGGCGCCGTGAGTTTCTGCGCGGCCGCCTGGCGACCGGCGTCGACGGGCCACAGGTGCAGCTGGCCGGCGCGCAGGGGTCGGGCGTCCTGCGCTCGATGTCCGAGGCAAACTGCTTCATCGTGCTGCCCGAGGAGCGGGGCGACGTCGCCGCGGGCGAACCGGTGCTGGTGCAGATGTTCGACGGGCTGGTGTGACGGCGGACAGCGCGATCCTTGCCGGACAGCCGGATCTACCCCCTCTCAACCGAATGGACGGTGACATGAATCAGGACGAGCTCAAGAAGTCGGCGGCGATCGCCGCCCTGGAATACGTCGAGGACGGCATGATCGTCGGGGTGGGGACCGGCTCCACCGTCAATCATTTCATCGACGGCCTGGCGGCATTCAAGGATCGCATCGCCGGCGCCGTGTCGAGTTCGGAGGCGAGCAGCCGCCGCCTGGCGGCCCACGGCATCCGGCTCCACGATCTCAACGACATCACCGATCTGCCCATCTACGTCGATGGCGCGGACGAGATCGACGGGGGCTACTGCATGATCAAGGGCGGCGGCGGCGCCCTCACCCGCGAGAAGATCGTCGCGGCGGTCGCCACGCGCTTCATCTGCATCTGCGATGCGAGCAAGCAGGTCGAATTCCTCGGGCACTTTCCCCTGCCGGTCGAGGTCATCCCGATGGCGAGGGCCTATGTCGAGCGCGAACTGACCCGCCTCGGCGGACACCCGCGCCTGCGCGAAGGATTCGTCACCGACAACGGCAACCTCATCCTCGACGTGCACCGACTGCGCATCGGCGCGCCCCAGGCATTCGAGAGCGAGCTCAACCAGATCGTGGGGACGGTGACCAACGGCTTGTTCGCGCGGCGCGGCGCGGATCTGTTGTTGCTCGCCACGCCGCACGGCGTCGTGCGGCGGGTGGCCGTCTAAGCCCCGGGCGGGCTGCAACAAAACGTTCACGTTCGACTGTTAACCTGCTGCGATTGCGATCCCTATGGCCACCATGAACAAGCACACCTTCACCCATTTCGACACCGAGCTCGAATCGATCCAGAAACGGCTGCTGGCGATGGGCGGTCTGGTCATCCAGCAATTGATCGACGCCATCGACGGCTTGAGCACGGCCGACGCGGTACTGGTCGACAAGGTCATCAGCACCGACCGCCGCGTCAATGACGAGGAAGTCGCGCTCGACGAGGCCTGCATCCAGATGATCGCCCGCCACGCCCCCGCGGCGGGCGATTTGCGTATGGCCATGACGGTGATCCAGATGATCACCGACCTGGAGCGCGTCGGCGACGAGGCGAAGAAGATCGCCAAGGCGGCACGCCGCATCATCGACTCGGAAGCGGCGTTCGTGCCCAAGGTGGAATTGCGCCACATCTCCGCAATGGTCGTGGACATGCTGCAACGGGCGCTCGATGCGTTCGCGCGCACCGACCCTTCCTCGTCTGCCGATATCGTGCGCAAGGACAAGGAGGTCGATGCCATATTCAAGGGAATCATGCGGCAACTCATCACCTACATGATGGAAGATCCGCGCCTGATCACCCATTCGCTCGACGTGCTGTTCATCGCCAAATCGATCGAGCGCATCGGCGACCATGCGAAGAACATTTCCGAGTACGTCGTCTACCTGGTCAAGGGGCGCGACGTGCGCCACGGCGGCGTGGAAACCCTGGAGCGCGAAGCCGGCAAGACCTGAGCGGCCCGAGGCGGGCGCGAAAAAACGCAAACGGGATGGCGGACGCCATCCCGTTTTCATTGCGGGGTGCCCCGCGCGGGTTCAGCTCGCGGGCGGCACGTAGCCGCCGACCTGATCGGCACCGCCTCCGAAGAAGTGCTTTTCCATCTGTTCCGCCAGATACTTGCGCGCGCGCGCGTCCATCAGATTGAGGCGGTTCTCGTTGATCAGCATGGTCTGGTACTTGACCCACTGTTGCCACGCTTCCTTCGACACATTCTCGAAGATGCGCTTGCCCAGTTCGCCCGGCACCGGCGGCAGATCCATTCCCTCCGCCTCCCGACCGAGCTTGATGCAATTGACCATACGGGCCATGTTTCAATCCTCTCTGCGATTTGGTTCATTGGAATCCGAAGGGGGAATTCTATCGGATTCGCTCTCGGTGCCGGCGATCGACCACTGATTGCGGCCATCGTTCTTGGAACGATACATGGCGCGATCGGCCGCGCCGATCAATTCCTCGGCGTCGCATGCGTGGCGCGGATAAAGCGAGATACCCAGGCTGGCCGTGAGCCCGACCTGCTTGCCGTCAAATTCGAAGCGCAAAGTCGCAATGCCCTCCACGATCCGACGCGCGAGTTCGGACAGCTCCTCCTCGCTGGTATCGGGCACCAGCACCCCGAACTCATCGCCGCCCAGCCGGAAGAACAGCTCATTGCGCCGGATGATGCCACCCACGCCGTGCGCAAGCCCGACCAGCACCTCGTCGCCCGCCTGATGGCCGAATGCGTCGTTGATCGGCTTGAAGCCGTCCAGATCGAGCGCGACCAGCCCGACCTGGACTCCGCGCCGCGCCGCGTCCGCCAGGTGGCGGTCCAGTTCTTCATGAAAACGGCGCCGGTTGAACAAATCCGTCAGGGGGTCGCGCTCGGCCAGTTCCACCAGCCGGCGCGCGATGCGGCGCTGATCGGTGACATCCTCGTAGATCCACACCCGGCCGATGCCGCGCCGCCCCTGTCCGCCTTCGACGACCGCCGAGACATCGGTGACCACCCGTCCGTTCCGGAAGGGGATCTCGTGGGGTTCGCTCACCGCGTGCAGCTGCAGCACGCTCTGCACATGCTGGAAATACAGCTCGGGCTGCTCCAGCAGGTCCGCAATCCGGCTCTGCAGGACCACGTCGCGCACCCCGATCAGGTTCTCGTCGGGCGGGAAGCCCCACATGTCGAGCATCGCCCGGTTGTAATAGAGGACCCGGTGATCGCGGTCCATAAACAGGATGCCGAGCCGGATCACGTTGAGCAGCGCCGACAGGCGCTGGCGTTCGTCGTTGCTGCGCGACAGGTAATGCTCGCGCAGGGCCTGCGCGCGCCGCAACTCGGTGACGGTCTCGAGCAGCTTGTACTCCGTTTCCTTGCGCGCCTGGATGTCCTCGGCCGACATCCGCAGGCCCTCGGGGTGGGCCGAATCCTTGCCCAGCGCCCGCCAGTGGCAGGCCACCCAGCACACGCGTCCGTCCTCGCGCACCAGGCGCATCTCGAAGTCCTCGCCGGCGCCGCGCTCGGCCACGCGATGCGCCATGCGCAGGCAGTACTTGCGGTCAGAATCATGGACGAGCAGGGCGAGCGCGTCGGGGGCCGCCTGGCACTCGGTGGGGGTACGCCCGGTCAGCCGTTCGATCGAGGGACTGATCCAGAGGAGACGGCCGTTCACGTCGAACAGGGCCTCGACGCCGTGCACGCCCTCCGCGATTTCGCGCAACTGGCGCAGCGCCGCTGCGCTGTCGCTTGCCGCCACCATGCCCGCCACGGCGACTGCATCATCGACCGGGGCTGCGACCACTGTGCCGCTCGCCCCGCCCGCCGGGCCGTCGCTGGCCGGGTCGCGAGCGTGTCCGCCTGTGCGGCCGGCGCGCAACAGCCGGCGGTGCGTCGCGATCGCCGCCAGCACGCCAATCGCCATGACGGCAGCCACCATCGCCAACCACGCCCCGGTGACCCCGGCATTGACCCCGATCACCATCACCACGCTGGCGAGCACCGTGGCAAGCAGCCCGGCGACGAGCGGGTTGCGGCCCGGCCCGTCCTTATCCTGCATGACACCCCTCCACGAGCCCGTGTCCCGCCCGCCCTCCCGGATCGACGACGCCCACGCGATTCATAGCGGCTTCGCGAACACCTTGGAGCGGCGTTGATAGTTGTATAGCTCGCGTTTCTGGCGCGGCAGCGCGTCGGGCCCGATTTCGCTGAAGCCGCGCTCGCGGAACCAGTGCGCGGTGCGCGTGGTGAGCACGAACAGGCGCTGCAGGCGCTGTGCGCGGGCACGCTGCTCGATGCGCCGCAGCAGCTGGTCGCCCAGGCCGGCACGCCGGTATTCGGGGGTGACCGCCAGGCAGGCGAGCTCCGCCGCCTGCTCGTCACTGAACGGGTACAGCGCGGCGCAGCCCACCAGGACCCCGTCGTGCTCGACCACGGTGAAGCGATCGATCTCCTGTTCCAGCAGCTCGCGCGCACGGCGCACCAGGGTTCCATCGGCCTCCATCGGCGAGATGAGGGCCACCAGCGCGGCCACATCGTCGACCGTCGCTTCGCGCAGACGGAACAGCGGATCGCGCGACACCACCGTCCCGACCCCGGCATGCGTGAAGAACTCGAGCAGCAGCCCGCCGTCCTTGTCATGGTCGATGAGGTGCACGCGCGCCACGCCGCGCCGCACCGCGCGGACGGCGCACGGCAGGTAAAGGTGCAGATCCTCGGTGAGACCCTCGCCGGCGTTGAACATGCGCTCGGCCTCGTCGGCGGTGACCGAGTCGATGAGGTGCTGCTCGGCGTCGAGCAGGCCGGGCGCATCGCACAGGTAGATGAGCTTCTCGGCCTTGACCGCGACGGCCACCGCTTCGGCCACCTCTTCCATGCTGAGGTTGAAGATCTCGCCGGCGGGCGACACGCCCAGTGGCGTGATGAGCACCACGTTCTGCTGGTCGAGGTCGGCGTTGATCTCCTCGGCGATGATCTTGCGCACCGCGCCCGTATATTGGTAATCGACCCCGTCGACCACCCCGACCGGGCGCGCGGTCAGGAAATTGCCGCCGGTCACGCGCATGTAACTGCCCGCCATCGGCGTGTTGGGCAGCCCTTGCGACAACAGCGCCTCCAGCTCGAAGCGGGTCACCGCCATGGCCGCCTTGACGCACTCGAGGGCCGCGGCATCGGTTACCCGCAGCCCGTTGTGAAAGCGCGACTCGAGCCCGCGCCGGGCGAGTTCCGTGTCGATCTGCGGCCGCGCGCCGTGCACCAGCACCAGCCGGATGCCGAGCGCGGCGAGCAGGTTGCAGTCGTAGGCGAGACTTTGCGCACGCGCCCCGCCCGCGACCTCGCCGCCGAACCCGATGACGAAGGTGCGCCCGCGAAAGGCGTGGATATAGGGCGCGGCGCTTCGCACCCAGGCGACGAACTGGTCGGTGGTGGTATCAGCCGTGTCGGCTGGCGCAGGGAGTGTGTTCGATTCGCCGCTCAATCGGGCACCGGGTCGAAGGGATGGACAACCGCCGGCCTTTCCGACCAGAACGGGGTGGGTGTTACTTCATTCTAGCGGAATGCAGCCGGGATGGCGGCGCGCCGGTTACATCCGGTTACGCGCCTATTCCAGCGCGGCTTCCAGCCGTTCGCAAATCGTGCGCAGCACCTTGATGCGGGTAAAATATTTGTTGTCGGCCTCCACCAGCGTCCACGGCGCGGTTTCGGTGCTGGTGCGGTCGACCATGTCGCACACCGCGCGCGCATAGTCATCCCAGCGTTCGCGGTTGCGCCAGTCCTCGGCGGTGATCTTGAAGCGCTTGTGCGGCTGCGCCTCGCGCTCGTTGAAGCGCACGAGCTGCTCCTCCTTGCTGACCGACAGCCAGAACTTCACCACCACCGCGCCGGCATCGGCGAGCTGGTCCTCGAAGTCGTTGATCTCGGCATAGGCGCGCATCCAGTCGGCCTCCGAGCAGTAGCCTTCGACGCGCTCGACCAGCACCCGCCCGTACCAGGAGCGATCGAAGATGGCGACCCGCGCCTGGCGCGGCAGGTGGCGCCAGAAGCGCCACAGGTAGGGCTGGGCGCGCTCCTCCTCGGTCGGCGCCGCGATCGGGATGATGCGGTAGCGGCGCGCATCCATCGCCGCCGTGACGCGCCGGATCGCCCCGCCCTTGCCCCCCGCGTCCGCCCCCTCGAACACCAGCACCAGCGAGCGCTTGCGAAACGCCTCGGCACGGGTGAGCAGCGCGAGGCGGCCCTGGTAGCGCTCCAGCAGCTCGGCATAGGCCTTCTTGTCGAGCGGCTGGCGCAGCTGCAGGCTGTTGAGCAGATTGCGCGCCTCGTCCGGCGGCGGCAGCGGCGGCGCCATTACGCGCGCGTGCCAATTCCGGGCGAGATCGAGGCGTTTGCGAAGCGACTCGAGCAAGGTGCGCCCGACCAGCAGCGCGCGGAAGTTCGCATCCGAGCCATCGACGATCATCCACGGCGCCTCGCCGCTACTGGTGTGGCGCAAGGTGTGCTCGGCCACTTCCCGGTAGCGCTCGTAGAGGTCGTAGTAGCGCCAGTCCTGTTCGGTCACGCGCCAGCGCGTGCGCGGATCCTTTTCGAGCGCCTTGAGGCGCTTCTTCTGGCCGTCGCGCGACAGGTGAAACCATAGCTTGATGAGGAGCACGCCCTCGCGCACCAGCATGGTCTCGAAACGGTTGATTTCGTCGAGTTGCTGATCGAGTTCGGCGCGCTTGCTGACCTTATCCACCCGCTCGCGAATCGGCTCGGTGTACCAGTTGCCGAACAGCATGCCGATCCTGCCGCGCGGCGGCAGCGCGCGCCAGAAGCGCCACATGAACGGGCGTTCCGCCGCCTCGGAGGTGGGCGAATCGAACGCCCAGGTCTGGATGTGGCGCGGATCCATCCACTCGTTGAGCAGATTGACCGTCTCCCCCTTGCCGGCGCCGTCGATGCCGTTGATCAGCACCACCACCGCAAACTGTTTCTGTTCCAGCAAATCGAACTGCGCGTCGAGCAGTTGCGTGCGCAACAGCGGCTCGGCCTCGTCGTAGTCGGCCTTGGCGGTCTTGTGACCCAGTTCCGCGGATTCGAACATTGTCGTTTGCGTTCCTTGTTGTTCTTGTCAGAAATCGCCCCACAGGGCCTGTAACGCCGCCAGCGCGGCGAGCCCTGCGGTTTCGGTGCGCAGCACGCGCGGTCCGAGGCCGATCGCCGTGCAGCCGGCCACCCGGCACGCGGCCAGTTCCCCCTCGGACCAGCCGCCCTCGGGTCCGATCAGGAGGTGCACCGCGCCCTCCGGGCGCGCGAGGGCTGCCGGGCGCGTGCCGTGCGCCGGATCCAGCAGGAGGCGCAGCGCACCGGGCGGGCGGGCGAGGTAGTCGCGCAGGGCGGCGATCGGCTCGATCGCCGGCACGCGATTGCGCCCGCTTTGCTCGCACGCCGCGACCGCCACCTGACGCCAGTGCTCGACCCGCTTGGCGGCCCGTTCGCCCGAGAGGCGCAGCACCGAGCGCTTGGCCTCGACCGGCACCACTGTGCTTGCGCCCAGTTCGACCGCCTTCTGCACGATCCAGTCCATCTTGTCCCCGCTGGCCAGCGCCTGTACCAGCACCAGCTGCAAGGGCGATTCGCGCTCCATCGCGCTCACCTCGCCGAGTACCGCGAGCCACGCTTTGCCCTGCGCCAGCAGGCGCGCGGCGACCTCTCCGCCACCGCCGTCGAACAGCACGACGGGATCCCCGTCACGCAGCCGCAACACCCGCGATGCGTGGTGGGCGAGCGCCTCGGGGAGTGGCACGGCGCCGGAAGCAGGCAGCGGGTGGGGGAAAAAGAAGCGCGAAATCATCGTGCTATTATAGGGAAAGCCTGATTCTCGGGAGACTTGCAATGGCAATGACAACCCCGGTGTGCGATTTTGGCTGGCCCGCGCCGGATTTCGACCTGCCGGGCGTCGACGGCAGGCGCCATTCGCTCGCCTCGGCGCGCGGCGAGAAGGGCCTGCTCGTGATGTTCATCTGCAATCACTGCCCCTACGTGAAGGCGGTCATCGAGCGCATCGTCCGCGACGCGCGCGAACTGGCCACGCACGGCATCGGCAGCATCGCGATTATGTCCAACGATCCGGCCGAGTATCCGGAGGATTCGTGGGACAACATGGTGCGCGTGGCGCGCGAGCACGAATTCCCCTTTCCCTACGTATGGGACGAGACCCAGGCGGTCGCGCGTGCCTACGGCGCCGTATGCACCCCGGACTTCTTCGGCTTCAACGCGGGGCTCGAACTACAGTATCGCGGCCGGGTCGATGCCTCGGGGCGCGGTCCGGCGGCGCCCGACGCGCGGCGCGAACTGTTCGAGGGCATGCTGCAGGTCGCCCGCGCCGGGCAGGGCCCGCGCGAGCAGGTGCCCAGCATCGGCTGTTCGATCAAGTGGCGGGGAACCTGAGGTGGCCAACGCCGCGCACCGGCTCGCGCGTGCCCGCGCCCTCGAGTCGCTGGTGCGGGACATCGCGCGCGACGTGATCCTGCCGCGCTACCTGAAAACCGCCCGCAACCGCAAACCGGACGGCTCGCTGTTCACCGAGGCCGACGTGGAGTCGCAGCGCCGCTTCAGCGAGGCCCTGCCGAACCTGATACCGGGCCCGGTCCTCGGCGAGGAGATGAGCGGCGAGGAGCAGGCGCGCCTGTGGAGCGAGGGCCGGCGCGGCATGTGGTGCATCGACCCGATCGACGGCACCACCAACTTCGCCAACGGCATTCCCTTCTTCGCCGTGTCGATCGCCTACCTGGTCGAGCACGAGGCCCGCTTCGGGGTGGTGTACAACCCGGTCACCGACGAATCGTTCTACGCTGCGAAAGGCGCCGGGGCGTTTCTCAACGGCGTGGAACTGCCCTTGCGCGCGGCCGCGCCGTGCCTGTGCGACGCGGTGGCCGGCATCGACTTCAAGCGCATCAGCCATCATCTCGGCGACGAGTTGGCGGTGCGCCCGCCCTACTACTCGCAGCGCAATTTCGGTTCGAGCGCGCTCGAGTGGTGCTTCGTGGCGGCCGGCCGGCTGGATGTGTACCTGCACGGCGGCCAGATGCTGTGGGACTACGCCGCGGGTCGCCTGATTCTGGACGAGGCGGGCGGGGAAGCGGCGGCGCTCGACGGCGGCACCCTGATGGCCGGCCCGGCGCTCAAGCGCGGCGTGGTGGCAGCCGCCAATCCGACCCTCTTTGCCGAGTGGCGCAGCTGGCTCGCAGCCCATTCGTGAACGGCGCCGCGGGGCGTATGCAATCCGGCATGCGGCAGTGCCGCGATCTCACGCTATCATTGGCTGATACATTTTCTTTCAAGGTGGCGTATGGATCGCCCGACTGCAACCGACGACGCGAGTGCCGCGCCCGCCGAGCGGCGCAAGTACCATCGCGTGCGCGAGATCTTCGAAGAGGCCTACGAACTGATCGCGCCCTTCTTCGCGCGAGAGAATCGCTGGGGGAATGCCACCCTCGACCACCTCGCTTATCGGGTGGTGCGCGAACAGTACCCCGAACTGTCGTTCGAAGAAGTGCACATCCTGGTGGTCGCCTCCAAGCGCGTGTACACCGAGCTCGAGGCCGCGGACGCGGCGGGCCGCCACTGAGGATCGTTGCCGAACCCACCCTTACGCGCGGAGTTTCCCCATGTCGATGAAGCACCCCATCATTGCCGTGACCGGCTCGTCAGGGGCCGGCACGACCACGGTCAAACATACCTTCGAAGCGATCTTCCATCGCGAGCACGTCAACGCCGCGATCGTCGAGGGCGACAGCTTCCACCGCTACACGCGCGACCAGATGACGCAGCTCATCGAGGACGCCGAGCGCGCCGGCCAGCGCGGCATCAGCCATTTCGGCCCGGAAGCGAACCTCTTCGAGGAGTTGGAGAATCTCTTTCGCGCCTACGGCGAATCGGCCACCGGGCGCCGCCGCAGCTACATCCACAACGAGGAGCAGGCGCTCGCCACGGGGCTGCCGATGGGCGCCTTCACCGAATGGGTGGACCTGCCGGTGGGCACCGACTGCCTGTTCTACGAGGGCCTGCACGGCGCGGTCGTGACCGAACGGGTCGATGTGTCGCGCCACGTCGATCTGCTGATCGGGGTCGCGCCCACCATCAACCTCGAGTGGATCCAGAAGCTGCACCGCGACACCAAGCTGCGCGGCTACTCGATCGATGCGGTGCAGGACACGATCCTGCGCCGCATGCACGACTACGTGCACTTCATCGTTCCGCAGTTCTCGCGTACCCACATCAACTTCCAGCGCGTGCCGGTGGTCGACACCTCCAATCCGTTCATCGCGCGCGAGGTGCCGACCCTCGACGAATCGATGGTGGTGATCCGCTTCAAGGATCCGCGCGGGGTGGATTTCCCGCACCTGCTGCGCATGATCCACGACGCCTTCATGTCGCGCGCCAATTCCATCGTGATTCCCGGCGGCAAGCTCGACCTGGCCATGCAGCTGATCCTCACCCCGCTCATCTGGAAGCTGATGGAGCGACGCCGGCAGTGGGTGTAAGCCGGGCGCGAGTTTCCGCCCCCGGCAGGACGCAGCGCGCGCACTGAGGCGCCGCCGTGTTGCAGTGCCCGGCGCGCGTGCCGCCCCGCGCGCGGCGCATTCCAGATGCATGGTTGCCGCCAGTGCGATGCAGCACGGACTATCCGCAACCTCCTCTTTTCGGCGATAATTCCGCCTTTTTCAGCGGCTCCGGCCCGAGTAAACCATGCAGCCAGCTCGCCACGAGAATTCGCGCAACGTCCGGTCCCCGGTCTTCACCCCCGT
>Ga0214472_10006090_pt1 | contig 12645 bp, 8 predicted proteins | sample RVTome_6_FD_207662 | JGI IMG/M metagenome (GOLD analysis project Ga0214472, IMG submission 207662) | Soil microbial communities from uranium-contaminated site in the Upper Colorado River Basin, Wyoming, United States - RVT140D175 | ecosystem: Environmental > Terrestrial > Soil > Contaminated >... | reverse complement strand
GTAGCGGCGGTACCGCTGGCCCCGGTTGTAGAGCGTCACCACCCTGGGATCGGCCAGGAAGGGGCTCCCGTCGCGGTGGTGCAGCCGCACGCTGCGTCGGGGGAAGACGAAGATGTCGTTCTGGATCGGGCCCGAGTCCGAGAACGACGGGTGCCACGGGGGACAGCGGAACGCCCCCACGGTCACGGATGGACCCCGGAAGACGATCCTGTCGAGCGCGGGCGGGCTCATGCGCAAGATCTCGATAGCGCCTCCGCAGTGGCGAAGGCTAGGGTCGCAAGACCGCCAAGGAGGGTCCAATGATACGCCATCGCTTCCGTCTCCTGCCTTTTTGCCTGTGGGCCGTGCCGGCGCTCCTCGCCGGACAGAGCCCGCCCACGCCTCCTCCGGCCGCCTGCGGCGGCCCGGAATGGAAGCAGATGGACTTCTGGCTCGGCGAGTGGGAGCTGAGCTGGCCGGCACGCGGACAGCAGCCGGCCGGCACGGGATCGAACCGGATCGAGAGGGTCCTCGGCGGCTGCGTGCTGGAGGAGAGCTTCTCCGCCCATGGGCCCTTCCCGCTCGTGGGGCGGAGCTTCTCCACCTACGACCCGCGGACGAAGAGCTGGCGGCAGACGTGGGTGGACAACCAGGGCTCGTACCTGGACTTCACGGGCGGCCTCGAGGGCGGGCGGATGGTCCTCCTGCACCACGGCCTGAGCCGCGAGGGCCGGCCACAGGTCAGCCGGATGGTGTTCCTCAACGTCACCCCCGATTCCCTCGACTGGCACTGGGAGAGGTCGGAGGACGGCGGGAAGTCGTGGCGGCTCCTGTGGCCGATCCACTACGTGAGGAGGGGCCGCGCTCCTTGACCCTCTCCCCGCCCCGGGGGTAACGTCTCCGTCGTGGTCCCTCGCCCCGCATGAAGACCTCGCCGGGGCTCTCGCCCGCCCGCGCGCGCGCCCTCTTCAAGAAGATGCGCGGACGGCGCGTCATCGTCCTGGGCGACGTGATGCTCGACGAGTTCCTGTGGGGCAGCGTGGCCCGGATCTCGCCCGAGGCCCCGGTGCCGGTGGTCGAGGTCACCCGGCAGTCGTACCACCTGGGCGGCGCGGGCAACGTGGCCGCCAACGTCTGCTCGCTGGGCGGGGCGGCGGTGCTGGCGGGCATCGTGGGGGCGGACGCGGCCGCGGAGCGCGTTCGGGAGTCGCTGGGCGAGGCCGGGGTGCAGGCCGCGCTGGTGGCGTCCGACAGCGGGCGGCCGACCACGGTCAAGACCCGTATCGTCGCCCATCACCAGCAGGTCGTGCGCGCGGACCGGGAGCGGTCCGACGACATCACGGCCGCGCTGGAGGACGGCCTCGTGGGCCGCCTCCGCGGCGCCCTGCCGTCGTGCGGGGCGCTGATCGTGTCGGATTACCAGAAGGGAGTGGTCACGCCGCGGCTCATGAGGACGGTGGTCTCGCTGGCGCGGCGCCGCGGGATCCCGGTCCTGGTGGACCCCAAGGTCCGGCACTTCTCGCTCTATCGCGGAGTGTCCCTGGTCACGCCGAACCAGCTCGAGACCGAGCAGGCCACCGGCATACGCATCCGCGCCGAGGACGACCTGCTCGCGGCGGGGGCGCGGGTCTTGCGGAAGCTCCGCTGCGGCGCGGCCCTCGTCACGCGCGGCGAGCAGGGCATGAGCCTGTTCGAGGAGGGCCGCCGGCCGCTGCACATCCCGACCGCGGCGCGCGAGGTCTTCGACGTGACGGGCGCGGGCGACACGGTCATCGCCACCGTGGCCCTGGGCCTTTGCGGGGGCGCGCGCCTGCACGAGGCGGCCATCCTCGCCAACTACGCGGCGGGCGTGGTCGTGGGCAAGCTGGGCACCGCCACCGCCACCCCCGACGAGGTGATCGCGGCGGTCGAGGCCGCGGCCGCCGCCGCCCCGTGAGGGTCGCGGTCGTGGGCGCCGGGCCCGCGGGCGCCCTGCTCGCGTACCACCTGGCGCGCGACGGCGCGGCGGTCACGGTCTTCGACGCGTCCCATCCCCGTGAGAAGCCGTGCGGCGGCGGCCTGACGGCCAAGGCCCTGGCGCTGCTGCCGCCGGCGCCCGCGGACGACCCGCTGCCCGTGCGCTGGGTCGAGGCCTGCCGCTTCGAGGCCGGCACCGGCGAGGGCGTGGAGCTCGGCCTGGATCAGCCCGTGGCCGTGGGCGCGCGCCGCGACGTGGACGCGTGGATCCTGCGCCGGGCGGTCGATGCGGGCGCGGTGCACGTGGCCGAGCGGGTGGTCACGATCGATCCCGCCGGCGGCACGCTGGGCACGGGCGCCGGCCGCTCGGTCTCCTTCGACCTCGTGGTCGGCGCCGACGGCGCGGGATCCCTCGTCCGGCGCACCGTCCTGGCCGCCACGCCGCCCTCGCGGCTGACCATGGCCGCGGGCTGGTTCGCGCCCGGCCTCTCGCCCATGGTGGTGCGCTTCACGCCCGGGCTGGCCGGATACATGTGGCTCTTCCCCCGGCGCGACCACGTCGGCGTCGGGATCTGCGCGCCCCTCGGCTCGGTGCCGACACGCGCGATGCTGGGCCGGCTGGAGGCCGAGGTCGCGCGCGCGTTCCCGGCCTTCACCGACCCCGACGCCGAGCGCTACGCCCACACCATCCCCTCGCCCTCCCCCGATCCCCGCTCGATCCTGGAGGTCGCGGGCGAGCGGTGGGCGCTGGTGGGCGACGCCGCCGCCCTGGCCGACCCGATCACGGGCGAGGGCATCTATTACGCACTGCGCTCGGCCCAGGTCCTGGCCGGGGCCCTGCGCGCGCATGGCTCACCCGCGCGCTACCCGGAGGCCGCCCTGGAGGCTTTCGGCCGCGACCTGCTGAAGGCGGCGGCGATCCGCGACCGCTTCTACGCGCCGGGCTTCGCCAGACGCATGATCGCCTACAGCGCGCGCAGCCGCGCCGTCCGCGAGGTCCTGGCCGACCTGGTCCTCGGGCGGCAGGGATACGTGGGCCTGAAGCGGCGGTTGCTGCGCGCCGGGCCGCGCTTCCTCTGGGAGTCGGCCCTGTCCCGGATCCGCCCCGCGGCGTAGTCGTCCCCATCCGCTCTTGGACGGATAAGCGGTCCCGGTCGCATGCGGTGATAGAGTCCCCTCACCCCGGAGGAAGCCAATGACCACGAAGACTCGCGCGTTCGCGGCGGCCACTGCCCTCGCGCTCGCCGCGTCCACCGCGCTGGCGCAGGCCCAGCCCGCGCCCGCCCCCGATCCCCACGAGTGGTGGAGGCACGAGGTCTTCTACGAGATCTATCCCCGCAGCTTCGCCGACAGCGACGACGACGGCGTCGGCGACCTGAACGGCATCACCTCGAAGCTCGACTACCTGGAGGAGCTGGGCGTGGGCGCCCTCTGGATCACGCCCTGCTTCCCGTCGCCCCAGGTGGACTTCGGGTACGACGTCTCCGACTACGAGCAGATCGACCCCATGTACGGGACGCTCGCGGACTTCGACCGCCTGGTGGCCGAAGGCAAGAAGCGCGGCATCCGCATCATCCTGGACCTCGTGGTGAACCACACCTCGGATCGGCACAAGTGGTTCGTCGAGTCGAGGTCCTCCCCGGCGTCGCCGAAGCGGGACTGGTACGTCTGGCGCGACGGAAAGCCCGACGGCCAGCCGCCGAACAACTGGGTGGCGCTGTTCGGGAGCCCGGCCTGGAAGCTCGACCCCACGACGGGCCAGTACTACTACCACTTCTTCTATCCCGAGCAGCCCGACCTCAATTGGCGCAACCCCGCCGTGGAGAAGGCGGTCCTCGACGTGAGCCGGTACTGGTACGAGCGCGGGGCGGCCGGCTTCCGCCTGGACGCGGTGGACACCCTCTACGAGGACCCGGCGCTGCGGGACAACCCCCTCCTCCCCGGCACCGACAAGTTCGGACGGCCCAAGCAGGACGAGAGCCACAACCGGCGCCTGCCCGAGGTGCACGACGCGCTCAAGAAGCTGCGCAGGGTCGCCGACCAGTACGGCGCGGTGCTGGTGGGCGAGACCTGGACGAACGACATCGACGAGCTGAAGAGGTACTACGGCAGCGGCGACGAGGTGCAGCTGCCCATGGACTTCATGTTCGCCATGGTGAACAAGCTGTCCGCGCCGGAGTTCCGCCGGCAGGTCGCCCTGGTGGAGGGCGCCGGGCTCTGGCCCGTTTACGTGATCGGCAACCACGACATCGTCCGTTCCTGGAACCGCTATGGGGACGGCGTCCACAACGACGCCATCGCCAGGGTGCTGGCCGCCTTGTACTTGACGCTGCGCGGGACGCCGGTCATGTACTACGGCGAGGAGCTGGGGATGGAGAACAACGATCCCAAGAGCCGGGAGGACGTCAAGGACCCCATCGGGCAGCTGGGCTGGCCGCTGGAGAAGGGGCGCGACGGCGAGCGCACCCCGATGCAATGGGACTCCACCGAGCACGCCGGGTTCAGCAAGGCGACGCCGTGGCTGCCCGTGCCCGAGAGCGCCCGCACGCGAAACGTGGCCGTGGAGTCGGCGGATGGCTCCTCGCTGCTGAACCTCTACCGGCGGCTGAACGGCTTGCGCCGCTCGCACGCGGCGCTCCGCGAGGGCGAGTACGTCCCGCTCGCGGAGGACGATCCGAACGTCCTGGCCTATCTCCGCCGCACGAAGGACGCCGCCGTCCTCGTGGCCCTCAACATGTCGGCCTCGGCCCAGACGCTGCGCGCACCCCTCGCGAGCCACGGCGTGCCGTCCGGTCCGGGCCAGGTCCTGATCGGCACCGCCCGCGCCGCCAGGACGGCGCTGCCCTTGGACGCGATCACGCTGCGGCCGTTCGAGGTGGTGATCGCCGACCTCACGCCGGCTCGTTAGCCGGTTCCCGCGGTCGGGCCGCTACCGCCTGCCCAGCAGCTCGAGCGCGGCCAGCGTGAGCGCGGCGGCGCCGGCCTTGAGGGTGGGCTCCGGGTCGGGGGCCCAGAGCGCCGAGTGCAGTGAGGGGAGCTTCGAGGCGTCGCCCCCGACCTCCGCCCACTTCGAGGCCGATACGCCGCCCACCCAGAACATGAACGAAGGCGCCTTGGCCGCCTTGCCGAACTCGCCGAAATCCTCGCCGGCCATGATGGGCGGCGCCTCGACGACGCGTTCCGGGCCGAAAGCCGCGGCGAGGGCCGCCGCGACACGCTTCGACAGTGCGGGATCGTTGTACGTGGCGGCCGTCCCCTCGCCGACCTTCACTTCGGGCTCCCGCGGCGCGGCCGCGGCCAGGGCCTCGGCCTTCGCGATCCGCTCGATGGCGGCCAGCAGCCGCTGCCGCACATCCGGCTTGTAGGAGCGGACGGTGAGCTGGAGGGTCACCTCGTCGGGGATGACGTTGCGCCGGGTGCCGCCGTGGATGGAGCCGACGGTCACCACCGCGGGGTCGAAGGGGCTGATCTCGCGCGCGACGATCGTCTGGAGCGCCACCACCGTGCGGGCCGCGATCACGATCGGGTCCACGGTGCCCTCGGGCTTGGAGCCGTGGCCTCCCCGCCCGAAGATCGTGACGTCCACCGAGTCCACGTTGGCCAGAGCCCAGCCCGACGTCCAGGCGAGGGTCCCCGCGGGCAGCGTCGCGTCGTCGTGGACGGCCAGGCAGTACTCCGGTTTCGGGAAACGCGCGAGGAAGGAGTCGTTGATCATGTTGAGGGCCCCGTTGCCCGCCTCCTCCGCCGGCTGGCCGACGAGCACCAGCGTGCCGCGCCAGCGATCCCGGGCCCGCGCGAGGAGGGTGGCGGCGCCGACGAGCGAGGTCATGTGGACGTCGTGGCCGCAGGCGTGCATGACCGGCACCGTGTTTCCCGCGGCGTCCGTCACCTTGACCTTGCTGGCGTAGGGAAGGCCGGTCTTCTCCTCGACGGGCAGACCGTCCATGTCGGCGCGGATGAGAACACTCGGGCCGCTTCCGTTCTTCATCACCGCCACCACGCCGAAGCCGCCGACCTTCTCGGTAACGTCGTAGCCGAGGCCGCGGAACCGCTCGGCAAGCTTGGCGGAGGTCTTCTCCTCCTGGAGCGATAGCTCCGGGTTGGCGTGCAGGTCCCGGTAGAGCGCGTCGAGGTCCGCGTAGATCGCGTCGAGGGGCGCGAGGGCGGGATGGGTGGCCGGCGCGGCGGCGGCCGCCAGCGCGAGCGGCAGGGCGAGGATCAGGCTCATGGGTCCTCCGTGGAGACGGGCATTGTAGACCCGAGCCGGCGCGGCACCGGCACCAGCTTCTCGGCCCCCAGTAGCCGCAGCTCGGCGGTGGCCGCCCGCGCGTCCACGAAGCCCTCGTTGAAGGCGGGAAGGACACGGATCTCGCCCGGCTGGAGGACCTCGTAGATCCGGCCCAGTCCCGTCCGGACAGGGTTCCCGGAGACGTCGCGGTACAGCGTCGAGTAGCGCAGGTCTCGATAGGCGGCCTCGGTACCGACGTTCTGGATCCGGAGCCGGAACAGGCTGCTGCCGCCCGTCCCCCGCCACCACCTGCGGGCGGTGACACGCAGGTCGGCCTGCGCGTTGGCGGCGGCGTAGGCAGCCGGTTCGGGCGCGATGCCGGCTCCCAGGTCCCGCGCGTACGGCCGGCGGTGGCCCAGCATCTCCGCGACCTTCAGCCGCACGGCGGCCGCGGCCACCGGGCGGTTCTTGTAGAGCGACCGCTCCGGGACACGTGCCGCCGCCAGCCCCGCGTGGAAGACGATGCCGGTGACGATGAGCGCCGCGGCCACCCGGCGGGCGCGGGGAGAGTCCACGAGGGCGAAGCAATGGAAGGCGTAGACCATGGCGAGGGGGGCGACGACGTAGAAGGCGTGCGCGAGCGGCTCCTTCGCCGAGAAGAAGTAGCTGAGGTAGACGAGCAGCACGGTCCCGAGGACGAGCCGCTTCACCGCCGGCCACTGCGGGTCTGCCGCGCTCTTCCGGAACCACAGCCACACCATGGCCACGGGCTGCGCGAGACCGGCCACCACGAGGACCGCCGCCAGCGGCGCGAGCCAGGGATGCTGAGAGAGGAAGTGGAGCCGTCGGGCCGTGCTCAGGCCGATGAAGCGGACGACCTCGAAGCTGGCGAAGGAGAGGAAGCGGGCGGCGAGGGTCACGAGCGTCCAGGGGCTGATCCACTGCATTTCGACCGTGCGCTCCGCGCTGCCGGCCAGGAGGCCGTGCGCCCACAAGGTGGGAAGGAGCAGGCTGCCCGACACCATGGCGCCGGCGGCCGTACAGGCCGCGGCGCGGAGAAGCGCGCCCGTCCCCTCACGCGACCGGTACCCCAGCGCAAGGAGGATGAACGGCACCATCACCACCCAGGACATGTGGAGCTGCACGACCCACAGGAGGGCGAAGCCCATGGCGAAGTGCGCGACGCGCAGGCCGACCGCGCCCACCCGCAGCGCGGGCAGCGCCTCAAGGACCCCAATAAAGAAGATGACGGCGGCGGGCAGGACGTAGGACGGGTTCACGACGTGGGTCGAGAAGTGCAGCGTCCACGGCGCGGTGAACAGCCAGCCGTAGACCAGCCAGTCGGGAAGCCCGGGCAGGCGCACGCGGACGTACCACCCGAGAAGGGCCAGGGCCGCGACCGAAAGCACGTTCAGCAGGATGAACGGCGCCTCGGGGACGGCCAGCAGGCGCAAGGGCACGCCGACGAGCAGGGCCTGCAACGCTCCCGGGAGCTGGCTGTGCGTCCACACGACGTCGGGCCCGAAGTACGGCCACTCGCCGGTGGCGTGGTAGCGCAGCCCGAGCAGGAAGACCTGCGTCTCGTCCTCGGACCAGAACTCGGAGCAGAGGCCGAAGGCCAGCCGGAACGCGAACGCCGCGATCACCAGGAGCGCCAGCCGTCGTCGCAACGGCGCCTATCGTCTCACGGCCGGTGGTGCTATCGTCGCGTCATGCCGGGCAGCGTTCGATCGGTATCGAACGTCATCGACGCCGTCCGCACCGTGGAGGGCGAGGGCTTCGTGGTGAACCGGCCCTTCCCCACGCGGTCGTTCGACCACTTCGACCCGTTCCTGCTCCTGGACGAGATGGGGCCGGCCGACCTCGGGCCCGGCCAGGCGAAGGGCGCGCCGGACCATCCCCACCGCGGCTTCGAGACCGTGACCTACATGCTCGAGGGCCGCATGGAGCACAAGGACTCGGCGGGCAACGCGGGCGGCATCGGTCCCGGCGACGTCCAGTGGATGACCGCGGGCGCGGGCGTCGTCCACTCGGAGATGCCCGCCGCCGAGCTCCGCCGCAACGGCGGCCGGATGCACGGCTTCCAGCTCTGGGTCAACCTGCCCAAGGCCCACAAGATGATCCTCCCCCGGTACCAGGAGATCCCCGCGGTCCGGATCCCCTCCGCCAAGTCAGAGGACGGCCTCGTCTCCGTGCGCGTCATTGCCGGCGAGGCCCTGGGCGCCGTGGCCGTCATCGAGACCCGCACCCCGATCCTGTACCTGCACTACACCATCCAGCCCGGAGGCCGCGCGGTCCAAAGGGTCCCGCGCGACTACAACGCTTTCGCCTACGTCGTCCACGGCGCGGCGACTCTCGGGCCGGACGCCCGGCCGGCCCATCCCCAGCAGATGGTGACCTTCGCCAACGACGCCGACGAGATCGCCATCGCAGCACCGGCCACAACGCAGCAGCCCCTCGACGCCCTCGTCATCGCCGGCGTACCGCTCCACGAGCCCGTCGCCCGTCTGGGCCCGTTCGTCATGAACACCCGCGCGGAGCTACTTCAAGCGATGGACGACTTCCAGAGCGGCCGGATGGGCCGGATCGGCGGCTGAAGCGTCCAAAGGATCGACGTCACGTCCCCTCGGGTGACTCGAGCCACCATCGTGCCGAAAGCCTTGGGACCATGGGTCCTTGAGTCATGAGCAACCTGTACGGCCATACCTCCACAGCTCGAGTCAACGACCAAACGTAACGACCCCGAGCATCGCCAAAAGGCCCATAGCGGTGAAAACCACGCCACCCAACAGATACATGCCCTGATAGGCGCCCATCGGCGGCCCAGTTCGGAAATGGCGCCTCCGCTGGAACTCATACGCGCGCGCTCCATACGATCGCCATTGAGTTAGACAGACAAGCCCCACGACCAAGCAAAGGAGACCTTCCAGAAGCTGCAATGTCATTCGCCGAATGGCCTCCGTCCTTGGAAGCAAGGTAAGGCTGGACGTGACGATCTCGCGTCGCCCTGCCTCGATCTCTTCGAGGGTCAATCCCAACCGCGGCGCTCCCGATCGACATGGTCCGCCGCGTCGACCCCCTTCCAGGCCTCCTTGCCGAGACCGCGGAGCTCGAGGATCGACAGCCGCTTCGGCGAGGCGATGGCCGCCTCGAGGATCGATGTCACTTCCTGGACCACCGAACGTTGGCGAGCGCGCGCCCGTTTCCGCAGCTTCCTGTACAGCGAGTCCGGGAGGTTCCTGATGTTCAGGACCGCCATGTCATTCCTCCACAATTCTCCATTATGGAGGCGCGCCCTGCGACCGTCAGCTAGAGACCGTCGAGCGGCCCTCAGTAGGGCAGGTCCGGGTTCAGCTTGCGGTAGCGGGCGAGACGCTCGCGCATCGCCTTGGCCGCGGCGGCGCCTTCGGGTGAGGCTTCCGTCTCCATCGCCGCGAGGATGGGGTCGGCGTGGTCGAAGTCGAGCATGGCCAGTGTTGCGACAGCGGCCTGCTGGACCCTCGGGTCGGGGTCCTGCGTGCCGGCCTTTACGGCGTCGAGCGCGGCCTCGGCCGAGATCGATTTCCGGGCCATCATCAGTCTCAGGCCCGCCAGGGCGGCGGCGCGGCCCGACGGATCGGCGGCGTTCTGCGCGGCGTTGACGAGGCAATCGGCGGCGGCCGGGCTGCCACCGGCGGCAAGGGCGCGCGAGGCGACCCATTGCCCGGCCTCGCCTCCGCCCCCGACCCACTGGCACAGGTCCGGCACCGCGCTCTCCCCCAGCCCGACCATGAGCGAGACCGCCAGGCGGCGCTTGCGGTCGAAGACGGTGAGCTCCGAGTCCTCGATCGAGACAGTCTCCAGGTAGCTGCTCACCAGCCCGGCTTCCTGCAATCGGACGAGGCAGCCCACCGTCTCCTCCGATACCACCCGGTCGCGCGCGCGGGCCAGGTACGCTTCGTACCCGTCGGTGCAGTCTCCGGCGAACTTCTCGAGGTCGATGACGTAGGGGTCGATCTCCTTGCGCGCGAGGGCCGACTGGTGATGGCTGATGCCCAGGTCCGCGCGCGTGGGACGGAAGACCAGGACCCCGACGGTGACCGCGATGGCCAGGGCGGCCGCCAGACCGATGGTCCGTGCCGACGGCAGGGCCCGACGCGCGGTGCGGGCCGCCTGCACCGCGGCCTCGCGGGCGGCGGCGCGGGGCGCGGCCTTGCGGATGTCGTCCCAGGCCGAGGTCGTGTCGGCCCGCATGGTGCTCTGCGCGGTCGGAGGGATCGTGGCGGGCGCGAGGCGGATCGGAGGCGCCGCGGTTTCGGCTGGCAATGGGACCGCCTTCCGACGAGCGGCCGGCTCCATCGTCTGAGCCATCTGCGCCATCGTCTGCCGCGCCGCTCGCTCGTCGGTCTCCCACTCCAGGCGCCAGAGCCGCAGGGCGAGGTCGGTGCCGCCGCAGAGGAAGGCGTTGCCCGAGGGCAGGACCGCCACCGAGAGGACGGCGCCGGTGTGCGGGAGCGTCCGCACGCACGCCCCGCTGGCGACGTCCCACACGCGGACTGACTTGTCCCGGCTGCCGGTCACGAGGAAGCGCCCGTCGGGGAGGAAGGCCAGCGTCGTGATCTCGGCGGTGTGGCCGGTGAGCACGCGCAATGACCGCCGCAGCCGCAGGTCCCAGAGCCGCGCGATCCCGTCGAGGCCTCCCGACGCGGCCTGGCGACCGTCGGGGCTGAGGGCGACCGCGCCCACGCTCGTCTCGTGGCCTTCGAGGGCGCCGACGGCCGCGCGCGCCTTCAGGTCCCAGAGCCGCAGGCTCGTGTCCCAGCTCGCGCTCAGCGCGAACTTGCCGTCCGGCCCGAAGGCGCAGGCGCTCACGGGGCCTTCGTGGCCCTCGAGGGTGCCGAGGTGGCGGCCCGAGGCCAGGTCCCACAGCCGTAGCGTCTGATCGGAGCTGGCGCTCAAGACCGTTCGTCCGCTCGGCGACAGCGCGACGCCGTTGACGTAGTCGGTGTGGCCCTCGAGGACGCGCAGGGGCTCCTCCCGGCCCTGCTCCCACGCCTTCAGGGTGCGGTCCCAGCTCGCGGTCACGGCGTGGCGGCCGTCGGGCGCGACGGCCGCCGCGGCAACCGTCGCCTCATGGCCCGTGGTCTTCGCGGCCTCGACTTGCTGGCGCAGGTCCCACCAGCGGACCGCGCCCGCGAGGTCCCCGGACACGGCCACCGACCCGTCCGCGCTCGCCGCCACCGCCATCACCGGATCGAGGTGGCCTTCCAGCGCGACGACCTCCCACGCGGACTGCAACGCCTTGCGGGGCAGCCTCGCGGTGACGTCGTCCCACAGCGTCAGCGCCGCCTCCGCGCGCTCGTGCCCGGGGACCGTGCGGGCCTCGCGGGCCAGGGCCAGGGCGCGGCCCAGGTCTCCCTGCGTGAGCGCGTTGCGCGCGTCGGCCAGCCGCTGCAGGAACGCCGCGCTGCGGTGCTCGGCCTCCACCACGGAGACGGGACGCGCGAGCGCGTATTGCGGCCGCCACGTCGTGGCGCTGAGCCGGACCTCGCGCAGGCCGCCGCCGGTCGCCGCCCACACGGACCGCAGCTCTCCCGCCCCGGCCAGGTCGTGGATCGGGCCCTCCAGCCGCGCCACCCCGCGCAGCGTCCCGCGCGTCAGCTCCCAGGCGCGGATGGTGCGGTCCTGGCTGGAGACGACGGCCTGGTGCGCGTCGGGCGAGAGCAGGATCGAGGTCACCGCGCCCGTCGGCCCTTCCAGGACGCGGGTGGCAGCGCCGCGCGCCACGTCCCACTGCCGCACGGTGCGGTCCTCGCCGCCGCTGAGCAGGACCGACCCGTCGCGCGCGAAGGCGACGGCCTCGACGCGGCCGCGGTGCCCGCGCAGCGCGGCCAGCGGACGGCCGGCCGCCAGGTCCCACACGTGCACGGCCCCGTCCAGGCCACCGGACGCCGCCCGCGCCCCGTCCGCGGTCACGGCCACGCAGGCCACCGCCTCGGTGTGGCCGTCGAGCGCGTGGACCTGGCGGCCCGTCCCGATCTCGAAGACGCGCACCTTCCGGTCGGAGCCGCCCACCGCCGCGATGCGGCCGTCGCCGCTGATGGCCACGCACGTGGTGATCCCGGGGACTCGCGGAAACGTGCGCGTGGGACGCGCGGCCTCGAGGTCCCAGAGCTGCGGAGGGGCGCCCTCGCCCGCCAGCAGGACGGACCGTCCGTCGGGGGCCACGGCCATGGCCCGGACGCGCAGCTCGACCGGGGACAGCGTGCGCAGCGCGTGGCCCGACTCCTTCCACACCCGCACCTCGTTGCCGGCCTTGCCGAAGGCGAGCACGCGCGAGCCGTCGGGCGCGACCGCGACCGCCAGCGGCGCGTCGGCCTTTACCGCGCGCGTGGCCTCGGCCAGCCCGCCGGCTCCGGTGGCGGCCGCTTTGGCCTGGCCCAGCAGCTCGGCCGCGCGCGGGGCCGCCGCGTTCGCGCGCCGGGCCTCTTCGACGCGGGCGA
>Ga0214472_10006089_pt1 | contig 12646 bp, 12 predicted proteins | sample RVTome_6_FD_207662 | JGI IMG/M metagenome (GOLD analysis project Ga0214472, IMG submission 207662) | Soil microbial communities from uranium-contaminated site in the Upper Colorado River Basin, Wyoming, United States - RVT140D175 | ecosystem: Environmental > Terrestrial > Soil > Contaminated >... | reverse complement strand
TGCCGTGGCGATCTACCTTATGACGAAGCCGGGGAACCTCCTCGCCCAAAAACGCCTCAGCGATACCGGCTACCCTTGCCGCATAGTGGACGGCATGGGGCGGGTCTTCGAATACCGGGTGCGCCGCGGGTGGGGGGCCTCCATCACCTTCATAACCGGCTTTCTCGCCAGCATGCTCGGGGTGGGCGGGGGCATCTTCAACGTTCCCGCATTTGCCCTTATCCTGGGTATTCCCGTCGAAATCGCCGCCGCCACGTCCCACTTCATGGTCATAGGTACGGCCATGATCGCCAACATTACCAACTTCGCCGAAGGGGACCTGCAAGGCCTTTGGGCAGTGGCAATGAGCCTCGCCACGGGAACGCTAATTGGCGGCCAGCTGGGGCCCAGGATCTCCTACCGGTACGGCTCCCGGTGGTTGACCGTGGCCCTTTCGAGCGGGCTTCTCGTGGTGGGGCTGCGCTTGTTATGGGCCGGCTGGCAGTATCTGTAAATCCGCCGGTTGTGAAAAAACAAGCGGTCGCGCTCGCCCGGATTCAAGCCTTTTTCGCCAGCAGGACGACGGCGGCGGCGGCGATCCCCTGCCCTTTACCGATCCAACCGAGCTTCTCGGTAGTCGCCGCCTTGAGGTTCAAGGACTGCGGGGAGATTTTCATGAGACGGGCCACCCGGGCGCGGATTTCGGCAAAATAGGGGCTGAGCCGCGGCCGCTCTGCCAAAACGGTCACGTCCCCGTTGACGATGCCATAGCCGGCCCGTCCCATGATGGCGAGCACTCGCTTCAGCAGGACCTCGCTGGAGATTCCCTTGTACTGCGGATCCGTATCGGGGAAATGGGTGCCGATGTCTCCCTTTCCAAGGGCTCCCAGGACGGCGTTGATGAGGGCGTGGAGTACCACGTCGGCGTCCGAATGGCCCACGGCTCCCGTCGTATGGGGCACCACCACGCCGCCGAGGACGAGCTTGCGCCCGCGCGCCAGCCGGTGGACGTCAAAGCCGTGCCCGATGCGGTACGGGGACTTCAAGGGCCTCTCCTCCCTCGGAACCGCTCTCTCACGTTCAAAACCATCTTCGGCGCCGTCCTACGACTTTACTGCGCTGGATGGGGAGCACACGCCGCCTGCCGGCAAGCCCCGCCGCGGGTTAGGAAGCGACGGGGGGCATCTGGGACTCGACACCGGCGGGCTTCAACGCGGCGTCGTAGCGCCGCCGGATCTCCGGGTCTTCCTCGTCATAGTCGATGAGCGTTCCGCCCTGCTTCGCCGTGAGATAGACACCGTCCTCCTGCCGCTTGGCCGGAATCGTAAATCCCCAGTGGTGCAGCCGGCTTCCCGTACGAACCGCGAGATGACGCGCCTTGCTGGGACCCGTATTGAAATGCTGGTGATACCAGCCGCTGGGAGGACAGTAGATGCTCCCCTCCCTCCACTCCACCTGGACAACCTCTTCCCCATGTCCCGTTGCAAAGGGCCGGGGCCCCAGCTCTTTGTTCCAAATCAAAACGTAACCCGAGGACTGTAACCCGAGCAGAATGGCCCCCGGACCATGATAGTGCGCCTTGTGGTAACGCCCCCCGGGCCACTCGGACAGGTGGCCGATGAGCCCGTTGCCCGATGCCTCGAATTGGGTAATTTGCACTCCGGCGCCCTTTACATCCCGTGTGTCCAGGGCAGCCGATTGGAGGTCGGCAATGAAGTTTGTCTCCCAGATATGTTGCATCCCCAGCTCGTAGCGCTTCTGTCCCACTGAAAAGTAGTCCTCTTGCCCGCGGTAGCGATCTGTAAAGTTGAACGGGCAGTTGAAAAGAAACTCGGGCGAATGGAAGACATCCATGAGCAGGGGAGCATTGGTAACCGCCATGAACCTGACGGGCTCCCTGCCGCCGTTTATCAAACGGTGCCAGGTATTGACCGGCGGCACGAACAGGCTATAGGGGCCCCACTCGAAAAGGTTTTTTTTACTCTCCCCCTCCTGCCAGATCTCCGTGGCGCCCTGGCCGTTCATGACGCAAATGACCTCTTCGTAGAGATGCCTTTCGGGCTTGAGGGAGCCGCCGGGGGGGATTTCCGCGACGTAGACGCTCGTCAGCCCCTCCATGCCGTAGAGCTGAACGAAAGCGCCCTTGCCCCCTGTGCGGGCCCATGGGGCGAGTTCCAGCTTTCGGATATCCTCCACCCCATGTCCCTCGACAACCGGGAGACCTTCCGAATGCATCCACTTGTAGTAGGGCGTCTTATGAAACGCCGCCAACAATTTTTCCATCTGTTTGTCTACAGCCATGGATTCATCCCCCGTTCAATTTGCAATTTCTCAGCGTCCGTTGCCGGCGTGTTATGGGCTCACCCCTATCACAACAGAGTGGGAACCTCAACGCCGGATGGGACGGCGTTGAGGTGATTCCGACATACGACATCTCCGGCAACAAACTCCGCGCACAGGATCACCCGCTCGGCTGGGAAGGAAACGCCCCGGGCCGGATCCGCACTTCCCAATGGCGAGGACGATTATTGTCATCATTCCTACGGATTTGCGCACCCTTGCCCGCGTTCCGCAATGAGTCAAACTGCACCCGGGTACGTCAAAGTCTCAAGGAATACCACGATATGGGGCCAGCCCTCCCCATGCCCTACCCCCCGGGCATAGATCTTGCACCTCGTTGGATGCCATGGAATCCGGGCTGCCCCAGGTATCCCCCCAACCGACAGCGCCCGATAATCAAGTCGCAGCGTATTGCCGTTGGCTTCGTGACTTTTTCTCCGACCGGCGGGTTTCCATCTCCGGACTCTTGATGTTCGCCTACGCCGCGGGCATCGTCTCCGCTTTCTATATTCGCGACTCCCATCCAGTAGCCGTCATTCATCCCGGTCCATACGCTCTGGTGGCCATTTACAAGGGCAACGTCTACGAGTTGATTCCCATGGAGGACTCGGCGCACTTCCACCGCCTGCACGGCGATCCACTCAAGCGCGAGAATCAATCCGAGATGGAAAAAGTCGGCGAGATGGAGCCCAACGCGCCGCCATCGGGCCGTACGGGGGAAGGCAATCGGCCCAACGCACCTTACAGGACCCGTTACTAGTTTTCCCACGCTGCGCCCGCTGCGGTCCCCGAGCGAATTTAGATTTCCACGATCAAACTGCGGCGCTGGAGAAGCGCCCGCGCGGCAAAGGTCAGAACCGTCAGCCCCAAAATAATCACTACCGAAAGTGCCGAGACCAACGGCAACCGGCCTTCCTCCCAGACCTGCAAAACGAAGACGGCCAAAACCACGGAATCCGGGCTCCACAGGATCGCCGCCATGGAAACCACCTTGGCCGAAAGGAGAAACAGGTACAGCCCGCCCGCAATGAGGGACGGCAGGATCAACGGGATAATAACCCGGCGCATCACCGTGAACAGTCCGGCGCCGCTGGTGGTTGCGGCCTCTTCCAGCTCCGCGCGGATCTGAACCAACCCAGCATGGGTAAACCGCGTGGCGATGGGGAGGAAACTGGTCAAATAGCCTAAAACCAGAATCCACAGCGTCCCGTAGATGGGATTGGGAAACGTGAGGAAAACCACCATGAAGCCAAAGCCCATGGCGATACCGGGCACCGTGAAGGGCAGGAAAGCCAGGGTGTCCAGAACCTTGTGCCCCTTGGGTTTCAGGCGAACGACGATCCAGGAGACGAGGGTGGCGAGCAGCATGCCTCCGACGCTTACCGCCGTGCATAGGATGAGAGTGTTTTTCACGGCCAGATAGAGGCCGTCGCGGTCGAAGAGGTTGCGGTAGGTTCTCAACGTGAACTTGGACAGAGCCTCCATCGAAGGGGCCTCATAAAAAGGCAGGAAAGACGCCCACAGCAGAATCAGAAAGGGCAGGATCGTCGAAACGAATAGAAAAAAGAGGATAAAACTTCCCGCGACCCAGCGCCACCGACCCAATGAGATCAGGCGCGGGCGAAAGCCCTTGCCCGTCACCGTTGCGAAACGCCCGGACTTTGCCATAACGCGGTGGTACAAAGCCACCCCGGCCATTCCCAACACCACCAAGACGAGACTCAAGACGAACGCCGTTCCGTAGTCGGGAGGCGAGAGGTCTCTGAGGGAAACGTAGATGTTGGTGCTGAAGACTTCGATGCCCTTACCCAGCCCCATGATAACGGGGACATCGAACGCCTCCAGTCCGCGCACGAATTGCAGCAGCCCGATCCCGGCCAGTGCGGGAGCCATGAGCCTGAGTGTGACGCGGCAAAAGGTGGTGATTTTCCCGGCCCCGGAGGTGAAGGCCGCTTCCTCAAGCGACGGATCCATACCCCGGAGGGCAGCCCCAAGCATCAAAAAAGTCAGCGGCGCCATGGACAACCCCTCCACCCAGAACATCGCGGGGATGGAATAGGCGTTGAAAATCGGGCCGGTGAATCCGAGCCATCGCGCCGTGTTGTTAAGGACCCCGTTGGTGGGACCCAGAAGCAACACCCATCCAATGGCCTTGAGAACGCTCGGCATGATCAGGGGGATGAACATAATACTGTAGGCGAGGTTCCTCAAAGGCGTGTTGGTTCGCTCCACAAGGAAGGCGATTCCGCCTCCAAAGATGAAGGCAACCACCATAGAACCCGCTGCAAACAAGAAACTGTCAAAAAGCATCGTCAGGATTGCAGGGTCCGAATAGGCGCGGGAAAAGTTTTCCAGGGTGAAGTTACCGAGGGTAAAGTCACCCAGGTTTCCAAGGGCAACGGGCTTGAAACTGTTCCAGACGAGATAGAAAAGGGGGATAACGGCCAGGGTGCCGACGAAGAGAGAAACCAGGGCCAGGGCCGCGGTGCGGTAACTGAACAGGTTCCCGAGGTGCCGAAGCCTTATGGACACAACGGCCACGGCCCCCCCATGCGAACCTTTTGCGATACCATTGCGGAACGAAACCTTATCCTTGCTTCCCCCACGCCTCGGGGGGAAAGAAGTCCTCGATCTTCACGCGCTCCATGACCTCGGGGGGTACGAAGGAACGCTGCTCGTAGACCGCCGGCGCCGCCGGTTTGGTGCAGTCAAGTCCGGCACGCGTCCCGATGGCCGGCCCCGTGGCGCTGGGATCGAGACTGGTGGTAAACAGGCCTGGCACGACGATCAGGTCCTTGGCCCAATCGGAACGGGTCCCGATAGCCCACAGAACCTCCTGTTCGTCGAAGATATCGACATCCTCGTCGAACACGAAGACGTGCTTGATGGATTCGGGTGTGGCGAGCACGGCCGCGATGACGGCCCGAGGCTGAGAGTCATGGGTTTTACGGATCTGGACATAGATGTGGTGGGGACAGGAATTCGGCCGGAAAATGGCTGTGACCTGAGGGACCACTCGCGTTACCACGTCAAACAGGGTCCCCTCCCGGCGCAGCGCTCCCAGTCCGTATCCCTCGTCGTCGTAGCCGGGAATGATGGCAATCCAGTGGGCGTCCCGGCGATGACTGACGCACGTCACTTCCATGTAGGGATTCAGGCGCTGCCCTCCGAAATAGCGCGTGTATTCCCCGAAGGGCGCTTCAGGCTTGACCTTGCCGCGGGGCACGGTGCCCTCGATGACGAATTCCGCATCCGCCGGCACCAGGAAGTCGTCCCCCAGGGTCTCCGAGGGGACCAGGCGCAAGGCCTCGCCCATGAGGCCGCCGGTGGCTTCCCAGTGGCTTTCCGGATAGCCCAGCCGCGCCTCCGCTCCCAGATAGACCCCGGGATGGTGCCCTACCCAGTAGGCGATGCGCGAGTCCTCGTTGCGGGTTTCCCATTTCTGGATGTTCCAACGATTGTGGCTATGGGGCTCGGGGCAGACGTGGATCTCCCGCTCGTTATAAAGCCATCCGCGTTGGAGCGCGCAGTTGTCGATTCCGCTATCCGGGTCGTAGGTGGTCAGGAAGCCCGCAGAGACGTAAGGCCCGGGATCCCAAGCCGCGTGAACGATGGCGGATAGCTCTCTCAAGTCGATGGACGCCCCCGTTTGGATCACCTCCTTGACCGGCGCCTCGGCCCGGCCCACCGTTACCGGCTTGATCCGCCGGGACCGGCGCTCGGAGATGTCGTGCCCCACCCGGTGGAAGGTCGAACCCAATGCGAAGGCACAGCGATCGCGAGAGGCGAAGAGATTGAGCACCAGGGGGAACGGCGAGCGGCGGCCGTCCACCCCGCGCACGTTGTGCAACACCAGTACCGGGGTCTCTCCCTGAGCTTTCTGCGCCTTGATGGCGAGGGCGGCGGCTTCCCACTTCGCCTTCACCTCCTTTTCGATATGAACCACCATGCGCGGCTTGGCCGCTTCGTATTCCCGCAGAAACGAATGCAGATCGATTGGCAAGGGATTTCTCCTGGCGCTGTTACCGGCCCTTGCGCTTTACACCCAAAGCGTTGAGCCAGGCGCTGCTCGCCTTCTTGAGGTTCGCGCTGGTGAGGTAGCGGTCCGGGATGACGTCCACGTCCATGCCAATTTCCTGAATCATCTTGTTGGGCTTTGCCGTCTTGGCCAGCTGGGGATCCATGACGATGGTGTAATGGGAATTCGCGTAATTGACGATCCCTTCGTCCGACAGCAGGTAATCGATGAACAGCTGGGCCGCGTTGGGATGCGGAACGGTCTTGGGCATGGCCACTCCCCAGCCACTTCCCACCAGTTTTCCCACGGGCACGATCTTCAAGGTAGCTCCGTCGTTCAGGTACCGAAGCGCCACGCTCAAGGCCTCGTGCAACAGAATGTAATGCTCGCCGGACACGGTAAGCTCCGTGGGTTGGTGGAAACCGCTCCCCCTTTGGGGGCTCGTCGCCGCGACGACTTCCTTCCAGAAGCCGATGGCTTTGTCCCAGTTGAGTTCGCCGTTGGGTTTGCGCCAGAGGTAGGCGTTCAGCAGAGGGACCTCGCCGCCGGAAATGGAAATGCCGGCCTTGCCTTTCCACCGCGGGTTCTTCAAATCGTCCCACGATTTCGGCGCCTGATCCGCGGCTACCACCTTCGGATTGTAGATGGAGACGTATGGATTGGAGCCAAAATAGGCCCAGTAACCGTGTTCCGCCTGATTGGGCCACTTGCGCACGCGTTCAGGCCAATCGTATTGGCGCAAAAAACCGGCGTCTTTCAAGGATATCAAACCCCGATTCACCAGGACCAGAACGTCCACGGCGTGCCTGCCGGCTTTGGCTTCGGTGATCATCTTGTTGACAACGGTCTCGTTCCGCCCGTCCCACACTTTGACTTTGAGGAAGGGATATTTTTTTTCGAAGGGCTCCGACACCCCTTTTTCCCAGGTGTGGCTCCAGATCATCACCTCCCCTTCTTTCTTCGCTCCTTCGATGAGCTTTTGCCGGTCCGGCTCCTCTGCTGCTGCCGCCACGGCAAATAACAGCGCCAGCGCCGCCTGGGCCGCGCATATCAAACCCATGGGTCTCTTCATACCAAGCCTCCTGTGATTGGGTGATGCCAAGCCGCCAAGCCGCGCTGGCAAACCAGCTCCGCTCAGGGCCCTTGGAATACCATCTCATTACAAACATCTATCGCGCTTCCCGTACCATACGGCGGGATGGCTGTCAATCGACCCACGGCGCGGTTAGATAACGCAGGGCGCCCGGCACGCCGGGGCTCAGGAGGTAAGTCTCCCCAACCTTCGATCCTCCTCCCCCCCCACCCACAGCTCCCGAGACGCGGATGGTCCCGGCAGCCAGCCGGGACCCCGGGAACATCATTTATCCACATCCCCCTTGACAACGGGTGCCGCCACGAATAAAAGGGGTTGCAGGATCGGTTGAAACGATTAGGCAAACGAGGTAGCATGGTTTTTATGGCACTTCAGTCCGGGGCCTTCTGGAGGTGAACAAGGCGGGATCTATAAGGCCCAGTTAGTCTTTCCTTGCGAAGCATTGCCCCAAGGACCTACCGACCAGAGCGTGGTTTCCATCATACCCCCTCCCATGTTCTGCTCCCACTGGTGATTAGATGCCCAGGGTCAAAGACGTAGATTCCTTTTCAGTAAGAGTATCAGTACGAGTATAGGAGGAGAACATGAGTAATAAAATATACGTCGGGGGGTTGCCCTACAGCACTACCGATGGTCAGCTGCAGGAAATCTTCTCGGCCCACGGAAACGTGGAATCAGCCCGGGTGATTACGGACAAGTTCACTGGGCGTTCCCGGGGCTTTGGCTTCGTGGAAATGAGCTCCGATGATGAGGCCAAGAAGGCCATCGAGGCCCTGAACGGCACCGAGCTCGAGGGACGCACGCTTACCGTAAACGAGGCCCGTCCTCAGGAGAGGCGGTCGGGTGGCGGCGGCGGTGGCGGTGGCGGTGGTGGCTTCGGAGAGCGGCGCGGTGGCGGCGGCGGCGGTCGGCCCAATCGCTGGTAACATCTAACCCCTGATTCGAGAGGGGTGTAAGGTCGGTACACCCCTGTCGCACAGGCGCAGATACGCTGCATCCGGGGAGCGCAAGCCGTTTCTCCGATGCGGCGGGACCCTTCGGGTAGCCCCGGCTGCTCAATCCTTCCGTTTACCCTGCGCGGGCCCGGACATGGTGCGGGACCTGGGACAGGCTCTGTTCCATCAAACCGTCGTAACGCGAGCCCAGCACGACACCCTCAAGAAGGCCGTCCAGTCGCGGGCCTCCTTCGAGGTGCGGGACGAGTAATGGGGCTCGCCCATTTTGCGGTCCATCGCCTTAAGGGGACGGCCACAGACCATTCTCCTTGAGAAAATCGCTCACGGCTTCGTCAAAGGCCGCAGGCTGTTCCAGGCAACAGGCGTGCCCCGAGGCAGCAACGGTGCGGTGCACGGCGCCCTTGATGCTCCGGCTCATGTCGATGCTGCGCGGTCTGGCGGGATCGAACTCCCCGTTGAGGACAAGAACCGGCATTTGCAACTCTCCCAATCGGGAGGTGAGGTTCTTTCGCTCCAGTGCACGAAAGAGCGCGCTGAGGGCCTCCGGCTTTAGTCGGGGGTCCGTATCCGTAAAAAAGCGGAGCAGATAATCGCCCAGGCGTGTGGCCGCAAATTCGCTGCTTACGAGATGCTTCAAGTGCTGGATGTGATACCCTGCAACTCCCCGGCTCATGTACCCTTCAGTCCTGGTTTGGTGGGGGCTCGGGCCGCTGCTGCAACCCGCCATGACCAAGGCACTGCACAACTCCGGATGGTCCAAAGCAGCCTGCAACACGATGTTTCCCCCCACGCTGATGCCGCAAAGGATCGCCTGCGTAATTTTTTCCTGACGACACACCCCGGCCAGGTCTGCTGCCAACTCCGGCAGGCTGGTCTCTGCGGCGGGTTTGTCAGAGCGCCCGTAGGCCCGAATATCCACCGCGGCGACTTTAAAGAAGGTGGAAAAGTGGGCTATTTGATACATCCAAAGGCGGTGATCAAAGGGATTGGCGTGGGCAAGGACCATCGGGGGGCCTTCCCCTTGAACCTCGTAGTAAACGCGGATTCCATTGACCGCACAGTAAGGCACGGCTTTACCTCCAGAAACGCCCTTTGGGCCGCGCCGCCGAACGAAATGCGGCGCCGGACCTAACCACGAATCATGATTGACTATAACCCCCTCGCCCCCGTCATTCCGGTCTTTACCCTGATCGGCGTCGGGTTCCTCTTTGCCCGAATAAAAAAACTGTCCCTCGCGCCCATCACGGACTTTATCATCTACCTCGCTTCTCCGAGCCTGGCTTTCGTCTCTCTTTCCGCCAGGCCCATATTCATCGCCGAGATCGCCATGCTGCTGGCCGGCATGGCGGGGATCCTGGCCGGGGTCGGCATCCTGCTCTGGCTATACCGCCTGGCGACGGGATTTCGCTCCCGCGGCTTTGCCCTTCCCGTTCTCTTTATGAACGCCGGGAACATGGGAATTCCCCTGGCCCTTTTCGCCTTCGGGGAACCCGGCCTGCAAAGGGCCACGCTGCTCTTCGTCATCACCGCCTTGACCCAGTATTCCCTGGGCGTTTACATTGCCAGCGGCCAGCGCGGCTGGCAGGAGGTCTTCCGATTGCCTCTGATCTACGCCGCTCTCCTCGGCCTTTTCGTTAACCTCGGCGAGATCCAGGTCCCCCGCGCCCTGTTCGAGTCCCTCCGGCTGCTGGGGTATTCCACCATTCCCCTCATGCTCGTGAGCCTCGGCTGCCGGTTGAGCAGCGTGACGTCCATCACCTGGGGTCACTCCGTGGCTGGAGCCCTGCTTCGCATCGTGGGGGGCTTTGCCTGCGCCTATTTAACGGTAACCCTCCTTGGCATGGAGGGGATCAACCGCCAGATTATCCTCCTTTACGGCTCCCTCCCTTCGGCGGTGGTCAACTTCGTGCTCACGGAAAAATACCGCCAGGATCCCGAGCTGGCCGCATCCATCATCCTGATGACGACCCTGCTGTCCCTGGTTACCATCCCGGTGGTTTTCTCGATCATCCAGTAATCCGGCCACTTTTCATCGGACGCCGCACAAGAGGGGCCGCCTCAAGGGACTCCGACCCACCTTCCGTTCCGCCTTTTCCCCTTTCACCTCACAGAGCCTCGATGAATTGCTCCATGCGCCGTCGCATGGCCGCGTCGGGAAGCCGGCCCCGGGCGGCGCCGATGTTGTCCTCGACGTATTTGACCTTGGCCATTCCCGGAACGGCGCAAGTGACGGCGGGGTGGGAGACGATGTACTTCAGGAAAAACTGGGCCCATGAGGCGCAGTCAAATTCCGTGGCCCAGGAAAGCAACGCCCTTCCCTGCACCGCCCTGAAAAGCCGGCCCCTCCCCAAGGGCAGGTTGATCATCACCGCCATGCCCCGGTCGGCCGCCAGCGGCAGGATCCGCCGGTCCGACTCGCGGTTGTCCAGGGCATAATCCACCTGGATGAAGTCGAGCTTCTCCGCCTTCATGACCGCTTCGAAATCCTCGTACTGCCTGTCTTGCGAGGTCGTGATCCCGAGGTAGCGAATACCGCCCGCGTTTTTCGCCTCGCGCAGCACCGCGAGTTGCATCGGCATATCCCGGAGGTTGTGCACCGCGAACAGATCGATCTTTGAGCTGCGCAGGTTCCGGAACGACACCTCCATCTGCTCGATGCCCTGCTCCCGGCCCCGCGCCCTCTGCTTCGTCGCGATGAACAGGGAATCCCGGATCTTTAGTTCTTCCACCAGCTTGCCGACAATGGGCTCGGCCTCACCATAGGATTGAGCGGTGTCCACGACTTTGCCCCCCAACTGTGCAAAGCGCCGCACGGTTTCTCTGAGGGGGCCCAGCTCGGCTTGCGTGGGGGCCGAGGCGTAGCGCCGTGCCGATGCCGATGACCGGCAGGCTCTCGCCGCTGGAAGGGATCTTCCGCTGAATCAATCCTCCGGACTGGGCGAAGACCCGCCCCGAGGGCAGCAGCAGGGACGCCCCCGCCCCCACTCCCGCCTTTAGAAACTCCCGCCGGTTCAGTTTCATGACTTTCCTCCTGCTTCCATCGATGATGACTTGAACCCCGAAGTTTAACCGCGGTGCTCGTCGCGCACCATTGCTGTGGGATGGGCGTCTCAAATAGCGGCTTAAGCTACGCTAAACAAACCGCGGAGTCAATAATCGGAGCCGGGTCTGCGGGAGGGAAATCTCCCTGGTGCAAGGGCCCGCGGGGGGGTGAGAATGCGGGCAGAGCGATGGTCCTACAGGGCGTAGAAAGCGCGGGCGTTGTCCTCGACGATTTTCTTTTTGACCTTAGCGCTCACGTCCCGGCGCTCCACGAAAGCCGTCAGCGCCCTGACGTTGGAGAAGGGATCCGTGTGTCCGAAGTCCGTGCCGATGATCAGATGATCCTCGCCGGCGTACTGCAAGATATAGGGCAAATGATCCTCGTATTCACACGCGACCCATACCCGTTTTTCCGCCATCAGATCGCGGATGGCCTCCTTGGGAAGGTTAAGGACACGCACCACCCCTTCAAGCACCCACACCAGCCATTGGGCGCCGGCCTCTATAAAACCCACCCGAAGCTTGGGGAAGGTCTCGGGGACATCGCTCTTCAAATAGGTATGGCAGGCCGCCACCGTGGGCACCCTAAACCTCCAGAAAAGACTCTGCTTGACCAGCTCCACGTGGGAGGGGCAGGCATTGGCGATGTGCACCGTGATGGGTATATCCAGCTTCTCGGCTTCTTCATAGATCGGGAAAAAATAGGGGTCCGTCAAGTGCCGGTTCCCCTCCAGGGGGCGCAGGCAGATACCCACCGCACCGTGGTCTTTGCACCAGCGCACCTCCTGGACGGCCTCCGGAATACTCAGGGTAGGCGGCACGCAGGACCAGCGCAGCCGCTCTTTTCCTTGTTCCCAGGTTTTGCCCATCCAACGGTTGTAGCTCCGGCAAAGCGCCAGTTCCGCTTCCGGGTCGTCCGTCACCTGGGAAAGCCACAGGCTGTTGTGCATGACCTGCACGTCGATGCCGACTTGATCCATCTGCTGCAGCCGCTCGCTGGCCCGGGTCAACTCGCGGGCGCCGGCGGAGGTCTTCATGTCCCGACCGGTACGCTCGGAGAGTTGCACCAGCTCCTGCTCCGTCCGGGTCGTGGGACGAAAACCCATTTCCTTGCCGTTCAGCATCCAGACCTGTTGGCCGGGTTCCGTCGTGGATTCCTCCAGCCGCGGCCGGAAGCGCTCTTCCGAGGGACCGAGGTGGGTCCACGTGCCGTGGTTT
>Ga0214472_10006088_pt1 | contig 12647 bp, 4 predicted proteins | sample RVTome_6_FD_207662 | JGI IMG/M metagenome (GOLD analysis project Ga0214472, IMG submission 207662) | Soil microbial communities from uranium-contaminated site in the Upper Colorado River Basin, Wyoming, United States - RVT140D175 | ecosystem: Environmental > Terrestrial > Soil > Contaminated >... | reverse complement strand
GCAAAGCGTGGTCTTGCCGGCGCCGCTATGGCCGACCAGCGCGACCATCTGTCCCGGTTCGATCTCAAGCGAAACGTGTTTGAGCACCATCTCATCGCTGCCGGGATAATGGAAACTGACGTCCCGCAGCTCGATTCTGCCGGCGACCCGATCCGGACGCACGGGCAGGGCGTCGTCGCGGTCGGGCATCTCGATCGGGTCTTCCAACAGATCGAGCACGCGGTCCAGGCCTGCCAGACTGCTTTGCAGCGCGGTAGCGCTGTTGGCCAACACGGCCACTGGTTCCAAGAGCATGGCCAGGTAGATGAGAAACAGCATCAAGTCGCCCAACGACAGATGGCCGGCCATCACCTGCGCGCCTCCGTAGAGCAACAGCGCGGCCGACGCGAGCGGAATCAGCGTGTCCCAGACCAACTCCACCCCGCGCGCCCACCACCAGGCGTGCAGTTCTTGCCGTGCCATCAGATGATTGCCGCGCGTGAAGCGGCCGGTCTCGCTGCGTCCGCGGCCGAAGGCGCGGACCACGCGCATGCCGCCGAAGGCTTCCGTGGCGTGGCTGTCAATCTCTTGCCGGCGGCGGCGGATGTCGCGGTGCAGCGGCCGGATGCGGCCGATCCAGGTGCGGTGCGTGACGAACACCAGCGGCAACAGCAGCAGCGCGCCCAACAACAGCCGCCAATCGACCCAAGCCAAAACGGCCAGGCTGCCGGCCAGTTGCACGACCGCCCGCCAGGGATTGTAGATCAGGCTGAACACCAACTCGGCCACGCCGCCGGCGTCTTCGCGGAGGATGCTGGCCACGCCGCCGGATTTTAGATGATACACCCGATCCAGCGGCAATCGCACGGCATGTTGAAACGCGCGGCGTCGGACCGAAACCTGCACCCGCTTGGTCGTCCGCGTGGCGTGCCAGCGGCCCCAGAGATGGAACAACGTCCCGACAAAGGCAATCGCCAGCACGCCCAGCGCCAGCGCCCAAAGTTGTGAGTTGCGGTCGACAAGAAACGGCAGCCGGTCGGTCACCGCCGGCGGCAACGGCTTGCCCGGCAGGACGTAGTCGATGACGATTTTGGTGGCCGCCGGGGGCAGCAGTTTCAACACCGTCGCCACGCTCAACGTGGCCAGCGAAAAGGCGATCGCCAGCCGCTGGCCTGCCAGCAAGCCAAAAAACTGCCGCAGCAAGCGCCACGACGAGCGGTGGCGCGGCGGGGGCGGCTCTTGGTGCGTAGTATGGGCGGGAGTGGCGACGCGAAACTCGCCGGCGGCCCGACGCCGCCGAACATCTTCTTTATAATGTTCAAACTGGCGGCGACTGCTGTGCGATTCGGGGGGCATGGGCATCTGGCGGGTCTGGCAGGCTGGCATCCACCGGCGCAAGGCGCCGGCTGCTGCCATTATGGGTCCGCCCGCCGCGGAGGCAAACCGGGGTCCCCGGATCGCTTGTTTGGCCGCCGCCGGCAGGTTGGACACCGGCGTTGGTGGGCAGAGGGCAGAGGGCAGAGGGCAGAGGGCAGTAGGCACAGACAGGGTGACACGGCACCGGGCGGCTATTATTCTTGTGGAAAGTAATCGAGGCGAAAACCGCGGCTATCAATTCGGAGAGTTTCGCGTGTCGCAGCCCAAGCTGGATGACGATTTGCTGCGGGCGTTCAAGGCCGGCGACGACGCGGCCGGCGAAGCCCTGTTCGAGCGGTACTTCGACCGGCTTACGCGCCTGGTGCGCAGCAAGATGGGCTGGCGGCTGAAACGGGTGGAAGGATCGTCGGACGTGGCGCAGTCCGTAATGCGTACGGTCTTCCGCCGCAGCCGCAGCGACGCGGACATCCACACCGACGCCGAAGGCAGTTTGTGGCCGTTGTTGGCCGCGATCGCGGTCAACAAGCTGTGCAATCGCGCCAAGTACTGGCAACGGCAGCGGCGCGATCAGCGCCGAGAGGTCGCCCTGGACGAAACGTTCGACTCGCTCGAGCGGGGTCCCACGCCTGAGGACGTGGCCGAGTTGGAGGATCTGATCGAACACCTGCTGGAGCCATTCCCGGAGCGCCGCCGCCGCATCCTCCAGCTCGTGCTGCAGGACCGCCCGACTCAGGAGATTGCCGAAGCAGTCCAAGTTTCGCAACGCACGGTGTACGCCACCCGGCAGGCCGCCGGCGAGTTGCTGACGCGGCTATTGGCGAAAGATTGACCGGGATGCTCTCATCTTTGCCGTTTTGCGCTTCCGAACCGGTCGCCGGTAGTTGATCTACTTAGGGGAGCCGAGTCCGCGGCCGATTCCCGACCGGCGGACGCCCCGATCGGGCCCGACGGCCGGAGAATCCCTCGTAATCGTGCTGCGAACCTTCCGCGCGTGCCCACTATTTTCTTGAAGTGGGGGAAAATGATTGCGAAAATCGAACTTATAGGGGTTTTGCGCATCCGCGCCGGCTGTATCTGTCGGCAGCAGAACTGGGGTAGTTGTGAGCTCGTATCGCGCCGGACATCTGATCGAACGCCTGGAGGCCAGGATGCTACTGACGGCCTCCGCTGAAGATTCGTCCGCGCCGGTAGACAAGTGGTCGGACGATTCCGCCGGATTCGATCTCGGTCCCAACTCCACGGACTGCGATGAGCTCGGCTCGTGTAGCGCCATAGCGGGACGCATTTTTCTGGACCTGTCGGCCGACGGCTTCTCGGCCGACGACACTCCGCAAGGTGGCGTGGCCGTGGAACTGTTCGCCGACGACGGCGACGGCCAATTCGACGCAGCCGCCGATACGCTGGTCGGCACGGCAACTGCTGACGACGACACCGGTCACTACAGTTTCGATCCGCCCGGCGATGGACTCTACTTCGTGCGCGAAGTTCCGCCGGCCGGTTTCACTCGCACCGCCGGGCCAGCGCACTACAGTCTTTTGGTCCAGCAAGGGCAAATTTACTCTGTCGCCGACGCGGCCGTGGACGATTTTCGTTCGCCCGATCCGGCCGATTCATTGTTTGTCACCGCCAACGCCGGGGATCCTGCGCTGCTCAAACAGTCCGCTCTGCCCGGTGTACTGGGAGGCGAGCGCGACATTCTCGTCGATGTACTGGGCAACGCCACGCCGCTGTCGGCCAGCATATTGGTCGGCGGCGAAGCACAACGCGGTCGCTTTTCATTCGCCACGGCTACGCCCGGCGCGATCGTCGTCTTACAGTACGACGGCGCAGACGCCGACGACTCCGGCCCACCGGCCGCGCTGGTGAATGCGCAAGGCCTGAATCACGATTTGACCGCGGGCGGAGCGCACAATGGACTGCTACTGGTCTTCGATCGCGTTGACCCGGGCGCCGCGCAGGGTCTGGACTGGGAGATTCGACTCACCAGCGGAGACACGGTCGCGTCGTATTCCGGCGTATTGGCCGAAGCGGTGACGCCACAGTCGCGGTTCGTCACGTTCGACAGCTTCGCGGCGGACGACGGCTTTTCATTCGCCGCCGTGGACAGCATGGAGGTGTTGTTCAATCTCGAAGGGGTGCCCAACGTCGATTTCGAATTGTCTTTGATCGCGGCGGCCGGGGACCAGCCGGCGGGTTTTGACTTTGCCAACGCCGCGCTGCCCGTCGTATCCCTGAGCGGCGCCGCGCCGGTCGTCGAAGGAGAGCCGGCCCGCTTCGAAATCACACTGGACCGGCCGGCGATCGTGCCGATCGAACTGACCTTGGAAACGTCCGACGGCGCCGCGCTAGCGGCCAGCGACTATGTGTCGCCGCCGGCAACGATCGTGATCGAACCGGGCAAAAGCGGTGCGACGATGATCGTGGAAACAGTGGACGACCAACGGGTCGAATCCCAGGAATCATTCTTTGTGCGTCTCGTCTCCGCCGTGGGCGCCACGATCAACACCGAAGCCGATCTGGGCGAAGCGCAGATCAAAGACAACGATGAGCCGCCGCCGCCGTCGCTGGGCGGGCAAAAATGGTCGGACGTCAATGGAGACGGCATGCGGGACGAAGGCGAGCCGGGATTGCCCGGCGTGACTATCTACCTTGATCTGAACGGCAACGCGGCGCCCGACGACACGGAACCCAGCACCGTTACCGGAACGGACGGCCGCTACCGCTTTGAAGGCTTGGCGCCTGGGATGTACGTCGTCCGCGAAGTCGTCGACAGCGGGTTTGTGCAAACGTCGCAGCCGGAACATTACACGGTGCTCGTACACGGCGGCCAGGTTTTCGCGGTAGCCGACACCGCCGTGGACGATTTTCGCCAGCCCGACCCGGCCGGGTCGCTGTTTGTCAGCGCCTTGGACGCCGATCCGGCGATCTTGCAACAACGCGGCCTGACGGGAGTGATCGGGGGCGAGCGCGACGTGCTGCTTAATGTATTGGGCGTCGCTTCGCCCTTGTCGGCCAGTGTGTTGGTGGGACTGGACGAAGGCCAGGGCGTGTTTTCGTTTGCCTCGGCCAATCCCGGAGCTGAAGTCACGTTGCAATATGACGGGCTGGACGACGACCCGATCGGATCGGCGGCGGCGCTGACGAACGCCCGCGGGCTGGAGCACGATCTGACCGATGGCGGCGCCCGCAGCGGTTTGTTGTTCGCCTTCGACCGCATCGACCCCGGCTCCGGTGAGTCGTTGGGGTGGGAAATCCGCGCGACCAGCGGAGGCGCGGCCGCGAGGTTCACCGGCCTGCTGGACGCCAGCGTCATCCCCACGGCGGGTTTTGTCCCGTTCGCCGACTTTTCGAAGGAAGCTGGTTTTTCCTTCGCCGCCGTCGATAGTCTCGAAGTCGTATTCAATCCGCAGGGTGAAGCGAACGTCGATTTCGAATTCTCGATAATCATCTCGGCCACGCCGCAAGGCTCCGGATTCGACTTCGGCAACCATCAGCCACAACCCGGCATTATCCGGGGCATTAAATTTGCCGACGAGAACGTGAACGGAATGCGTGACGCATTGGGCGGAAGCGGGGAAACGGAACTGGAGCCCGGACTGGCCGGGTTCCAGATCTACTTGGATCTGAACAACAACGCTGCGCTCGACCAAGGCGAGCCGGTCGAAGTCACCGCCGCTGACGGCACGTTCGAATTCACCGGCTTAGATCCGGGCACGTACGTGGTCCGCGAAGCCCTGGACGACGGATTTGTGCAGACGCTGCCCGGTGAGCCTGCGTTTTCTCACATGGTCACCATCATCGACGGGGAGACGATCGACGGCGTCGATTTCGGCAACGTGGCGCTGCCGGTGGTGTCGTTGGCAGACGCGGAAACCGTGGTGGAAGGCGAAACGGTGAGTTTCACCGTGACGCTCAGCCGGCCGGCCGTCGTGCCGATCGAGTTGACCATCATGACCAGTGACGGCACGGCGCGGGCCGGTGAAGATTACCAACCGCGCAGCGAAACCATCACCATCGCAGTCGGCGCCACCGGCGCGATGGTGCTGGTGGAAACCCTTAACGACCTGCAGGTGGAAGACCAAGAATCGTTCTTCCTGCGGATCGTTTCGGCCGTCGGTGCGACGGTTATCGGCGAAGCCGATCAGGCCCAGGCGCTGATCGACGACGACGTCCCGCGCGGTACGATCGCCGGCCAGGTGTTCGGCGACCAAGACGGCGACGGAACACCGGACGCCGGTGAATTCGGCATCCCAGGCATTACCGTCTACCTGGACTCCAACGGGAACGGGCAATTTGACGTCGGCGAAACGAGCACGATTACGGGCGTCGACGGCGGCTATGTCTTCAATGGTCTGGCCCCCGGAACGTTCGTCGTCCGGCACGTGCCGCCACCGGCCAGCGTCGAAACGACGCCGGGTTTCTCCGGGCAGTTTGGCCACACTGTGACCGTTTCCGCCGGTGAGGTGATCCCGGACGTCGATTTTGGCGATCAGTTTACCTTTCCACCCCCGCCTCCCCCACCGCCACCCCCCCCGCCGCCGGAGCAACCGCAGATCATCGACGTGCCGGAGGGGTTCGTCGTGCCCGCCGAGCGCGCTGCCGTGCGAGAACAACAGCAGTTCAGCCGCGATGGCGGCGGCGATGCGGCCCGGCGCGCCTTGGCCCGTAATATCGCGCTGGTGCAGCTTGCCGAAATCTTGTTCATCGATCCGGCGATCGAGGAAGAACTTGACGCCTTGTTAATCGTGCTGGCTGACGCCACGGCGCCCGATCTGCTGCGCGTGGATCCGGGCGATCCGCCGGAGAAGCCGCCGGCGCCGTCAGGATTGGAACCGTTGTCGGAGTTGCGCGATCCGGAAGGCCCGGAGGATTTCCAGTTGACTCCGACGCCGGGAGGCAGCTACTGGTGGTACGCCGCGATCGTGCCGGCGCTGGCCGGTGTGGCGCTGGTGTGGCGTTACCGAAATCCCCTGGTGCGGCAAATCAAAGCGCTTCTGACGTAACCAGCCATATAATGACCATTAGTCGCTACGAGTCCCCGTTCGTTTAAGCAGAGAGGCGAGGCAGCCGCGGATCGACGTCTTACCTTCACACGGAGACCAATATGAACGGCGAGAGCATGTTTCAACTTACGAACGAACGCCGCGCTGTAATCGATTGTGTCGACGCCTACGAATCGACCGACGCCGACCGTCGAGACGATCTGCGCCGATTCGTCCTGGACGTGCCCGAACCATTCCGGCCGGCGGCCATCGGAGAGTTGATCAAAGTCGACATGGAATACCGCTGGAAGGCCGGCCGCCCGAAAACGACCGGCGAATACCTCCAGGAGTTTCCCGAGATCGCCGGGGACGCGGAGTCCTCGTTGGCGTTGCTGAAGTACGAGACGCATGTGCGCTCCCACACCCGCGCCACCGAATCCGACAGCACGCGGGGCAGTACGCCGACGGAATGGGACATGGACGGCCGCGAGTCGGACATGGGACAAACCTCCGATCTGCCGCCCGCCGGTCCGCACGAAGCGACGCTCGGAGCCGCGGACATCACCGACGTGGCGGACGCGCCGCGACATCGCCTCACCCACATTGGACGGTTCCGCATCGAAAAAGAACTGGGGCGCGGCACGTTCGGCGTCGTGTATCGTTGTCACGACGAGCAATTGCACCGCGACGTGGCCATCAAGATCCCGCATCCCGCACGGCGGATGTCTTCGGCGCGGGTCAAGGAGTTTTTGCACGAGGCCAAGGTGTCCGCGCGGATGAAGCATCCGGGCATCGTGACGATCCTGGACACCGGCAAAACGCAAGACCGTCGCGGATTTATCGTCTATGAGTACATCCGCGGCGTCACGTTGAAGGATCGCATCCTGGCCGGCAATCTCGACCGCCGCCAGGCGGTCCTCTGGATCGCAGAAGTGGCCGAAGCGCTCCACTACGCGCACAAAACCGGGCTGGTCCACCGTGATATCAAACCCGCCAATATCCTGGTCGATGACGAAGGCAAGACGCATCTGACCGATTTCGGCTTGGCGAAGATCGACGATCAATTCTTCACCGACGACGCAGGGCGCGTCTTGGGAACTGTGGCCTACATGAATCCTGAACAGGCGTCGGGCCAGGCGCATTGGGCCAGCCCGCAATCGGACATCTATTCGTTGGGCGTCGTGTTGTACGAAATCCTCTGCGGCAAGCGCCCCTTCACGGCCGGCAGCTCGCTGGATTTGATCAAACAAGTGGAACAGCGCCCGCCTTCGCCGCCGCGGACCGTGGACGACTCGATCCCGCCGGCGTTGGAGGAAGTTTGCCTCAAGGCGATGGCCAAGGATCCCGACCAGCGTTACCGCACGGCCGCCGACATGGCAGCCGCCCTGCGCGCGGCCGTGGCGCCGCGGAAAGGACCCTCGCCGGTTATTCGAGCAATGAAGTTGACCGCGGCGCTCGCGGCGGCCGCCGCCGTTGTGGTCGCGGCGATTCTGATCCGTGAATCTCTGCTGCCGGGGCCGGTCACGAATCCAGACGTGGCGTCGCCACCTCAGATTGATCTCACTTTCATTTTGCAGCGCGGCGAGGACCAAAAAACCGGTGATTTTATTGAGCTGCGCGAATCGCAGCGCGATGCCAAAACGCCGCGTGTCTTGAGGACAGGCGACCTATGGCAGTTAGATACCGCATTTGAACCAGCGACGTTTCCGTACGTCTTTCGATACCATGTGGACGGACGCGCCGAGATGCTCTGGCCAGACAAAGACGACTCTGACGATCCGGAGGGCCGCCACCAAATGAAGGAGTTGATGTTGCCGATCGGGGCGGATCTGACCCCAAAACCCGAGTATTTCAAATTGGAGGGCGACCGCCGCGGTCCACAAATGATCGTAGTCGCAGTTTCCGATAAGAGGCTTTCAGCCGATGAGGTCGCGGAGTTTGCTTCCCAAAAGGTAGTATTGCCGCCAAACCTTGGAAAGAAGGGATTCGTATGGGAAAAGTATCCTAGAGATTTTGGCAGCGAATCGGGCGTGCGCGGGTCGAACGGTTTCTCAGGGACGCGCAGCGGCGACGCCACGCCGGTTACTTCGACGGTCACCAGCGAAAAAATGGAGATATCGCGCGCATTCATGCAGCGGCTGAAAGATCGTTTCACGGCATTTTCGATTTTTGCATTTTATTACGAAGTGAACACAGAGCCCCTCGCTGAGGAATAAGATCGCCCACCGGCGCTGACGTGTTTAGGGGCTGCCGAAAAATAACTTCCTGATTTCCGAAAGGGTGCATACCTCCAAGCACACGTTGCAAATCCGCAGTAATCGCGAGATGTTTGGGCCGAACGCCATTCTTGCCGCATTCTGATCGCGACATTTTTGGCCGAAGGCCATAATAATCGTAGATGGGGCAACGCCCTGGTTGTTCTACACATCTTTCGTGCGCTCGTAGTCCCGGAGGGACTTTCCGAAAACAGCCCAGCAGTTGACTGCTGGGGCCGGGAATACGACAAAAGTCGCGAAAGTCCCGTAGGGACGACTGAAGGCTCAGCCTTGTGGAGGTGTTTTACGGCCGCTGCGGCGCGACGGGATTCGGTCGTCCCTACGGGACTTTCGGCCCACACCGCGGACCACGTTACTGTCGATTGTCCCTCCGGGACAAATACCGTCGGCCACGTTTCGACTCCTGTCCGACTTGTGTAGAACAACCAGGGCGATGCCCCAGGCTACGGTAAACTTGGCCTTCGGCCAACAGTGCGGGGAAATTGTTTTCGGCTGCGACTTACGGAACGAAAGTGAATGGCAAATCACAGTGAAAACGCGACCTGGAAAAAGGGGACTGGCTCCGTGATCGATAAGGGTCGATTGCTTGGAAAAAACATGGCGCATGGTGCCTGTCGCCTGCCACTCCTTTTTCAGTTCGAATTCATAAGGGCTCACGCAGAGTCGCAGAGGACGCGGAGAACATGAGAAACGCGTGCCATTCGGATATCACTTTCTCCGCGGCCTCTGCGCCTCTGCGTGAGCTTCCTTTTGCGAATAGGCGGACAGGCGCCGAGTCGGCCAAGATCTCCTTTCGCGTCGAAATCGGTCCTGTGACTCGGAGCCAGTTTCCTTTTTGCGACTCCCCTTTTCAGTTTGGTAACTCCCAGGGACCTTCGAATTGAATATTTTCGCTGCCATAATCCGCACGGCTGTCATCCTCGGATGCCTGTGGGAATATTCCGCCACGACCGCGCAGGACGTCCGCAACGACCCGCGGACACGTTCGCGTGAACTGTTGACTAAGGCCGAGCGGGCCGACAACCGTGGTCTGCTGCGCGAGGCGGCCGCACATCTGGAACAACTGATCGCCGAAGGAGACACCATCGCGGTCGGCCGGGCGCAGAGCCTGCTGTCGGTCGTCTATCTGGAATCGGGCCGGTTCAACGAGGCATTGGCCGCGGCCGACGCGGCGCGGCGGTTATTGAACCAGCCGCAATTGGCCGATACCCGGGCGCTGCGCGAATACCGCCAAGTCGCCGCCGTCCGCGGCGCCGACGTGCACCTGGCGCTGGCCGGCATCCACGCAAAGATGGACGACGCCGCCGGTTCGGCCGCCCAGAAGGCGCGGGCGGTCGAATTATTCGAGCAGGCGTTGTCCTTCAGCGGCGGCCTGCGCGTGGCCGAGCCGGCCTGGGAATTGGGCGTGCTGGAGCGCCTGGCGGGCTTGCACAAGGAATTGAACCAGCCAGAACAATCGGACGCACGCTGGGAACAGTTGGCCCAACTGGCACACGAACTGCGCGATTCCAATGCGCCGCGGCAAACCGGCGAGGAAACGATCGAGCCGGTCGATGCCTACGTCGAAGCCGTACGCGCACTGGGCAGATATCACGCGGCGCGTGATGAAATGCCAGCGGCCGTCGACGTGTTGTCACGGCTGGCGGGCGAACCGATAGAAGTTGAATTGAAAGTCGCCCTGCTGTCGGATGTCGCCGCACTTTGGCAAGCAAAGGACAATCGCCGCGAAGAAATCGACTGGCTGCGCCGCGCGGCTGAAATGGAAACTACGCGCGAAGAGCCCAGCGATTGGCGTCTGGCCAATCTCAACGGCCGCCGGGCGGCGGCGCTGGATGCGCTGGAACAAGAGTCGGCCGCCGATGAATTCTGGCAAACCGCGGCCGTTCATTTCCGGCGTGCAATCGACGCGGCGGACTTCGCGGACTCGGAGGAATCCAAAGACGAAGAGCGTACCGTTGCGGAGTTAATGCTCGACATGCAGCGATTGCAGGGCGTGTATCAGCGCCTGGGACAGTACGAAAACGCCTTGGGCGTGGCCAGCGCCCTGCGCGATCTGCGCCGGCAGCGTTACTTGCCCGACGATCCACGCATCTTTCAATCACAAACCCGCATCGGCACCTACCTGGCCCTATTGGCCAGAGAGGACAAGGAAAAACTGAACGAGGCCTTGCCGCCGCTGGAAGAGGCGGCCAAATACTGGGACACGCGACGGCCCGAAGTACCGGACATTCACGCCCGCACGCTGAATGTCATGGCCGGCGTCTACCGCCGGCAGGGCGTATTGAGTGAGACCAAACGGGTGTTGGAATCGGCGCAGAAAAGATATCCGGCCGACCGCCTCTCAGCACAGGTGCGAATGGCGCTGGCGGTTTCGCGTGGCCTGATGTTTTCAGAACAGGGCATGTACGACGATGCCATCGCGGCGTACGGGGAAGCCGACCAAATCGGGCAAACCCTGGGACGACAGGTCAATGAACTGCACGCCAGCGCGTTGTTGAATCTGGCGATGGTCCACAAGTCGCAGCTCAACTTTGACGAGGCGCGAAAACAGTGCCAGCAGGCGCTTGGGGAACGCCTGAAGGTGCTCGAAGCCGATGACAGGCGTCTGTTGCCGCATTACCTGGCGTTGGGCGGTTTGAACGTGGCCGCCACACTGGCAGGCACCGACGATGCGAACGCGGCGCTGGATGAGTTGAAACGCAGCGTCGCGCGGTGCGAATCGATTTGCCGGTCCGCAGGCTTGTTGGACCGACCGACTCCGGACGTCGGCACGTTGTACCAACAGCGGGCAATGATCCATTACCTGGAGAGCCGCGACACGCCTTCGGCCCAGCAGCGGTCGCTGGCCCGCGCCGCCTGGCGGCAAGCCCGGCAAGTACACGAGGACACCGGGCAGCCCGCCGACGTGGCCCGGGCGAATTATTATCTGTCGAAGTTGAGCCTCCTTGACTGGCAAGAGGCCTTGCAAGTCTGGTGGGACGAACGCCGGCAAGAGGAGGACTACCGCGAGCGTCAGGAAAAGTTCGCCGCCGATGTCGCCGAACTCAAGCGGGAGCGGGAAGGGTACGTCAATCGGGTGGTCAAATACGAGCGTGAACTGAGAAGTTACCGGGGGGCCACCGGGCGGCAGGAAGCCACGCAGGAGGACTACGCGGATCTGAAACAGGAATTCACCAGACTGACGCAAGAACTAGCCGGCCTGGCGGCAGCCAAACAGCAACTCATCACAAATCACGCCGCGCTGGATGAAACCAAGCGCGAATTGAACGCGATGTTCACGTCGTTGGGCGATCCCGCAACCAGTCAAATGGCCGTTGCCGCTCCACTTGCCGACGCGCTGGAAGAAGTCTCCGCGGCCGTGGAAATGCTGAAGAGCATGGGAGCGTTTCCGAATCTGCACTATCTGGCGTTGAACCTGCAGGCGGAGATTTTGCTGCACCTGGCAGACGTCCACCGCGCTTCCTCACCGGGCGACTCGCGCCAGCGCGAGGATCGGGCGCTGGCGGCGCTAGAGGAGGCCGTGGGTTTGACCGATACGCCGCGCTCGGCGGTCACCGGCGGCGACATGGCCAGAGCGGAGTTCTTTTCCAATTACGTGACCGCCTTCGATCTGCTCGTGCGACTGCACGCCCGGCGCGGACGGTCGCACGCCGAGGCCGGGGCAGACGATGAAGCACTCGAAGAATTCCGCGCGGCTTTGTTTTACGCCGAAAAAGGGCGCAACCGCACCTTTCTGGACCAGTTGCGGGCGGCCAAAGTGGACATTCGCGATACGATACCCGCAGAAAAACGCGATCTGCTGAAACGCGAAGCAGCCATGTTGTCGCTGCACGGTGAAACCCTAATGCGGGCCAACGACGTGGCCGGGCGCCTGGCGCAGGCCACCGCACCGGATCAGGTCGATCAGCTCCGATCTGAACAGCAAGCGGTGAGCGCGGACTTGCGGCAACTGCGCGAGGAATACGCCAAACTGCTCGGCGCCATCTACGACGCCAGCCCCCAATACTCACGACTGCTGAAGACCACCACCGAG
>Ga0214472_10006087_pt1 | contig 12648 bp, 14 predicted proteins | sample RVTome_6_FD_207662 | JGI IMG/M metagenome (GOLD analysis project Ga0214472, IMG submission 207662) | Soil microbial communities from uranium-contaminated site in the Upper Colorado River Basin, Wyoming, United States - RVT140D175 | ecosystem: Environmental > Terrestrial > Soil > Contaminated >... | reverse complement strand
GTGAGCGTATGTCAGGCAAATGACGGCGGCTGACTTCGAGCAGATCATCGACCTCAGTGAACGTGATGCAGGCGTGGCCTTCCTTGTTTTTGGCGAGTCCGTTGATGCGATCGACTGCCACCAGGGCATTGCGGTGAATACGCAAAAAACGGTTGGCAAATTCAGTTTCCAGTGCTTTCAATGCTTCTTCGATCAGATATTCGTGATCGGCGGTACGCAGCGTTACATATTTCTGGTCGGCCTTGAAATAAATAATGTCTTCGGCGGGCACCAGTTCGAGCGCGCCGCGTATTTTTACGCAGATCTTGCTGCGCGCACCGTCATCGGTGGTGGCGCGCAGGTTGCTCAGCTGGGCACGGGTGACGCGTTTTGCCGCCTCCAGCGCTTTGAGCAACAAGTCCTGCTTGATGGGTTTGAGCAGATAATCCACGGCGTGGTTTTCAAACGCACTCAGGGCGTGGTCGCTGTAGGCCGTGGTAAAAATAATCGCCGGCGGATTATCCAGACGATTGATATACGAAGCGGCTTCGAGCCCGTCCATGCCGGGCATACGGATGTCCATCAGCACGATGTCGGGATGGTTGAGCTGCGACTGTTTCAGCGCCTGTTCCCCGGTTTCGGCTTCGCCGATCACCTTGTAGTCCATGGTGCTCAGCATATGGCGCAGGCGCTGGCGGGCAAGTTGTTCATCATCGACAATTAAAACGTTCATAACTGATTACTCAGAGGTATCTTTAGAGTGACGGTGTAGTTTGTTTTGGTCTCATTTGTGACGAACGCGGCGGCGTCTCCATAAACCAGCTTGAGCCGCCGTCGAATATTCTGCTGCGCCATCTGGTTCCCCTGGCGGTGCCCTTTCGTGGCAGCGGGTGCCAGCGGGTTGCTCACCGAGAGTAACAGCGACTGGTCCTGCTTCTGGGCCGTGATACTGATACAGCCGCCGCCAGCCAGAGGTTCGATACCATGATAAATAGCATTTTCTGCGAGAGGTTGCAGGCTTAGCGCCGGAATTTCTGCATCTTTTAGTGAATTATCGATATTCCAGTCCACCGTCAGGCGCTCGCCGAGGCGCAGGGCCTCGATATTGAGATAGCTCCGGGTCAGCTCCAGCTCTTCCCCCAGGCTATGATCGTTTTGCTCGCGCAGACTGGCGCGGAACAGATCGGACAGATCTTCGACCGCTTTTTCCGCCTTTTCGGGCATCAGGCGGACCAGGCTGGCGATGGTGTTCATGCTATTGAACAGAAAATGTGGCCGGATACGGGCGCGCAGCGCCTGAATTTCAGTATCCGCATGGGCATTTACATTGAGTTTCCATTGTTGCTGGATATAGAAAAAACGCAGTACCAGGGCATAGATCGCCGCGCTCATCAACATCACGCGGAGCAGAAAATTCTCACCCAGAGGCGAGGTTTCCTCGTCCAGCCCCATCCAGGTCTTGAGCTGCAACATGAACAGGCTGAATGCCAGACTGACCAGCATCATCAGGCCGAAACTCGAAAGCAGGCTGCTGCGCCGGGGTAGCCGGTTCAGCCATTTACGCGCAGCGCACAACAACGCGGCATTGATCAGCCCCAGCCATTGCAGCATCATCGAAATAAAGGCGAGATAATTCCAGAACTGCGCCTGAGACGAAGGAATCGCCATCGATAACACCATGGCGAGCAGCTCCAGTACCAGAATGGTCATGAAGATGACGCGCACATCGCAAAAGTTGGGCAGCAGCTCGACCGCCAGTACTTGCGCATGGCGCTGATTGAAAGTGGTTTCCATGACTAAAAAGTAGTTGAGCGCGGCTGAAAAGCAAGCCTGGCGGGGCGCACCGCAATAATAGAATTCGCGAGCATCTGATATACTCGTGCGCAACCACAGAGAGTGATATGAGCAAGCCAGCAAACAAGAGCACAGCCAGAGCGAAAACCCGGGCCAGCACCGGCAAAAAGCAGCCTGCGACAAACCAGGCCTGGGGCGGACGTTTTTCTGAACAGACTGACGCCTTTGTTGCCGCCTTTACTGCCTCGGTGGCATTCGACCAGCGCATGTACAAACAGGACATCGCGGCTTCTCGCGCCCATGCCCGTATGCTGGCACAGGTCGGTGTGCTCAGTAGCAAAGATCTGAAAGCCATACTCTCTGGACTCGACCAGGTCGAGCAGGAAATCAGCAGCGGCAAGTTTAAATGGTCAATCGCGCGCGAAGACCTGCACATGAATATCGAAGCTCGGCTCACCGAAATCATCGGCGATGCCGGCAAGCGTTTGCACACCGGGCGTTCGCGCAATGACCAGGTGGCGACCGATATTCGGCTTTACCTGCGTGATGAGATCGATGTGATCTTGCAACAGATCACCCATCTGCAGAGCGGAATGCTCGATCTGGCCCAGCGCGAGGCCAGCAGCATCATGCCCGGTTTCACCCATCTGCAGGTGGCGCAACCGGTGACTTTTGGCCATCATGTCCTCGCCTGGTATGAAATGCTGGTGCGCGATGCTGCGCGATTGCGCGATTGCCGTGCGCGCATGAACCAATGTCCGCTGGGTGCGGCTGCGCTTGCAGGCACTACTTATCCGATCGATCGCAAAATGACTGCGAGCGAGCTGGGCTTTGCTGCGCCTACCGCGAACTCGCTGGACTCGGTCAGTGACCGTGATTTTGCCATCGAGTTTTGCGCTGCCGCGGCGATACTGATGACGCACCTTTCGCGCATGTCCGAAGAGCTGATCATCTGGTCTTCGACGCAGTTCGATTTCATCAACCTGCCCGACCGTTTCTGCACCGGCTCGTCGATCATGCCGCAGAAAAAAAATCCTGATGTGCCAGAACTGGTGCGCGGTAAAACCGGACGCGTCAACGGTAATCTGATCAGCCTGCTAACGCTAATGAAGTCGCAGCCGCTGGCCTATAACAAGGACAACCAGGAAGACAAGGAGCCATTGTTCGATACCATCGATACTTTGCAGGGCTGTCTGCGCGCTTTTGGCGATATGATTCCGGCGCTGGAATGCAAGCACGATAAAATGGTCGCCGCGGCGAAACAGGGTTTTTCCACAGCCACCGATCTGGCGGATTATCTGGTACGCAAGGGCCTGGCGTTTCGTGACGCGCACGAGGTCGTGGGTAAGGCCGTGGCCTATGGCATCCAAAGCGGCCTGGACTTGAGCGAGATGAGTCTCGCCGAGCTGCGATCGTTTTCCAGCATGATCAACGCCGATGTGCGCAAAGCGCTCACCCTGGAAGGTTCGGTCAGCGCGCGCAAGCATATCGGCGGCACTGCACCAAAGCAGGTGCTGGCCGCCGTCAGGCGCGCACGCAAAACACTCGACTAGTTTCGTTGTTCCAGCCACGAAGGTGAGCTGGCGCAGCTGTACTGCCAGGGAAGGTCTGAGATAATCAGAGCTTCCCTAGGCCTTGTTCCAGACTGCGTGCCTGTCCGCCCAGCGCAGGCACAGCCAGTACCAGATCCCCATCGGTACGATCGTCACCGCCCAGAGCCAGTCAGTGAGATACCAGGACAAGGGTATCGAGGCGAACGCACAAACGATCATCAGGTAGACAAGAATAAGCGCACCTTTGCGCGTTTCCACATTCATCAGGCCGAGAAAGACCCACAGGGGCATGTTATTGCTTCGTTGCATAATATTACATCTTAAGGTTGTTAAATCTGTTTGGCTGCGTAGACAACGGATTCATATTGCGGAATCCTGTTTGAGAAACTCGACCGCTTCGGAATACTGCTGCAACAAAGTCTGGTAGTACTGCTCAGCACCCGCAGTTAAATTATTACGCCCGAGTTGTTCAATCTGCTCGGCGGCGCCAGCAACACCGAGTGCACCGATGCTGCTGCACGAGCTTTTGATCGCGTGTGCCGAGGTAAAAATATTTTCACAGTCGGCCTGCTGGATGGCCGTGTCGAGTTTGTCGATTTGTTTCGGCACATAATCAAGAAACGTTTTGACCACTTCGCTGAATATTTCACCCATGGTGTCTTTCATCGCAGCATAGGCAGCGGGGTCGATCGCAGAGCGGGGCATTATTTTTTTCCGTAAAGACGTGAACCCATGTCACCTACCAGCAGGGCTTCAGGAACACTGCGTTTAACTGCCGCGGTGATTTCCATAAAAAGCCCGGGCTCGTTTTTGAACGACACCCAGAGGGTGTTGAGTTTCATGTCCAGATTGGCAAAGACTACGCTGTCACTAAACTGTTTCAGCGCTTTGTCGAGATCGGAGAGCGTCTGTTTGATATAGTGTTCGGGTTTTTTGCTGAGGCGAGGAATGATCATCAGAAAGTCGCCCAGATGTTTGCCGTGCTCATCGCGTGTCGGCGCAAGTTTCCATAAAGGTTCTGCGGGTGAGATGCCCAGACTCAGGGTAATTTCGTTTGCGGCCATGTCGACACCCGCTCCATAATAAATTTCTTCTTGGCCGATAATAGCACGATGGTGAAACACTGCCATCGCCTCAGCTGACCTGTTCAGGCAGGCCGAAGCAGCTCAGCAGGAAGCGCCGGAGATCTGCGACCTCAGCGCCGCAAACACTGTGTTCCATCTCATATTCGTGCCATTCGGCGCTGTAGCCAGCACGTTCGAGGCGTTTGTAGCTCTCGCGGCCGCGCGCAATGGCGATCACCGGATCCCGGGCGCCGTGCGCCAGGAACAGCGAAAGCTCGTGTCCGGCGCGCAGTTGCGCGCAGCCGGGCAGATAGCAGGACAGCGCGATGATGCCGCCGATCTCTGGTGCGCTGCGCCTCAGCCCGCAGTGCAGCGCGATCACCCCGCCCTGGGAAAAGCCGGCGAGCAGGATCCGCCCGGGGGCGATGCCCGCGCTGATCTGCTGTTCAATGAGAACCTCGATCGCGGCGCTCGAAGCCTCGATTCCAGGGCAATCTTCCTGTGCGACGATGTCAGCACTGGCGATATCGTACCAGCCCGGCATGACACAGCCCTGGTTGATGGTGATCGGTCGCAGCGGCGCATGCGGGAAAATAAAGCGCAGCTGCAGGCCCGCTGGCAGAGACAGCTGTTTTACTATGGGTACAAAGTCAGAACCATCGGCACCGAGGCCGTGCAGCCAGATGATGCAGGCATCGGGGCTGGTGCCCGTGTCCTGTTGAATATAATCGAGTTCAGCCACGCTTATTTCATCCGAATGGTTTTTATCAGGCGTGATTATTGCAATAATCACGCCTGCGGTACAAAAAACATGAGGCAGGCAGTGAGACCCGGACAATTCAGAACAATAATCAGCAGTGCACTAGTGCTCGTGTTTTGTGTGCTCGCAGCCTGTGGTAAGACCGGTGCCCTGTATTTACCCGATGCCGGTCCCGCTGCGACAGCTTCAGAACCCGGCGCTGTGGCGCCAGCCCAGCCAGTCAAAACACCGTAGCCACCGCCATGGATCATTTCGAATATCGTGCTGGCGCGCTCTGGGCCGAATCGGTCAATCTTTCCTCTCAGGTGGCAGACTGGGGCACGCCCTGTTATGTCTATTCGCGTGCCACCATCGAACGCCACTGGCATGCATTTGACGATGCCCTGCAATCGCGGCCGCACCTGGTGTGCTATGCGGTCAAGGCCAATTCCAGTCTCGCGGTGCTCAATATTCTGGCGCGACTGGGTTCGGGCTTCGATATTGTTTCGCTCGGTGAGCTCGAGCGTGTGCTGCGCGCCGGTGGCGAGGCCGGCAAAATCGTGTTTTCCGGGGTCGGTAAAAAAGCCGAAGAAATTACCCGTGCGCTGGAAGTCGGCATACGTTGTTTCAATGTCGAATCACTCGCCGAGCTGGAGGTAATCAATGCGGTAGCGGCGAACCTGGGCCAGGTCGCCCCGGTATCTCTGCGGGTGAATCCCGACGTCGATGCCAGAACCCATCCTTATATTTCCACCGGCCTGAAAGATAACAAGTTTGGTATCGCTATCGACGAGGCCCTCGCTGCGTATCAGCGGGCCGCCGCCCTGCCAGCGCTGGATGTAGTCGGTATCGATTGCCATATCGGTTCCCAGCTCACCGACACCGCACCGTTTGTCGATGCCCTGGCGCGGGTGCTGATCTTGCTCGACAGGCTCGAAGCCGCCGGGATCAAACTCAAACACCTGGATCTCGGCGGCGGTCTCGGCATCCGTTATAAAGATGAAACTCCGCCGCAACCGGCGGAGCTGGTCGCCGCCCTGCTCGCAGGCCTCGCCGGGCGTGATCTCGAAATATTGCTGGAACCCGGTCGCGCCATTGTTGGTAATGCCGGTGTGTTGCTCACCGAGGTGCTGTATCTGAAGCATAATCAGCAGCGTAATTTCGCCATCGTCGATGCCGCGATGAACGATCTACTGCGTCCTGCACTCTATGGCGCCTGGCAGGAGATAGTGCCCCTGGTTCCGCGCAAGGACGTGCCCAGCCAGGTATACGATGTCGTCGGCCCGGTGTGTGAGACCGGTGATTTTCTCGGCAAAGCGCGCGAACTTGCGCTCCAGCAGGGAGACTATCTTGCAGTTCGCTCGGCAGGCGCTTATGGTTTCAGCATGAGTTCGAATTACAATACTCGGCCACGCGCTGCAGAAGTGATGATCGATGGTGATCGCGCGGTGGTCGTGCGCCAGCGCGAAACCCTGCAACAATTAATGGAAGGTGAAACCGTCCTTGACTGAAAACGCGACACTATCGGCTGAAGAAATCAGTGCTGCCAGAACATTTGTTGATAATGGTACCCTGATGTATACCCACGCCCAGATTCCGCTCGCGGCAGAAGACTGGCAGCAGCTGGAAACCCTGTTGCAGGGCCTGGCGTATGATCACGTGGTCGGTGGCGATGCCGCAGAAGCGCATTCGGTCCGGGTCTGCCGGTTTTTTAACGATGTCGAAAACCCCGAAGCCCTGCACCCCCGTTCTGCACAGTTACACAATCTGGTGATGAGCCCGAAAATGCGCCGTTTTTACCGCCGTTTTACCGGCAGCGAAAACCTGTGTTTGCGCCGATGCCAGGCCAACCTGATGCAGGCCGGCGACTTCATCGGTATTCATAAGGACCAGGACAGCAATCCGGACTACATCGCCACCGTGGTTTTTCATTTCGCAGACGACTATCTTGGCGGTGATTTTGTCACCCATGACGAGCGCAGCGGCGCGCAGCATTTTCACCCCGGGGCGCACACCATGCTGGTGAACAACTGCACCATCCCCCACGAAGTGGCACCGGTAGAACAGGGTAGCCGGCTCACCCTCGCCTGTTTTCTCTCCACCGAGTTCGGCCCCAGCCGTAATACGCGCAAGGCCTTCGAAGTTGCAAACAGGCCAGCGACCTGAATACCGACAGGCTATCTGTGCGCTTGCTCAGGGCAGGCGTTTTAGCTGCTCGATAATGCTCGCAGGCTCCAGCCGTCGGCTGTAATCGCTGTCGACAAAATGGTAACGAATCAGGCCTTCGCGATCGACCACGTAGGTGGCGGGCACGGGCAATTCGAAACGCTGGTCTCCATTGTGTGCCGGAATATCTATTTGCCAGGCCTGATAAACAGGCCGGAGAGCTGCTGGCAGGGTAAAAACCAGACCAAACCGGCGTGCCAGAGCGTTATCGCTGTCGCTCAGGACTTCAAAATCAAGCTTTAGCTCGGTACTTTGCTGTTCGGCCTTTTCCGGGGTCTGGGGTGAAATTGCGACCAGCTCGGCACCCTGGGCGCGGATCTCAGCCAGGCTCTGCGCCAGCGCCTTGATCTCAAGATTGCAGTACGGGCACCAGGCGCCGCGATAAAAACTGATGATCAGTGGGCCATTACTAAGCAGCTCCCGTGATGTTATTGATTCACCGCGACCATTATTGAGACTGAAGTCGGGGCAGCGGTCTCCAGTTTTCAGGGCATGTTGTTCGATGCCGAGCGCGGCAATCTCCTGCCCGGCCTGTTGCAGAAGCTGCATGGTTTCGGCTGGAACATTGGGCAGCATGTCGGCCTGGAATTTGGCGATCATACTCTCCAGGGTTTCAGGATTTGTGATTTCAGGGATGGGCTTTGAACTCATATTATTCACCAGGGGTTTATTATTAAACTAGTCAGTCATCTGACAAAATACTATGCACGAGCCCTGATAAAATTGCAAACAAAGAGAAAAAGCCGGTAAGATTCGCGATATGCAGCTTAAATTCACAAAAATGCAGGGGACTGGTAACGATTTTGTCGTCATCGATGCTCTTTCCCGGTCGCTCTCGCTTAGCCCGGAGCAAATTCGCCAGATCAGCGATCGCCATTTTGGTGTCGGTTGCGATCAGCTCCTGCTGGTCGAGGCGAGCACGCGAGCGGACGCAGAGTTTCGTTACCGGATTTACAATGCTGATGGCGGTGAAGTTGAACAATGCGGCAATGGCGCGCGCTGTTTTGCCCGCTTCGTCAGCGATCAGGGCCTGACCCGGAGTCGCGAAATCGCGGTGGAGACCGCCGGCGGCCTGATCCGACTGATTCTGGAAGATGATGGCCAGGTAACGGTGGATATGGGCGTGCCTGATTTTGCGCCTTCGTCCCTGCCCTTTGATGCTGAGGGCATCGCAGAAAGCTACGATATCGTGGTGAACGGGGAGAAATATGCTATAGGTGCTGTATCTGTCGGTAACCCGCACGCGGTGTTACTGGTCGATTCGGTCGCTGATGCGCCGGTGTTGACGCTGGGGGCGGCGCTGGAAAATCATCCGCGTTTTGGGCAACGCGTGAACGTCGGTTTCATGGAAATCGTCGATCGCCAGCGTATCCGTCTACGTGTTTTCGAGCGCGGGGTGGGTGAAACCCTGGCCTGTGGCACTGGCGCCTGTGCCGCGGTGGCGATTGGTATCCGCAATCACCTGCTCGATCATCAGGTGGTGGCAGAACTCAGAGGCGGCGAATTAAACATACGCTGGAACGGCGAAGGTTCATCACTTTTGATGACAGGCCCGGCGCAAACTGTATTTCAGGGGCAAATAGAACTGTGACAAGAACAACACTACAAAGCACACAGCAACCACAAGATACTCATTCGGCCGACGAAGCCCAGCTCATCAAGTTACTGAAACAGCATCCGGATATATTGCAAGGTCATCCCCAGCTCATGCTGGAGCTGGACATCCCGCATGCGGCCGAGGGTGCGGCTTCGCTGATCGAGCGCCAGGTCTTCATGCTGCGCGACAAACTCAAGGCGCACGACAAACGCATGCGCGGCCTGATGGATATCGCGCGCGCCAACGAGCGTCTCGCCAGCAGCCATCACCGCATTGCGGTCAATCTGCTCGGCGCGCGCGATCTCAACGATGTCATCAGCAGCGTGGTCGCCGAGCTGGGCACCGAGCTCAAGGCCGATTTTGTGGTCATGCGACTGTTCAGTGATGATGAAACCCGGCTAGCAGAAAAACCCGAGTTATTTGTCAGTCGCCGCGCTGAACCGCTGTCGGCGTTTGCGACCATGCTCAAGCACCGCAACCCGGTATGCGGCCGCAGCTCGAGAGAACAGATCGAATTTTTATTCGCCGACGATGCCGATCAGGTGGCTTCGGCAGCCGTGATTCCGTTAGCTGCGGGTGCCGATCTCGGCCTGCTCGGTCTCGGCGGGCGCGAAGCCAGTCGTTTTACCAGCAGCATGGGCACCGAATTTCTCAATCAGATCGGTGAAATGCTGAGCATGGCGCTGGCTGTCCACCTCGAGCAGCCATGAACTGGCAGGCCGACCTGGCCCGCTTTTACGACTACCTGACGGCTGAAAAACGCTATTCCAGCCACACCCTGTCGGCTTACCGCCGCGATTTGAAGGCTTTCACCGCTTACTGTGGTGGAATCAGCAGCTGGGACGCGATCGATCAGAAAAAAATCAGGGCTTTTGTTGCCAGCCAGCACCGCAAGGGCCTCGGCGGTAAATCGTTGCAGCGCCAGCTGTCTTCGATCCGCAGCCTGTACCGTTTTCTCTGCCGCCACCAGCTCGCGACCACCAGCCCGGCCCAGGGCGTGCCCGCGCCCAGGGCCGGCAAACGTTTACCCAAAACCCTGCAGGTCGATGAGCTCAGCCAGTTGCTGGCGGTGAAAAATGACAGTCCGCTGGCGCTGCGCGATATCGCCATGATGGAGCTGCTCTACGGCTGCGGCCTGCGGCTCGCAGAGCTCAGCGGCCTGAACCTGCAGGACCTCGACTGGCAGCAGAGCGTGCTCACGGTCACCGGCAAAGGCCGCAAACAACGCCGCATCCCGTTTGGAAAGAAAGCGGCGAGCGCCCTGAAAAAATGGCTGCCCGAGCGCAGCCTGCTGCTCAAACAGGACAGCCCGGCGCTGTTCATCAGCCAGCGCGGTGAGCGTATCAGCCACACCAGCATCGCCCAGCGTCTGAAAAAATGGGCGCTGGAGCAGGGCATCAGCAGCCATGTACACCCGCACAAACTGCGGCATTCCTTCGCCTCGCATATTCTGGAGTCGAGCAGCGACCTGCGCGCGGTGCAGGAGCTGCTCGGCCACGCCAATCTCAGTACTACCCAGATCTACACCCATCTCGATTTTCAGCATCTCGCCAGTGTTTACGACCAGGCCCACCCCCGCGCCCACAAGAAAACCTGAACTCTGGATTAACCAGTTGCCACACGCAGTAGCGCGTTATAAGGAGCGGGAATCGTGTAAAATCAGCCGCCTGTAAGCTGCAAAACAGCTTATCCCTGTATATCGGAGGCAGAGGTGGAAACATTTCACGGCACAACCATCATCACGGTGCGACGCAATGGCGTGGTCGTCGTTGGCGGTGACGGCCAGGTCACGCTGGGCAACACGGTGATGAAAGGCAATGCGATCAAGGTGCGCAAGGTCTATCACGACAAGGTCATCGCCGGTTTTGCCGGCGCCACCGCCGACGCCTTTACCCTGCTGGAGCGGTTCGAAGGCATGCTCGAGCGCCATAGCGGTCAGTTACGCCGCGCTGCGGTCGAGCTCGCCAAAGACTGGCGCACTGACCGCATGCTGCGCAAGCTCGAAGCCATGTTGATCGTGGTCGATCGCGATTCCTCCTTGCTGGTGTCGGGCACCGGCGATGTTATCGATACCGCAGATGATCTGATTGCGATCGGCTCCGGTGGCCCTTATGCACAGTCGGCGGCGCGCGCGCTGTTTAATAACACCGAACTATCGGCGCGCGAGATCGTTGAAAAAAGCCTGTGTATCGCGGGCGATATTTGCATTTACACCAACCATACCCACACCATAGAAGAAATCAGTTGAGACCGCGTTTGTTATGTCTGAAATGACACCCAGAGAAATTGTTCAGGAGCTGGACAAGCACATCGTTGGCCAGAAGGAAGCCAAGCGCGCAGTTGCGATTGCACTGCGCAATCGCTGGCGGCGTCTGCAGGTGGATGAAAACCTGCGCAATGAAATCACGCCAAAAAATATTTTAATGATCGGGCCGACCGGCGTCGGTAAAACTGAAATCGCACGCAGACTTGCACATCTCGCGCACGCGCCGTTTGTCAAAGTCGAAGCGACAAAATTTACCGAAGTCGGCTACGTCGGCCGCGAAGTCGATTCCATTATTCGCGATCTGGTCGATATGTCGGTGAAGACCACGCGCGAACAGGAACTGGAAAAAGTGAAATACCAGGCCGAGTCTGCCGCTGAAGAACGCATCCTCGATGTCCTGCTGCCACCGGCACACAACAGTTTTGGTGAGCCCGAGTTAAGCGAGAGCAGCACGCGCGAAAAATTTCGCCAAAAGCTGCGCGCGGGCGAACTCGATGATAAAGAAATCGAAGTTGAAATTGCCCTGCCTTCCGTCGGCGTCGAAATCATGGCGCCGCCCGGCATGGAAGAAATGACCAGCCAGTTACAGAGCATGTTTCAAAATGTCTCCGGCGGCAAAAAGAAGCAGCAGAAAATGCGCATCGCGCAGGCGCGTAAAGCTTTGATCGAAGACGAAGCCGCAAAGCTGATCAAGGAAGACGAAATCAAGGCGCGCGCCCTGGAAAACGCCGAACAGAACGGTATCGTGTTTATCGACGAAATCGACAAGGTAGCGAAACGCGCGGATCACGGCGGCGCCGATGTTTCGCGCGAAGGCGTGCAACGTGATCTATTGCCGCTGGTAGAAGGCTGCACCGTGAGTACCAAATATGGGATGGTGAAAACCGATCATATTCTGTTTATCGCTTCCGGTGCGTTTCATTTATCGAAACCGTCTGATCTGATACCAGAGCTGCAGGGAAGGCTGCCGATCCGGGTCGAACTAACCGCGCTGGATGCCGATGATTTTCGCCGCATACTCACCGAGCCGGATGCAGCGCTCACTGTGCAATACCGCGCCCTGATGCAGACCGAAGGTGTCGAGATCCAATTCAGCGAAGACGGCATCAAGAAAATTGCGGAAATCGCTTTTGAAGTTAATGAGCGCTCGGAAAATATCGGTGCCCGCCGTTTGCACACCGTGATGGAAAGGCTGCTCGAAGATATTTCATTCGAAGCGCCGGACAAATCCGGTAGTAAAGTAGTGGTCGATGCCGAGTTCGTAGAGAACAGCCTCGGCGAACTGGTGCAGGACGAAGACCTCAGTAGGTATATATTATAAAGATAATTTGCCGCAGAGACGCAGAGCAAAGGAGAAAGCTATAGTTATTGTTGAAGCAATATCAGAAGAGGGAAGGTTTAAATGCCAGATATGTTTACACCTGGTTCGC
>Ga0214472_10006086_pt1 | contig 12648 bp, 11 predicted proteins | sample RVTome_6_FD_207662 | JGI IMG/M metagenome (GOLD analysis project Ga0214472, IMG submission 207662) | Soil microbial communities from uranium-contaminated site in the Upper Colorado River Basin, Wyoming, United States - RVT140D175 | ecosystem: Environmental > Terrestrial > Soil > Contaminated >... | reverse complement strand
CTTTTTCACTCGCTGCGGCCGGGACTTGCCGTAGCTGCCCTTGTAGATCTTGCCGCGCCGCGTTCTCTTGTCGCCCTTGCCCATGTCATGCCTCCGGTTGCGTTTTCGCGCCGCATTATAGCTACGCGGCCTGCGCCTGCTGCTCGGGATCGTACGCGAGGTATGGCGCCAGCCAGCGTTCGGCTTCCGCCACGCTCATACCCTTGCGCCGCGCATAGTCCTCGATCTGGTCGCGGCCGATCCTGCCGACCGCGAAGTAGCTCGCCGCCGGGTGCGCCAGGTAAAAGCCCGACACCGCGGCCGCCGGCAGCATGGCGTAGGACTCGGTGAGCGTCATGCCGGCGTTCTTCGGCGCATCGAGCAGCGTGAACAGCGCTGCCTTCTCGGTGTGATCGGGGCACGCGGGGTAGCCCGGCGCCGGGCGGATGCCACGGTACTTTTCGGCGACGAGCGCGGCGCTGTCGAGCGCCTCGTTCGCGGCATAGCCCCAGTACTCGCGCCGCACGCGCTCGTGCAGGTGCTCGGCAAAGGCCTCCGCGAGCCGGTCGGCGAGCGCCTTCAGCATGATCGCCGAGTAATCGTCGTGCGCGCGCTCGAACTCGGCGAGCTTGCGCTCCATGCCGAGGCCCGCCGTGACGGCGAAGGCGCCGACCCAGTCGGGCACGCCCGAGTCCTGCGGCGCCACGTAATCGGCAAGGCACTGGTTGGCGTGGCCGGTGGGCTTCTGGTTCTGCTGGCGCAGGTTGTGCCAGGTCATCAGCGTCTCGCGCCGCGATGCGTCGCGGTAGATCTCGATGTCGTCGCCGACGCGCGCCGCCGGGAAGAGGCCGCAGACGCCGCTGGCGCGTACCCAGCGCCCGTCGATCGTCTTCTTCAGGAAGGCCTGCGCATCGGCTAAGAGCTTGCGCGCCTCGCTGCCGACGACCGGATCGTCGAGGATCTTCGGATACGGGCCCGAGAGCTCCCAGGTCTGGAAGAATGGTCCCCAGTCGATGTAGGGCGCGAGCCTCTCCAGCGGGTAGTTCGCCAGCACGGTGCGGCCGGGCTTCGGCGGCGCGGGCGGCAGGTAGGCGTTCCAGTCGGTGACGTAGCCCAGCTCTCTGGCGCGCGCGATCGGCAGCAGCGGTCCGGGGCCTTTCTTCTCCGCGTGCTGGCGGCGCAGCTTCTCGTAGTCCGCGCGCACCTCGGCGACGTAGGCCTCGCGCGCCTCCTTCGACAGCAGGCTCTGCGTCACCGGCACCGAGCGTGAGGCGTCCGGCACGTACACCACCGGACCCGAGTAGTTGGGGGCGATCTTCACCGCGGTGTGCGCGCGCGAAGTGGTGGCGCCGCCGATGAGCAGCGGCAGCGTGAAGCCCTCGCGCTCCATCTCGCGCGCGACGTGCGCCATCTCCTCGAGCGACGGCGTGATGAGCCCGGAAAGGCCGATGGCATCGGCGTTCTCCACGCGCGCCGTTTCCAGGATCTTCTGCGCCGGCACCATGACGCCGAGGTTCAGCACCTCGTAGTTGTTGCACTGGAGCACCACGGCGACGATGTTCTTGCCGATGTCGTGCACATCCCCCTTCACGGTGGCGATGACGATCTTGCCCTTGGGAAGCCCGCCCTGGCCGCTTTTCGCCTTCTCCGCCTCGATGTAGGGCACGAGATGCGCGACCGCCTGCTTCATCACGCGGGCGGACTTCACGACCTGGGGGAGAAACATCTTGCCTGCGCCGAAGAGATCTCCCACCACATTCATGCCGTCCATCAGCGGCCCTTCGATCACGTGGATCGGCTGGCTCGCAGCGAGCCGCGCTTCCTCCGTATCGGCGATGATGTGCGTGGTGATGCCGTTCACGAGAGCGTGCACCAGGCGCTCGCGCACCGGCGCACGCCGCCAGGCGTCGTCTTCCTTCGCCGCCTTGGCGCCGCCCGATTTGACGCTGCCGGCGAGCCCGACCAGGCGCTCGGTGGCGTCGTCGCGTCGATTGAGGATGACGTCCTCGACCCGCTCGCGCAGCTGCGGCTCGATCTCCTCGTACACGCCCAGTTGCCCGGGGTTGACGATGCCCATGGACATGCCGGCGCGGATCGCGTGATACAGGAACGCAGTGTGCATGGCCTCGCGCACCGCGTCGTTGCCGCGGAACGAAAACGACAGGTTGGACAAGCCGCCGGAGACCTGCGTGTGCGGCAGGTTCTGCCGGATCCAGCGCGCCGCCTCGATGTAGTCCAGGGCGTAGCGCGCGTGCTCCTCGAGCCCCGTGGCCACGGCGAAGATATTCGGGTCGAAGATGATGTCTTCGGCAGGCATGCCGGCCTGCGTCGTCAACAGCTCATAGGCGCGCTGGCAGATGGCGGTGCGCCGCTCGAGCGTGTCGGCCTGGCCTTGCTCGTCGAAGGCCATCACCACCACTGCCGCGCCGTAGCGGCGCGCGAGGCGCGCCTGGCGCAGGAATTCCGCCTCGCCCTCCTTCATGCTGATGGAGTTGACGATGCTCTTGCCCTGCACGCACTTCAGGCCGGCCTCGATCACGCTCCACTTGGAACTGTCGATCATTACCGGCACGCGCGCGATGTCCGGCTCGGCGGCCGCGAGCGTCAGGAAGCGCTTCATTGCGGCCTCCGAGTCGAGCATCGCCTCGTCCATGTTGACGTCGATGACCTGCGCGCCGTTCTCCACCTGCTGGCGCGCCACGGAGAGCGCCTCGGCGTAGTCGCCGGCGAGGATCAGGCGCGCGAACGCCTTCGAGCCGGTGACGTTGGTGCGCTCGCCGATGTTGACGAAGAGCCAATCGGCGCCCACGTTGAGCGGCTCGAGGCCGGAAAGCCGCAGCTCGGCCGGCAGCGTCGGCACGTGCCGCGGCGCAACGCCGCGCACCGCGTCGGCCAGCGCGCGGATGTGCTCGGCGGTGGTGCCGCAGCAGCCGCCGACGATGTTGAGCCAGCCGCTCCTCGCCCATTCACCCATGATCGCGGCCATGTTCTCGGGCGTGTCGTCGTACTCGCCGAACGCGTTCGGCAGGCCCGCATTCGGATGGCAGGAGATGAAGGCTTCGGCGATGCCGGCGAGCTCCTCGACGTACGGGCGCAGCTCCTTCGCCCCCAGCGCGCAGTTGAGGCCGACGGCGAGCGGACGCGCGTGGCGCACCGAGTTGTAGAACGCCTCCGTGGTCTGCCCGGAGAGCGTGCGTCCCGAGGCATCGGTGATCGTGCCCGAGACGATCACCGGCAGGCGGGCGCCGCGCCGCTCGAACAGCTCCTCCAGCGCGAACAGCGCCGCCTTGGCATTCAGCGTATCGAACACGGTCTCGACCAGGATCAAGTCGACGCCGCCCGCGGCGAGCGCCGCGGCCGCCTCGCCGTAGGCCGCGGCCAGCTGGTCGAAGCTGGCGGCGCGAAAACCGGGATCGTTCACATCCGGCGAGATGGACGCGGTCTTGGTGGTCGGCCCGAGCACGCCGGCGACGAAGCGCGCGCGCCGGGGGTCCTTGGCTTGCGCGGCCTGTGCCGCTTCGACGGCGAGCTTCGCCGCGGCGAGGTTGAGCTCCGCGACGAGGCCTTCCATGCCGTAGTCGGCCATCGATACGGCGGTGGAATTGAAGGTATTGGTCTCGATGATGTCCGCGCCCGCCTCGAGGTACTGGCCGTGGATGCGGCGGATGAGATCCGGCTGCGTCAGCGCGAGCAGGTCGTTGTTGCCGCGCAGGTCGCGCGGCCAGTCGCGAAAGCGCGCGCCGCGGAATTGCGCCTCGTCCAGGCGCTCGCGCTGGATCATGGTGCCCATGGCGCCGTCGAGCACGAGGATCCTCTGGGCGAGGAGGGCTTGCAGTTGTGCGGTGCGGTCGCTGTGCGTCATTGGCAGCCGGAAAAACAAAACGCCCGTTCGGCTTGCGCGGAAACGGGCGTCTCGGCACGTCTCTTTAGCAGTATTTGTAACGCGCCCGCAAGCTGAACATCAAATCGGCGCGAACTGCGCAGTGTGCCTACATAAGCCTGTCCTGTCAAACCCTTACGCGTATAATGCGCTCCGTCCATGGGACATCTCCAGCCCAAGCAGTGCTGAGCGAAGCGCAGTTCCGTTCGATCACTGCGACATTCGCCTGCCAAGTGCATTGGGGCGACTGCGACCCGGCGGGCATCATCTTCTATCCCACCTACTTTCGCTGGATGGACGCTGCCTGCTGGGCGATGTTCGCCGGCGTCGGCTACGACGCGAAGCGCATGCGCGCCGAGCACCTCGCGATGCCGCTCGTGTCCGCCGACTGCCAGTTCCTGTATCCCGCCGAGCAGGGCGACCGCTGCGAAGTGCACTCGAGCATCGAGCGCTTCGGCGGCAAGTCCTTCAGCGTCGTCCACGAGGTGCTGCGCGCCGACGGCATGGCGCTCGCGCGCGGCGCGGAAAAGCGCGTGTGGGCGAAATTCGACAACGGCCCCGGCACGCGCCTGCGCGGCCTGGCGATCCCCGAGGAGCTGAAAGCGGCGTTTCGCGCCGCCTAGGCTAGAAGTCGAAGAACACCGTCTCGTTCTTGCCCTGCAGGACGATGTTCCATTCCAGCACCCCGCGCGCCTTGCGCTTCGCAACGAGCGTCGCGCGCCGCCCCGCAGGCACGCGCTTCAGCACCGGGTCCTCGGCGTTGGTCGGATCGCCGGGGAAATAGATGCGGGTCGAGAGCTGCTTGAGCAGGCCGCGCATGAACACCGTCACCGACAGGTGCGGCGCCTGCAACTTGCCCGCGGGCCCGGGCACGCGGCCGGGCTTCACCGTGCTGAAGCGGAAACGCCCCCTGGCGTCGGTCGGGATGCGCCCGAAGCCGCAAAAGCCCTTCTGCAGCGGCTTTTTCTGCCGGTCTTCCGGGTGCGCGTACTTGCCCGCGGCATTCGCCTGCCAGATCTCGACCAGCCCGTCGCCCACGCCGCCGCCGTCGCCGTCGAGGAGCCGGCCCTGGATGACGACGCGCTCGCCCTTCACTCCCGGGCGTGCGATGCGATCGGTGTTGAGCCAGGCGAGCCCGATGTGCAGGTAGGGCCCGACCGTCTGCGAGCCGCTCGCGATCGGCATCACGGGTGCTCCATCGGCGTCGCCGCGTGCCCGCGCAGCACGATGTCGAAGCGATAGGCGAGCGCGTGCTCAGGCACCGTGTTCTCCAGGTCGAACTGCGACACCAGGCGCCGGCGCGCCTTGTCCTCCGGGATGCTCATGTACATGGGGTCGAGACGCAGCAGCGGGTCGCCCGGAAAGTACATCTGCGTCACCAGGCGCGTCAGGAACGCGCGGCCGAAGAGCGAAAAGTGGATATGCGCCGGGCGCCAGGCGTTGTAGTGATTGCGCCAGGGATACTCCCCGGGGCGGACGGTGACGAAGCGGTAGCGGCCTTTGGCGTCGGAGAGGGTGCGCCCGGCGCCGGAGAAGTTGGGATCAAGCGGCGCGTCGTGCCGATCTGTCTTGTGCAGGTAGCGGCCGGCGGCGTTCGCCTGCCAGACCTCGACCAGTGTGTGCGGTACCGGCCGGCCGCTTTCATCGAGCACGCGACCGCTGACGATGATGCGCTCGCCGATCGGCTCGCCCTTGTGCTGGCGCGTCAGATCGTGATCGGTCGGCTTCACGTCGTCATAGCCGAAAACGGGCCCGGTGATCTCCGAGAGCGTCTGCGGCGCGATTACCAGCGGCCGCGTCGGGTGGCGCTTGGCGGTCGAGGCGTACGGCGGGTAGTCGTACGCGGGCTGGGTTCGCGGACGATATCTGCGGTAGCCGAGGAGCTTGCTCATGGTCACTCCGCATCGGGCTGCTTGCCCGGTTGTGCACGGATGAAGGCGTCGAGTTGCATGCTGGCGTCGAACACGCGCATCACCGTGGGGTACGGCTTGAGGTCGCACGCGAAGCGCTGCGCGTTGAAGATCTGCGGCACGAGGCAGCAATCCGCCATGCCCGGCGCATCGCCGTGGCAATGCCGGCCCGTGCCGGGCTTGCGCAGCTCGGCTTCCAGCTTCGCCAGCCCGTCGGCGATCCAGTGCCGGTACCACGTGTCGATTTCGTCCTGGCGGTGGCCGAGCGTGTTCTTGACGTACTTCAGCACGCGCGTGTTGTTGAGCGGATGGATCTCGCAGGCGACGATCAGCGAAAGGCTCCTCACGCGCGCGCGCCCCAGGGGATCCCCGGGCAGCAGCGGGGGCTGCGCATGGGTCTCTTCCAGATACTCCATGATCGCGATCGACTGCGACAGCAGCGCGCCGTCCACCTTCAGCGCCGGCAGCAGGCCCTGGGGATTGACCTTGGCGTAAGCCGGCTGCAGGTGCTCGCCCTTGGCCAGGTGCACGAACGCCGGCTCATAGGCGAGGCCTTTCAGGTTCAGCGCGATGCGCACGCGAAACGCCGCCGAGCTGCGGAAGTACGTGTACAGCTTCACAGCGCGGGCAGCATCTTCACCTTGAGATCGCCCACGCCGTCGATGTGGGCGTGCATCTCGTCGCCCGGCTTCACCGGGCCGACGCCCGCGGGCGTGCCCGAATAGATGATGTCGCCGGGCTCGAGCGTGTAGTACTCGGAAAGACAGGCGATCTGCTCGGGCACCGACCAGATCATGTCGGCGAGGTCCGCCTTCTGCCGCTCCTTGCCGTTCACCTGCAGCCAGATCGCGCCCTTGGCGGGGTGGCCGATCTGCGCCGCCGGCGCGAGCGCGCTGCAAGGCGCGGCCTCGTCGAAATCCTTGCCGAAGTCCCACGGCCGGCCGTGATCCTTGCCCCATTGCTGCAGGTCGCGGCGTGTCATGTCGAGACCCACCGCATAGCCGTACACGTGCTCGTTGGCGCGCCCGGCCGCAATGCGCCGCCCGCCCTTGGCGAGCGCCACCACCAGCTCGGTCTCGTAGTGGTAATTCGAGGTCTTCGGGGGGTAGTGCACGTCGCCGCCTCCCGGCACCAGCGCGTGCGCGCTCTTGATGAAGAAGAACGGCTGCTCGCGGCCGCTGCCGCCCATTTCCTTCTGGTGCTCGGCATAGTTGCGGCCGACACAGAAGATGCGCCGCACCGGGTAGGCGTCGCCGCCGCCGGCGACCGGCAGCGCCGGTGGCGCCCACAGCGCAATGACATGAGCCATGCTGACCTCGTCGGGGAAAACGCGGATTTTATGCCTTGCGCCGGTGCTCCTGCGCGAGCAGTTCGCGAAGCTTGAAGCGCTGCACCTTGCCGGTAGCGGTGCGTGGCAGCTCGGCGACCGGGAGGATCCATTTGGGTCGCTTGTGGCGCGGCAGCTTCTGCTCGCAGGCCGCGGCCGCGGCCGCGAGTGCCACCTGCGCGTCGGCGCCGCGCGCCGCGACGAACAGCGCCAGGCGCTCGAAGCCTTCGTCATCCGGAGCCGCCACGCATGCGGCTTCGGCGACGCACGCCAGGCCGAGCACCGCTTCCTCGAGCTCGCCGGGCTGTACCCACTGGCCGGCGACCTTCAACAGCTCGTCGCTGCGCCCCTGATGCGAATAGAAGCCCTGGGCGTCACGCACGAAGACGTCGCGGGTGCAGAACCAGCCGTCGCGGAACTGCTCGCGCGTCGCCTCGGGCCGGTTGGCATAGCCCGAGCTGAGCGCCGGGTGGCGCACCCACAGCACGCCGGGGACGCCCTCTGCGACCTCCTGCGCGTCATCGGCAAGCAGGCGCACCTGCACGCCGGAGATCGGCTTGCCGCTGCGCAGCGGCCCCGCGCTGCCCGGCGGCGTCATCATGATGACGCAGAAGGTCTCGGACATGCCGTAGATGGAAAGGATTTCCCGCCCGGTGGCCGCGCGCCAGCCCTCGAACACCGGCTGCGGCAGCCGCTCGCCCGCGGATACGTAATGGCGCACCTCGCCAAAGGGCGCGAGCTGCTCCGGGACCAGCCCCAGCAATCGGCGATACAACGTCGGCACGCTGAACACGGCGGTAGGCTTGTGGCGCGCGACGATGGCGCGGATCTGCTCGAGCTCGGCCCAGTCCGGATGCAGGATCGCGGTGGCGCCGAGCGCGAGCGGCCCGAGCAGGCCGTTCTCCAGGGCGTAGGCGAAGAACAGCTTCGAGGTGGCAAACACCGTGTCGCACGGCCCTAACCCGAGCACCTCGCGCTGCGCCTGGCCCGCGGCGAGCACGCTCTTGTGCCCATGCACGATTCCCTTCGGCCGGCCGGTGGTCCCTGAGGAAAACAGCCAGAAGGCGGGGTCCTCGGCGCGCGCCGCATGCGCGTTGGCGTGCGGCGCCGCACGCGCGGTCTGCACCCGCCAGTCGGCGCTGCGCACGAGGCGGCGCTCGCGCTCGAGCTCCGCCGCGAGCGGTCCGAGCGCGGGCAGCAAGCCCTCGTCGGCGATCAGCAGTCGCGCCCGACTGTCAGCGACCATGTGCCGGTAATCCGCGTCCGTCAGCTTGCTGTTCAGGCCGATGGCCACGGCGCCGGCGTGCACCGCGCCGAGCCAGTTGGCGGCGAATTCCGGCGTGTCGCGCAGCAGCAGCAGCACGCGCTCGCCGGGCCGCACGCCCAGCGCGCGCAGCGCGTTCGCCGCGCGCGCCATGTCGGCGGCGAGCTCGGCGTAGCTGAGCGTGCGCTCTGCGCAGACGAGCGCCGCGCGCGCGCCGTGGCGTGCGAGCGCGTCCTCGCCCAGGAGGCGGTCGGCGGCGTTCATCGCGATCCCGCCGCAGTATAGGCGGCCTCGCCGCCGGGGCAGAAAAAGACGGGGCGCTTGCGCGCCCCGTGAACTGGGGGTTGAGACCTGGGAGGAGACTTCGTTGCACCTACATCTTGTACGCCGCCTCGCCATGCGAGGTGGTGTCGAGGCCCTCGCGCTCCGCTTCCTCGGTCACGCGCAGGCCGATCGTGAGATCGACGACCTTGAAGGCGATCAGCGAGACCACGCCGGAGACGACGATGGTGGTGAGCACGCCCGTGCCCTGCGTGACGATCTGGCCCCAGATCGAATAGTCGGGCGAAGCCTGGTTGGCGACATAGTCCCAGATGCCCGAGCCGCCGAGCGACGGCGCGGCGAATACGCCCGTCAGCAGCGCGCCGACGATGCCGCAGACGCCGTGCACGCCGAACACGTCGAGCGAGTCGTCCGCACCGAGCATGCGCTTGATGCCGTTCACGCCCCAGAAGCCTGCCACGCCCGCCGCCAGGCCAATGACCATGCCGCCCATGGTGCCGACGAAGCCGCAAGCCGGCGTGATCGCGACCAGGCCGGCGACCGCCCCGGAGGCGGCGCCGAGCGCCGAGGCTTTGCCGCGGGCGATGGATTCGGCCAGCAACCAGGACACAACGGCAGCCGCAGTGGCGACAATGGTATTGAGGAACGCCGCGGCTGCGACGCCTGTCGCCTCGAGGTTGGAGCCGGCGTTGAAGCCGAACCAGCCCACCCACAGCAGGCACGCGCCGATCATGGTGAGCGGCAGGTTGTGCGGCGGCATCGCTTCCTTGCCGTAGCCGATGCGCTTGCCGATGACCCAGGCGCCTACCAGGCCGGCGACGCCGGCGTTGATGTGCACCACGGTGCCGCCGGCGAAGTCGAGAGCGCCCTTCTGCCACAGCCAGCCGGCGGCCGCGGTCACCGCGTCAAGGCTCTTCGCGTCGGTGATGGCGTCGGGGCCGTCCCAGTACCACACCATGTGCGCCATCGGCGCGTAGGCGAAGGTGAACCACAGCACGGAGAACGTCAGCACCGCGGAGAACTTGATGCGCTCGGCAAACGCGCCGACGATCAGGCCGCAGGTGATGGCCGCGAAGGTGAGCTGGAAGGCGACGAACGTCAGCTCCGGAATCGCCACGCCCTTGGAGAACGTCGCGCCGAGCGAATCTACGGTCACGCCCGAGAGGAACATCTTCGACAGACCTCCCATGAAGACGCTGCCCCCCGTGAACGCGATCGAGTAGCCGTAGATCACCCAGACCACCGAAATGACGCAAAAGGTGACGAATACCTGCATGAGCACCGAGAGCGTGTTCTTGGCGCGCACCATGCCGCCGTAGAACAGCGCCAGCCCTGGGATGGTCATCAGGATGACGAGCGCCGTGGCGGTCATCATCCACGTGGTATCGCCCTTGTCGACCTTGGGCGCGGGCGCGGCCACCGGCGCCGCGGCCGGCGCGGTCGCGGCCGGCGCCTCGGTTGCCGCGGCGGGCTTGTCCTGCGCCAGCGTCGCGCCCGCGAAGGCGAACGAGGCGGCCAGCGCGATCAGAGCGAGAAACTTCTTCATGTGCGTCTCCCTAAAGCGCCTCCGCATCGGTCTCGCCGGTGCGGATGCGGATGACTTTTTCGAGTTCGAACACGAAGATCTTGCCGTCGCCGATCTTGCCGGTGTTCGCCGCCTTCTCGATCGCCTCGATGGCGCGCTCGAGCAGCTCGGTCTTCACCGCGACGTCGATCTTCACTTTCGGCAGGAAATCGACCACGTACTCCGCGCCGCGATAGAGCTCGGTGTGGCCCTTCTGGCGGCCGAAGCCCTTCACCTCGGTCACCGTGATGCCCTGCACGCCGATGCCCGAGAGGGCTTCGCGCACCTCGTCGAGCTTGAACGGCTTGATGATGGCTGAGATCAGTTTCATCCTTTTCTCCCGATGGCGGTGGACGCGCTCGGCGCCCGCCGCGGTTTCCAATTCCTCAGAACGACTTGCTGACGGAGAGAACGACCGTGCCCTCGCCGATCTCCCTCGTCTTGCCGCTGCCGGAGGTCAGGGTGTAGAGCGCTTCGGTGGCGTCGGTGTCGATGTAGGCGGCGCCCAGCATCCAGCCGTTCAGGTCGTAGACGAGCCCGATCTTCCAGTCGCTGTACTCGAGCGGGTCGCAGTCCTCGATGGTCTGGTTGCCGATGTGACCCACCAGCGTCAGCTTCGGCATGATCTCGTAGGAGGCCGAAACGTCGAGGTAGCCTGAGCCCTTCGAATCCGCGCCGGTGCACGAGCCGTTGGTGGCGGCGCTCAGGCCGAAGTAGTCGTCGGTGGTGATGGAGTATTTGGCGGTGAGGAACTTCCAGCTCACGCCGACGTAGGCTTCGAGCGTGTCGACCTTTTCCGTACCGAGCTTGACGTCCGGGTAGTAGTACTGCAGCAGGCCGACGTCAAGCGTCACCGGGCCGGCGCCGAACTTGTAACCGCCGTAGAAATCCATTTCGATCGAGCCGTCCGGAAACGACAGGCCGCTCACGTTGGAATTCCAGTTGCCCAGGTAAAAGCCGCTCGAATGCGAGTAGTCGATACCGCCCTGGATCGCGGGCTGCTCGAAAGTCTGCGAGATGCCGCGGAATCGGTAGTCGCTGAAAACGCCCATGTTGCCGGACACGGAGTGCGGCGAAGCAGCCTGCGCGCTGGCCAAACCCGGCAGGGCGGCAGCAGCGGCAAGCGCTGTGGCGAGTACGGTCTTGCGCATGATGGTGATCTCCAAATGGTTACGGATGACGAAATCGCCCATAGCCCTTAGCATCTCCTATGCCAGATAAAAAATTACTTACTATCAATAAGATATCCAGAGCAACGAGGACATGCTGCAATGCAACGCACGAGCCAAGTGCGCTCGCACCCCGCTATCGCCCCAATCTGGTGCGCCCTAAATGCTAGGCTCGCAGCCATGATCGACAAGCGCGTTCTGGAAGATCTCGGCGAGCGCCTCGGCGAAGCCGCGCGCCACTCGCCGGCGCAGGACCTGGAGAAGAACCTGCGCGCCCTGCTCGCCGCCTTCTTCGACCGTTTCGACGTGGTGCTGCGCGAAGACTTCGACGTGCAGAAGAAGCTGCTCGAGCGCGCGCAGGCGAAGCTCGCCGCGCTCGAGGCGCGGGTCGCCGAGCTCGAAGGCAAGCGGTAAACCGCGCGCCGCGCCGCGCGTTGTATCCCGTAAGGGGGTGCCCATGGCGCTGGCCAGTGTGGCGAGCCGCGCGCTCGCCGGGATCGATGCGCCCGAGGTCACGGTCGAGGTGCACCTCGGGCCGGGTCTGCCGGCGTTCCATATCGTCGGGCTACCCGATACGCAGGTGCGCGAGGCCAAGGACCGCGTGCGCGCCGCCCTGCATCACGCGCAGTTCGAATTTCCCGCGCGGCGCATCACCGTCAATCTTGCACCGGCGGACCTGCCGAAGGATTCGAGCCGCTTCGACCTGCCGATCGCGCTCGGCATCCTCGCGGCGAGCGGCCAGCTGAAGAGCGCTCGCCTCGAGGGCCATGAATTCGCGGGCGAGCTTTCGCTCACCGGCGAGCTGCGTCCGGTGCGCGGCGCGCTCGCCATGGCGCTCGGCGCCGGCCGCGCCGGCCGCGCGTTCGTGCTGCCCGCGGAAAATGCCGCGCAGGCCGCGCTCGCCGAGCGCGCCACGGTGCTGCCCGCCGCAAGCCTGCTCGAAGTGTGCGCGCATCTCGCCGGCGAAGCGCGCATCGCGCCGCGCCGGAACGGCGCGGCGCACGCGGCGCCGGCCTACGCGGACTTCCGCGACGTGAAGGGCCAGGCTGCAGCCAAGCGCGCGCTCGAAGTGGCCGCCGCGGGCGGCCACAGCGTGCTGCTCGTCGGGCCGCCCGGCACCGGGAAGTCGATGCTGGCGGCGCGCTTTGCCGGCATCCTCGCGCCGATGAGCCCGGCCGAGGCGCTGGAGAGCGCCGCTATCCAATCGGCTTCAAATTCGGGCTTCGACCCGGCGCACTGGGGCGCGCGGCCGCTGCGCGCGCCGCACCACACC
>Ga0214472_10006085_pt1 | contig 12649 bp, 8 predicted proteins | sample RVTome_6_FD_207662 | JGI IMG/M metagenome (GOLD analysis project Ga0214472, IMG submission 207662) | Soil microbial communities from uranium-contaminated site in the Upper Colorado River Basin, Wyoming, United States - RVT140D175 | ecosystem: Environmental > Terrestrial > Soil > Contaminated >... | reverse complement strand
TTGTCTGCGACCGTCTCCGGCAGGCCGTTATCACTGTTTCTGCCGATAGTAAAACCACCGGAGCTTAGCAACAGGCCATCCTTATCATAGCCCAGCTCTGCCGCAAATACAGGGACACCATACCAATTGTTTTCGGAAAATTGGTATGGTGTCCCTGTATTTTTTCAGGATTCGATTGCCATCGGCGATATAAAGGTTGCCGTCGCGGTCAACGCTGACCGAAGTCGGCCCGCTCAGATAAGCCTTATCGGCCGGGCCGCCGTCGCCGTTGTTAGCATGCACCCAAGGATCGAATTTCTCGCCGGTGCCGGCAATGGTCCTGACCAGGCCATCGGTGGAAATCTTACGCACCCGGTAGCTGCCCTCGATGATATCGCAAGAAACGTGGCACGTCCCCTATATGCTCTCGTGTCAAGCGTGTCAAGGATAAAGATTTGACTCCCGTCCGTGGACAAGATTTGCCCCCCGTCCGTGTTGCTGTCCTTACTCTGACCCCTTTTACGGTTCCCTCACATTGACACAGGGGGCAGGGGACTATAGGATGTCCCCTCGTCCATCCCGTTTCGCAAACGAAGAATATCCTTTGAGTATGTTCTTTTCTTCCATTTTTTTTAATAAATCTCCTAACTCGTTTTTGCTCAAAATTTCACCACAACATATTGTTATATCATTGTTGGATTTTGCCAAAATCACAGGGGAATCCTTAAATGAAATTCCCCAAGCGATTTTCTTAAAATTTATTTGCGGGAAGATACTTATGACATCATTTAAATTTCCTTTATTGATCCGATAGCAATATTCATGAAATAAAAATCGTCTCAGTAAATTTTCTTTTATAATGCTATTAGACAGCACACTCTGTGCATCTTTGGGAATGTTTCCCCATATTGTAAATTTAGGCTCAAGATAAACATACTTTGAGAGGAAATATTCCACAAAATGAGGAGCATCGTATAATTGCTCAACAATAAACATATTATCCTCCGTCCAATGTTGCTATTATTGTTTACTTTGCAAACTTCCAGTATTTAATTTGTTGGACAATTTTTTTGGCTACTACAATAAAATGTTTACCCGCAATATTTGCATGCAGATATTTTCCAGCCTCATATCCACGACCTAAATTCCTAGTGATGACAGTTTTCCCTATGGAATGATAACCTAAAGCTCCAATATGCCATCCATCTTTCGCAACATGATACATATTGGCTATTCTTCCGGCTAATCCACCTCCCGCCAGTGTTAATGCAGTTTGGTTGCTAGTATTTGAAGTCCAGAGTGAAGAAAGCAATCCACCAACCCACGCACCGGCTTTTTTTAATTTAGAGGCACAAGGGTCAACTGTAATGTTTGCATAATATTGAGCAGCAGATTCACCATATGACTCGCCTGCATTAATACCAAACAACAATCCCTCCGGATCAATAAAATTAACCGGATCATTTGCAACATCAATCCGGTCGATCAGTCCCACTCCAAAGCTCTAATCCCGTGTCAGTTCAGGACATTACCAGCTTTTTCTTTTAACCGCAAAGGGTTTGTTTTTCGACGCTTTTTGCCAAAAGCGTAACCATAGTTTAGGTGGTTAAAGAAGAAAGGATGACAGCATCCGGAAAAATATGGGGAGTGTCTCTAATTGCTCTCTATTTGCTCTCGCGAAAAGAGAAGAATGGAATCACGATCTTGAATTAATTGGATGTCCCCTTGTTTTTCCCTTGTTTTTTCGTCCGCTCGCATAAGGTCCATTATGTTAAGTGGCTGTTGTTGTTTGTGGTTCATTGCTGGTCCGGCAGGGTGAAGCTGTTTCAGCCGAGAGGTGTTTCCGGGGGCCACTGCAACATAATGGACCTTATGCGACTTTGCACCAGGCTACGGGCCGGCTTGGTCGGTGGCGCGGTCTCCTGCCCTTATTTTGTCGCTTCGCGATTAAAGAAAAAAACAAGCGTCAAGCAAAGACCCGACCCCTCTTTGACCCCTATTTTTCGTGGCCTAATTTTTTATTTCTCCATCCGAGATATTCATTCCAAAGAATATTCAGTTTCTCGTATGGATTCTCAGATTCATTCTCTTCAATGGTACGTGCTGCGCTTCGTGAACCAAATCCTTTTTCCATTAAAAACAACGAAAAATTCACATCATCGATTTTATCAGACTTATCCAATATGATGAGTGAAATGGTGTCAAGAAGTTTCCAATTGCTTTCGAGCTGGGCTAATGATCCATACATTTTCCCTCTTTGTTGAGTCCATTGAACATAATCGGTTATGAATTTATCTATTTCTTGTAACTTTCTTTTATGTTTGTCCATAACTATTTAATTACTGGAATTATGCCATAACTTTCAAGAGTAGAAACGTACTTAGCCATTTCCATTCCTGCCGGTCCGGTGATAGCGTCATAAACTTTATCACCAACTTGCACTGCTTTATGATAGCCAGATTGAGCAAATTGTACTCCATTAGAAGTCGAGAAATATTGAGCCTTAAATTTGTCAGAAATTGTGATAATTCTTGGGTCAGCACCAATTGCTTTAAAAGCATCATAAACTTTGCTGGCCAATTTATCACAGTTAAAAGAAGAAGCTGGATACTTGTTAATAGCTGACGCAATAGTATTTGGAAGTTGGGCTATTTTAGGGGCCATTGCTCCACCAGCAAGTGCAGCCGCATCTGCAAAATTCCCCTGAGCTATAAGCCTCATAACTGCGATATTGACAGAGTTCAGCCCCTCCGGATCAATAAAATTAACCGGATCATTTTGAACATCAATCCGGTCGATCAGTCCCACTCCAAAGCTCTAATCCCGTGTCAGTTCAGGACATTACCAGGTTTCTCTTTTAACCGCAAAGGGTTTGTTTTTCGACGTTTTTTGGAAAAAGCGTAACCATAGTTGAGGTGGTTAAAGAAGAAAGGATGACAGCATCCTGAAAAATATGGGGAGTGTCTCTAATTGCTCTCTATTTGCTCTCGCGAAAAGAGAAGAATGGAATCACGATCTTGAATTAATTGGTATGGTGTCCCCTTATTTTTCGTCTTTTGTGGGTTTTCATTGGTGGCTTCGGTTTTGTCAAATGTGTAGACCTGAGTCTTTCTCTGAGTCTTTTCTCTTGCTCCAAAATACTTTTAAGCAATAGCTGTATCGATACAGGGAAAAAAACATTGGCACGACTAGGAGATAAGCAAATGCCATGCCTGCGATATATCTTAGGTTTATTGAACCAGGATAATTAATAAAAGTATTATAGACAATACCGTACAGTAATTCCCAAACTATCATGAAGGGGAAATACCGTTTCCAGAATTTTTGTTTCAAAATCCTTTTTTGGTATACATAGCCATACATTCCAGCGATAGCGATTAATCCAAGTGATATATCGACCGCTAGAAGTACGCTGAATTTGTTTCCAACAACAATTGCAATGACAAAAGATGGTATCAATAAAACAGCTACTATCCAAAAGTAGATTTTCCACAACAGTGCCTTATGGACTCTCATGAAATCCGACCATGTTAACAATATCATATAATATAATCAAGCAATTAACCGTTATTCGACCCCAATGCTCAGAGAGAGCCCCTCTTCCCTTCATCCAATTACTTTTTTCGTCTAAAGGTTGTCCAAATTAAAAGACTACCTGATGCAATTAAAAGAAAGCATAAAGGAATTTTTTGCTCAGAATAATCGATTACCATTTGAAATTTGCTACTATTCTCAACAGGATTAAACCAGATAGAAATTCCTCTAATTATCAAAATACAGCCCAACAATCGAATTGTAAAATTCATCCTTTATCTAACTGTTGCAGTTACTCCCATACTCCTTGGGGTTATTCCATCCAAACCTGAATCAATGAACATAATCTATAAGGGGTTGCTTTCTCATGGCAGACCATCCTTGTGTCAAATGTAGTGCAACCCCTTTGAAGATAAGGATAAACTAAGATTATTTTAACGGCCCTTGTTCCCAATATAACTCAGGTTTCGGAGGAGGCACATAATATGGACTATAAGGATCATATTTCCAGCCGGGATTTTCTATTTTATAATAATCTTCCCATAGATCAGAGGCCACCTTGCATACAGTATCTATAACTTCATCGAGGTCTACATGCTTATCAAATTCCTGGCGTGCAAGAGCCCCAGCCACTCCACCAGGTGTAGGAGGGGGACCAGGTGTTAGAAACCCTTCTGCAAAATCTATTGCATATGGAAGCTTGTCTACCCATAACCCCCAAGTATCCACCCAATTAACCGGATCATTTTGAACATCAATCCGGTTGTTCACCCCGACGCCAAAGCTCTAATCCCGTGTCAGTTCAGGACATTACCAGGTTTCTCTTTTAACCGCAAAAGGTTTGTTTTTCGACGTTTTTTGGAAAAAGCGTAACCATAGTTGAGGTGGTTAAAGAAGAAAGGATGACAGCATCCGGAAAAATATGGGGAGTGTCTCTATTTGCTCTCGCGAAAAGAGAAGAATGGAATCACGATCTTGAATTAATTGGTATGGTGTCCCCGTATTTTCACAGCGTGATCTGGGCGTCGACTGCCCGGCCACGGGGGGAAGTATGGATATACTCTTATTTCCGAGTTGAAAGTGTCAATGTTAATATGGGGAGTGTCTCTAGTTTGCCCTATTTTCCTCTAACAACTTCATTGCAAGATCTGTTATAAAGTGTGATATTAAAGGACAAAGCAAAGAAGTGGCAATAATTATTTTTTCATACGCCACTTCAGTGTAATTGGCCAAATAAACGATTATAACTAACGGGAAGATATTAAGACAACTAAGGAAAAAGAGATTAGCTATTATTCTTTTTAAATATAAAAATCCATGGATTTTGATTATTAACAAACTCAAGATAAAAATTAGAAATATTTGAGGGGCAATAGTCAAGAAGGTCAATTTATATATTTGTGATAATACTTTGATTAGTAAACAACCAACAATAGGTTTATCGCACTCTGATGGGATTAATATTACAACGCTAACTATAGTAGATAATCCTATCAACAAAGAACCGCACATAAAGCAATTCAGTCTGACCAGTTTCCAATTTGTAATAGCATCTATAGGCAATCTATCCTCGACTTGCTTAGATGACCTTTCCAAGTAGTATTTTAGTGTCATAAGGAATTGCATTATTTATTGGCAGAGCGATAATAAAAATTATCATTGGTTAGATTTGCAGTACTCATGATATTGACTAAACCAAAAAATGAGTGCCGAACCCAGATCGCCTCTCCCTGGATAACCAGTTGGAGAAGGAAATGTTCTATATAAATCGATGCCTTTACCTAACGCTTCTGCATTATTTCGAATATATGGCTCATAAAGAGCTCTCCTCTCTTCTAAAGACGGAAATAAAGCAACCCTTAAAGCTTTTAGTTGCTGTGCTTGTCGTTCTTGTATCCGCTTAGTACGTTCTACACTTTGCCTCCTGTTTTCTTCACGTGTATTAGTAACCCACAACCCCAAAGGATCGACCCAATTAACCGGATCATTTTGGACATACCCATAAAGGTTGCTATCCCCACCAGCAAACAATATCGGATCCTTAGCCGTCCACTTACCGATCTCCGGCATATAGTCGCGATAGCCGAAGCGGACCAGTTTGGTATCCGGGTCATGGAGTCCTCCGGCGAAACTGAAGGGTATCGCAAAGGAGGGGTTGCTGTCACTGATTATATTACCGAAACTGTCGTAATCAACTCTTTTGATGCTGTTACCGACGTTATCGGTGATCAGGCGCAGGGAACCGACCTGGTCGTAGGCGAGGTAGTAGGTGGTGCCTCCCTGGGTCATGGCATAGGGGACGCGGTCGTCGGCGTATTCGAAGCGTTGGCGCAGGTTGCCGAAGCCGTCGTAGACTGCGAGCAGGGTGGTTTGATCGAGCCAGAGGTATCTTTCTTCAATGGTGCCGTTGATCTTCTTGGCGATTCTCCGGCCCAGCGAATCACAGACATAGGAGATGACCGTGGTATCCGGCAGGGTGACACTCAGCAGCTCGCCGGTGGTGGAGTAGGCATACTCCGTAGTCTCGCCTTCCTCGATCCGGGCCGACAGGTTGTCGTCATAGTCGAACTCATAGGTGACCGGCCCGGCGGTAAGGGTATGGTCCTCCAGGGAGTGAGAGAAGGTTCTGTCGGTAATATTCAGATGGGCGTTCATCTGGTAGCTGCGGTTACCGTTGTTGTCGTAGCGGTATTCCTCCACCAAATTGCCGTCCTTAGTGACGGTGCGCAGTCGGCCCAGTGGATCGTAGGTATAAGTAAAGAGGTTGTCCGCCCCGGTGATGGTTTCGGTCTTGGTTTTGATCCTGCCGGTGGTATCCCGGGTCAGGCCGTAGCTGAACACGGCACCCCCGACGTCGATCCCGACACCATCCACCTCGCCATGGCCGTTGAAGGTCCGGCTGAGGGTGAAGCTATTGTCCGCAACCGTCTCCGGTAGGCCGTTGTCACTCCTGCGACCGATGGTAAAACCACCGGAGGTGATGAGCAGGCCATCCTTATCATAGCCCAGCTCTGCCGTTGCCCCGGCATAGGTGAAGGAGGCCAGCTGGAAATCGTTGTTGTAGGAGAAGCCAAGCGAGCCGGTCAGGGTGCCGCTCTGGGCGATACCGGTCAGCAGGTTGCCGTCATAACTGTAGGCAATTTTTTCCGCGCCCCTGGTGATGCCGCCGAGCAGATCGCCGCAGTGATACTCGTAAATATTGGTCCATTCCGGGGTGGCGGTCTCCGTCAATTGGCCGGAGACATAGCTGTTGACTATCGCCCTGGTGGAAGGCAGGGTCACGCGGGTGAGCTGCCGTTCTTCGTTATAGCTGTAGCTGGTGGTGCTGCCCAGCGGGGTGACAAAGGACGACCGGTTGTTGACCCCGTTGTAATCGAAGCTGTTATCCGCCGGATACGCTGTCCGGTAGAGGGTCATGTTGCCGTTTTCATCGTAATTGTACTGCAACACGGAGTTATCGGCCCGCTCCATCTTCACCAGCCGGCCAACCGCGTCGTATTCGGTAAACTTGGTTACCCGGTTCAGCGGGTCGGTGATGGTGGCGATGTTGCCGGCGGCATCGTAGCTGTAGCCGGTTGTCCGGGTGCCGCTGGTGACGGAGAGCAGCTTGCCGTCCGTCCGGTAACCGTATTCCGTCTTGAGCAGGCCGGGCACGGTGCTGCTGAGGGTCTGCAGAGTGTTTGGATCATAGCTTGCGGTCACGGTTCTGCCTTCCGGAGAGATAACGGTACGAACGGCATTGACCACATCATGCTTTATGGTGGTAATCTTGTTGTTGACCGTCACTGTTTGGGTGACGGACTCAAGAAGCCCGTCTTCGTTATTGTCCACATAGGCCTTGTCGATGGAGGTTACCAGGTTTAAACCAGCCGGCGTCGTCACTGTGGTGGAATTCACATAGGTATGGTCGAACCAGTAGTCGAGATCGCTTGAGCTTTCTACCTTAGGGCCGCAACTGGACTGGTTGGTGGAGTCAAGGCCGTCTGCCGAGCTGCTGTTGGTGATGACTTCGCCGGAGACGGTGGTGCTGGTGCTGTCGACGGCCCCGGTTGATTTGGTGTATCTCTCGACGCTGGAGCTGGTATTCGGCGTGGTGGTGGTGCTGGTTACCCGGCCTTCGGCAGTGGCCTCTCTGGCAAACTGCCAGACTCCCTGTTCCAGATTGGTGGTTTTATAGACCCTGCCGGTTTCATCGAAAAAGTGATCGAAGCGGTTGCCGTTGGGTTCGGTTTTGGCCGTGAGCAAGCCATCGTTATCCTGGTAGGCAAAGGTAAAGGCGTTGCCGTCGGGGTAGGCCAGCTCCTTCAGCTGGTGGTATTCATCGATGGTCAGTTCGGTGCGCAGGCCATCGGGGGAGATGATGGCTGTGGCGACACCCAGCACACGCTCGATGGTTACCACATTGCCGAACTGGTCTATTATGCTGGTCAGCCTGCCACTTGTATCGTAGCCAAACTCCAGCAGCGGCAGGCCGGTCTCGAGATTATAGGTGAGGCTATGGTAGCCCTCGGCGGAGATGAGATGGCCCAGGCCGTTTGCTTCGGTAAAATAGGTTTCCTGCTGGTCATAGCTCTTGACCGAGACCTTTCTGATAAGCCGGTTGCCCCGGTCGGGGATGATGATAAAACCGCGGGCGTCGATGCTGAGCCGCTGCGGCTGCATCAACAGGGCACGGGTTGCGGCGCCATCGTCCCCCGCCATGCCCGGCTCGCCTTTACCGGCGACGGTCGAGATGAGACCGTCGCTGCCCACTTTGCGGATGACATCGCCGTTGCCGTAATACTGGGAAAAGTAGAAATTGCCGCGGTTATCGAAGGTGATGCCGGAGGCATGGGTGATCTGGGCTGCTGTGGCCAAACCGCCGTCGCCGGAATAGCCGGTGGTGCCGTCGCCCGCCACGGAGGTGATGGTGCCGCTGGTGTTGACCTTTCGGATTCGATTGCCGTCGGCGATATAAAGGTTGCCGTCCCGGTCGACGCTGACCGAGGTTGGCCCGCTCAGATATGCTTTATCGGCCGGACCGCCATCGCCGTTATTAAAGTAATGGGTAAGCTGATCAAATTTCTCGCCGGTGCCGGCAATGGTCCTGACCATGCCATCGGTGGAAATCTTGCGCACCCGGTAGCTGCCCTCGACGATATCGCCGCCGGTGCACTGCCCGGTTACCGGATCGACCTCGCCGCCAACACAGGATGTGGCCTCGGCAAAGTAGATGTTGCCGGCATCGTCGACGGCGATGCTCGATGGCATAATGCCGGCCGAGAGGGCCGGACCTTCGTCACCGCTCGACTCCTGAGTGCCGTTACCGGCTATGGTGGTGATGATGCCGTTGCTATCTATTTTTCGTATCTTGTTGATGCCCATATCGGCAAGATACAGATTACCGCGTGCATCAAAGGCAATATCATTTGGAATGTGGATTCGGGCATCCTTGGCATCGATGTCATCTTCTTCACTGCTGCCATACATTCCTCCGGCCACGACCTCGATAATGCCCGCCTTGTCGATTTTGAGAATGGCGGAATTTACCTGGTTTGCCACATAGATGTTGCCCGCGGAATCGATAGCTGTGCTGACCGGGTTGCTGATCGGAGTTTCCCGTGCCATGGCACCATCCGCTGCCAAGCCTTCTTCGCCGGTACCGGCTAACGTTGCAATAAATGTGGTATTATTTCGGACCACTGAACCATCACCTTTATGCAGAGTGGTCGGGTCCGTCGGGCTGAGCTTGTGGTGGGCCGAAATCGACCAGCCCTGGGCCAGGCCATGGCCTTTTTCCGCCGGGTTGATCTGCAACTCACTGCGTCGCCAGTTGATCACTTCATCCCTGGTTGGGACCGCGGTCTGCGTTGTACCGAACTGGCCGAAAGCCATTTTCAAATACCCGGAGTCCATATATTTTGAATCATAAACATAACCGATGTTTACGTGAGCAGTCACTTTGTGCAGGACCCTGTTGTTCAGCAGATCCCTGCCATCCCAGACAAACTCGGTTACCTGGTTGGGGAGTGGCTCCAGGGTCTTCGTGAGCTTGCGTCCGGCAATATCCAGTTCGACTTCAATGCGTTTGACGCTCTCTGGGACTACTCCCCCGCTCACCGGGACCGATATGACATTCCGGTAACCTTCGGTTCGGTCACTTGCATAGGCAAGGCTCAGACCGGTACCCGGAATGGCTATGTTTTCATAAAAAACACGGCTCTCATTACCTACGGAAGAGCCGGTGGAGGACTTCGGACAATCGGGACAGAGCTGATCCAGCAGACTGGCGATATCAAAACCGAGCATCTCCATCAGGCTCAGGAACGAGCACCAGTTGAAGTCCCATGGGGAAAAGTGGTCCACCTCCATCCGCCAGTAGGTCGTCCCCGACCGGTAGACCTGCGGATCGGAAAGCCCCATGGCTTCATCCTGGAAATTACCATTGCCATTGAGATCATCCGGTTGGCCGTCGCCATCCTTGTCGATACCATCGACCACGCCGTCGCCGCTGGTATCAAGAAGAGTCACGACAATACCATTCCGGGAAGCAACCCAGATGCCTTTATCCCGGTCGTAGTAGCCCACCGGCACAGCCGTCCCGACCTCGAAGCCCAGAAAGTTGTCCACCCAGGTGACGACCGGTTTGCTGAAACGGACACGGTCTACTCCGTCGATCTGTAATTCGGCACAGTAGGTATAGGCCGATGTTTTGGGCAACTCGGCCGGCATTGATGCCGAGGTTTTATATTCGGTGGCACGGGTGGTGAAACTTTTTAGTTCACGGACATTCTTGCCATTTTCATCGACTGCAAAAGCCCGGTTATCGCCCTGGAAAACCATGGTAAGCGAGCGCGCACCCGAACCATCGGTGACAAGAGAGCTTCTATGGGTTATTACGGTGCCGGGATTTCCATCGAGCTTTACTTCAGTTGCCTGGGTGTCCTGCTGCAGGAGTTGTACGGTCTTGGCAATACCAATATCGTTGACCGGTACATAGACCTGCCGCTGGGCCGGCAGATAATTATCGCGATTATAGATGAGGGTGAGTGTTGTTCCACCTTCAATAGGCAGTACAAATTTACCATCAGCGTCGGTGGCAACCGTGCCGTACTCGGGATGGTTGAGAATGGTTATGGCGACACCTGCGAGCGGACTCCCAGTAAGACTCTTCACTTCGCCTGTTGCCAGGCTGAACCGTTCCGGATCATAGCTCTCTATCGTTGCATCTGCTGGAATCCGATTATTATAGAGTACTCCGAAGGAACCGGCCGGTTGCAGCGCGGGATCGCCTGTTACGAGAACGCTGACCTTGGCATTAGCCACGCCTCCCTGGCTGATAGCGGTAAGCGTATAGGTGGTTGAGTGGTCAGGAGTCAACAGCACGGAACCATTCAGAGCGACATCACCTATACCATTATCTATATGAACATGCTGGGCATCCTGCGTAGTCCAGGAAAGTAATGTTGATCCTCCTCCGGCTATAGTCAACGGTGATGCGGAGAAGTCAATGGTTGGTTGCCCTGCAAAATCACTGACATACACCGTTGCGCTTGCTGTAGCGGTACCGCCTTTCCCGGTTGCCGTTATAGTGTAGGTGGTTGTTTGGGCAGGCGAAACGGCGACCGAGCCGTTTGCAGGAAGGTAGCCGACACCATTATCGATTGCAGCGTATTCCGCTTCGGTGGTTTGCCAGACCAACCAGGTGGTTTGCCCCGGCTGTATCGCCTGATCCTGGCTTGTGAGCTGCACGGTTGGAGAGTTACCTGCAAACATGTCCACCCGAAAGTCGTGCTTGATGTTGGCCCCGGCCATGAGTATCTGGTGGGTGAGTGTTCTACCATCGGGCAGGGTAACCTGGATGGTATGTTGGCCGTCCGCCAGGGGCAGTGAGTATCCACCGGCCGATGCCGAATAGGCCATGGCACCGCTGTCAAGGTCACGGATCAGGGCATTGGCAACACCTTCGCCGGTATCGTAGAGTTGATCGGTGTCAGCATCTTCATAGACAACGCCCAGGAGGACGTACCCTTCACCTTTGTTATCGCCAAAATTACAGGTGACCACACCACCATAGGGATATCCTGCCTGATTGCTTTCGTGGAGATAGCCGACACCCACTTCCGTCCAGTTTCCAGCGAGCATGTTGACCCTGTGACCGCGTCCCGGGTAGTCAATATCAAGGAAGAGATTATCGTGCAGTTCGAGAGAGGTTTGGTAAGAATCCATGGGCATGCTGGACGCTGCGAAAGCAATGTTTTCTCCTGTCCCACCCACATATCCTTCGGCCAGACATCGCTGTGCCGGACTGCTGCCGTCACTGCCCTCATGGGCAAAATAATGATTGTTCGCCATGTCCTGACTATGGCCGCGCGCGGCCCTTGTCAATTTCTCGTTGAACTTCAACGGAGGTACTGGCTTATCACTGATAAATTCATCAGGAGGACCTTCGTTCAGGTCAATGTTTAACCTTGCCGCCTCCAACGGGGGATTGGCTCTTGCCAGATTGATGGCCTCGAGATGTGCTTGCTCTTCCGGGGTGGGATCACCGTAGGGGTCATCGACCACAATGACCACACTTGCCCTGGCTGTTTTTTCTTCGGCGCCTCTTACACTGATGATATATTCTGTTGTCCCGGTAGGTGATACTATAGCGATCCCACTGCAGGCAACCTCATCCAGCTCAGGTTCAACGGATGCCCCGGTGCAGTTTTCACTGGTCCAGTTGAGGGTAACGGTATCTCCTGAAAATATTCGGTGCTTGTCCGCGCTAATGGTTACCGTCGGTATGGCAAAATATAAAATGGTTGCCGAGAGCGATTTCTGCTGTCCGTAACTATCTTTGGCTTCAACAAGGAAGGTATGTTCTCCCTCTGTCGCAAGTACCACCTCCGTAGTAAAGGTATTGCCTGTAACTGTTGCCGGCTTACCATTCACGGTGGCACCTTCTGTCACCTGGCCGCTTACCTTGACCGTCGGACTTACTGTAACTGTACCCGCACAATGTCCAGCATGACTGGATGATGGAATTTCTCGGTCACCGTATTGCAGATAAGCGTGTTGCGATACATCAAGCGTTTTCTGATTGCTGGAATCCTTGAAGATGGAATATTTGTGGAAACGGAAAACGGCACTCCGCAAGGAGGCGTCATTTCGC
>Ga0214472_10006083_pt1 | contig 12650 bp, 7 predicted proteins | sample RVTome_6_FD_207662 | JGI IMG/M metagenome (GOLD analysis project Ga0214472, IMG submission 207662) | Soil microbial communities from uranium-contaminated site in the Upper Colorado River Basin, Wyoming, United States - RVT140D175 | ecosystem: Environmental > Terrestrial > Soil > Contaminated >... | reverse complement strand
GCCCAGAGGAGTACGAACGAGCTCAAAGAGTTAGTCACGGACTTTCTCGCCTACAAGCCACTTCAGAATAAGTATCGCTCTATCATTGTTGCCGGCTCGTCAGCGCTAAAGGACGTTGCGGCAATACCGAAAGACGACACTGGCGAGGTCATCCGGAAGGAATTACGTGTTTGGGTGGAACTTCAGGCCGACGTGGGCAGTTCTGTGACACTGACCTTTGGCGACTACGGTGTAGTTCACCCCGATTTTACGGACGGTGGCCCTAACCAGAACGCGAACGCTAAGATTCGATACACCCTTGGCGGGAGGATATTTGTGTTTCGGGGACATAAGCTATTCAAGCCCACTGATTTCAAGCAGTACCACGCATTGGCCGAGCGGGTTAGAAACAGTCAAGCGTATCGCGGCAGGGATTTTAGCTACGGGGATAGCTACATCGACGACTGCGCAGATTACAACAAGGGACCAGGTAACATGGGTTGTTGGGTACTTGCCGACATGAACCACCACATTGAATACACTGCGAAGCAACTTCAGGACCTCGTCGAAAAAGTGGACGCGGATATCTCGGAGGACGAGATCGACGAGCTATTGGAGCTGGCGTGAGATCGCGGAGGCGCTGGAATATCGCTCGGAATGCGCCCCGCCTATGCTCGGCCTCCCCTAGCCGAACTTAGGTTCCCTTGTCGCCCATGACGATGGCGCCGGCGTGGCCCACCTTCTTGCCCGTGGGTGCCGCGCCACCGGCGATGAAGGCGACTACCGCCTTGTTTGTGGTCTTGGCGTAAACGGCTGCTTCCTTTTCCATCGAGCCGCCGATCTCGCCCACCATGACCACGGCTTGACGCAATAAGGCGTAGTTAGCTGACCATGGCACGAATCTTCGACAACATTGACCAGGACCTGCTATCGGCGCTGCGTGCGACGATGGAGGTGTCCAAGCGGTCAGATTTCTGCGTTGGTTACCTTAATCTGCGTGGTTGGCAGTCCATCGACGATCTGGTGCAGAACTGGGACCCCGGTGCTGGCCAGATTTGTCGAGTCTTGGTCGGCATGCAGCGGCCCCCGCACGATGAAATTCGCGAACTCTATCGGCTGGCCGGCGATGAGGGGCTGATTGACAACGCTGCGGCCCTACGCCTGAAAACCCAATTTGCCTCGCACCTGCGCGAGCAGATCACACTTGGTATACCGAGCGGCAAGGATGAGGCGGGGCTTCGGCGCTTCGCGCATCAGCTTCGTGCAGGGCAAGCGGTTGTAAAGCTTTTTCTGCCATATCCGTTGCACGCCAAGCTTTACCTGCTGTTCCGTGATGATGTGAACAACCCCATCACTGGCTTCGTTGGCAGCAGTAACCTGACGGTGCAGGGTTTGGCGCGTCAGGGTGAGTTGAATGTCGACGTGCTCGACCATCACGCCACGCAGCGTCTGTCGACGTGGTTCGACGATCGCTGGAACGAACGCTGGGCGCTTGACGTATCGGCCGACTTGGCCGAAATCATTGAAACCAGCTGGGCGCGCGAGCAGGCCATACCGCCGCATCACATCTATCTCAATATTGCCTATCACTTGAGCACCGAGGCGCGCGCGGGACTCAGCCAGTTCCGCCTGCCTGCCCGCTTCGAGCAAGAGTTATTCGAGTTCCAGAAGAGCGCAGTTAAGATCGCCGCTCGCCACCTGCATCGCCGCGGCGGCGTGATGATCGGCGACGTGGTGGGCCTCGGAAAGACGATGATGGCCACGGCGCTCGCCCGCATGTTCGAGGACGACCTTGGGTACGAAACGCTCATCATCTGTCCCAAAAACCTGGAACCGATGTGGGAACGCTACCGCACCGAGTACGGCTTGCGCGGCATGGTGCTGCCCATCTCGCTGGTCACCAGGAAACTGCCCAACCTGAAGCCCTACCGTCTGGTGCTCATCGACGAGAGCCATAACTTGCGCAACCGTGAAGGCCGGCGCTACAAGGCGATCGTCGAATACATCCGGAGTTGTGATGCCAAAGTCATCCTGGTTACCGCTACGCCGTACAACAAGACGAAGACTGACCTGTCCAGCCAATTGCGTCTTTTCATAGACGAAAAGGCCAATATCGGCATTCGTCCCGAGCACTACATGCGCAAGCTTGGCATCAGCGAGGCCGAATTCGAGCGCAAAAACCAGTGTAAGGTGAACTCTATCCTTGCCATTGAGAAAAGCGACGAATTCGACGACTGGCGCGAACTCATTCGCCTGTACATGGTGCGGCGCACGCGCAGCTTTATCATCCAGCATTACACCGAGGCGGACAAACTGGGCCGCAGATACATTGCCGTCGGGGACGGCGAGAAACGCTACTTCCCGGTGCGCAAACCTGTATCGCTCAAGTTCGCCGTCAACGAAGCCGACCCGGCAGACCGCTACGCACGCCTTTACTCCGCTGACGTGGTCGATAAGGTGAATGCGCTGCACGTCCCGCGGTATGGCCTGGGTAACTATGTGGACCCTCAGGCCGAAAAAGGCGCGACTGCAGCGGAACGCAAGTTCATCGAGAACCTGGGGCGCGCCGGCAAGCGGCTCATGGGGTTTTGTCGTACCAATCTCTTCAAGCGGCTGGAATCCACAGGCTTTTCGTTCCTGCAGTCGATAGACCGGCACGTTTTGCGGAACCAAATTTATCTCTACGCCATCGAGAACGGGCTGGACCTCCCGGTAGGCGTGCTCGATGCGGGCCTGCTCGACATCGAACATGTGGATGAAGACGTCGAAGGTATGGAGGGCGAACCGGAAGACCTTCTCGACGGCCTGGTCGAGGCGGTGGCCGAGGAAAATGCCTTGGCCGACGGCATGGCGCGCGCCAAGACTATTTATCAGCAGTACGCTACGGAGTACAAAAGGCGCTTCAAGTGGATTCGTCCCACGTTGTTCAAGAAAACACTCGCCGCGGACCTGGCGGCTGACACGCAAACGCTGAGTGAATTATTGCGCAGCCATGGTCAATGGAACCCTCAGCACGACCAGAAGCTTGTCGCCTTGCACAGGCTCCTGACCCAGACCCACGCCAAAGACAAAGTACTGATTTTCACCCAGTTTGCCGACACGGCGCGCTACCTTTTTCGTGAGGTGCGCAAAACGGGCCTCACGCACGTTGAGGTGGCCACCGGCGCCAGTGCAGACCCTTATGCACTGGCCTGCCGCTTCTCGCCCAAGGCCAACAACAAAAACTTTAGCAAGGCCGATGAAGTGCGCGTACTGATCTGTACCGACGTGCTGTCCGAAGGGCAGAACCTGCAAGACGGCAACGTAGTCGTGAACTTCGATTTGCCATGGGCCATTATTCGCCTCATCCAGCGCGCCGGCCGCGTAGACCGAATTGGCCAGCATGCTGAAGAAATCCACTGCTACTCTTTCCTGCCCGCTGACGGCGTGGAGCGCTTGATCCAGTTGCGCGCCCGCATCCGGCAGCGCCTGCTTGAAAACGCGGAGGTTGTCGGCACTGACGAGGCCTTCTTCGAGGACGAGGAAGCAAACACCATTCGCAACCTCTACACGGAGCAGTCGGGCGTACTGGACGACAGTGATGATGAAGTTGATCTTGCCTCCTACGCCTGGCAGATTTGGAAGCAAGCTACGCAAGACGATCCTGAACTTGCACACGCCGTCGAATCACTTCCGCCGGTGGTTTACTCCGCAAAGGCTTTTCAGCTTGATACTTCGCGGTTTCCGCTGCTGGGTGCAGACGCTGCGCTGGGTGGGGTGTTGGTGTACGTCAAATCGCCCGAGGGCAACGACCATCTCGCGTGGGTCGGCCCTGATGGCAAAACGGTGACTGAATCGCAATTCGCCGTGCTGCGTGTGGCCGAGTGCGAACCGGGTACGCCCGCTGTGTCTCGTGCTGGCAACCACCACGAGCTCGTAGCTAACGGTCTGCAGCTCGCGGTCACACAGGACAAGGCGGTGGGCGGTGGCTTGGGCCGCCCGTCGAGCCCGCGCAGGCGAGCCTACGAACGGCTCAAGCGTTACGCCGAACAGCAGATGAACACCCTGTTCCGCGATGAAGAACTGGAGCGCGCGCTCGACGACATCTACCAACGCCCGCTGCTGGAAACCGCAGCCGACTTGCTTAACCGGCTCATGCGCAGTGGCGTGAACGATGAGGAACTAGGCGCAGCCGTAAAATCATTGCGTGAAGAGGGTCGGCTGACTTACGCGGAGGAGGATGCCGCGTTGCGCGAACCGCGCGTCGTTTGCTCGATGGGCTTGATTGTGAACTGACGATATGGCCAAACTTGACTTCGCCGGTTTCCAAAAGCACCTGTCCGCGTTCGACTTTCCGCGCCTGTTCGTTGAAGTGCTGGGATGGAACCATGCGCCAACGGCGGAGCGGGCTTGGCAAGAAGACGGCACGACGCAGCACAACTTTGCACGCCGCATGGTGGCCGAGTTGGGCGGCGTAGCAGTAATGCATGTCGTGCCCACCACAGGCTGGCCCGATGAAGCTACCCGCGCCCACATCTGGAGGCATCTGTCTCACAGACACGTCGAGAACATTATCATCTTCACTGACCGACGCGAGCGCGCATCGCAAAGCCTCTGGTACTGGGTCAAGCGCGGCAAGGACGAAGTCACTGGGAAACCAAAGAATACGCCGCGTCGCCACGAATACTTCCGTGGTCAGCCGGTCGATCTGTTCGCGTCCAAGCTGCAGGCCATGGTGGTCGAGATCTCAGAACTCGATACGGCAGGTCGGATGCCCGTCCTCGAGGCCGCGCGCCGCATCCAGGCAGCGCTGGACGTGGAGAAGACCACAAAGCGCTTTTTCATCAGTTACTCTGAGCAGCACGACCAGTTGCTCGGCCAGATCGATGGCATTGACGACGAGCGTGACCGCCGTTGGTACGCCTCGGTCATTCTCAACCGGCTGATGTTCGTCTGGTTCCTGCAGAAGAAGTTCTTCCTCGACGACGGCAACGTGAATTACCTACAAACCAAGTTGGTTCAGTCGCGCCAACGCGGCAAGGACCGGTTTTTTGGCGAGTTCCTGAGCGCGTTGTTCTTTGACGCGTTCGCCAAACCTGAGGTCGACAGATCGAAAGTGGCGCGAGCACTCACCGGCCAGGTGCCTTACCTCAACGGCGGCCTGTTTCTGCACCATAAGCTGGAAATGGACGAACGACATCGCCCGCGCCTGGGCACCACACTGCGTATTCCAGACACCGCTTTCGAAGGCGTATTTAATGTGTTCGCTGCGTTCACATGGCACCTTGATGACACGCCCGGCGGTGACGCCGACGAGATCAACCCCGACGTGCTGGGCTACATCTTCGAGAAATACATCAACCAGAAGGCCTTCGGGGCCTACTACACCCGGCCCGAGATCACCGGATATTTGGCCGAGCGCAGCATCCACCGGCTCATCCTCGAGCGGGTGTACGAGCCTGCACTGCCCGAGCTGAAGCTGCCTGAGGTCAAGTTCGATTCGGTGGCTGATCTGCTCGCACGCATGGACGCGCGTGTGGCGCTCAAGCTGGCGAACGAGGTACTGCCGTCCATCACGGTACTCGACCCGGCGGTTGGCTCCGGTGCCTTCCTCGTAGCCGCGCTCAAATGCCTGATCAACGTGTACTACGCTATCGTGGGCCGAGCCGAACTCGGCGCCAGCGCCGAACTACAAGCGTGGCTCAAACGCATCCAGCACGACCACCCAAGTGTGGGCTACTACATCAAGCGCCGCATCGTCGCCGACAACCTTTACGGCGTAGACATCATGGAAGAGGCATGCGAAATTGCCAAGCTGCGTCTATTCCTCGCAATGGTGTCGTCGGTGCGCAATGTTGAAGACTTGGAGCCATTGCCGAATATCGACTTCAACATCCTCGCCGGCAATTCACTGGTGGGCCTGATGAGGGTCGATGAACATGAGTTTGATGCCAAGAACCGGCAGGGCGATATGTTCCGCAAGAGCTTCCGGCAACTGCTGGACGAAAAGAACCGCAAGCTCGATGTATACCGCTCCACCGCAAATGACCTGGGTAAGACCACTGACCTGCGAGTGCTGCGCGACGATATCGACGTCGCCATGGCTGAAGCCAACGCCGTAATGAACGAACTGGTGCAGGACCAGTTCAACCAACGCGGGATCAAGTTCGAGCAGGCTACCTGGGACGCTGACAAAGGCACGCTCGGCAAACCGAAGAAACGAAAGATTGAACTTGCCGACGTCGCCGCCCAGCACCCCCTGCACTGGGGCTATGTGTTCGACGAGATCATGCAGCGGCGCGGCGGCTTCGACATCGTGCTCGGCAACCCTCCATGGGAAGTTTTCAAGCCCCAGGCCAAGGAGTTCTTCGCCGACCATTCGGATTTAGTCAGCAAGAAAAAAATGACGATCAAGGAATTCGAGAAGGAACAGGGTAAGTTGTTGAAGGACAAGGCCGTGCGCGAGGCGTGGCTGGCCTATGAAAACCGGTTCCCGCACATGAATCAGTATTTCCGGCTGGCGCCGGAATACCGCCACCAGTTCGCGACGGTGGACGGGCGCAAGGTCGGATCCGACCTCAATCTCTACAAGCTGTTCGTCGAGCGCTGCTTTACGCTGCTGCGTCCGGGCGGGCATTGCGGCATCGTCATTCCGAGCAGCATCTACACCGATCTCGGCGCCAAGGGACTACGCGACCTGTTGTTCGAGCACACGCACATCCAAGGCCTGTTCTGCTTCGAGAATCGAAAGGAGATCTTCGAAGGCGTGCACCGCAGCTTCAAGTTCATCGTGCTAACTTTCGAAAAGACCTCCGTGCCGCGCCTGCTCGGCGTTGACGAGAACAACACCAGCGCGCCCCCGGACGACCTTCTGGCGCCGACGCGCTCGGGTGAGTTCGGGACGACCAGGTTCCCGGCGGCGTTCATGCGGCACGATGTGGCCGACCTTGATCGCTTCCCGGACGAAGGCGCACTATGGCTCGAAGTCGATCTGATCAAAAAGCTCTCGCCGGCGGCGCATGCCGTGATGGAGTTCAAGTCCGCCGTGGACGTGAACATTGCCCACAAACTGTTGAAGTTCCCGGTGCTCGGCGAGCGTGTGAATGGCGCATGGAATCTCAAACTGCACCGGGAACTACACATGACGGACGACGCGCCGCTATTTACGACGCGGTCCGAGGCGGGCGCTTTGCCATTGGTCGAAGGCAAGATGATTCACCAGTTTGAGTTTGCGCGGCAGGCGTTCAACTATTGGGTGCCCGAAACTAGCGGGCGCCAATCGTTGATCGGGCGTGGTGCCGACGAAGGGCAGACTCTGCCTTACCAGCGCTACCGGTTTGCCCATCGCTCTGTAGCAAGGTCGACCGACGAGCGCACCATGATTGCCTCGATTTTGCCGCCTGGGGTCTTCAGCGGGCATTCCCTGAACGTGGCGTTCGAGCCGGAAGCCGCTGATGACCAGCTCTTTCTGCTCGCGTTCATGAACAGCTTTGTGCTGGATTACTACCTGCGCCAGCAGGTCTCGGCCAATCTGACAATGTTCTTCATTTACCAGTGCCCGGTGCCCCGGCTGGCGAAGTCAGATTCGCGCTTCTCCCCTATCGCCCAACGCGCCGGCCGCCTCATCTGCACCATGCGAGAGTTTGATGACCTCGCCAAAGCCGTCGGCCTGAAAGAGCGCCGCGCCAGCGCTACCGACCCCGGCGAGCGCGCCCGCTTACGCGCCGAACTGGATGGCCTGGTGGCGCATCTGTATTGCTTGACCGAAGACGAATTTGCTCACATCCTTGGCACGTTCCCGCTGGTGCCTGGGCCAGTAAAGCAGGCGGCACGAAATGCTTACCGCGACGTAGAGCGAAGGTTGATCCAATAAATGAGCACCACATGGCGCTGCAATCGGTGCGCGTCCGCAACTTCAAGGCGATTGTAGTATCCATTTCCGGAACGTTCGGCCACTGCCTTTCGGAGTTACGGAGTAGCTGATGCAAGTAGATGTCGTTGGCCGGGTAAATAATCTGCAGTTGCCTGTTACGCAACCATACATTCCTCTATTCGAGTGTCTGGTGAACTCGATCGAATCGATTGAGGATGCGGGTATTGCCGACGGGCGAATTGATGTGCTCGTCGACCGTGATCTGCGACAAGGAACCCTGCCAGGCTCCGACGAGGCCGTCCACGCACCAATTCGAGATATTACAGTTCTGGACAATGGAGTCGGATTCAACGACGCCAATGCCCGAGCCTTCTTCATGTCCGATTCGACCAGTAGGGCTAGCCGTGGTAACAAGGGCATCGGACGTTTCACTTGGCTAAAGGTCTTCGAGAGAGCTCATATCGAAAGCACCTATCCGGAAGGCGATACGTGCCTTACACGCAGTTTCGACTTTGTGATGACCACGGATGGCGTCGAGAAGGATCAGGTCAATGACGCAAACTCAAAGGGAAGGCGTACGTCCGTTAAGCTTACCGATCTGCGGTCCGAGTATCAAAAGCACTTCCCGAAGTCACTTGAGACTATCGGGCACAAGGTCATTGACCACCTGCTTATCCATTTCGTCAGTGGATCATGCCCTCAGATTTGGCTTAGCGACAACGTGGGCCCCTCGATGAATCTCAACCAAGTGTTTTCCGAGGAGGCAAAGGAGCGGGCCGTGGAGATGGAATTCTCAGTCCGAGAACAATCCTTCAAGGCCACCATTCTTCGATATCAGTCGAGTGCCGTGAAAACTCACACGATTTCCTACTGTGCAAATCAGAGAGAAGTGCTGGAGTGGAAGGCCGGCTCGTCGGTTCCAGACTTGAAAGCCAAGCTCACAGATAAATCCGGACAGCAGTTCGTCTTTCGAACCTATGTCTCAGGCAATTATCTGGATTCGCGGGTCAATTCTGAGCGCACAAATTTTCTTTTTATTCAGGAAGAGGATCTGGATTTTCCAAATGAAATGACTCGAGCAGAATTAGACAACGCAGTTATCGCGACTCTGGAAAAAATCGCGGAGCCATATATGACGGCGCTCAAAGAAGAGAAACGCCAAGGAATCGAGAATTTCGTAGCCCATAGGGCACCGCAATTCCGGTTCATATTGAACGACCGCTACAAGGATCATTTGGAGAACATATCGCCAAACCTGTCGGAGGACCAACTCGACGTTGAGCTCTATAAGGCGCAGCGTGACATCGAGATTGAGCACCGACAACAAGCAACTAAAATCAACTCACCTCAGCCCGAATCGGCCACCAGTGCCGAGGAGTACAAGGCACTCTACGAGCAGTATCTGGAGCAAGAAAATGAGCTTGGTAAAGCTGCGTTAGCGAAGTACGTTATTCACCGACGTACCATTCTCGAGCTATTAGACAATGCTTTGAAGATTCAGGACGACGGAGCATACGCCCGAGAGGACTTGGTTCACAGCCTCATTTATCCGATGCGGGCAACTTCAGAAGATGTTGAATTCTCAAGACAGAACCTATGGGTGGTCGACGAGCGGTTGGCCTACCACAGGTATCTGGCGTCAGACCGCACCTTGAATAGCCTGAAGGTAGTGAATGCGAAAGGCGGCGATGAACCGGACATCGTCGTGTTTAATACACCTCGGGTCTTTACCGAATCGACAAGCCCTTATCAGTCAGTTGTGCTGGTGGAATTTAAGCGTCCGGAACGGATCGAGTACCCCGCAAAGGAGGAAGACCCAGTTGAACAGGTCCTGCGTTATGTGCGCAAAATAAAGGCAGGGGAAACAAAAGATAGGAACGGTAAGACTTTAACCGTCAGTGCGATCCCCTTCTATGCCTACATCCTGTGTACCCTAACGCCTCGCATGCGATCGATTGCAGAGAATAGGGATTTCACTAAGATGCCCGATAATGAGGGCTACTTTCTGTACCACCAAAATGCAGGCTGCTACATCGAAATCATGTCCTACGACAAAGTGCTCAATGATGCGAAGAAGCGCAATCGCGCATTCTTTGAACAACTTCAGATTCCAATAGCTTGATCTGAGCAATGTTTCGGCTCAACCAATCGGAAGATGACATCTATACGGCTTTACCGAAGCCGAATTCGTTCACATCCTTGGCACCTTCCCTCTCGTGGCCGAACCAGTGAAGCAGGCAGCACGAAACGCCTTCCGCGACGTGGAGCGAGGGTTGATCCAATGAACGAGCAACGCATGGCGCTGCAATCAGTGCGTGTCCGCAACTTCAAGGCGATTGTGGACAGCCGCACCGTGCGCCTCGGGCCGCTGACGGCGTTCATCGGCCACAACGGCAGTGGAAAGTCCAGCTTGATCGAGGCGCTGGAGACGTATCAGTCCATCATCGTTGACGGGCTCGATGTGGCAATGCAGCGCTGGCTGGGCATTGAGCATGTACGACACTTGGGTGCAGAACCCAAGGAGCGTGCGGGAAAAGCGTTAAACGCGATGGTCTTCGAATTGAGTATTGGTGCATCGGTTCGCAAGTCCACGCGGCTGGAGATGGCAGTGAACAACGATGCGGCAGCCAACCGGATGTTTATCGCGCACGAGAAGTCTGTCCATGCCAATGGCTGGTTCATCGAAAACAATCTCGAACGCGTGGAGAGTGCTCTTGAGCCCGGCCTATCTATCCTCGCATCGGCCCGAGGTGGGCACCGCGAAGTGGCCCAGCAGGTAGTGACCTGGCAGTTTCTTACCTTGCAGCCCGAGCGCATGGGTCTGCCGGTGCCGCAGCAGCGCACCGGCGGGGGCGTACGCCTTGCCAAGGATGGCAGCAATATTGCCGACTACCTGCTCGACATTCAGCGGCTGGACGCGGACGCGTTCGAGGGCATCGTGCGTACGATGGCTTATGTGCTGCCCTACGCACGCGATCTGCAACCGATGCTGACGTCCGAACTGGAGCGCAAGGCCTATCTTCAACTCGCCGAGAGCAACTTTAAGGTGCCGGGCTGGATGCTTTCCACCGGCACGCTGCGGGTGCTGGCGCTGCTGGCGGTACTGCGCCACCCTGAGCCGCCACCGTTGATTGTGGTCGAAGAAATTGAGAACGGGCTAGACCCTCGCAGTATTCACCTGCTGGTTGAAGAGATGCGCACCGCTGTGCTGGCCGGTTTGACGCAGGTAGTGCTGACCACCCACTCACCCTACTTGCTGGATTTGCTGAAGCTCGACCAACTCGTATTGGTAGCGCGTGACGGCAACGGCGAGCCTCGTTTTCATCGGCCGTCTGATGATGCCAAGCTGGCTGAGTGGGTCAAGGAGTTCGCGCCGGGCCGGCTCTACACGATGGGCTCTTTGCACGAGGCGGCGCAATGAGACTGGGCCTCATTTTCGAGTGCGGGCCGCAGGGTGCAGATAAACAGGTCTGCGAGTATTTGATCGAGCACATCAAGCCGGGCGTCAAGGTCAGCAGCAGGACGCTGGACAACAAAGAGAACCTGCTGCGCGATGCGGGCAAGGTCGCCAAGCAGTTGCTGCAAGATGGATGTGCCTGTGTATTGATTGTGTGGGACCTTCGACCAGCTTGGCCCGACATGAAGCAAAAGCCCTGCCGCCATGTCGAGCGGCAGACCTTGTTGGTCCGGCTGGCCGAAGCGGAAGTGCCTCTACATGCGCCGGTGCATCTTATCTGCATCGAGCAGGAGCTGGAAAGCTGGCTGCTCGCGAATGAGCGTACGGTCAGTGCGTATCTTTCGACCGCAGCGCATGCGTATAAGGCACGTCGGGTCAAATATCCGGATGGGGTGCTGCAGCCTAAGGCGGTATTGATAAAGCATTTCAAGACGGCGCGGAATTGGCGCTACGATGACAAAGTAAACGCGATCGGCGTCTTGAGGGCTGTGGACGTTGATCTCCCACGGTTACGACGATCGACGAGTTTTGGTCGCTTCGAGAATAAGCTGAACAGCTGCACAGACGTACGCTGAAGGCTCCGGGCAAAGCAAGTTACGGCGTAGTGTGCGCGCAGCGAATATGAGCGTTCCTTCCCTCGTCGAGGGGGAGAAAATTTAGTCCAAGAAGAGTAATGCAATGCCAGATCAGGCCAGCAGGCACGGCAAGCCGTTTCGTGTCGAAGAAGCGACGATAGCTGAATTGCACCAGGCGATCCGCGACGGGAGGACGACCTGCGTCGAAGTCGTCAAGCAATACATCGAGCGTGTGCGGACGTACAACGGCGTCGCCAGCATGCTCGTGACGAAAGACGGTGCCCTTGTTCCGGAGGCGAAGGGCACCGTGCGCGGAGGGGCGCCGCTGCGCTTTCCCACGCAGACGATCAAGGCTTCTACGCTGCTCCCCGATCTCGACCAATACCAAGGGCCGCCCCTCGAATTCGGCCGCATGGAGCCCACGGCCTCCGACCCGTCCGTCGAGCAGCAGTTCGGCATGATCGCGGGCATCCCCAACGCCGGTCAGGTGAATGCGCTGGCGACACTCAACCTCCGCGGCGAGCGCTCCGTCACCTGCCGCGGCGATTACGACCGGCATCCGTCCGAGGGGCCACTGCCGCCCGGCGCGCCGGCGGTGTGCGAGATTTTCCGGCGGCAGCCCGATGCGCTCGAGCAGGCCGCCGAACTCGACGCGAAGTACGACCGTAATCCCGATCTCGAAAAAATGCCGATGTACGGCGTCGTCTTCTCGTTCAAGGATCCGTTCGACACGATGGACATGCGCACCACGGCCGGCGGCGACGCGCGCTACGACATCGATTTCCCC
>Ga0214472_10006082_pt1 | contig 12650 bp, 12 predicted proteins | sample RVTome_6_FD_207662 | JGI IMG/M metagenome (GOLD analysis project Ga0214472, IMG submission 207662) | Soil microbial communities from uranium-contaminated site in the Upper Colorado River Basin, Wyoming, United States - RVT140D175 | ecosystem: Environmental > Terrestrial > Soil > Contaminated >... | reverse complement strand
GCTTGACCCAAATGTTGGTTGCGCCGGTCAGCAAGGCAAAGATGAGGGCCAGCGTAAACACAGGAACAGAGATACTCGCCAGGCCGATTCCTGCTGACTTGAGCGCCACAATTTCGCTATCGGCAGACATGCGTCCCAGGCCGATCATGATGCCCATGAGAAAGGCGAGTGGTAGCGATATCGAGAAGAACGTTGGCAGCAGGGTGGCTAGAAGTATCAGGATATCCGATAGAGAGACCCCTTTGTTGATGATCAGGTCGACCAACTTGACAGCCCGCCCCAATACCATGACCGTGGTGAAGATCACGATGCAGAGCAGAGTGGGTGAGAGAACTTCCCTGAGGATATAGCGATTGATTTGGCTACCGAACATAATCCAGCATAATAGTACAGTCAGAGATGGCTTGTAAACGTTGTTCGTAGCGAAAAAGCCCTTGCGTTGAGCATGCTCGCGTGTTATATGGATGAGCTGTTTAATTCACACGCTTTCTGACCCGGTCCGGGTGCCTGACATGGTGTCAGGTCGGTTGCAGGGGATGACGGAAGCGGCGGCAAAACCTAACAAACAAGGAGTTTGTAGATGTCTCAGATCACCATGAAGCAGTTGTTGGAGGCCGGCGTTCATTTCGGCCATCAGACCCGTCGTTGGAATCCCAAAATGAAGCCTTATATTTTCGGAGCTCGCAACGGTATCTACATTATTGACCTGCAGAAAACTGTACGTTATTTCAGAACCGCCTACAGCTTTATCCGCGACGTCACCCAGAATGGCGACAAAATCCTTTTCGTGGGGACCAAGAAACAGGCTCAGGATTCCATTATGGAAGAAGCCATCCGGGCCGACCAGTACTATGTCAACAACCGTTGGCTGGGTGGAATGCTCACAAACTTTTCCACGATCAAACGGAGTATCGATCGCCTCAAGAAGATTGAGGTTATGTCCGAAGATGGCACTTACGACCTGCTGCTCAAAAAAGAAGTTCTGCAGCTTGATCGTGAGAAGGCCAAGCTCGAGAAAAGCCTTGGTGGCATCAAAAATATGACCCGTCTGCCGGCAGCCGTTTTCATTGTTGATCCGAACAAGGAAGAAATTGCTGTCAAGGAAGCTCGCAAATTAGGGATCCCGGTAGTCGCTGTCGTTGATACCAACTGCGACCCTGAAGGCATTGATTATATTATCCCCGGCAATGACGATGCGATTCGTGCCCTGCGTCTTTTTTCATCGAAGATGGCAGAAGCCTGCCTTGAAGGCGCTGCTGCCCGTCAGGAAAAACTGCGCAACGACGCTGAAGGCGCCGATCAGGAAGAGCCGGTTGAACAAGCCAAGCCAATTGTTGAAGAAGGACCGCAGCCGATTATCGTCGAGAAGGCTAGCGCTGCGACTGTCGAGCCTCCTGCCGAATCTTCTGCAGGGGCCCCCGTAGAAACTCCTGTAGAGACGGATGCTCCGGCAAAGGCTTAACCCATAATTATTTATCGATAAGCTAAAGGCGGTCTGCATTGCAGCCGCCTTTTTATCAGACAATTAAGCAACTTAATACGGAATAATAGTAGGCCAGAGGAGGTTTTACCGTGACAACGATTACAGCAAAGATGGTAGGTGACCTGCGCGCCCAAACCGGTGCCGGGATGATGGATTGCAAAAAAGCCCTGAGTGAGGCTGAAGGTGATATGGAACAGGCGATCGACCTGTTGCGCAAGAAAGGTCTTTCTGCTGCGGCCAAAAAGTCTGGCCGGGTAGCGGCGGAAGGCATGATTGCCGCTGCCGGTAGTGACCACAGCGGTGCTCTGGTGGAAGTCAATTCGGAAACAGACTTTGTTGCCAAGAATGATCTGTTCCAGGCGTTCGTTAACGGTGTCGCCGATGTGGTACTCAACCAGAATCCTGCTGATGTTGAAGCATTGAAAGCTCTCGATTTCCCGGCAAGCGGTCGTAACGTAGCTGATGAACTGTCCCATCAGATTGCGACGATCGGTGAGAACATGAACGTGCGCCGTTTCGCACGCCTGGAAAGCAACTCGGGTGTTACGGCTTCTTATATTCACGGTGCAGGCAAGATCGGCGTGCTGGTTCAACTGGATTCCGACAAGCATGCTGATCCCAGAGTCAGCGAAGCCGCACGCCTGCTGGCCATGCATGTCGCCGCCGCCAACCCTCAATACCTGAATCGCAAGGATGTCCCTGCCGAAGTTGTGGAACGCGAGAAAGACATCATGCGCGCCAAGGCTCTTGAGAGCGGCAAGCCTGAAAGTATCGTCGACAAGATCATCGAAGGGCAGATTAACAAGTTTTTTGCTGAAACCTGTCTTCTTGAGCAGGTCTATGTGATTGATACTGACCAGAAGGTTGGTAAAGTTGTTGAGTCTTTGGCCAAAGAAATCGGCGGCGAGGTCACTCTTTCTGCTTATGTGCGCTTCCAGCTTGGCGAAGGAATCGAAAAGAAGGAAGATGATTTTGCCGCAGAAGTCGCCTCGATGACCAAGTAACCTGATAAACTTCAGCCACCGGAGAGACCATGGCACAAGAACCCTGTTACAAGCGAATATTGCTCAAACTCAGCGGCGAAGCTTTGGCCGGACAGTTAGGCTATGGTATCGACCCGGATATCATCAGGGGGATTGCCAGGGAAATCCGGGAGGTTGTTGACCTCGGTCTGGAGATCGCCATTGTTGTCGGTGGCGGCAACATTTTCCGTGGCGTTGCCGCCTCCTCCGTGGGCATGGATCGGGCCAGTGCCGATTACATGGGGATGCTGGCTACTGTTATGAACAGTCTTGCACTGCAGGATGCTCTCGAAAAGGCCGGTGTCATCACGAGGGTCCAGTCGGCGATTGAAATGCAGGAGATTGCTGAGCCATACATCCGTCGCAGGGCGGTCCGTCACCTTGAAAAAGGGCGTGTCGTCATCTTTGGTGCCGGTACGGGCAACCCGTTCTTTACCACAGATACTGCCGCCAGTTTGCGTGCCGTAGAAATAGGCGCTGAGATCATCCTCAAAGCGACCAAGGTTGATGGTGTGTACAATGCTGACCCTAACAAAGATAAAGATGCGGTCAAGTATGACCAGTTGACTTACCTGGATGTGCTCCAGCAGGGTCTGAAGGTTATGGACTCTACGGCGACGTCCCTGTGTATGGATAATCACCTGCCGATTCTCGTGTTTGATCTGACCCGCACCGGTAACATTAAAAGAGCTGTCTGTGGTGAGCAGATCGGAACCATTGTCAGAGGAGAATGATGCCATGATTGCTGATGTCAAAGCCAAGACCAGTGCCGGGATGGTTAAAGCCCTGGAATCCTTTAAACGCGACTTGAGCAAAGTCAGGACCGGTCGCGCCTCTCTTGCTCTGCTCGATGATGTCCGGGTTGATTATTACGGTACACCAACACCACTTAACCAGGTTGCAGCTCTGGCTGTGCCGGAACCGCGACTGATCACGATTCAACCCTGGGAGAAGAGTCTGACCGGTGAAATTGAAAAAGCCATTCTTAAGGCAGATCTCGGCTTGAATCCCTCTTCCGATGGTCAGCTTATTCGTCTGGTGTTCCCGCCTTTGACAGAAGACCGTCGTAGAGATATGGTCAAGCAGGTTAAACGCCTGGGGGAAGAAGCCAAAATTGCGGTTCGCAATGTCCGCCGTGAAGGCAATGATGCCCTGAAAAAGCTTGAGAAGGATAAGGACATCACCGAGGATGAGCTGAAGCGCGGCGAGAAAGAAATCCAGGATTTGACCGATGACTATGTTACGCGTGTTGATAAAGTGATCGCGGAGAAGGAAAAAGATCTGATGGAAATCTGATCTCTGCAAGAAAATGTTACGGAGGCTTTTTAATTTATGAGGATAACCGAAGAGTGTATTGCCTGCGGGACCTGTGTTGAATCCTGTCCGGTCGGCGCCATTGTTGAATCAGGCGAGATATATACGATCACCGAAGAGTGTACAGACTGCCGGGCCTGTGTCGATGCCTGCCCGGTCGATGCAATAGTCGGTTAACACAGGGGGGCGCCTTAAGGGCGCCTCTTCTGTTAAAGGACAAGCACTGCAGGTTACGCATCACATAGTTGCCCAATTTGTTTTGTCTATGATATTTTAACCATTATTCCTCCATCCTGGGACCTCTTGTTTATGCAGATACCAACACACCTTGCAATTATCATGGATGGCAACGGCCGCTGGGCTGAACAGCGTCGTTTGCCACGTATCCTGGGACATCGTAAAGGTGTGGAATCGGTTCAGAGCATCGTTGATGAATGCATGGAGTTGGGAATCCGTTACCTGACTCTCTATGCCTTCAGCTCCGAGAACTGGGGACGCCCTCAAGAAGAAGTCGAGGCGCTGATGGGGTTGCTCGGCAGCTTTCTGAAAAAGGAGCTGAGTCAGCTGCAGAAGAGGGGCATCCGACTCATGGCCATAGGAGAGTTGGACCGTCTCCCGGAAACAATCAGCAAGATACTCAAAGACATCGTAATACAAACAGCCAACAACGACCGTATGGTTTTGAACCTGGCGCTCTCTTACGGTTCACGTAACGAATTGACTCGGGCCATGCAGAATCTCGGCCGCGAGATTGCCAGTGGCAAGTTGCAAGCCGATGCACTCACTGAAGCAGACATCGGAGCTGCACTCGATACCCATGCCATTCCTGACCCGGACCTGTTGATCAGGACCAGCGGCGAGATGCGTATCAGTAATTTTCTGCTCTGGCAGGTGGCTTATTCGGAGCTTTATTTTACAGAAGCGCTCTGGCCGGACTTCTCTCGAGATCAATTGCTTCAGGCGATACAAGAGTACAGCCGTCGCCAGCGACGCTTCGGTCTCACCGGCGCACAACTGCGAGATAGTAACATCCGCGACGGGGAGGGCCGTCATTAAACAACGAATCGTTACCGCACTGATTGCCCTGCCGTTACTGATCCTCTGCATACTTTACTCCAGTCAGGGCCTGTTTGCCGGACTGCTGTTCATTGCCAGCGCCTTGGCCCTGCATGAATTTTATCGGATGGCACTGCCGAAGCAGCGTCGCCTGGAAGGATCCTTCTCCGTTGCTGCCGGCGTGCTTAGCTGCGTTGGCCTGGCCTATGCTCCCAGTGCACCTTTTCTACTATTGAGCATTGTCCTGCCATGCTTTTTTATCTTCCTGCTTTATCTCTTTCGTCTCCAGGATATGCAGGCCGTAAGTCGTGACCTGGCTGTCAGCCTGTTTGGCTTGCTGTACATCCCGCTGCTATTGTCTCATGCTGTTCTTTTGCGTATTTTGCCTGCAGGGCGAGACTGGATTTTCCTTGTCCTGTTCGTGGTCATGGCAAGTGACACCCTGGCTTATTTCGTTGGCAGGAAGTGGGGGCGGCATCGTCTTTACGAAGCCGTTAGCCCGAAAAAGACTATCGAAGGTTCACTTGGTGGCCTTGTGGGCAGCGTGCTGGGAGCTACGATCTGCAAGCTCTGGTTCTTTACGGAACTGAGCAGCGTCGATGTCCTCCTCCTCGGTGTTGGCGTCGGTGCATTCAGTCAACTCGGCGACCTGGTTGAATCCCTGCTGAAACGAAGCTTCGGCGTGAAAGATTCTGGTGCACTTGTACCAGGACACGGAGGTCTCCTTGATCGCCTCGACAGCTTGCTGTTCGCTTTCCCTGTGACATATTATTATGCAGTATGGGTGTTTGCATGAAACGATTGGCCATCCTTGGTTCCACCGGTTCCATAGGTGTGAGTACCCTGGAGATCGTTGCAGAATACCCGAACCACTTTCGGGTTGTTGCCCTGACAGCCGGGCGCAATCTGGCCTTGCTCGAGGAGCAGATAGTACGTTTTCGTCCGGAGGTTGTTGCCGTACCGGACCAGGAAAATGCGCAACGCCTGAAGGAACGTATCGGTACCGGTGGCCCCCGTGTCCTCTGTGGCACGGAAGGTCTTATTGAATGTGCCGCCGGGTCACCTGCTGATATGGTCGTTTCGGCAATTGTAGGTGCCGCAGGTCTTGAACCAACTCTTGCTGCGATTGAAGCAGGCAGGGATGTGGCTCTCGCCAACAAAGAGACCCTCGTCATAGCCGGGGAGCTGGTTATGGCTGCCGTCGCCAGGTCCGGTTGCCGGCTCTTTCCGGTTGATAGCGAGCATTCAGCAATATTTCAGTCACTCGAAGGTCACCGTAAAAGTGATGTGAGGCGCTTGATACTGACTGCGTCCGGTGGACCGTTTCGCAACTGGTCACTCGATGATCTGCAAGAGGTGACTCCGCAAGATGCTCTGGCCCATCCCAACTGGACCATGGGGCGAAAGATCACGATTGATTCTGCAACCATGATGAACAAAGGGCTGGAAGTCATTGAGGCCCACTGGCTTTTTGATGTCCCGGTAGATGATATTGCCGTTCATATCCATCCAGAAAGTATCGTTCATTCCATGGTGGAGTATGTTGATGGCGCGCTCATCGCGCAGCTCGGCATCCCGGATATGAAAACGCCGATTGCCTATGCCCTGACCTACCCGGAGAGGTTGACCCTGAATTTGCCGGCTCTTGACCTCTGCCGCCTCAGTCAGTTGAATTTTGCTGTACCCAATAGTCAGTGTTTCCCCTGTCTCGGTCTTGCCTACGATGCCATCCGGCGGGGTGGCACAGCCCCTGCTGTATTGAATGCCGCCAACGAGCTTGCTGTGGAAGCGTTCCTTCAGGAAAAAATCGCATTTCTTGATATACCCCGGATTATAGGTAAGGTTGTGGCGATGCATACCAACACCGAGGCGTCGAGTCTGGAGCCGATTCTTGCAGCCGATATGTGGGCGCGTCAGACGGCACAAAGTGTTATTCACGAAATACAAGGAGTATCTTACGCGTGATCACAATTGCAGCAGGCATCATCATGCTCGGCATTCTTGTCTTTGTCCACGAACTCGGGCATTTTTGTGTAGCCAAGCTATGTGGTGTCAAAGTCCTCAAGTTTTCGCTTGGTTTTGGCCCCCGCCTGGTTTCCCATAAACGAGGCGACACAGAATATATGATCTGCGCCATCCCGCTCGGCGGTTATGTCCAAATGCTCGGTGAGGGTGTTGGCGACCAGGGAGAAGATGCCGAAATCGATGCCGAGGACGAACAAAGATCGTTTTCTAAAAAGTCTATCCCCCGGCGTATGGCCATTGTTGCAGCCGGCCCTGTCATGAATCTCATCCTGCCATTCATGATCCTGCCACTCGCCTATATGATCGGTATTAACCTTCCTGCTTATCTGGATGAGCCTGCCTGTGTTGGTTATGTTGTTCCGGGATCAGAGGCTGATGTGGCCGGTTTCCGCAACGGTGACTGTATCAGTAAAATCAGTGGCGTGGATGTGGCAAGCTGGTCAGATACAGGTTCAGCCCTGGTAAATAGTGCCGGAAAGCCGATTGTCTTCACTTTGGATCGTGCTGAAGGCATGGCAGATCTGGTTGTCGACTCGAAAAATGGAGCTTTGGAGGGTTTGCAGTCGATCGGCCTGCTTCCGGCACAAGATGCAGTCATCGGAGGTCTGGCCCCGGCAATGCCCGCGATTGAAGCCGGCCTCAAAGAAGGGGACAGAATTCTTTCTGTAGGCGGGCGTGAGATCGTTTCATGGTATGAGCTTAAGGATGCCATCCAGGCGTTCAAAGGGCAGCCGGTGGATGTTGACGTTGAGCGTGATATGCAGCGACTCACTGTTGAACTCGTGCCGAAAAAAGCGGACGGTAATGATTATCTGATAGGTGTCGCTCCGCAATACGAGACAACCTTTAAGCGTTTTCCCATTGGCGAAGCGATCGTGGCTGGCGCAGAACGCACTATGGATTTGATTGAGTTGACCCTGGTATTCATACAGAAATTGTTTGCCGGGCATGTTTCAACCAGCAATATCGGCGGCCCTATCACCGTTGTGCAGATTGCCGGACAGGCTGCACAGACAGATATTTCGAGTATCCTGAGTGTCCTGGCATTCCTGAGTATCCAATTAGGCATACTCAATCTCCTGCCAATACCCATACTGGATGGCGGACATCTCTTCTTTTACACGTATGAACTGATTTTTCGGCGTCCTCTCTCTCTGAAAGCCAGGGAATGGGCACAGCAGATCGGTCTGATTTTGCTCATTCTACTGATGGTGCTGGCCTTTTATAACGATATTGTGCGTATGCTGGGAAACTGACATGCCACCAATTCTTCTGACAATTCAGACCGCTTCACCTGCCGGCAGCCTTGCCATATCCGATGGCGAACGTCTCCTGGCTGAAATCAATCTGGATGTTCGCAAAACAGCGACAGAATGGCTGTTGCAATCGGTCGAAGACCTGCTTCATAAGGCTGAGATTGACAAGGGCGCTCTGGATGCGATCGGCGTGGTGCGAGGCCCCGGCTCTTTCACCGGGCTGCGCGTTGGACTGGCGACGGCTAAAGGGTTGTCACTGGCTGCCAACTGTCCGTTGCTCGGGATATCATCATTACAGTGCCTCGCCATGCAGCTTCCTTTTACAAGCCTGCCGGTCTGTGTCATGCTGGATGCTCGCAAGCAGGAAGTCTATGCCGCTCTCTACAACTGGGAAGCAGGGTCTCCGCATCCTGTTGCGGAAGAGCGGGTAATCAAGCCTGAAATACTCTTGTCCGATATCCCTGGCGAGACCTTGTTTATAGGCAATGGAGCGCTTGTCTACCGTTCATTGATAGTAAGGCAACTGGCAGGACGGGCACATTTTGCCCCGGCCTTTTTAAACCTGCCAAGAGCCGGAGCTGCTGCAGCTCTTGGCTTGGCTGAATGGCAAGCCGGGCGTCTCTTGTCTGCCGATGAAATGATGCCAAAATATCTGCGACCGTCTGAAGCAGAACTAAATTTTGCAACCAAGAAAAAAAAAGGGAATTGTAGTTGACAACCCTGTCTCGCGTTCGTTATTTTTTATAGACCATACATTTCTCCCATCCTTTAATTTCAGGAGGTGCTCATGGCAGAGACGGACCAGGACTTGATCCAGCGTTTGAGTGAAGAAAGCCCCCGATTCCGCAAGTTGCACGAAGAACACTTGCTTTTTGAAAAAAAACTCCAGGAATACGAAGAAATGTCCTACCTTTCGGAAGCGACAGATCTTGAACGGAAGAAGATCCAGAAGCTTAAGCTGGCCGGTAAAGACGAGATGGAATCCATGCTTCGAGATCTCCGCCAATAGCAGATAAAGAGCAGAACAAAACAGGGGCTGACTCAATGTAGCCCCTGTTGAATTTCACCGGAGCACTTTGCCATCAAGGCACTGAAGTGGTTCGGTTTTTTGTTTTACTCTTTACCTTACAAGGTTCGGCAGGTATAAAGGCCGATACGAAAAGATCTGAACGAACAGAGTTTGTTTATAGGAGAACGAGGCAAATGACCCAGAAACGCAGCAGTGCAATCACCCAGGGATTTGAGCGCACACCTCATCGTGCTTTGCTAAAGGGAACCGGTGTTCCACAGCAACAGATGGACAAACCTTTTATCGGTGTTGCCTCTTCATTCACCGATCTGATTCCTGGCCATACCGGCATGCGTGACCTGGAGCGCTTTATTGAAAAAGGTGTCCACACCGGAGGAGGTCATTCCTTTATTTTCGGAATCCCCGGTGTTTGCGACGGTATTGCCATGGGGCATCGCGGCATGCACTATTCGTTGCCGACCCGTGAATTGATTGCCGACATGGTCGAGTCAATTGCTGAAGCACATCGCCTTGACGGACTGGTGCTGTTGACTAACTGCGACAAGATCACCCCGGGTATGCTGATGGCGGCTGCACGCCTTGATATCCCCTGTATCGTGGTCACCGCAGGGCCAATGATGACCGGTGCGGGTCGCGACAACCGCAAATTTTCATTCGTAACCGATACCTTCGAAGCCATGGCCCAGTATAAGGCCGGTGTCATCGACGAACAGGAATTGATGGCTTGTGAGGACAAAGCCTGCCCGACTGCCGGCTCCTGCCAGGGGCTGTTTACAGCCAACACCATGGCAATTTTGACGGAGGCTCTCGGCATGAGTCTGGTAGGGTGTGGAACCGCGTTGGCCGTTTCCTCTTTGAAGCGGCGGATCGCCTTTGCCAGTGGTGAGCGCATTGTAGAACTGGTTCGGCAACAGATTACACCACGGCAGATCATGACTCGTGAAGCCTTTGAGAATGCCATCCGGGTAGATCTCGCCCTTGGCGGGTCCAGCAACACCGTGCTGCATCTGTTGTCAATCGCTTATGAAGCAGCCGTTGAGCTGCCTTTGGAAGAGTTTGACCGGCTTGGCAGGGAAACACCACAGCTGGCATCGATGAATCCCGGCGGCAAGCATTTCATGGAAGATCTTGATACTGCCGGTGGTGTCCCCGGTGTGCTTTATCAGCTGCGTGACCTGATCAATGATAATCCGACACTGACTGGGCCATCCATCAAAGAAATTGTAGGCAGTATTGAGGCTGTGGATGAAGAGGTGATTCACCCGGTGGGAAACCCGGTGCGTGCCGAAGGTGGTCTGGCCATCCTCTTTGGCAACCTGGCACCGCTTGGTTCAGTGGTTAAACAGTCCGGTGTCTCTGAAAAAATGATGAATTTCGAAGGGCGGGCCCGTTGCTTTGATTCAGAAGAGGGCGCCATGGAAGCACTCATGGGTGGCCAGGTCGTTGCCGGAGACCTGGTGGTGATACGTTATGAGGGCCCCAAGGGTGGGCCGGGAATGCGGGAAATGCTTGCCCCGACTGCGACTTTGATGGGACTTGGCCTGGGCGACAGTGTCGCCCTGATTACCGATGGACGCTTCTCCGGAGGTACCAGAGGTCCCTGTATCGGCCACATTTCCCCTGAGGCTGCAGAAGGCGGGCCGATTGCCCTGATTGTAGATGGCGACCGAATCCGACTTGATATCCCGAATCGCGAACTCGTACTACTGGTCAACGATGAAGAACTTGCCCGTCGCAAGGCAGCCTGGAAGGCTCCCGAGGCTAAGATCAAAACGGGTTGGCTGGCCCGTTATGCCAAGGTTGTGACATCGGCAAACACCGGTGCTGTGTGTAAAGCTTAAGTCGCTCCAACAGTTCAACGATTCAACGATTCAACACATTTTCCGTGGAGTGAATTATGAAGCTGACTGGTTCTAAAATTCTTCTGGAGAGCTTGATTCAAGAAGGCGTGGAAACGATTTTTGGTTATCCCGGTGGTACGGTCATCAACATTTATGATGATCTGATGGGGTCTTCCATCAAGCATGTTCTGACGCGTCATGAGCAGGCGGCTGTCCATGCTGCCGACGGCTATGCCCGGGCTACCGGCAAGGTCGGTGTTGCCATTGCAACCAGCGGCCCTGGTGCGACCAATACGATCACTGGGATTGCCAATGCATACATGGACTCGATCCCGATGGTTGTCATTACCGGGCAGGTACCGACCGGACTGATTGGCAATGATGCGTTCCAGGAGGCCGATCTTATTGGCATCACCCGACCGATCACCAAACATAATTACCTGGTCAAGGATGTTAAGGACCTGGCCCGGATTATCAAGCAGTCCTTCTATATTGCCCGGACAGGTCGCCCCGGTCCGGTAGTTATCGACCTGCCCAAGGATGTTCAGGTTGCCACGGCCAAATTCGAGTACCCCGACAAGGTCGAATTGCGTGGTTACAAACCAACCTTTAGCGGTAATGTGCGCATGATTGAAAAGGCTGTCAAGATGATGCTGACGGCCAAGAAGCCTGTGCTCTATGTCGGTGGAGGCGCTACGCTTACAGACGCCCACGCTGAATTGCTGGAACTGGCTGAAACCCTGCAGGCCCCAGTGACGACCACCCTGATGGGGATGGCCAGCTTTCCGACACGTCACCCCCTGTCACTGGGAATGCTTGGCATGCACGGCACCTACTACGCCAATATGGCCGTGACCAACTCTGACGTATTGATTGCTCTCGGCGCCCGCTTCGATGACCGGGTCACAGGCAAAATATCTACCTTTGCGCCGCACGCCAATATCATCCATGTCGATGTCGATCCCACCTCAATAAAGAAGAATGTCCGGGTTGATCTGCCGATTGTTGGCGACTTGCGCGATGTTCTGAAGAAGATGAACAAAAAGCTTGTAGAGCATAAGGATGAAGTCGCGCTGGAGAACGAAGTGATCAAACCCTGGCTGGAGGAGATTGCTGCCTGGCGTAAAGACCACCCGATGACCTACAAGCAATCAGCAACCGAGATCAAGCCGCAATTTGTGATCGAGAAGTTGCGGGAACTTTCCAACGACGATGCTATCATCACCACTGAGGTCGGCCAGCACCAGATGTGGACCGCCCAGTTCTTCGATTTCACCCAGCCTCGGACCTTCCTCTCATCTGGCGGTCTCGGCACCATGGGATATGGACTGCCTGCCGCGCTCGGCGCGCAGGTGGCCTTTCCCGAGCGTCAGGTCATTGACATCTCCGGGGATGGCTCCTTTCAGATGAACTCCCAGGAACTGGCCACTCTTGTCCAGTATCGCCTGCCGGTGAAGATAGCAATTCTCAACAACAACTTCCTGGGTATGGTACGCCAGTGGCAGCAGCTCTTTTTTGACAAACGTTACAGCCAGACCTGTATGGAACTGCCGATTGATTTCACCAAGCTCGCGGAAGCTTACGGTGCGACCGGTCTGCGAGCGACCAGGCCTGAAGAGGTCG
>Ga0214472_10006081_pt1 | contig 12651 bp, 12 predicted proteins | sample RVTome_6_FD_207662 | JGI IMG/M metagenome (GOLD analysis project Ga0214472, IMG submission 207662) | Soil microbial communities from uranium-contaminated site in the Upper Colorado River Basin, Wyoming, United States - RVT140D175 | ecosystem: Environmental > Terrestrial > Soil > Contaminated >... | reverse complement strand
TGCACGAAGAAGGGGGCGTGCGCGTAAAGGCTCACCATCCAGGACATGGGGACGCCGGCGGGCATGCTGGCGCGGGCGCGCGCCAGCAGCGCCTGGCTGCGCGGCCGCTCCGCGACGAAGCGCTTGTTCTCGCGCGCCCGCAGCGCGGCGATCTTCTGGCGGTCGATCGACATCGCACCGGCTCCGGAGGGTTGCCCTAGCCGCCCTGGGGGACGCTCCGCGCCTCGACCAGCGCGGCCTCGAGAGCCGCGGCGAGACCGCGCCGTTCCTCGGCCGTCAGAAAGCCGCCGATGGCGAGCGACCTGCCGTGCGAGCGCAAGGTGAGCGGCCGGCCGGGTGCGGCTGGATCGTCGACCAGGACCTGCAGCCAGGCCGGCTTGAACCGCCAGCGGGTCCCGCTGCCCCAGTGGTCGACCCGGCGCACGGTCAGCGTGTCGCGGGTCAAATGCAGCGTCTCGTACATGCGCCCCCGGCGGTAGTTGACCCGGAAGGCGATGTAGACCAGCAGCGCGTCGAGCCCGAGGAAACCGACCACCGGCCAGGCGCCGAGGAGAAAGAAGAAGAGGCCGCCGGCGAAGCTGACGAGCGAAAGCGCGGTCATGAGGATGACGAAGCCCCGCGGGGACAGGCTGCGATGGGGCGTCAGGACGGCGTCGAACAGAACGCCGCAGTCATTGCGGGGGCTCGTGCCGGTCGGGGCCATGGGGGCGATCTTAGGTAGGCGCAGAGCGAGCGTAAAGCCCGGGCCGGACTCGCCCGTTGGCGTGGCGGATTTCCGCGGCTAGAGTCCGCTCATGAAAAAAGCCGATGTCGTCACCTTCTTCGACCGCCTGGCCGAGGCGATCCCGATCCCCAAGGGCGAGCTCGAGTACATCAACCCCTATACCCTGCTGATCGCCGTGGTGCTGTCGGCCCAGGCGACCGATGCCGGCGTCAACCGGGCGACCAAGGCGCTGTTCGAAAAAGTCCGCACGCCGGAGGACATGCTCGCCCTCGGCGAGGCCCGGCTGAAGGACTACATCAAGACCATCGGGCTCTATAATTCCAAAGCCAAGAACATCATCGCGCTGTCGCGCCTCCTGGTCGAGCGGCACGGCAGCCAGGTCCCGCCGTCGCGAGAGGTGCTGGAGACTCTGCCGGGGGTGGGCCGCAAGACCGCCAACGTGGTGCTCAACGTCGCCTTCGGCGAGCCCACCATCGCCGTCGACACCCACATCTTCCGGCTCTGCAACCGCACCGGGCTGGCGCCCGGCAAGACCCCGCTGGAGGTCGAGAAGCGCCTCGAACATGTGGTGCCGGAGGCGCGCAAGCTGCACGCCCACCACTGGCTGATCCTGCACGGCCGCTACGTCTGCAAGGCGCGCCGGCCGGACTGCCCGGCGTGCGTGGTGCGGGACCTCTGCGCCTACAAGGCCAAGACGACCCTGGAACCCGCTGCCCCCACGCGAACCGCGCGGCGCAAGCGGGCGTAACCGCCGGCCGGGTTCAGCCGGAGGACCCGTTGTAACGAGCGCGGAGCAGTTTGTTGAGGCAGGTCCGGGGGGCGATCTTGACGGCGCCGTCCTCGCGCGCCTCGAGATAGGTCACCTTGTCGCCCTGACGGTCGGGGTAGAGCACGACGTCGAGCACGCAGCCCTCGGCGCGGTACTGCCAGAGGCTCGCCGGCGCCTCGCGGCGGATCAGCTGGGGCGCGCCGAGGAAGGCGTTCAGGCTGGCGGGGCCCATGCCGATCAACTGCTGCGGATCGTCGTTGATGGCGGGCTCCGGCGGGATCGCCGCCAGCGTGTCGGGCTGAGGGGCGGTGGCGTCCTCGGGTCGGGGCGCCGCCGCCGGCTGACCCGCGGTCTTGGGCTCCGGGGAAATGATCTCGACCACCTGGCCGGGCTCGCCGCTCGGCGTCTCGACGGCGCCGCTCGCCGCCTTGTTGCCGGTCGCGTCGTTGGTCATCGCGGCCGGAGTCTCTTCCTGGTCGGCCTCGCCGCCGCCGAACCAGCCCCCGCCGAGCGAGTCGAGGCCGGTCGACTCGCAGGCCGAGAGCGCCAGCGCGGCGGACGCGACGAGGGCGGTGAGGGCGGCTTTGGCTCTGGGGGACGCAGGCTGGACACCGCTTACGATCCTGGGCATGACGTGGTTCGTTCCTCGCTTGCTTTATCCGGCGAAGGCCCCGGCGCGGCGCTTCAGGTCCTCGAAGACGTGCACCATGAATCCGGTCGCCACGATCGGGGCGAAGAGGTTGACGATCGGGATCGTCATCATGACGGTGATGGGGAGTCCGGCCAAGAACAAACGCCCGCGATAGCGCCGCCGCAGGCGTTTGGCGTCGCCCGGGCGCTGCCGGCGGTAGGCGACGATCTCGAAGTACTCGCGGCCGAAGAGGTAGCCGTTGACGGCGTAGAACAGGATGAGATTGAACGGCGGCAGGAAGATGAGCAGCAGGTAGAGCGGCAGCGCCAGCAGATTGACCGCCACCGTGACGGCGGCGAAGGCCAGGCCCGAGCGCAGCATTTCTCCGATCGGCGGCGGCCGGGCGGGCGGCAGGTCGGGATAATGGCGCGCCTCGACCGCCGCCGCGATCTCTTCCAGGAGGAAGCTCAGCACCATCACCATGACCGCCGGAAACAGGATGAAGCTGGCGAACAGGATCCCGCCGACCGCGCCGGCGCCGAACAGCACCTCGAGGACGGTCTGCCAGACCCCCTGCGGCTCGATCCAGTCGATGAGCCGGCCGCCGCCCCAGGCGAGCAGCGCCCCGGCGGCGATCCACAGCACGACGAAGACGACCAGCGAGAGACCCACCGCCCGCAGCAGCACCCGCCGGAAGGTCGGGTCCGAGCACTGCTGGACGGCCTTGGAGAGGGCGGCAAACATGGCGGCCCCCATGTAGCCCGGTCCGGAGTCCCAGACAAGTCAAGAGACGGCGCCCCGGAGCCACGGGGCTCCGATCAGGGCATGGCTCGGCCTTGGTTTGGCCGGTCTTCGGGCGTAGCGTTACGCCGCTTCGAGGGCGATTCGAAAGGCGGGACCCTGCATGCCGCAGTCGGGCTACGACGTGGTCGCGATCGGCAACGCCGTCGTCGACGTGGTGGCGAGTGCCGCGGAGGCCTTTCTCGCGGCCGAGGGCGTGACCAAGGGCGCCATGACGCTGATCGACGCGCCGCGCGCGGAAGCGCTTTACGCCCGCATGGGTCCGGGGCTCGAGATGTCGGGCGGCTCGGCGGCCAACTCCATGGTGGGGCTGGCCGGCCTCGGCGGGCGCGGCGCCTTTATCGGCAAGGTCTCGGAAGACCAGCTGGGCGCGATCTTCCGCCACGATATCCGCGCCGCCGGCGTCGGTTTCGACACGCCGGCCGCACCGGACGGCCCGCCCACGGGGCGCTGCCTGGTGTTCGTCACGCCGGATGCCCAGCGCACGCTCTGCACCATGCTGGGCGCCGCCTCCGAGCTGGGACCCGAGGACGTCGACGAGGCCGTTGTAAAGGCGGCCAAGGTGACCTATCTGGAGGGCTATCTGTGGGACCGGCCGCGCGCGAAGGAGGCGTTCCTGAAGGCCGCGGAGGTCGCCCACGGGGCAGGGCGCGAGGTGGCGCTTTCGCTGTCCGATCCGTTCTGCGTCGACCGGCACCGGGCGGAGTTCCGCGAGCTGGTCGAGGGCCATGTCGACCTGCTGTTCGCCAACGAGGCGGAGGTCCGCTCGCTCTATCAGGCGAAGACCTTCGACGCGGCGCTGCAGGCCGTGCGCGGCCGCTGCAGCCTGGCGGTTCTCACCCGCAGCGAGAAGGGTTGTGTGGTCCTGGACGGGGACGAGGTCCACGTGGTCGACGCCGAGCCCGCCTGCCGGGTGGTCGATACGACCGGCGCCGGCGACCTGTTCGCCGGCGGTTTTCTTTACGGCCACACCCAGGGCCGCACGTGTTTCGACTGCGGGCGCATCGGCGCGATCGCCGCGGCCGAGGTGATTTCCCACTACGGCGCGCGGCCGGAAAGGTCGCTCGCCGATCTGGTCGCCCGGCGCCTCGGATGACCGCCCGTAGGGATGCTCCATGAGTAAGCAAAGGGAACTGCGCAATCTGGCGATCATCGCCCATGTCGACCACGGCAAGACGACCCTGGTCGACCAGCTGCTGCGCCAATCGGGCGCGGTGCGGCGGAACCAGGCGGTGATGGAACGGGCGCTCGACAGTAACGAGCTCGAGCGCGAGCGCGGCATCACCATCCTCGCCAAGTGCACCTCCGTCGAGTGGGCGCCCAAGGGACGCGACCCGGTGCGCATCAACATCGTCGATACCCCCGGACACGCCGACTTCGGCGGCGAGGTGGAGCGCATTCTTTCCATGGTGGATGGCGCGCTCCTGCTGGTGGACGCGGCCGAGGGGCCGATGCCGCAGACCAAGTTCGTGCTGATGAAGGCGCTTGCCCACGGCCTCGCGCCGATCGTGGTGGTGAACAAGTCCGACCGGCCCGACGCCCGGAGCGAGGCGGTGCTGAGCGAGGTCTTCGACCTCTTCGCGGCGCTCGACGCGAGCGAACGCCAGCTCGACTTTCCCGCCGTCTTCGCCTCGGCCAAGCAGGGCTGGGCGAGCGCCGACCCAAAAGGGCCGCGCAGAGACCTCGGCCCCCTGTTCCAGGCGATCGTCGACCACGTGCCGCCGCCCGCGGCGGACCCGGAGGCGCCCTTTGCCATGCTGGTGAGCATGCTCGAATACGATCCCTACCTCGGGCGGGTGCTCATCGGGCGCGTGCACACGGGCCGGGCGCGGCTCAACATGCCGGTCAAGGTCCTGTCGCGCAGCGGCAAGCGCCTGGAGGAGGCGCGGCTCACCAAGCTGCTGTCGTTTCGCGGCCTGCAACGGGTCCCGATCGTGGCGGCCGACAGCGGAGACCTGATCGCGGTGGCCGGCCTCGCGCGGGCGACCGTGGCCGATACCATCTGCGCGCCGGAGTGTTCGGCCGCCATCCCCGCCCAGCCGGTCGATCCGCCGACGCTCGCCATGACCTTCTCGATCAACGATTCGCCGTTCGCCGGGCGCGAGGGCGACAAGGTGACCAGCCGAATGATCCGCGACCGCCTGCTGCGCGAGGCCGAAGGCAACGTCGCCATCCGGGTCTCGGAGAGCACCCAGAGGGACGCCATGGAGGTGGCTGGACGTGGCGAGCTGCAGCTCGGCGTGCTGATCGAGACCATGCGGCGCGAGGGATTCGAGCTCTCGATCAGCCGGCCGCGGGTGCTCTACCGGACCGACCCCGAGAGCGGCCAGCGCCAGGAGCCGATCGAGGAGGTCCTGATCGACGTGGACGAGGCCTTCGTCGGCGTCGTGGTCGAATCGATGAGCGAACGGCGCGGCGAGCTCAGGGAGATGCGGCCCTCGGGCGGCGGCAAGACGCGGCTCGCCTTCCTGGCGCCGACGCGGGGGCTGATCGGTTACCATGGCGAGCTGCTGGGAGCGACCCGCGGCACCGCCGTCCTGAGCCGGCTGTTCCACGGCTACGCCGCCCACAAGGGCCCCATCGCCGGCCGGCGGACGGGCGTCCTGATCGCCAATTCCCAGGGGTCGGCGGTGGCCTATGCCCTGTGGAACCTGGAGGAGCGCGGGACGCTGTTCGTCGCGCCCGGGGTCCAGGTCTATCCCGGCATGATCATCGGCGAGCACAGCCGCGGTCAGGACCTGGAGGTGAACCCCTTGAAGGGCAAGCATCTGACCAATATCCGCGCCGCCGGCAAGGACGAGGCGGTCAGGCTCACCCCGCCGCGGCGGATGTCGCTGGAGCAGGCGATCGCCTACATCGACGAGGACGAGCTGGTCGAGGTGACGCCCCGCTCGGTGCGCCTGCGCAAGCGGTTCCTCGATCCGCACGAGCGCAAGCGCCAGGGCAGGATCAGGGATGCCGGCTGAGCCCGCCACGAGAAGCTGGCTGGAGGCGCTGCAGGTCTACCGCCATCCGCGCGTGCTTGCCATGCTGTTCCTCGGATTTTCCGCGGGCCTGCCGTTCCTGCTGATCTTCTCGACGCTGTCCGTGTGGCTGCGCGAAGCCGACATCAGCCGCACCGAGATCGGCTTTTTCAGTTGGATCGGCATCATGTTCTCCATCAAGGTGGTCTGGGCGCCGGTCGTCGACCGCACCCCGCTGCCCTTCCTCACGGGCCGGCTCGGCCGGCGGCGCAGCTGGATGCTGCTGGCCCAGACGGGAATCGCCGCGGGCCTGCTCGCCATCGGCCTCAGCGACCCGGCGACGGACGTTGCGCGGGTCGCCGTCTGCGCGCTGTTCGTCGCGTTTTGCGCCGCCACCCAGGACATCTCCATCGACGCCTACCGGATCGAGGCGGTGGCCAAGGAGCTTCAGGGGGCCATGGCGGCGACCTACCAGCTCGGATACCGCCTGGCGCTGCTGGCGGCCGGCGCAGGCGCGCTCTATGTCGCTGATTTCGTCTCCTGGCCCGCCGCTTACGCGGCCATGGCCGGTTGCATGCTCGTAGGCATGCTTACCGTCTTGGTGATCCGCGAGCCGAGCGTCGAAGTCCGCCTGGAGACGCGGGAACGCGAAACCCGGCTGGCCGAGAGGCTGGAATCCAGCGCCGGCGCCTCGCCGCGCCTGCACCAGGCGATCCAATGGTTCTCGAGCGCCGTCGTCAGCCCGTTCGTCGATTTCTTCGCCCGCAACGGACGGCTCGCCGTGGCGATCCTGGCGCTGATCGCCCTCTACCGGATCAGCGACATCACCATGGGCATCATGGCGAACCCGCTCTACGTCGATCTCGGCTTCACCAAGAGCGAGATTGCCACCGCCTCCAAGACGGTCGGCATTCCGCTCACCATCATCGGCGCCTTCCTCGGCGGGTTTCTGGTCGCCCGCTTCGGGCTGTTCAAGCCCCTGCTGCTGGGCGCGCTGCTGACCGTTGTCACGAACCTGGCGTTCGCCTATCTGTCGGTGTCCGAGGCCGAGTTCGCGCTGCTCATGATGACGGTCAGCGCCGACAACCTGGCCGGCGGGTTCGCCGGCTCGGTGTTCATCGCCTACTTGTCGAGCCTGACCAACACGGCCTATACGGCGACCCAATACGCCCTCTTCAGCTCGCTGTTCACCCTGGCGGGGAAGTTCCTCGGCGGCTTCTCCGGCATCATCGTCGACGCGACGAGCTATCAGGCCTTCTTCATCTATGCGGCCGCGCTCGGCCTGCCGGCAATCCTGCTGGTGCTGTTTCTCATGTTTCGGGAAACGCGCGAGGCGCCGGTGAAGCAGGCGACCTAACCCGGTTTCGACCGGTATTGCCGGTAGGCGGCCAGGGCGCGCTCCGGCGCATCGCTGATCACGCAGTCGACCGCGGCGTCATAGAACGTCATGGCCCGGCGCTGGTCGTTGATCGTGAACGTCGCCACCTGGCATCCGCAACTGTGGATCAGCGACACCAGCACCCAGTCGAGCGCCCTGTGATAGACGTGAAACGCCCGACAGTCCAAGGCCTGCAAGGCGGTCTGCCAGTCGGCCGGGATCTTGAAGGTGATCAGCGCCCGCGGCCAGTCGGGGCGCAGGGCCATGGCCGCCGCCAGGCTCATCCGGCTGAACGAGCTGACCAGCGGCGGCGGCCGGTCCGCCGGCCAGGCCTGGCCCGCCGCCTCGAGAGCGGCGACCGCGGTCTCCACGTCGCGCCCGGGCGTCGGCTTGATCTCCATGTTGGGGTGAAGGCCCAGCTCGAGCAGCAGGTCGAGCGCCGCGCCCAAGGTCGGCACGCCTTCGCCACGGAATGCCGGGGCGAACCAGGCCCCGGCGTCCAGTCGGGCAACCCGCGAATAAGGCGTTTCGGCCATGAGGCCGGGCTCGCCGGTCACGCGCTCGAGCGAATCGTCGTGGAACAGCACCGGCACGCCGTCGGCGGTCAGCATGACGTCGAACTCGACCCATGTGGCGCCGGCGCCGGCGGCCCGGCGGATCGAGGCCAGAGTGTTCTCCGGCGCATGGGCCGCCGCGCCGCGATGGCCCATGACCGGCGGCAGCCGGAACGGCTGCCGACCTTCCGCCCGGGTCTTGCGGCGAGCGCCCTTGCTGCCCGACATGGCCCCTGACGCGGTCCTTTCTCCACGCAAATTAAAACGGGCGGCCGGATCGACGGCCGCCCGAGACAAGACAGCAGAGTGTCTTCAGCCTGTCAACGCGCCGGCACGATGGCTAGGCGCCGCGATCAGCTCGCCTTCGCCGCCTGCTGCAGGTCCTCGCCGGTTTCCTGGTTGACCGCCTTCATCGACAGCTTGACCTTGCCGCGATCGTCGATGCCGATGCACTTCACCTTGACCATGTCGCCTTCCTTGACCACGTCGCCCACGGTCTTCACCCGTTGCGGCGCCAGCTCGCTGATGTGCACCAGCCCGTCGCGCGAGCCCAGGAAGTTCACGAAGGCGCCGAAGTCGACGATCTTGACCACCTTTCCGGTATAGATCTCGCCCACCTCCGGCTCGGCGGTGATCGACTTGATCCAGTCGATCGCGGCTTGCCCCTGCTTCTGGTCGACGGCCGCAACCTTCACGGTGCCGTCGTCGTCGATATCGATCTTGGCGCCCGTGGTCTCGGTGATTTCGCGGATCACCTTGCCGCCGGTACCGATCACCTCGCGGATCTTCTCGCGCGGTATGGTGATCACGGTGATGCGCGGTGCGTGATCGGAGATGCCCTCGCGCGCGTGGTCCAGGGCCTTGCTCATCTCGCGCAGGATATGAATCCGGCCTTCGCGCGCCTGTTCGAGCGCATCGGCCATGATCTCCTTGGTGATCGAGGTGATCTTGATGTCCATCTGCAGCGAGGTGACGCCCCGTTCGCTGCCCGCCACCTTGAAGTCCATGTCGCCCAGATGGTCCTCGTCGCCCAGGATGTCCGACAGCACGGCCACCCCCTCGTCCTCCTTGATCAGGCCCATGGCGATTCCCGCCACCGGGCGGCTGATCGGCACGCCGGCGTCCATCATGGCGAGCGCCGCGCCGCACACGGTCGCCATGGAGGAAGAGCCGTTGGATTCGGTGATCTCCGAAACCACCCGCACCGTATAGGGGAAGTCTTCCGGCGAGGGCATGACCGGCCGCAGCGCCCGCCAGGCCAGCTTGCCATGCCCGATCTCGCGGCGGCCGGGCGGGATCATGCGTTTCACCTCACCCACGGAATAGGGCGGGAAATTGTAGTGCAGCATGAAGTGCTGGCGATACTCGCCCTCGAGCGCGTCGATGATCTGCTCGTCCTGGCCGGTGCCCAGTGTGGTGGTGACCAGCGCCTGCGTCTCGCCGCGGGTGAACAGGGCCGAACCGTGGGTGCGCGGCAGTACGCCGACTTCGCTCACGATCGGCCGCACGTCGCGGGTGCCGCGGCCGTCGATGCGCTTGCCGGTCGCGAGGATGCTGCCGCGCACGATATCGCTTTCCAGGTCCTTGAGCAGCCCCGGCGCGAGCGCCAGCGCCGCCTCGTCCTCGCCCAGCGATTGGAGCGCGCGGGCGTAGATTTCCTCGACCTGCTGGCGCCGGCGCATCTTGTCCGCTTCCTGGTAGGCGGCGGCCAGATCGTCGGCGAAGCCCGACTCCAGCTTGCTTTTGACCGCCTCGAGCGCGGGGGACGGCGCCGGCAGCTCGATGGGTTCGCGCGCGCAACGTTCGGCCAGAGCGATGATCGTATCGATCACCGGCTGGATCTGCTGGTGGCCGAACACCACGGCGCCAAGCATCACCTCTTCGCTGAGCTCCCGGGCCTCGGATTCGACCATCAGCACGCCGTCGCGGGTGCCCGCGACCACCAGATCGAGCTCCGAGTCGGCGACCTCGTCGACGGCGGGGTTGAGAATGTAGGCGCCGTCGCGGTACCCGACCCGGCAGCCGGCCACCGGGCCCAGGAACGGCAGACCGGAGAGGGTGAGCGCCGCCGATGCGCCGATCATCGAAGCGATGTCGGGGTCGTTCTCCAGGTCGTGACTGAGCACGGTGCAGATGACCTGGGTCTCGTTCCTGTAGCCCTTGGCGAACAGCGGCCGGAGCGGCCGGTCGATCAGGCGCGAGGTCAGCGTCTCTTTCTCGCTCGGCCGTCCTTCGCGCTTGAAGAACCCGCCGGGGATCTTGCCCGCGGCGAACGTCTTCTCCTGGTAGTTGACGGTCAGGGGGAAGAAATCGATGCCTTCTCTGGCCTCTTTTTCGCCGACGGCGGTGCACAGGACGACGGTGTCGCCATAGCTGACCACGACCGCCCCGTCGGCCTGGCGGGCGAGGCGCCCGGTCTCCAGAACCAGGCGCCGTCCGCCCCAGTCCAATTCCTTGCGATGAATATCAAACATGATCCTTCTGTCCTTCCAGCACTGGCCGGTAGGTCGCAGCCGGACCCGCGCAAGCGGCGGACGGCGCGCGCTCGCTCCGCCAGCTGCTGGCTGGCGCGCTGGGGGCGCGGATGCGCCGCTTACGTCGGCCCGGCTCATAACCCACATCGCGCCGGCCAAATCGCGATGCCATTTCTTGTGTCGTGAGAGCGTTCATGCCCTGCCCGGATCTCCCTGCCGGGCGGTCCGGACGACCACCCTTGGACCCGGAAGCCCGTCTGCGCCGGCCTAGCGGCGCAGCCCGAGGCTTTTGATGAGCGTTTCGTACCGCCCGGCTTCCTTTCGTTTCAGGTAATCCAGCAACCGACGGCGCTGACCGACCATGATCAGCAGGCCCCGGCGCGAATGGAAATCCTTGTTGTGCACCTTGAGGTGCTCCGTCAGGTTCGCGATCCGCTCGGTCAGGATGGCGACCTGGACTTCGGGCGAACCGGTGTCGCCCATGTGGGTCGCATATTGCGTTATCAGTTCGCTTTTGCGCTCGGCAGTGATCGACATCGGTTCGTCTACTCCGTTAACTCGACGGCCAGGCTTGGCTCCCGAAGGCCTGGAATCCTTAGAGGTTCAGGACCCTGATCGGGCGGATCTCGCCGGCCTCGTAACGCGCCAGCGCCACCGGCGTGTCCGCCGCCATGGCACAGACCACGGCTCCTTGTGAAAGGTGTCGGATCCGTTCGCGATCGGCGCGTGCCAACAACGAAACGGCTTGCCCACACCGCAAGCGATTGGCCTCGCTCTCCGTCAGGCTCAGGGCCGGGATGTCGTCCAGCGCCGCCCCGACGGGGTACAAGTGCTCAAAAGCGGCCGCACTATGCCCGAGAGATTCCAGAGTTTCCAGGGAAATCGCGTCGCTTTCCGCGAACGGTCCGACGCGGATTCGGCGCAAGGCCGCGATGTGTCCGCGGGTTCCGAGCGCCACGCCCAGGTCGCGCGCCAGCGCGCGCATGTAGGCCCCCTTGCCGCACTCGGCCTCGAACACCGCGTGATCGGCATCGGGGCAATCGAGGAGCTCGAGGCGGGTGATGGTGATGTCGCGGGCGCTGAGTTCGAACTCGACTTGCGCCCGGGCCAGGTCGTAGGCACGTCGGCCCGAGACCTTCACCGCCGAGAAGGCGGGCGGCACCTGGCTCAGCCGTCCGGTGAAGTCGGGCAGAACGGCGCGGATTTCGGCCTCGTCGGGCCGGTGGGGGCTTTCCGCCGTCACCGCGCCCTCGGCGTCGTCGCTGTCGGTCGCTTGGCCCCAGCGCACCGTGAAGCGATAGGTCTTTTCGCCATCCATGACATAGGAAACGGTCTTCGTGGCCTCGCCGAGGGCGATCGGCAGCAGCCCGCTGGCCATCGGATCGAGGGTGCCGCCGTGTCCCACTTTCCGGGCGTCGAAGATGCGCCGCACCCGGCCCACGACCTGGGTGGAGGTCAGTCCGACCGGCTTGTCGACGACCACCCAGCCATGCACCGGGCGGCCGCGTCGTTTACGTGCCATCGTCTCCCACCCCTTCGTGGTCGCCCTCGCCCTCGCCGGGCTCGTCGAGGTCGCGGCGCACCCGCGGACTGCGCAACAGGCGTTCGACCTCGTCCGCGCGATCGAAGGAAAGATCTGGCTCGAACACGACGCGCGGCGTGTAGCGCAGCTGGATCTCCCGGCCCAGCTGTCCGCGCAGGTAGCCCGCCGCTCGGTTGAGCGCCCCGACGATCTCGTCGATATGGCTGCCGCCGAGAGGCACGACGAAAGCGGTCGCGTTTTTCAGGTCGGGACTCACCTCGACCTGGGTAACGGTGACGTTGGCCTCGCTGAGCAGCGGGTCATGCAGGTCGCCCCGGCCGAGCACCCGGACCAGGGCATGGCGGATTTCCTCGCCGACACGCAACTGCCGCTGGCTCGGAGACCTACTCCGGCTTGCGCCCATGTCCGATCCTCATCTGATGGTTATCACCGGGCCGACGCGGCAGCGCGTCGTCCCCCGGGCGCTCGGCGCTAGAGGGCGCGCGCGATCTCCTCGACCTCGTAGCACTCGATCTGGTCGCCGACCTGGATGTCCTGATAGTTCTCGAAGGCCATGCCGCATTCGTAGCCTTCCTTGACCTCGCGGACCTCGTCCTTGAAGCGACGCAGGGTCTTCAGGGCGCCGTCGTGGATCACCACGTTGTCGCGCAGCAGGCGCACCTTCGCGCCGCGCTTGACCAGGCCGTCGGTGATCATGCAGCCGGCGACCTTGCCCACCTTGGAGATGTTGAAGACCTCGCGGATCTCGGCGTATCCGAGGAACTTCTCCTGCTGGCGCGGCGCCAGCATGCCGCTGAGGACCGCTTTGATGTCA
>Ga0214472_10006080_pt1 | contig 12653 bp, 15 predicted proteins | sample RVTome_6_FD_207662 | JGI IMG/M metagenome (GOLD analysis project Ga0214472, IMG submission 207662) | Soil microbial communities from uranium-contaminated site in the Upper Colorado River Basin, Wyoming, United States - RVT140D175 | ecosystem: Environmental > Terrestrial > Soil > Contaminated >... | reverse complement strand
TGAAGGGTGGGGCTGCTAAGATCCCCCGACGCTGCGCCGGCCTGCCGCAGCGAATCGCGACGAGATGAATCTACTCAGCAACTTACTCGCCTTCGTCTTCGCCCTCGGCGTCATCATCTTCGTGCACGAGCTCGGGCACCTGCTGGTGGCCAAGGCATTCAAAGTACGCGCCAAGGTCTTCTCGCTCGGCTTCGGCCGCCGCCTGTGGGGTTTCGAGCACGGGGGGACCGACTACCGGATCGCTCTCGTGCCGCTGGGCGGCTACGTGCAGCTCGGCGGTGAGGAGCCCGGCGAGGTCACCGACGACCCTCACGAGTTCCTGAACCGTCCGCGCTGGCAGCGGGTTCTGGTGTACGCGGCGGGCCCGGCGATGAACGTGGTGCTCGCCATCCTGCTGGTGGCGGGCGTCTACATGGTCGGCGTCGAGGTGCCGGCTCCGCCCAATCTGCCGGCGGTCATCGGAACCGTGCTGCCCGGGATGCCGGGCGAAGCGGCCGGACTCGCCCCCGGCGATCGCATCATCGAGGTCGCGGGGCGCCAAGTTTCCGACTGGGATGAGGTTCGGTTCGAGATCATCACCGCTCCAGGGCGCGAGCTCTCGCTGCGCTACCGGCGCGGCGAAGAGGTCCACGCCACGGTTCTCGTGCCCGAGAAGATCGAGCGCTACGAGATGGGGGATGCCGGCATCTTCCCCGAGATGCTGCCCCGCATCGCCGGTCTCGTTGCAGGCGACCCGGCAGCGGCCGCAGGGCTCGAGATCGGCGACGAAGTGCGCAAGGTCGACGGCCGCTCGATCGGCGGCCGCCTCGACTTCGTGAGCTACCTCGCCGAGCGCGCGGGTCAGCCGATCGAGATCGAGGTGCTGCGACGGGGGGCGTCCACGGTGATCACGGTGGTGCCGCGCGAGAGGGAGGGCCGGGGGTGGATCGGGGTGCAGCTCGCGGCCGGCGCGTTCCAGCGTTTCGGCCCGGTCGAGGCGCTGGTCGAGAGCGTCCGGTTCAACGCCGACATCACGGTCCAGACCTTCGTGGTTCTCGGCCGCATCTTCACCGGCCGCATGGCTGCCAAGACGGCGTTGGCCGGTCCGATCGAGATCGCGGCGATGAGTGGCGCGGCGGTGCGCAGCGGCTTCGTGAACCTGCTGCATCTGATGGGCTTGATCAGCATCAGCATCGCGATCCTCAACCTGTTGCCGGTTCCGGTGCTCGACGGCGGCCAGATTCTGATCCTGGTGATCGAGAGCCTGCGGCGGCGGGACCTGTCGCTCAAGGTCAAGGAGCGCATCAACCAGGTGGGCTTCGTGATGATCGTGATGCTGATGGTCGCTGTTCTATACTTCGACCTCGTCAAGAACCTGCCGGAAGGCTTCCTGCCCGGCTCCTGAAGATGCCCGCACTCGCACCCGGCGACCCGGCACCGAACTTCGATCTCTCCTCCACCGAGGACGTGCTGCTGATGCTGCGGGACGAGGTTCCGCGCACCGCGATCGTCCTCTACTTCTTCGACGATCCGGCCGACTCGCGGGTGCGCGAGGATCTGACGTTCCTGGGCCAGCGATATGCGGGGCTCAAGGAAGTGACCGCCTCGATTCTGGGCGTCTCGCCGGCCAAGTTGGACGCGCTCAAGGCGCTGCAGCGGGAGCTCGGCCTGCGATTCCCGCTGCTGACCGACGATCGTGCCTTCTCGCGCCTCTACGGGCTCGAGCCTCCTGCCGCCGAGGGTGGAGAGGGTGCCGAGGCCCCCGCGGCGGCTCGGTCGATGACGCCTGCCGCGCTTTATGTGGTGGATCGCCGGCAGGTCGTGTGCTGGGCCGGCGTCCCGGCGCCACCGATCGCCGGCGCCTGGCCAGAGATCCTCGGCGTCCTCAAGCGGCTCGGCTCGTCGACGTCGAACTACCCCCGTCGGATCACCAACCGGTTGGTGGATCTTTGGGTCAACCAGACCGGCGGCCTGCGAAAAAAGAGAGCCTGAGAGGCTTCCTGCTACACTGCCTCGCCGTGGCGGGGCCGTTCGTTCACCGCATGCTGCGCCGCCTGGGGCTCGCCGTCTACGCCTTCGCGACGCTGCTCGTTTTCGCAGTCGCCGGTTACGTCTCCTTCGGGCTTTTCGTACGCCGCGGCGTCACGCCGGTGCCGGAGATCGTGGGGGCGGAGCGCCAGGAGGCATCGGCGCGTCTGGCGGATCAGGGTCTCGAGCTCCAGGTCAGGGTGGGCGGAGCGCGCTACGACGAGGAAGTGCCTGCCAACGCCGTGCTGCAGCAGGATCCGCCGGCCGGCAGCTTGGTCAAGCGCGGTAGCCGGGTCGAGGCGGTCCTTTCTCTCGGGCCGGAGCTGGTTACGGTTCCCGACCTGCGGGGCCAGGCGCTGCGCGCCGCGCAGGTGACGATGGTCGCTACGGGGCTGGTGGTGGGCTCGACCGCGTCGATCTACAGTAACGCCGGCGTGCCCGGGACCGTGGTGGAGCAGGATCCGCCGCCGGGGAGCCGGGTGGGGCGATCGACTCCGATCCGGCTGTTCCTCTGCTCCGAGGGCCGCAGCCGGACGTACGTGATGCCGGACCTGGTATACCGCGGATACGACGAGGTGAGAGCCTTCTTCGAAGGCAAGGGAGTCCGTCTGGGGAGCGTCAAGTTCGAGATCTACGAGGGCGTTCCGCCCGGCGTCGTTCTTCGTCAGTTCCCGGTAGCGGGCCATCCGCTGCGCCAGGACGACGTCATCTCGTTGGTGGTGGCCACCGCGGAGCAGGGGGCATGAGCGCCGGGCCGCCGCGTCTCGCCCCCTCGATTCTGGCCGGCGACCTCGCCGACCTGCGCAGCGTCGCCGCGCTGTGCGCCGAGGGCGGTGCCGAGTTCTTGCATGTCGACGTGATGGACGGTCACTTCGTACCCAACCTGACCTTCGGGCCGCCGGTCATGAAGGCGCTGGGCCGCCATAGCGAGATGCCGCAGGACGTTCATCTGATGGTCGAGCACCCGGAGCGGCTGCTCGACGACTACTTGGAGGCGGGCGCCGCCCGGGTGTCCGTTCACTGGGAGGCGGTGACCCACCTCGATCGGTTGGTGGCCCGCATCCGCGAGCGCGGTGTGGAGGCGGGAGTGGCGCTCAACCCGGCGACGCCGGTCGAAAGCTTGGAGGAGATTCTTCCATCGCTCGACTTCGTGCTCATCATGTCGGTCAATCCGGGATTCGCCGGACAGGTGTTTCTTCCGCGGTCCCTGGACAAGGTGCGGCGATTGCGCCGCATCATCGCGGAGCGCTCGCTCGATGTGGAGATCGCGATCGACGGCGGGATCGATACCGGCAACGTGCGGCAGGCGGTGGAGGCCGGCGTCGGCCTCTACGTCGCCGGCTCCGCGGTGTTCGGCGCCGCCGACCCGGTGGCGGCGATGCGCGAGTTGAAGAAAAGGGCCCAGGCGGGCGCGGGAGTCGAATGATGAGACGAGCTCGATGGTTCGGCGGCTGTTGCGCGGTGGCGGTGGTTCTGCTGACCGCGGCTTGCGGCGGCGGCGGTCCGCTCGAGGATCCGATTCTCCGCCTCTCGGCGGAGGAGGCTCTGGCCCAAGGCAAGGAGTTCATGGCTCAGGAGAAGTTCGTGCAGGCCGAGGAGTACCTGCGCCACGCCTTCGAGGTCGAGCCCAACTCGCAAAGCGGTCGCGAGGCGCTGCTGCTGGCCGGGGACGCGCTCTACCAGGCGGGCGGCCTCGACAACCTGGTGCGCGCCGAGTCGCGCTACCGTGACTTCCAGAATCGGTTCCCGACCAGCGAGAGGGGAGCCTACGTCCTCTACCAGATCGCGAACTCTCTGGCCCAGCGAGTGCGCAAGCCGGACCGCGACCAGAGCGCAACGGAGAAGGCTCTTCTGGCGTTCCGCGACGTGCTCGAGCTCTACCCGACCAGTGAGTACGCCGAAGAGGCTCGCGCCAAGATCGTCGAGTTGCGCCAGCACTTGGGAGAATCGGAGTTCATGGTCGGGCGCTTCTACTACCGCATGGGCCTGCCTCGCGCTGCCGTTGCGCGATTCGAAGAGCTCGAGGAGATGTACCCGGACTATCGCGAGATGGACAAGGTGCTGTTTCATCTCGGCATGGCCTATCGTAAAGGGCGCCGCTTCCAGGAGGCGATCGATACTTTCGACCGCCTTGATGTCGAGCACCCGGACAGCCCGTGGCGCGAGGAGGTGCCGCCGCGGGAAGATCTCGAGAGCAAGGCGGCGGAGGTTGCCGCCGCGGTGGCCGAGGAGGAGGCTTCCGAAGCCGATTCGGAATCGACGAACGGCGAAGGGGAGGGGGGAGCGTGAAGGGACGCTTCGCCGTTGCCGCCCTGCCGCTCGCGCTGAGCGCCCTGCTGGCCGCTGGCTGCGTCAGCACGGCTCGTCCGCCGGGTGCGCGTCCCGCGGCCGCCACGCCCGATGTCGAGAGTCGCGTTGCGGAGCTCGAGCGCCAGGCGAAGATGGCCGAGGTCGAGCTTCGCCGCCTGCGCGTACAGGTCGCCGAGCTCCAGGCGGAGCTCGAGGGGCGCTCGGCCGGCGCAGGCTGGGCGGAGAGTTCGGCCGCCCCCCGTGCGCAGCCGATTCCCAACCCGCCACGCGCCGAGGTGGAGTCGACCGACCTGGTGATCGAGGATGGCAGCCCGGGTCCCGGCGTCGTGCGGGCGCGACCCCCCGGTCTGGACGAGAGCTTCGAGGGCAGCCGCGGGGAGAGTCCCTCGTCGTTGCCGGTGCCGTTGGATGGCGCAGCGCAGGCGCTCTACGACCGCGGCTACACCCTGTACCACCAGGAGCGCTTCATCGACGCCGAGACCGCGTTCCAACGTTTCCTGCAGGCGCACGCCGACACCGACCTCGCGGACAACGCCCTCTACTGGATCGGAGAGAGCCGCTTCGCACGCAGCGATCTGCGGGGCGCCCTTGCGGCCTTCGACGAGGCGGTGGAGCGCTTCCCGGAAGGCAACAAGGTGCCGGACGCGCTGCTCAAGGCGGGAGACTGCCTGGAGCGCCTCGGCGACCGGGAGCGCGCGCGAGCCAACTACGAGCGCATCCTGCAGCGTTTCCCGGCCAGCGCGGCGGCCGAGAGGGCGCGGGAGCGCCTCGACCGCCTCCGCTAACCCTCAAGCGGCACTTCACATGTGTGGCGCTAATTCTTGACAGGAAAAGGGAAAGTCGCTAGCTTGGCTCAAGACTGTCCGGCGCTACACCGGAGGCTCATATGGCGTCAAGAACTCCCAGCGCGACCCGCCCGCTTGTATTCCTCGCCGCTTTGGCACTCACCTCAGCCGTGCCCACGGCTCTGACGGCCCAAAGGCCTCCCCAGGATCTGCACCAGATCGACGGCCATTGGACCGCGTGGAGCCCCCCCAGCGAGTTCCCCCAAGGCGCCAGGGTCTACATCATCCAGCGGGGCGATACGCTGTGGGATCTCGCCGAGAGCAACTACGGCGACCCCTATCTCTGGCCACAGCTCTGGGAGAGGAACCGGTACATCCTGGATGCCCACTGGATCTACCCGGGGGATCCGCTGGTGCTCGGCATCGAGGCGACTCCGATCGACGAGATCGCGGCGGTGCCGTCGGAGTCCTCGACCTCGACCTCGGCGGCCGGGGCGCCCGACGACGAGGATGGCTTGCGCCTCGACCGCTTCACGGGTGCACCGGAGCCGCTGGGAAGCGAGACGGACGTCTACTGCTCCGGCTCAGTGGGTCCGCTCGAGAGCGACTTCGAGCACAGCATCATCGGTTCGGAGTACGAGAACCTGACCCCGCAGCTCACGTACGGCCAGCGCGTCTCCGGCGTGTACGGCAGGGCCGACACGATCAAGTACGACCTTTCGACGAGCGACATCGTGTACCTCGATGGCGGCGCAACCCTGGGTCTCTACCCGGGTGAGGTGCTGACCGCGATCTCGGCCGGCGAACGGGTCGTGCATCCGATCACCGGCCGGATCATCGGCCGTCACTACGAGCATCGCGGCCGCGTGCGCGTCCTCTCGGTCCAGGAAGAGACGGCGATCGCGGAGATCGTCTTCTCGTGTGCTCCGATCCATGTCGGAGATCGGCTGATGCCGTTCGAGGAGACGCCGGTTCCGCTTGGCCGCCGCACTCCGCCGCGTGGAATCAACGATCCGGTTTCTTACGAGTCGCTATCCGTCGCCCCGGCGATCATCCTCTCCGGTGAAGGCCTCGTGTCGATGGGGCAGGACCACGTGGTCTTCATCGATCGCGGCGAGGACTCGGTGGTACCGGGCGATCTCTTCACGATCTACCGCGAGAGCGCTCCAGGGTTACCGCCGGTTGTCGTCGGCGAGCTCGCGGTGCTTACGGTGAGCGATCGCGCGGCGCTTGCGCGGATCCTGGTGTCACGCCACACTGTTTTCGTCGGCGATCGTCTGAGTCCCAAGAGCCGCTGATCCGGCGGAGCCGCGATGCCCGCGAAGCGCGTGCCGCATCGGTGCGTGCTCGGCCGACCGTCGCTCGGGAGACGTCGTTGTGTGTCCGTCTAATCGAGTGTTGGCGGGAAGCGGATCTGTTTCGCGAGAGGACTTGTGCGGCTCTCCAACCGTGCTATCCTGCGCACCTTCGAGTTCAGGCCAGCGCGAGCATGAAGAAGAACCTCAACGGCCTCCTTTGCCAGATTGTGGAGGAGTTGGCTCACCGAGGCGTCACTCTGGCGCAGGCCCGTCGAGAGTTCGAGAAGCAGTTCATCCTCGCCTCGCTGGAGGCCCACGACGGCAACTTGTCGCGGTCGGCTCGGAGCCTCGGGGTGCATCGCAACACGCTGCGCAACAAGGTCGGCAATCTTGGCATCGTCGAGGGCGGCGAATCGGCACGACGCCCCTCGCAGCGAATGCGCCGACGCTAAAGCCCCATCAGATCAAGGGATTCCGAGCTTGCGGACGTGCGCTTTGGCGCCCGCGGGGCCCTTCTGTGGCATGCGGATTGCTCTTGAATCCGGGCAGACCGCGAGCGGCGGCCAATCCCTCACTCTCGCTGTCGAGCCCTCTTTCCCCTGCGGTGGGATCGCGGGCCACGGCTTGGAGGATGGGTGTCAGATGAAGGAGCGAGCCATGCGCACCAGGAAACGACCGGGAGCCTCGACCGCCGTTGCCGCTGTGGTGTTCTTTTTCGTGGTGGCGATGGACGCTCCACCGACCATCCCCTCGACGACCGAGGGGCTTTCCACACCGCCGAGTCCCGAGGACGTCGTCGTCCTGGAGGAGTTGCTCGACTGGGTGCGCGGAGGACCGCGCGCCGGGGCCTATCTGCCGATCACCGGAGAGTCGATGGCGATCGCCGACGTGGTGCGCAATCGCCGCCGCAGCTTCGAGCTCTTTCGCTCCTACAATGGTGAGAAGTCGCGGTCGAAGCTGCTCGAGGGTCTGCCCTACGGAGGCGAGATTCGCCGCGCGGCGCGCCGCCACGGCGTCGACGGGCTGCTGCTTGCCGCGGTCATCGAGGCGGAGTCCGGCTTCAACCCCGATGCGGTGTCGATCGATGGCGCGCTCGGGCTGATGCAGATCATGCCCGCGACGGCGGACCTCTTCGGTGCGGCAGAGTACGGTGATGCGGTGGTCAACATCGACGTCGGTGCTCGCTACCTGCGCTTCCTGATCGATTCCTACAACGGCGACATCGAGCTCGCGCTCGCCGCCTACAACGCCGGACCCGGCAACGTCAGCCGATTCGCCGGCGTTCCCCCCTTTAGCGAAACCCAGCGCTACGTGGAGCAGGTGTTAGGGCGCTACGTCGACCACCACCAGAGAGTGTGGATGGAGGCCGGCGGTGCCGGCTCCCTGGTTCCAGGCAGCTCGGTCGGTTCGTAGGAGCTCTGCTAGTGGGGCTTGGTCTCGGGCTCTTCGGGCGCGGCCTTGTCATCTCCGCTCTTCAGGCCCTTCTTGAAGTTGCGGATTCCTTCGCCCAAGCCCTGGCCGAGCTTGGGGAGCTTTGATGCGCCGAAGATGATGACGACGATCAGGAGGATGATCAGGAGCTCCTGGATTCCGATGGGCATGAGCGGACCTCTTGATTCAGCATAGCAGATCGCTCAGGTCGCGCCGCGGCGCCCAGAGATCGGCGAGTCGCCGCGCCGCGTCCACCGTTTCCGGAACGAGCGTCAGGTGGGCGATAGCGCGATCGAGCGTTGGAGCGATCAGCGGCGCGTGGCGGCGGAGACCTCGCCGCAGGAAGTGGGCGTAGGTGCCCGCCGCTTTGAGGGTACGCTGAGCGGCGGCGCGGTGGAAGGCGAGCCGCTCTTGGTCGGAGCGGAGGAGTTTCTCGAGCAGTTCCCGTTCGTGCTCCGCGGGAAGAAACAGGGTGTCGTTCAGCAGCGAGGCGAGATCGTAGAGCGCCGGCCCGAGCCGCAGGCCCTGATGGTCGAGGACTACCAAGGACGGGGGGGGGCCGATCGGCATCAGGTTGCGCACCATGAAGTCGCGGTGGCAGGGCACCCGGGGATCGCGATCGATCGCCTCGCATAGCCGGTCCAGCGCGGTGGTGAGTGCTGCCGAGTGCGCCGCTTCGACGAGCCCGACCGGCTTCAGTAGCTCGCGCTCCGTCTGCTCGAGCTCGCGGCGCAGGAGGCCACCGTCGAGGGGAGGGTTCAAGGTCGCCACGCGCTGCGGTGGGATGGTCTGGATGCGGGCGATCGTCGCGCCAGCTCGGCCGAAGTAGTCGGCGACCTCGCGATCACCGAGACCCGGCGCCTCCGCGAGGGTCCACTCTCCGAGGTCCTCGAGCAGGGTCCAACCCGCCGAGCTGTCACCGGCAAGTACCCGCGGCACACGCACCCCGGCTTCGGCGAGGAGCGCTCCGCTGGTCAGGAACCGACCGCACTCCTCGCGCAACCCCTCGGGATAGAGGGCGAGCACCGCGCTGCCTCCGGACTGAAGCCCGGAGCGGAAGTAGCGACGTTGCGAAAGGTCGCCGGCGAGCGGTACCAGGGAGCGGACCGCGAAGCCGTGGTCGGCGAGCAGCGCCTCGGGAGTTCGCTCGGGGGCCATCCGGCGATGCTATCCGGCTCGCCACTTCAGGTGTCGATTGACGAGGTCGGAGAGGCTGAGATAATCCGGTCCTGGCTGACGCGCGGCCACGCCAGTAGGGGATGGAGGAGAGAAAAGCTGAACGCCAAGATCCGACGCCTGCTTCGCGACCTTCAGAGCTCGCTCTCCAAGGCGCTCGCCGAATCGAGCGAGGTGAGCGACGTTCTGGACCGCATCCGCGAGGAGGGGTGGAGTCTCTACCTCGTTGTGGATCGCAACGCCGAGGAGACCGACGAGCCGCAGGAGGCGTTCGAGCTCACGGCGTCGTGCCCGATCCCGGAAGGCGCAGACCCGGTGTTCAAGATCGACGGACGCGACCTCCTGTTCCTCAAGTCCGTCGGCATCGACCCGACGCGAAAGCTCCGCAAGCGACGCGGCGAGTAGTGGGCCCGCCGTGGTAGAGAGCTCGAGCGGTCCTTCGGAGGCTCCGCCCGTCGTCCATCAGGCGGTGGATCCTTCGCCTCGTGAGAATCTGCTGGGCCTCCCCAGGTCCCAGCTGGCGTCGAAGCTCGAGTCCCTCGTCGATCGCCCGTACCGAGCGCGCCAGATCTACGAGGCTCTCTATGCCCGAGGGATTTCGGGCTTCGACGAGATGACCGATCTCCCGGCCGAGCTACGCCGGAGGCTCGTGGAGGCCTTTCGTATCGAGCCACCCGCCGAAGTGCGTGGCACCGAATCGGCGGACGGCACCCGCAAGGTACTGCTGCGCCTCGCCGACGGAGCGACGGTCGAGGCGGTCGACATCCCCGATCGCTCACGGCGCACGCTCTGCCTGTCGAGTCAGGCGGGTTGCGCTCTCGCCTGCGCCTTCTGTGTGACCGGATTCTGGGGCGCCGGGCGGAACCTCACGGCCGGTGAGATCGTCGGCCAGGTGCTCGCCCTGAGGCGCGGCGAGACCCCTCCCTTCGAGGGGCTGAACCTGGTGTTCATGGGGATGGGCGAGCCTCTCCACAACCTGCCGGCTCTGCGAGATGCCATCGAGATCCTCGCCGAGCGCATCTCCTGGCGGCGGATCACGGTGTCGACCGCGGGTGTCGTTCCGGGGATCGTCGAGCTCGCGACCTGGCCGAAGCGCCCAAACCTCGCCATTTCGCTCCACGCACCGGACGACGAGCGGCGGAGCCGGCTGATGCCGATCAACCGGACTCATCCACTCGACGAGCTGCTGGCGGCACTTGCCGACTATCCTCTGGAACGCGGAAGGCGACTGACCGTCGAGTACCTGATGATCAGGGACTTCAACGATGCACTGGGCGATGCCGAGGCCTTGTCGAGGCGCCTCCGCGGGCTGGTGGCGAAGGTGAACCTGATCCCGATCAACGCCGACCCTGTGCTGGGCGAGCGCATGGTGCCTCCCGACGACGCGACGGTGACGGCCTTTCAGAACCGGCTGCGCGACCTTGGCTGGATCGCCACGGTGCGTCGTCGCCGGGGCGACGATGTCTCCGGCGCCTGCGGGCAGCTTCGCAGCCCGGACAAGCAACCACGGGGGTTCCGGCGGAGTAACCTCAGCTTCTGAGAGCGGGCCGGCGAGCCACGCCTACGATCTGAGCCAGGCGAACAACAGATTCCGCCCCGCCGTTTGGCCGTCTCGGCGGTAGCTCCACAGCGCTTCCGCATGGCAGCGGGTGCATACCTCGAAGCGATGGATCTCTTGGACGCCGGCTGCGCCGAGTTGGACCTCGACGGCGCGCTGAAGGTCGAGAAAGGGGCGCTCCCCGCGATCGCGAATCTCGACCTCCGGGCTCGCGGCGTCAACCACCGCCCGCGCCACCTCTTCGCCCACCTCGTAGCAACAGCGACCGATCGCGGGACCGATCCAGGCCGCGAGGGGCGCCGCGCCGAGGGCCTCCACGGCTCGCGGCACCACCCCGGCGGCGATCCCACGCCAGCCGGCGTGAACCGCCGCCAGCGACTCTCCGTCGGCACCGAGCAGAGCGACCGGCACGCAGTCGGCAGTTCCGATGACCAGCGCGAGTCCCCTCTCTCGCGTGACCAGGGCGTCGCCGCTACCACAGTGGCCGTCACGCGCGGTCAGCACCGTGGCGGAGTGCACCTGCCTCGCCCAGGCGAGGCGCATGCCCTCGGGCGAGAGGTCACCGAGCAGGGCGGACATCGAGGCTCCAGCGGAGCGGCGGCCGATGAAGCGGATGCAAGCCGCGCCGCGTTCGGCAAGCCAGGAGTCGGGAGCTTCCGGAGGTCGAGGAGAGAACATCGAGATCAGGTCGCGCTGCGGAGGTGGTCGCAGGCGACGCCCACCTCGAACGGTAAACTATCAGCCGCTTTCTCGGAGTTACGAAGCGTCATCCAGAGGGACCTCTCCTGATCCACTTCCTGCGCGTCACCCGACGGTATGGACCCCGCAAGGTCGCCCTCGATGAGGTGAGCTTCGTGATCCCACGTGGGCAGTTCGTTTTCCTTCAGGGTCCGAGCGGAGCCGGGAAGACCACCCTGCTGCGGCTCATCTACCGGGAGGAGATCCCCGACGGCGGCACCGTGCTGGTCAACGGCCGCAACGTCGCCGCTTTGCCGCGCCAGAAGATCCCCTACTTGCGCCGGACGATCGGCGTCGTCTTCCAGGACTTCCACCTTATCGCGCGCAAGACGGTGCTCGAGAACGTGGTCTACCTGCCCCGCATCCTCGGAGCCTCTCTCAGAGAGCAGCGCCGGCTGGCCGAGGAGACGCTCGCCAGGGTCGGCCTCGCGGACCGGCTCGAGGCGCGCCCGCTCGAGCTCTCGGGCGGTGAGCAGCAGCGGGTGGCCATCGCCCGCGCCATCATCAACGAGCCCGAGCTATTGATCGCCGACGAGCCGACCGGCAATCTCGACCCGGAGTTGTCCCGCCAGATCATCGACTTGTTCCTGGAGATCAACGGGCGGGGCACGACCGTGCTGCTGGCGACCCACGATCCGACGCTGATCGCGCGTGCCGGCGGACGCATCCTCGCGCTCGAGGACGGAGCGCTGGTCGACGATTCTCGAGTGCCGGGTCCGGCGGCCGAGGAGCGGCGCGCCGAGCCCGCGGGTGCTTCGCGCGCTTCGGGAGTCAGCGCCGGCGAGGCGACATGAGTCTCGCGCAGGCGCTGTGGTTCTTTTTTCACGAAGCGCTGCTCTCGCTGCGCCGGAGTTGGAAGGTCAGTGCCCTCGCCGTGCTGACGATCGCCGTCAGCCTCTTCGTGGGCAGCGCCTTTCTTCTCATCTCGAGCAACCTGCAGCGCGTGGTGGAGTCGTGGCGGCAAGACGCGCGGGTCGTGGTCTATCTCGAGGAGGGCGCCTCGGAGGCGGACACCTCACGCCTGCGCGAGCTCGCAGAGAGCCGGGTCTGGGTGCGGGGCCTTGAGCAGGTCAGCGGTCGGCACGCGGAGGAGCGCTTTCGGAGCGCCTTTCCGGGGCTCCAGGGGCTGCTCTCCGGCTGGGACCAGGATCCCCTGCCGGCGTCGCTCGAGATCGCCTACGAGCCGAGCCTCGCGGTGGGCGCCGCCTTCGAGGCCTGGCTCGCCGATCTCGAAGCCGCCCAGGCCGTGGCCATGGTGGACGACGACCGCCAGTGGCTGCGCCAGGTCGAGTCCCTCGTTGGTGCGCTGCGAGCGCTGGGGGTGCTTCTGGGTGGAGTTCTGCTGGTCGC
>Ga0214472_10006079_pt1 | contig 12657 bp, 6 predicted proteins | sample RVTome_6_FD_207662 | JGI IMG/M metagenome (GOLD analysis project Ga0214472, IMG submission 207662) | Soil microbial communities from uranium-contaminated site in the Upper Colorado River Basin, Wyoming, United States - RVT140D175 | ecosystem: Environmental > Terrestrial > Soil > Contaminated >... | reverse complement strand
AAGGCAGCCTAAACAAGGCCATCCTCCTCCTGGCAATTCCCATGGTTCTGGAAATGCTCATGGAGTCGCTTTTTGCAGTTGTTGATGTCTATTTCGTAAGTAAAGTGAGCAATGACGCGGTTGCCACTGTTGGTATTACCGAATCTGTTCTCACCTTGGTTTTTGCCGTCGCGATTGGTTTGAGTATGGCAACCACAGCAGTTGTAGCCCGACGTATTGGTGAGAAAAAACCAGAGGCTGCCTCTGAAGCAGCTGGCCAGGCCTTGCTTTTGGGGATCGTGGCGAGTGTTCCCATCATGATTCTAGGACTATTCTTCGCTAAACAGGTTCTCACGCTCATGGGCGCACCTGCCGAAACCGTTGCCCAGGGATGGCGTTACACATCCATCATGCTGGCAGGAAATATCTCCATTCTCTTCCTCTTTCTCATCAACGGCATTTTCCGCGGCGCTGGCAATGCCTCACTGGCAATGTGGTCGCTCTGGTTATCTAACGGCATCAATATCCTTTTGGATCCATGCTTCATTTTTGGGCTAGGACCCTTTCCCGAGCTCGGCGTCACAGGTGCCGCAGTAGCCACCAACATCGGTCGTGGCACAGGTGTTCTCTTCCAACTCTTCATCCTCTGGCGCGGGGTTGGGGCCATTAAAGTTGGATTGCCTCAATTGAAACCCAATTTCGCGCTTCTTCGCAGAATGCTGGGCATCTCCATTGGCGGAATCTTCCAGTGGATCATTGCAACTTCCAGTTGGATCCTCATTGTTCGCTTTATCAGTTCCTTCGGCAAGGAAGCTGTGGCTGGTTATACTATTGGCATCCGCATCTTTCTTTTCACCCTGTTACCCTCCTGGGGTATCAGCAATGCCGCCGCAACACTCATGGGCCAAAACCTCGGCGCCAAACAGCCCGATCGCGCAGAGCGGTCCGTCTGGTTGACCGCAATTTATAATGCCTTGTTTCTGGGTTCCATCTCCGTTGCATTGATAATATTCGCGCCAAATCTAATCTCTATTTTCCAAAGTGACGACGCCGAAGTCATTGCCCAGGGAACCCTTTGTCTGCGCATCATTAGTGCTGGTAACCTGTTTTTTGCTGTAGGAATGGTGATCACCCAATCATTCAATGGTGCAGGCGACACCCAAACTCCCACACGCATCAATCTCATCGCCTTTTGGCTATTGCAAATCCCCCTCGCCTACCTCTTTGGTCTGGTTTTAGGATACGGGCCAAAAGGGATCTACACCATGGTTGTGGTTTCTGAATCCGCAGGAGCCATCATTGCCATGTTTGTTTTTCGCCGCGGGCACTGGAAGAAGATGGTGGTGTAGCCAGATTGCCTGAATTCAGGGGCAAGGCCATTTTCTGCTAGATTCAAATTTAGTAATTCCCATAAGAAAAGGGAGCGACAACTAATGCTGCCGCTCCCTTTCATTTTTCATTTAGTTTTCAGGAAATCACTCGGTTGCTGATGCAGCCTCACCGATGATCTTTTCCTGACTGGATTTGATGAGGTTATCCAAAGAGAACTCTTCATCCATATCATCTTCAGGTGGACGAATCGTCTCGTCTTCAGCCAACTGCATGTCGCGGTAAGTGCTCATGCCAGTACCAGCAGGAATCAGCTTACCCATGATGACGTTCTCTTTCAGGCCGCGCAGGCGATCGACTTTACCCTCAATGGCTGCTTCCGTAAGAACTCGGGTTGTTTCCTGGAAAGATGCAGCCGAAACGAAGGAATCGGTTGAAAGCGAGGCTTTTGTGATACCCACCAACAGAGGATGGCCTTTCGCTGGCTGACCACCATCGGAAATGACGCGCTCGTTTTCAGCGTGGAAACGGAATTTATCAACCCGCTCACCCACAATGAAGACCGTGTCGCCTACGTCATCAACTTCCATCCAACGCATCATTTGACGGATGATAATTTCGATGTGCTTGTCGTTGATATTCACACCCTGCAGTCGGTAAACCTCTTGAATTTCATCCACGAGGAATTTCTGCAATTCCTTCTCGCCAAGAACGTGGAGAATGTCATGAGGACTGCGAGCACCATCAATTAACTGCTCACCGGCGCGAATGTTTTCGCCTTCTTTGAAGTGGATGTATTTACCTTTGGGAACAGAGTACTCGCGTTTCACACCATATTGGTTTTCCACACTGATTTTCTGCTGCCCTCGGCTGATGTTGCCATAGGAAACAACGCCATCGATCTCGGAAATGACCGCAGGTTCCTTGGGCTTGCGACCTTCAAAAAGTTCCACAATCCTCGGCAGACCACCGGTGATGTCCATTTGCCTCGTGGTGTCTTTGGCAATTTTTGCCAACAGACTACCAGCATGAACCTGAGAATCGCGCTCAACCATAATCAAAGAATCGTTAGGCAATTGATAGCGACCGAGAATTTTGCCATTGTCGTCTTTGATGATCACTGCAGGGTGCAGTTTTTCATCCGCAGAGGAAATAACTTTCATTCTCGAGAAGCTGGTTGCTTCGTCGACTTCTTCAATCATGGTAACACCGGCGATGATGTCTTTGAATTCGACATGGCCGCCCACTTCGCTTACAACGACAAACGAATAGGGATCCCATTCCACCAAGACTGTGTTGGCGCCAATTTCCTGCCCTTCATGAACCTTGAGTTTGGCTCCGATGACGGTTGCATAGTGTTCTTCCCGTCCCTCGCTATCAATGATGACAATGCTACCATTTCGGGATAAACACACTTCATCACCATCTTGGTTGAACACGGTTTGCATGTTTTTGAAATGCACCTTACCGGCACGCTTGTTGATATGAGTCGATTGTTCATCAACTGCCGATGCCGCACCACCGATGTGGAATGTCCGCATGGTCAACTGGGTACCGGGTTCACCAATGGATTGAGCAGCAATGACGCCCACCGCTTCGCCAATTTCAACCAGCTTGCCGGTCGCGAGGTTTTTACCGTAGCAAAGACGACAAACTCCCCGTTCAGATTCACAGGTGAGCACCGAACGAATCTTAACTTCCTGAATGCCTACATCTTCAATCCGGCTTGCCAATTTATTGGAAATCATCTCGTTGGCTTCGCAAATGATGTCGTCGTTATGAATCTCATACACGTCATCAAGGGCCACACGACCCACAATTCGATCCTTCAAGCTCTCAATTAGCTCGCCCTGCTCAATGATTGCGTGAGCCGTGATGCCATCCAATGTGCCGCAATCCTCTTCTGAAATGATCACGTCTTGCGCAACGTCGACCAGGCGGCGTGTCAGATAACCCGAATCGGCAGTTTTCAAAGCCGTATCGGCAAGACCCTTACGCGCCCCGTGAGTCGAGATGAAGTACTGCAGGACGGTGAGACCTTCTTTGAAGTTCGCAGTAATGGGCGTTTCGTGAATTTCACCCGATGGTTTTGCCATAAGACCGCGCATACCGGCCAACTGACGGATTTGCTGTTTGGAACCACGTGCCCCGGAATCTGCCATGATGAAAATGGGGTTAAGGTTGTTTTTCATAACATCCTCGCCCTCCATGTTCTCGAACATTTCCTTGGCAATGTCCTCGGTAACCTCAGACCAAATCTGAACAACCTTGTTGTAGCGTTCAGCGTTGGTGAGCAAGCCATCTTTGTACTGGCCCTCTACTTCAATGACCTTGTCTTTAGCCGCATCCAACAGACGTTCTTTGGAAGGTGGAATAACCATGTCGTCGATCCCAAAGGAAATCCCAGAACGGGTGGCATAAGTAAAGCCAAGGTTCTTAAGAATATCCAGCATTACGACGGTTTTTTCCCGGCCATACTCATTGTTCCAGAAATAGACCAGACTGGTAAGGCCGGCTTTCTTCAGGATTCCGTTGATGAATGGCAGATAGCTGGGGAAAGCATGGTTGAAAACGACGCGCCCAACGGTTGTGTCGATGATGCCACTGAATTGTTCGATCATAGTGGCATCGATGCGCTGAGGATTGCCATGCTTTGATAGCTCAATCAGCTCACCTTTGAGTCGCATGCGAATTCGCGAATGGGTTTCAACAGCACCAGCATCCATAGCCGAAAGAACCTCTTCTGGCCCTGAGAACACCATCCCTTCGCCCTTTAGATCTGGGCGAGAAATCGTCATGTAGTAGGTACCAAGCACGATGTCCTGGGTTGGCGTGGTGATAGGATGCCCATGCGCTGGCGAGAGAATGTTGCGCGAGGAGAGCATCAATGTCTCAGCTTCAATGATAGCTGTTGGACTAAGCGGCACGTGAACCGCCATCTGGTCACCATCAAAGTCCGCGTTAAAGGCGGTACATACCAGCGGATGCAAGCGAATTGCTTTGCCCTCAACGAGGACAGGGTAGAACGCCTGAATTCCCAGCCGGTGAAGCGTTGGCGCACGGTTCAGAAGTACAGGGTGAGACTTAATACACTCTTCCAACACCTCCCAGACCACCGGGTGTCTTGCTTCAACCAATTCCTTGGCTGTTTTGACGGTAGTTGCATGGCCGTACTTTTCCAGCAGGTTATAGATGAAGGGCTTGAAAAGCTCCAACGCCATCGTCCGCGGTAGCCCGCACTGGTCGAGGTTCAACTCTGGCCCTACCACGATTACCGTACGGCCGGAGTAGTCAACCCGTTTACCCAGAAGGTTTTGACGGAAACGACCCTGTTTACCTTTCAAGGTGTCAGAGAGCGATTTCAATGGACGGTTGTTTCCGCCCTTGAGTACACGGCCACGACGACCGTTGTCAAACAATGCGTCGACAGCTTCCTGTAGCATACGCTTCTCGTTGCGGATGATCACATCTGGCGCACGCAATTCAAGCAGCTTCTTCAGGCGGTTATTCCGGTTGATGACGCGACGGTACAAGTCGTTCAAATCAGATGTTGCAAAACGACCGCCGTCAAGTGGTACAAGTGGGCGCAACTCAGGAGGAATTACCGGGATTACATCCAGAATCATGTTCTCTGGGTGGTTCCCCGACCTCAAAAAGGCTTCTGCAACCTTCAGTCGTTTCGCCAGTTTAGTCCGCTTCTGAATGGATGTTTCGTGGCGCATATTGTAACGGAGCTCCGTTGCCAATTCATCCAACTCAATGCTGCGAAGCAATTCCTTGATGGCTTCCGCACCCATTTTTGCTGTAAAAACTGGTCCAAACTCCTCGCGAAGCTGGCGGTAGCGGTCCTCTGTCAGCAATTCCTTGTGCTGAAGTTCAGAAATACCGCCCGGATCAATGACCACGTAGGCTTCAAAGTAAAGCACCCGCTCCAGATCTTTGAGAGCCATGTCCAACAGGTAGCCAATTCTACTCGGCAACCCTTTGAAAAACCATACATGCGATACAGGCGCGGCCAACTCAATATGGCCCATTCGCTCACGTCGCACTTTAGATAAGGTGACTTCCACGCCGCATTTGTCACAAATAATATTGCGGTATTTCATGCGCTTGTACTTGCCGCACAAACACTCCCAATCAACCACCGGCCCGAAAATTCGGGCACAGAACAGACCATCCTTTTCAGGTTTGAAGGTTCGGTAGTTGATGGTTTCAGGTTTGGTTACTTCACCGAATGACCATGAACGAATAACTTCTGGTGATGCCAAGCTAATTCGAATGGCTTCAAATTCGTTAATGGCAGGCTGGCGATTAAAAAAACCATGTCGCTGCATATCTCGCTCCTCCCAACTCTACCTTTATTGTTCTTCTGTGGTTGTTTTTGAGTCTAGTTCGCGAAGGTCGCTTTCTTTAAACAGCTGCACGTCCAGAGCAAGACTCTGAAGTTCTTTCACAAGCACGTTAAAAGACTCGGGAACGCCGGGATCGCAGGAGGAATCTCCTTTGACAATGGCTTCGTAAATACGCGTTCGGCCTTGAACATCGTCGGATTTGACGGTGAGTAGTTCCTGGAGAATATGAGCTGCCCCATAGGCTTCCAGGGCCCAAACTTCCATCTCCCCGAAACGCTGCCCACCGAACTGGGCTTTACCACCCAGAGGTTGCTGCGTAATAAGAGAGTAAGGACCAATGGACCGTGAGTGAATCTTGTTGTCAACCAGGTGATGGAGCTTGAGGATGTAAATCACGCCCACAGTCACAGGCTGTTCAAAGGACTCACCTGTCCGGCCATCGAAGAGCTTGGTTTTTCCTGACTCGCTAAATCCAGATTCCCGCAAAAGCTCCTTGATGTCAGATTCGCGCGCACCATCAAATACAGGTGTTGCAAAATGACGTCCAAGAAGTTTACCCGCCATGCCGAGGTGGGTCTCAAGGATCTGACCCACGTTCATCCGCGAAGGAACGCCCAAGGGATTCAGAACTATCTCAACTGGAGTACCATCTGGCAGATAGGGCATGTCTTCTTCAGGAAGAATTAGCGAAACCACACCTTTGTTACCGTGGCGGCCCGCCATTTTATCGCCAACCTGAAGCTTGCGCTTAACGGCAACATAGACTTTCACCAACTTGATGACGCCAGGTGGCAATTCATCGCCGCGCTTCAGTTTTTCAACCTCTTCTTCAAAAACTTCGCGCGCCACTTCAATTTGCTGAATGGTGCGCGCGGCACTGTTAGCGATTTCCAACTGAAGATTGGGATCCGCCACCTCAATGCGTTTGAGTTCGCGAAGACTTAGATTCTTTAAAACTTTGGCATCTACTTTTTGACCGTTTGCAACGAGGGTTTCACCCGTTTGCGGGTGGAGCACATCGTCCAGAACCTTTTGGCCATGGAGGAGCTTGAGAATAGACTTGCATGCCTGGTTATTGATGATGAGTTCCTGGTCTTCCAGACTTTGGCGCAATCTTTCAGACTGCTCCTCTTCTATCTGAAGCGAACGTGAATCCTTCTCAACACCTTTCCGTGCAAAGATCTTTACTCCTACCACCGTACCTTTGATACCAGGTGATGCGTAGAGTGATGCATCGCGAACATCGCCGGCTTTCTCACCAAAAATAGCGCGCAGGAGTTTCTCTTCGGGTGTGAGTTGCGTTTCACCTTTGGGTGTCACTTTGCCCACCAGGATACTGCCAGGTTTGATAGAAGCACCTATGCGAATAATGCCTGAATCGTCGAGGTCTTTGAGAAACTCTTCACTGAGATTCGGAATGTCCCGGGTGATTTCCTCAGGACCAAGCTTGGTATCCCGAGCCTCAATTTCGAATTCTTCGATGTGGATAGAAGTGTAAACGTCTTCCTTTACAACTCTCTCGGAAATGAGAATGGCATCCTCAAAGTTGTATCCACGCCAAGGCATGAAGGCCACCAGAACGTTCTTTCCAAGAGCCAGTTCACCCTGATCGGTGCAGGCACCATCTGCAATTACCTGGCCTTTTTGAATGAACTCACCTTTTTTCACAAGAGGCTTTTGGTTGAAACAGGTGTTTTGGTTACTTCTTTTAAATTTGGCAAGGTAGTATATATCCACGCCAAAATCTGGAGCACCCGAGTCACCCTCCTGAGCACCTTCAAGACGAATCACAATATGTTCGGCATCCACTGTTTCGACCCAGCCCGAATTTCGGCAAACCAGAGTGGCACCTGAATCGCGCGCTGCAATATACTCCATACCCGTCCCAACTAGTGGTGCGGACGTTTTGAGCAATGGCACTGCTTGACGTTGCATGTTGGAACCCATGAGTGCACGGTTAGCATCATCGTTTTCCAAAAACGGAATAAGCGAAGCTGCGACCGAAACCACCTGCTTTGGTGATACGTCGATGTAATTGATGGTTTCGCGAGGAACAAGTTTAAACTCACCACCACAGCGGGAGTTCACCTGCTCCTGTTCCAAATAGCCCGACTTATCAATTGGTGCGTTTGCCTGCGCAATGATGTACTTGTCTTCCTCCCACGCACTTAAATAATGCGCGTAGGCTTGGAAAGTACAGCCACGTTTTCCTTCTTTTTCGAGTTTGGCGTTTAAAGCTTCCACATCTTCCTGAGGGAAAATATCGTCTTTCTTATAGCCCGTATGGCCAGGGTTGATGACTTTTACTTCGCGAATTACCCGACCATTATCTACGCGGTAATAAGGCGACTCGATAAAGCCGAACTCATTAATACGCGCATAACAGCTTAAGGAAGAGATCAGGCCGATGTTGGGTCCCTCTGGAGTTTCGATTGGACAGATACGTCCGTAGTGAGACGTATGGACATCGCGCACTTCAAATCCAGCTCGCTCGCGAGAGAGACCGCCAGGTCCAAGAGCCGACAAACGGCGCTTGTGGGTAATTTCGGAAAGCGGGTTGGTTTGGTCCATGAATTGAGAAAGCTGGCTACTTCCAAAAAACTCCTTAATGCTGGCCATAACAGGTTTCGCATTGATGAGTTCATGGGGCATGATGGTGTTTAAGTCGTTGTAAAGACTCATTTTTTCTTTGATCGCCCGCTGCATGCGAACCAAACCTACACGTAGTTGATTCTCGAGCAATTCCCCTACCGAGCGTACCCGGCGATTTCCCAGGTGGTCAATGTCATCCACCTGGCCAACACCGCGATGAAGGCAAAGGAGGTAGGAAATGGTTGCGTAGAAATCTTCTGGCGAAAGGATCCGTTGGTTCAGGTTCTTTTCCAGGCCAAGCTTGGTGCAAAACTTCAAGCGGCCAACCCTGGAAAAATCATATCGCTGGGTATCGAAAAACATTTGATTAAAAAGCTTTCTGGAGCTCTCCACCGTGGGTGGATCGCCAGGCCGCATTTTCCGATAAATTTCAACAAGTGCCTCTTCAGGTGAGCGAATTTGATCCTGACTCAAGGTGTTGGCCAAGATCTCTCCGGCTGGATCCAGTTCAGGGAAGAAAACTTCCAGATCTTCAAAGCCTTCATCAAAAAGCCCTGAAAGAACCTCTTCCTCTAAGATGGTATTCGCCTCGTAGATGATTTCACCTGTTTCCACGTTTATCGCATCTGCGACAAGAATCATTTTTGGCATCCCGTCACGCTTGACAGGAATCCAATCAATGCCGGCCTTTTTCAGGTTCCTCAATCCACTTCGAGTAACTTTACGGCCATCAGCAATGACCACTTCGCCAGCTGAATCGACCAGGTTACCTTCAACCTTGACGCCAACGGAAGCTGGGTAGTGACCCAGTAAAACCTGGCCGTCTTTTAAACGAATTTTGAAAACATCCTGGAATTTCCGCAGAAGTGATTCATTTGTGTTGATAGCATCGTCGAGTCCACCCAATGCCCTGATAAAGGTAGAACCGAGGAATTTCCGCTTCCGATCAATTCGAACATAAAGAATATTCTTCCCATCGGTCTCAAACTCAATCCAGCTTCCCCGATATGGAATGATTTGTCCGTGGTACGTTCCTTTGGTGGAGCCGTCAGAGAAAAACACACCGGGTGAACGGTGCATTTGGGATACGATCACGCGCTCGGTACCATTAATAATGAAGGTACCCTGTTCGGTCATGAGAGGAATGTCGCCAAAATAAACCTCTTGCTCTTTAATGTCCCGAGGCAGAGGGTTCACTTCAGTCGAGTTTTCTTCTCGATCCCAAACGACAAGGCGAACGGTGACCTTAAGCGGGGCATCGTAGGTGAGACCACGCTCCTTACACTCGTCAACCGAATACTTCACTTTCAGTTTGACGCTGGTACCGCAGACATCACAAATAGCTTTGAGGTTCTCGTTAAAAGTTCCGCATTTGTCACAAATGAGCGTATGCCCAGAGTACTGATCAGAGACGATCATGTGACCACAACTCTTACAACTCGTTCGGTTGTGGTGTATTCCTGAAAGTTTACTGCAACGGCATTCCCAGTTTCCAATGGTGTAATCAACAAACTCTAAAGAACACGTATCTTTAAAATCCGCGATAGGAAACAACGATTCAAAAACAGACTTCAAACCACCATCAGATCTCTCATTTGGAAGAAGATCCATTTGCAGAAACTGGTCGTATGAAGCTTTCTGAATATTGATCAGGTTTGGTACGGGAATAGACGTTTTGATTTTTGAAAAATCTGTGCGATTACGATATTTAAGATCGGCTGTGACCATCGTTCGACGCTCCTCTTTTGATGGACGTTGACGGAAGTACTTCCTGGGCCTAGACGCAAAAAGACCGGATCACTAAAAGCGACCGGCATCCATCAACTTGTTGCGAGGTAGGTTGTAAAAAATCTTTGGTTACCCAAATCGATAAATCTTGTGAGTAGAGTAGAGTGGCACCCACAGGGGCGCCACTCGTAAACATTGAATTAGTCCAGCTTGATTGTCGCGCCAGCTTCTTCCAGTTTTGCTTTGATGTCGTCAGCTTCATCTTTGCTGACGCCTTCTTTAACTTTGCCAGGAGCACCGTCAACCAGAGCTTTTGCCTCTTTGAGGCCCAAACCAGTAACGGCACGAACAACTTTAATTACTTCAATTTTCTTGGCACCAACGCTCTCAAGGACAACGTCGAATTCCGTTTTTTCTTCTACAGCAGCGCTACCAGTATCAGCAGCAACGGCGGCAGGAGCAACGGCAGCAGCCGCCGCGGACACGCCAAATTCTTCTTCTAGAGCTTTCACCAAATCAGCAAGCTCCATAACTGTCATCGACTTGATGTGTTCGATGATTTCATCTTTGGTAAGTGTAGCCATGATCAAATCTCCTCAACCATTAATTCTGTTCTTTTTGTTTTTGAATCTGATCGAGAACTACCGCCAGATTCCGTATGATCCCGGAAAGTGAATTTACCAGGCCTTGGACTGGGTAGTTCATCATGAACATCAGTTTGGAAACCAAAACTTCTTTAGGAGGCAATTCAGCAAGAGTTTTCAATTCATCTAGCTGGATTACTTTTCCTTCAATAACGCCTGCTTTAAACTCAAAAGCCGGATTGTCTTTGCCAAAGTCGCGAATGACTTTTGCAAGACCCACCACGTCTTCCTGGTTATAGGCAAGAGCCGTATTGCCAACCAATACTTCATTCATCTGAGCGAAGTCTGTATCGGCAAAAGCAAGCTTTAGCAGGGTGTTTTTTACAACCGTGTATCTGGCACCCGACTCGCGCATTTTGCGGCGGAGTTTGGTGTCATTTTCCACACTGAGCCCTTTGAAATTACAGAGGAAGATGCTATTCACACCCTGTAATTCCTTTTTTAGTTGATCGACAAGTTGTCGTTTGTCGTTACGTTCCATTTTGTGCCTCCTCAACTGGCCGCAATGGCGTTGTCGACTTGGATGCCAGGGCTCATGGTGGCAGATAGGAAGATGGACTTCACATATTTGCCTTTTGCACCAGGCGGCTTAGCTTTGATTACACTGGAGATGAGCGCACTAGCGTTATCTTCCAGACGCTGGCAATCAAAGGACTTTTTGCCGACAGGAGCGTGAACAATACCAGTTTTGTCAACCTTGAAGGCGACTTTACCGGCTTTGATATCCCTAACCGCATTACCGACATCCATTGTGACGGTGCCAGTTTTGGGGTTGGGCATCAAGCCTCTCGGACCGAGCACGCGCCCAAGCCTACCAACGACTCGCATCATTGGTGGCGTTGCCACGACGGCGTCGAAATCCAAAAAACCGTCCATGATCTTCTGCACGATTTCCTCACCCGCCACAATATCAGCACCCGCTTCCTCGGCTTGTTTCGCCTGGTCGCCTGATGCAATTACTAATACTGTTTTGGTTTTCCCTGTGCCATGAGGAAGTAAAACGGTACCGCGGACCATTTGATCAGCACGACGGGGATCAACCCCTAATCGCAATGCTATTTCTACGGTTTCGTCAAACTTGGCAGTGTCCAAAGACTTTAAGAGATCAAGTGCTTCAGACAAGGAATAGGGTCGAGCTTCGATCTTGGAGGCGGCTTCACGGAATTTCTTACCACGTTTGGCCATAATTCCCCCTTAATTCTTCTCTCCCACCGCTTTTTTTGAAGCGCGGGTGGTCTCGCGCTATCAGCGACGAATCGCTAGATTTTTTCGACCTCGTGAAAGCCCAATTCCACTGGTGTCGATCTCCCAAAAATGGTGACCATCACTTTCAGTGTGCCTTTGTCTTCGTTTATCTCATCGACTGTACCGATAAAGTTCGCGAAAGGACCTTCAATGATCTTAATTTTTTCGTTGGTTTCAAAAAGAAATTTAGGCTTCGGTTTTTCCTTGGCCAAACTTACCTGATTCAGAATTGCACTGATTTCTGATTCACTCAGAGGTTGCGGATTCCGCCCGCCGATGAATCCTGTCACACGCGGTGTTGATTTTACAACGTGCCAGCCATCGTCGGTCAAAAGCATCCGAATATAGATGTAACCAGGAAACAGTTTTTTCTGGGTAATAACCTTCTTGCCATTCTTCAGTTCAAGGACATTTTCCATTGGAATTAGAACTTCACCGAGAAGTTCACTTTTCCCCAAGGCCTCAAAACGCTGTTCAATACTTTCCTTCACCTTGTTCTCGTAACCTGAGTAGGTGTGGACAATATACCAAAGCATTTCTTGCTCTTTGTCTTCAGTCATTTCGATAGTTCTCCCCTCTGCGATAAAGTGCTAGAGGTTATTTGTAAAAAAAGGTTGAAAACAGCTGAAGAATTCCTAAATCAACAACCCACAGATAACCAGCGAAAATGACCGTACAAATGGATACGACAATGGAGGTCTCAATAACCTTATCCTTGTCTGGCCAATGTACTTTCGAAAGTTCTTTTTTGCATTTTTTCAAATATTCAATGAACTTGGCCACAAGTC
>Ga0214472_10006078_pt1 | contig 12658 bp, 10 predicted proteins | sample RVTome_6_FD_207662 | JGI IMG/M metagenome (GOLD analysis project Ga0214472, IMG submission 207662) | Soil microbial communities from uranium-contaminated site in the Upper Colorado River Basin, Wyoming, United States - RVT140D175 | ecosystem: Environmental > Terrestrial > Soil > Contaminated >... | reverse complement strand
GGGAACAGGATCGAGTGTACTGATCATTGTCCCGGGCGTCGAACGCCAGGACGGTGCCGCGCGTATCGGGCCACGCCCGCTTTCGGTGCATGGCCGGCGCGCTGCGGCCGCGCGCGCCCCTTTTGCGCATGGCGCAGGACTTGCTGGCAATCGTCCATCATTACAAGCGTCACCACAGAGGATAGTCCCCATGTCGATCCACGTGGCACTGCATCACGTTACCCGCTACACGTATGACCGCCCGATCCGGCTCGGGCCGCAGATCATCCGCCTGCGCCCCGCCCCGCACAGCCGCACGCGCATCCTGAGCTATTCGCTGCGCGTGCAGCCGGAGCAGCATTTCATCAACTGGCAGCAGGATCCGCAATCGAACTACCTGGCGCGGCTGGTGTTCGCCGAGAAGACGCGCGAGCTTCGCATCGAGGTCGACCTGGTGGCCGAGATGGCCGTCATCAATCCCTTCGACTTCTTCCTCGAACCCCATGCCGAGCACTTTCCGTTCGAATACGAGGCCTGGCAGCGCGACGAACTGGCGCCCTATTGCAAGAAGCTGCCGCTGACCCCGCGCTTCGCCGCCTATCTGGGCGGCATCGAGCGGGAGAAGAAGCGCAGCCAGGACTTCCTGGTCGACCTCAACCGCGATCTCTTCAAAGCTATTGTTTACCTGATCCGCCTCGAGCCGGGCGTGCAGACCCCCGAGGAAACGCTCGAAAAAGGCTCCGGGTCGTGCCGCGACTCGGCCTGGCTGCTGGTGCAGATCCTGAGACATCTCGGGCTGGCGGCGCGTTTCGTGTCCGGCTACCTGATCCAGCTCACCGCCGACGTGAAATCGCTCGACGGCCCGTCCGGCCCGGCGGCCGACTTCACCGATCTGCATGCCTGGTGCGAGGTCTACCTGCCCGGCGCGGGCTGGATCGGGCTCGATCCGACCTCCGGCATGTTGGCCGGCGAAGGGCATATTCCACTCGCATGCACGCCGGATCCGTACTCGGCCGCGCCGCTCTCCGGCGCCCTCGACAAGTGCGAGGTCAGCTTCGAGCACGAGATGTCGGTCACCCGCATCTGGGAAGCGCCGCGCGTGACCAAGCCGTACACCGAGGAACAGTGGGCCGAGATCGAGGCGCTCGGGCATGCGGTCGACACGCGGCTCGCCGCGATGGACGTGCGCCTCACCCAGGGGGGCGAGCCGACTTTCGTATCGGCCGACGATCCGGACGGCGAGGAGTGGAACACCGCCGCCCTCGGGCCGCACAAAAAGCGCCTGTCGGCCGAGCTCTACGGGCGTCTGCGCGAACAGTACGCGCCGCACGCGCTGGTGCATTTCGGGCAGGGCAAGTGGTATCCCGGCGAGCCGCTGCCGCGCTGGTCGCTCAACTGCTACTGGCGCAAGGACGGCCAACCGCTGTGGCACGACCCGGCGCTGGTGGCCGACGAGCACCATCCCGGCAATGCCGACGTCGCGCTGGCCGGGCGTTTCCTCGCGGGCGTGGCCGATCGCCTGGGGGTCGATGGGAGCCACCAGTTTGCCGCCTACGAGGACATCTACTACTACCTGTGGCGCGAGCGGCGCCTGCCCTCCAACGTCGATCCCCTGGATTCGCGCCTGGACGATGCGCTCGAGCGCGAACGCCTGGCGCAGGTGCTCACGCGCGGGCTCGACACGCCGGCCGGTCACGTGCTGCCCATCGCGCGCCACCCCGCGACCCACGCCTGGCACAGCGGCGCGTGGTTCCTGCGTGGCGAGCGCTGCTACCTCGTGCCGGGCGATTCGCCGCTCGGCTACCGCCTGCCGCTCGATTCGCTGCCGTGGGTGGCGGCCGAGGATTACCCGTGGATTCACCAGCCCGACCCGTTCACCGAATTCCGCCCGCTGCCGGCGCGCGTCGAACTGGAGCGCCACTTCACGCCGGGCGAGCGCCCCGCGCGGGGCGCGGCGGCGCACGCGGGTGGCGCCGCGCATCCTGACGCCGCCGCGTCCGCCGTGCGCAAACCCGCCCGTGGCGAATCGGCCGCGAGCATCGTGCGTACCGCCCTGTGCGCGCAGGCGCGCAACGGGGTGCTGTACATCTTCATGCCGCCGGTGAGCGCGCTGGAGGACTATCTGGAAATCGTCGCCGCGGTGGAGGCCACCGCCCGCAGCCTCGAGCAGCCGGTCATGTTCGAAGGCTACGAGCCGCCGCGCGACCCGCGCATCGAGAACTTCCGCATCACCCCCGACCCGGGCGTGGTGGAGGTCAACATCCAGCCCGCACCGAGCTGGGACGCCCTGGTGGCGCAGACCGTCCACCTCTACGACGCCGCCCACCTGACCCGCCTCACCACCGAGAAGTTCATGGTCGATGGGCGCCACACCGGCACCGGCGGCGGCAATCACTTCGTGCTCGGCGGGGCCACCCCGGCCGATTCGCCCTTCCTGCGCCGCCCCGACCTGCTGCGCAGCATGGTGAGCTACTGGCACAACCATCCCAGCCTGTCGTATCTCTTCTCGGGGCTCTTCATCGGGCCCAGCTCGCAGGCGCCGCGCGTCGACGAGGCGCGTAACGATTCGGTGTACGAACTGGAGCTGGCGTTCCGCGAGATGGAGCGCCTCACCGGGGAAAACGGCGAAACGCCCGCGCCGTGGCTCGTCGACCGGCTGCTGCGCAATCTCCTCATCGATGCCACCGGCAACACCCATCGCGCCGAGTTCTGCATCGACAAGCTTTACTCGCCGGACGGGCCGACCGGGCGCCTCGGGCTGCTCGAGATGCGTGCCTTCGAGATGCCCCCGCATGCGCGCATGAGCCTCACCCAGCAGTTGCTCCTGCGCAGCCTCGTGGCGCGCTTCTGGAAGACGCCCTACGCCCCGCCGCGCCTGGTGCGCTGGGGCACCGAGCTGCACGACCGCTTCCTGCTGCCGCATTTCGTGTGGCAGGACTTCAACGACGTCATCGGCGAACTGCAGGCCGAGGGCTATCCGATCCGCGCCGAATGGTTCGCGCCGCACCTCGAGTTCCGCTTCCCGAAGTACGGCGACGTGGTGGTAAACGGGATGGCGCTGGAGTTGCGCGCGGCGCTCGAACCGTGGCACGTGATGGGCGAGGAAGGCGCCGCCGGCGGCGCGGTGCGCTACGTCGACTCGTCGCTCGAACGCCTGCAGGTCAAGCTCAACGGCGCCGCGCCCGATCGCTATCGCCTCACCTGCAACGGGGTGGCGGTGGCATTGCAGTCCACCGGCACGGTCGGCGAGTTCATTGCAGGGGTACGTTACCGCGCCTGGCAGCCGTCGTCCTGCCTGCATCCGACGATCGGCGTGGATAGTCCGCTCACCTTCGACCTGGTCGACACCTGGAACCAGCGCAGCATCGGCGGCTGCCAGTACCATGTCGCGCATCCGGGCGGACGCAGCTACGACAGCTTCCCGGTCAACGCCTTCGAGGCCGAGAGCCGGCGCATGGCGCGCTTCTTCCGCATCGGCCACAGCGGCGGACGCATGGAGGTCGGGGAAGCCCCGATCAACCGCGAATTTCCGTTCACGCTAGACTTGCGTCACTACTGACCGCCCTGCCGCTCCGCCCCGCGCGGAGCGGCATTTCCGTGCCCCGCCGATGCCCGCCGGTCTGATCGATAGCTATCCCTTCGCCCCCGATCGCTACGACGAGATGCTCGCCGCGGCGGGGCACCCGCGTGCGCACTGGCAGGCCTTCGCCGAGCGGCTCGAACGCTTTCCCGAGCGCGAGCTCAACCAGCGCGCCGCCCTGGTGCGCAACGCGATCGAGGCCGACGGGGTGACCTACAACGTGTACGCCGACCCGCAGGGCACCCGGCGGCCGTGGGAGCTGGATCTGCTGCCGCTCATCGTCAGCGCCGACGAATGGAGCACGCTGTCGGCCGCGGTGGCGCAGCGCGCGCGGCTGCTCAACGCGATCCTGGCCGACCTGTACGGCCCGCAGCAGCTGCTCGCCGAGGGCCTGTTGCCGCCCGCGCTGGTGTTCGGCCAGCACGGCTACAAGTGGCCGTGCCGCGGGGCGGTGCCGCCCGCCAACAACTTCCTGCATCTGTACGCCGTCGACCTGGGACGCGCGCCCGACGGTCGCTGGTGGGTGATCGCCGATCGCACCCAGGGGCCGTCGGGGGCGGGCTACGCGCTGCAGAACCGCATCATCGTGTCGCGCACCTTTCCCGACGCGTTCCGCGACTTGCACGTGCGGACGCTGGCCGATTTCTTCCGCGCCCTGCAGGACAGCCTGGCGCGCATGGCGCCCACCGACGGCGAGACGCCGCTGGTGGTGTTGCTCACTCCCGGCCCCTACAACGAGACCTACTTCGAGCACGCCTTTCTCGCCCGCTACCTCGGCTTCCCGCTGGTCGAGGGGCAGGACCTGACGGTGCGCGAGGACACCGTCTACCTCAAGACGCTGCGCGGCCTGCGCCGCGTGCACGCCATCCTGCGGCGGGTCGACGACGATTTCTGCGATCCGTTGGAGCTGCGCTCCGACTCGGCGCTCGGCATCCCCGGCCTGCTCGGCGCGGTACGCGCCGGCCGCGTGCTGATGGCCAATGCGCTCGGCAGCGGCGTGCTCGAGAGCGGCGCGCTGTTCGGCTTCCTGCCCGCCATCTGCAGGCGCCTGCTGGGCGAGCCGCTGGCCATGCCGTCGGTCGCCTCGTGGTGGTGCGGCGAACCGCCGGCGCTGGAGTTCGTGCTCGCCAACCTCGACGAGCTGGTGATCAAGCCGGCCTTTCGCGGCATGCACATGGATGCGGTGTTCGGGCACGAGCTCAAGGGCGAGGCGCGGCGCCGGGTGATCGACAGCATCCGCGCCCGGCCGCACGCCTACGTCGCCCAGGAGTGGGTGCGCCTTGCCCAGGCACCGGTGTGGAGCCCGACCGGAGAGCGCCACCTGGCGCAGCGCTCGGTCGGGCTGCGGCTGTTCGCGGCGGCCACCCCGGAAGGCTACGCGGTGATGCCGGGCGCGCTCGCGCGGGCTGCGCCGCACAGCGGCATGGAAGTGATCTCGATGCAGCGCGGCGGCCTCTCGAAGGACACCTGGGTGCGCTCGGAGGGCCCCGTGCTCCACCGCAGCCTGCTGAAGAAGCGCCTGGGCGTGATCGACCTCCTGTACAACGGGGCGGACATCCCGTCGCGGGTCGGCGAGACGCTGTTCTGGATGGGCCGCTACGCCGAGCGCAGCGAATCGTCGTCGCGCATCCTGCGCGCGGCGCTCACGCGCGTGGCCAGCGGCGACGCCGATCCGTCCCAGCACCTGGGCAGCCTGACCGGCGCCGCGCGGCGCATCGGGGCGCTGCCCGACGAGGACGCACCGGGCAGCGCGCCGCTCGAAATCCAGCTCCTCAAGGCCGTGTCCGACCTGGCGCAGCCAGGCTCGGTCGCCGCCAATCTGCGCGGCCTCGCGGCCAACGCCAACAAGGTGCGCGAGCGCCTGTCCTCGGACAACTGGCACGCCCTCAATCGGCTCGCGCAGGCGCTGCAGCCGGCGCCCACCACGGTCGACCAGGGGCTGGCGGCGCTCGACCAGGTGATGCTCGGCTGCATCGCGCTGGCCGGTTTCGCGATGGACGACATGACGCGCGACGAGGGCTGGCGCTTTCTCATCCTCGGGCGGCGCATCGAGCGGCTGGCCGGGCTCGCCGCCCTCGTGGCGATTCCGTTGCGCGCGCCCGAAGGCGAACGCGAACGCATGTTCGAATGGCTGCTGGAGGCGGGCAACTCCATCGTCACCTACCGCGCCCGCTACCGGCGCGTGCCGGAGTTGCTGCCGGTGGTGCACCTGCTCGCGTTCGATGCCACCAATCCGCACTCGGTGGCGTTCCAGGTGAACGCGCTGCGCCGCTATCTCGACGACAGCGCGCGCGAGCTGAGCCATCCCACCCCGCCGCTGCTGGACGACCTGCACGAACGCTTCGAGCGCTTCGACCTCACCCGCTTCGAGGCCGAATCCTGCGAGCCCGCGTGCGCCGCGCTGGCCGATCTGCTGAGCGAGGCGGAGCGCACCGCCTTCGCGGTGTCCGACGAAGTACATCGCCGCTTCTTCACCCACACGGTGCGCGCGGCACGGCGCAGGCGGGCGGCATGAACCCGCTGCGCTACCACATCCGCCACGACACCGTGTACCGCTACGATCAGCCGGTGGGCGAGTCGCGCCAGTTGCTGCGCCTCACGCCGCGCGAGCTGCCGTGGCAGCACTGCGTGGCGCACCGCATCGAGGTCGTGCCCGAGCCGAGCCGCATCGCCGATTTCCGCGACAGCTTCGGCAACGCGGTGCGCGCCCTGCATTTCGAGACCGATCATGATGTGCTCGCCATCCTCGCCGAGAGCTGGGTGGAGCTCACCCCGCGCCGGCCCCCTTCGCTCGCGGCGTCGGTGCCGTGGGAGACGGTGCGCGACGCCCTCGCCTACGATGCCGATCGGCGCATGAGCGCGGAAGCCCTGGAAGCGACCGCCTTCCTCTTCGAGTCCACCGACGTTCGCATCAAGCGCGATTTCGCCGACTACGCGGCGGACAGCTTCGACGCGGGCACGCCCCTGCTCGTCGCCGTCGACGGCCTGATGCGGCGCATCCACCACGAATTCACCTTCGACCCGGCGGCGACCGAGGTCAGCACTCCGGTCACCCAGGTCTTCGCCCAGCGGCGCGGCGTGTGTCAGGACTTTGCCCATTTCATGATCTCCTGCCTCCGCTCGATGGGGCTCGCCGCACGCTACGTGAGCGGCTACCTGCTCACCCAGCCGCCGCCCGGCAAGCGCCGCCTGGTCGGCGCCGACGCCACCCACGCGTGGGTGGCGGTGTATTGCCCGCCGCTGGGCTGGGTCGATTTCGATCCCACCAACGCCGTGCTGCCCGCGCGCGAGCACATCACCATCGGATGGGGGCGCGACTTCAGCGACGTCTCGCCACTGCGCGGGGTGATCCTCGGCGGCGGCGGGCACGAACCGGAGATCGCCGTCACGGTCGTGCCGGAACACGAATTCACCGAGCTGTACACGGACGCCGAGCTGCGCGCGCGCAAGCTGTTCCCCGCACCCTGACGCGCCGGCACCCGTGAAGCTCTTCTACGCGGATCACTTCGTTCTGCCGCTGCCCGCCGGGCACCGCTTCCCGATGGAGAAATACGCCCGCCTGCGCGCGCGGCTGGCGGCGAGCGGCGTTTTCGACGCGGCCGATTTCGTCGTGCCGACCGCGGTCAGCGACACCGAGATCCTGCGCGCACACGGCGCGGACTATCTGCGCCGGGTCGTCACCGGCCAACTCGACGCCGCCGAACTGCGGCGCATCGGGTTTCCCTGGTCGGCGCAGATGGTCGAGCGTTCGCGCCGCTCGGCCGGGGCCACCCTCGCCGCGTGCCGCGCGGCGCTGGCCGAAGGCTGCGCGGCCAATCTCGCCGGCGGCACCCATCATGCCCAGCGCGAATGCGGGGCCGGCTTCTGCGTGTTCAACGATGCGGCCATCGCGGCGCTGGCGATGCGCGCCGAAGGACGGGTGCGACGCGTGGCGGTGATCGACTGCGACGTGCACCAGGGCGACGGCACCGCCGCCATCCTGGCCGACGAACCCGAGTTGTTCACCTTGAGCCTTCACGGCGCGAAGAATTTCCCGTTCCGCAAGGCGCGCTCGGACCTCGACGTCGAACTGCCGGACGGCACCGCCGACGGCGAATACCTCGCGGCGCTCGAGGCGGGGCTCGCCGCGCTCTTCGGCCGCATCGTGCCGGAACTGGTGATCTACCTGGCGGGCGCCGATCCGTATCGCGACGATCGCTTCGGGCGCCTCGCGCTGTCGCCCGAGGGACTGGCCGCGCGCGACGCGCTGGTGCTGGAAGCGGCCTTCGCCCGCGGCATCCCGGTTGCCCTCGCGATGGCCGGCGGCTATGCCCGGCACATCGACGACACGGTCGCCATCCACGCCGCCACGATTCTCACCGCGGCGCGCCTGAGCGGCCACACCCCCCACGACGGACGCCGCGCAACGTAACCAGGAATCGCTCAGCGCACCGCGCCGCGCCGTGCGGGCGCGGCGGCGCGACGTTCGCGTTCGGCGCGGATGAGGGCCGCGATGTCGGTGTTGTCGTTGGCCTGCGCCCAGCTTTCCGCGGTGAAACCGGCGTCGTTCTTCTGTGCCAGGTTCACGTCGGTGCGAAGCAGTCGGCGCACCGCCTCGATGTGGCCGTTGCGCGCAGCGAGCATGAGCGCATTGGACTGGTTGGGAGCGAGCGCATTGACGTTGGCGCCGCGCGCCAGCAGGCGCTCGATGATCGCCACGTGGCCTTCGAATGCCGCGTACAGAAGCGGCGCCCAGCCCTCGTGATCGAACTCGGCACCGGCCGCCAGCAGCAGCTCCACGATCTCGCCCTTGCCCCTGAGTGCCGCCAGCATGAGCGCCGAATCGCCGGCCGGATTGCGCCGCGACACTTGCGGCCGGTGGCGCAGCAGGGTGGCCACCGTGTCGGCGTGGCCTTCGCGTGCGGCCAGCATCAACAGCGTGTAGCCCTGCGGGTCGACCGTGTCCGGATCGATGCCGCGCTCGAGCAGGTGCGCGAGGTCGCGGCTCGCCCCGCCGCGCGCGGCGATGAGCGCGTCCTCGTAACTGTCTGCGCGCGCCCCCGCGCTGCCCAGCAGCAGGCAGGCGGCGGCCGCCGCGAACAGGCGCCGCACCCGCTCAGTCGGCCCGCGCATGGCGGAACAGCCGGAAGAAGTTGTCGGTGGTGACCGCCTCGATGCGCGCCAAGGGTTCACCGCGCAGACGCGCGATCTCCTCGGCCACATGCACCACCCAGGCCGGCTCGTTGCTGCGGCCCCGATGCGGCACCGGTGCGAGATACGGGGAATCGGTTTCGATCAGCAGGCGATCGAGCGGCACGTACTGCGCCACCGCCTTGAGCTCCACCGCGTTCTTGAAGGTGACGATGCCCGAAAAGGAGATGTAGAAACCGAGCTCCAGCGCGGCCTCGGCCACTTCGCGCGATTCGGTGAAGCAGTGCATGACCCCGCCCGCCTCGCCCGCCTGCTCCTCGCGCATCAGGCGCAGGGTGTCGGCCGCCGCCGCGCGGGTGTGCACGATGAGCGGCTTGGCGCAGTTGCGCGCGGCGCGGATGTGGGTGCGAAAGCGCGCGCGCTGCCACTCCGGGGCGTCCTTGTGCCAGTAGTAGTCGAGACCCGTCTCGCCGATCGCGACCACCTTCGGATGGGCCGCCAGCGCCACGAGCCGCGCTTCGTCCGGCTCCTCGACCTCGGCGTTGTCGGGATGCACGCCGACCGAGGCATACAGCTCCGGGTGACGCTCGGCAAGCGCCAGCACGCGCGGAAAATCCTCCAGCGTCACGCTCACGCACAGCGCATGGGCGACACCGTTGGCGGCCATCGCGGCGAGCACTTCGTCCTCGCGCGCCGCGAGGTCCGGAAAATCGAGATGACAGTGGGAGTCGACGAACATCGGTGCCGCGAAGGGGAGCTATAGGGTATGAGTCGGTCGGTTGGACCCGAGATGGCCGGCCAGGATCTGCTCGACGCGAGCGCGCACCGCGCGGCCCGACTCGTCGGCGCTGAAATGCACGCCGATGCCCTGCGTCTTGCCGCCCTGCGCGCCGTGCGGGGTCACCCACACGACGGTGGCCGCCACCGGATGCTTGGTGGGGTCGTCCATGAGCTGCAGCAGCATGAACACCTCGTCGCCCAGCGCGTAGCCCTTCGGGGTCGGCACGAAGATCCCGCCGTTGGTCAGGAAGGGCATGTAGGCGGCGTACAGCGCGGACTTGGAGTTGATGTTCAGCGACAGCACGCTTGGGCGTGCCATCTGGGGTTTGGCGATTTCGCTCATGGGCGGGATCCGGTCAGGGCGCGCACGTAGCGCAACAGCATGTCCTCGAGCATCAATCTGGCATTGAGCGGATGCTGGGCGACCCGGCGAATCCGCGCGAATTCATTGTAGCAGTTCACCACTGCGGCGATGCTCGCGCTGCGCGCCAGGGCCGCCAGCGTGGCCGCCTGGGCCGGATAGAAGCGCACCCGCCCGCCCAGCCGCAGCGCGGCGAGGTCGGTCACCCAGCGCTGCATCCAGTCGACCAATTGGACCATGCCGAAGCCGACGGCGAGCGCCTCCTTCGACTTGAGCCAGCTCTCCCACTGCGCGGCCAGCCGCAGCGGATCGCTCGCCGGCAGCTGCCCGAGGTCCTTCACGAAGCGCGCCAGCAGCGCGCCGCCGCCCTGTTCGGCGAGCCGCTGCGCAGCGAGCGGCATGCCGCCGGTGAGCGCCACCAGATCGGGCGCGGCGGCCGTGTGCTCGGCGAGCCACTGCGCGATCACCGCCTCTGTCGGGCGCCCGACGCTCCACTGCTGGCAGCGGCTGCGCAGCGTGGGCAGCAGGCGGCGTGGCGCGGAGGACACCAGCAAGAACACGCACCCGGCGGGGGGCTCCTCGAGGAGCTTGAGCAGCGCGTTGGCGGTGATCATGTTCATCGCGTCGGCCGGATCGACCACCACCACCCGGCGGCTGCTCTGGTGCCCGGTGACGTTGAGGGACTGCTGCAGGTCGCGGATCTGCTCGACCACGATCTGCGAAGACTTGGCCTTGGCGGGCGAACCCTCGCGCGCCGCATCGTCCACCTCGCCTTCCGCTGCGGCCGCGTCGGCTGCCGGCACCACCGGGAAGAAGTCGGGGTGATTGCCCGACAGGCGCAGCCGGCACGGCGTGCAGTGGCCGCAGGCGTGCCCGCCGGCGGCGGGCGCCGTGCACAGCAGGCGCGCCGCCAGCGCCTCGGCCAGGTCGCGCTTGCCCAGTCCGGGCGGCCCGACGAAGAGCAGCGCGTGCGGCAGGCGCGCATCGAGGCCGATCAGGCGCTGCCACTGCTCGTCCAGCCAGGGATGGATCATGAGAAGAAATGCTCCGCGACGATGGCGTCGATCTCCGCGCGTATCGTCTCCGGTGCCCGATCGGCGGCGATCACCCGGATGCGCCGCGGCGCCAGGCGCGCCCGCTCGAGGTAGGCCGCGCGCACGCGCTCGAAGAAGTCGCGCTGCTCGCGCTCGAAGCGATCGGGGTGATTGCCGCTGCCGGCCACGCGCGCCGCCGCCACCGCCGGCGGCAGATCGAAGAGCAGCGTGAGATCGGGCTGGAAGCCCGGGTGCACCCACGCCTCGAGGGCCGCGAATTTTTCGCGCGCGAGGCCGCGTCCGCCCACCTGGTAGGCAAAGGTGGCGTCCGAGAAACGGTCCGATACCACCCACTGCCCGGCCGCCAGGGCCGGCGCGATGCGCGCCGCCAGGTGCTCGCGGCGCGCGGCGAACATCAGCATCGCCTCGGTCTCGAGATGCATCGGCTCATGCAGCAGGAGTTCGCGCAGGCGCTCGCCGAGCGGCGTGCCGCCCGGTTCGCGGCTCTGGTCGACGGTGAGGCCGCGCCCGCGCAAGCCATCCACCAGCGCCGCGATCTGGCTGCTCTTGCCCGCTCCGTCGATGCCTTCAAAGGTGATGAAGCGCCCGCGCGCATCCGTTTCGTTCAACTTCCCGTTCCCCGCTGGTAGCGATTGACCGCCCGGTTGTGATCATCCAGCGTGCGCGAAAACTCGCTGCTGCCGTTGCCCCGCGAGACGAAATAGAAATATTCGGTGACCGGCGGGCGCACCGCCGCCTGCAGCGACTCGCGCCCCGGAATGGCGATCGGGGTGGGCGGCAGCCCGGCCCGCGTATAGGTGTTGTAGGCGTGATCGGTTTCCAGGTGGTGCTTGCGCAGCCGCCCCTCGAGCGACTCACCGAAGCCGTATATCACGGCCGGATCCGTCTGCAAGCGCATCCCGACGCGCAGGCGGTTGGCGAACACCGAGGCGACCAGCCCGCGCTCTTCGGGGCGGCCGGTCTCCTTCTCGATGATCGAGGCGAGGATCAGCGCCTCGTAGGGCGAGGCGAGCGGTACCGCCGGATCGCGCTCGGCCCACGCCTGCGACAGGCGCTCGTGCATTGCCACGTAGGCGCGCCGCAGCACCGCCAGCGCGCTGGAGTTCTTGTCGAAGAGGTAGGTATCGGGGAAGAACATCCCTTCCGGATGCGCCTCCACGGCACCGATCCGTTCCATGATCTGGGCCTCGCTAAGTCCCACGGTGTCGCGCTGCAGGCTCGGATGGGCTTCCAGCGCGGCACGCACCTGGCGGAAGCTCCACCCCTCCACGAGCATCAGTTCGCCTTGCGACACGTCGCCGCTGGAGAGCTTCAGGATCAGCAGCCAGGGGGTGATCCCGGCATGCACCTCGTAACTGCCGGCCTTGATCCGGTCCGCCTTGCCGGTGGCGCGCGCGATCCAGTAGAGCGCACGCGGATCCACCCTCACCCCGGCCTCGGCGACCGCGGCGGCGGCCTGGCGCATGGTGAAACCACGCTGCACGGTGAAATCGACCGCCGGTTGCGCGAGCGCGAGCGGGCGCATGGCGTACCACCACGCGCCCCCGCCGAACACGGTGGCAACCAGCACGAAAAGAACGATCAGGCGCAGTAGCAGGGACTTCATCGAGCACGTACGGGCAGGTCAGTAAATGGGGGAAGCCAGGCGGCCGTGAGGCTGCGGGCTTCGCTACAAATCCGGGTGGAAGCTCTCGGCTCCCGGCTCTTCGCCCGTCGCTGCGGCGCTCGCCCGCCCCGACGAAGGCGACCGCCAGTCGCGGGGCATAGGCGTTT
>Ga0214472_10006077_pt1 | contig 12660 bp, 11 predicted proteins | sample RVTome_6_FD_207662 | JGI IMG/M metagenome (GOLD analysis project Ga0214472, IMG submission 207662) | Soil microbial communities from uranium-contaminated site in the Upper Colorado River Basin, Wyoming, United States - RVT140D175 | ecosystem: Environmental > Terrestrial > Soil > Contaminated >... | reverse complement strand
GCGCCGGAGTGGGTCGGCCTGCCGGTGCTGAGCGCCGCCCAGGGACTCGCGCTCGAACTGGGCATGCTCGCCGCAGGCGGGCCGTGCAGCGAAGCCCCTTCGGCCGGCAGCTACGAGTTCTCGACTTCGGGACCGGTGTCGGTTCTGGCCGGTGGCAATGGCGCCTCACGCCGCGACGGAGAGGGGCTCGGCCACGCCTCCGTGCTGCTCGGGGGACGGGGCCCAAAGCTCGTCGAGTGCGTGCTCGTCGTGCTGAGCGACTCGGCGCTCGGTCCCGGTCCCTACCGCGTGGTTCCGCCATCGCCCACGATCTTCGCCGATGCGGGGCGGGAGGCGTTGGTGGTGTACTTCGTGGCCGATCCCGCCGAGCAAATCCTGATCCAGTTCATGGCACTCGACAGCGGTGAGGTGCGGTTGGAGGCCGCCGACGGCCTCCGCGCGAAGGGCGTGATCCAGGGGACGGGCTGGGCGGCGGAGCTAGATCCGAGGCATCGCAGGCGCGTGGTGCGGAGCGTCGGGTTCAATGCCGCATTCGACGCGCGAGCCGCCAGCGACCCGGGAGGGAGTGAGCCCTGACCGTGAATCCCCGCTGCCGCCGCGCGGGCGGCGGGCCTCTGCGGGTTGGCACAGTCCGGGATCGGGGATACCTTCGCAGGCACCACTCGCGACGGTTTCCACGACCGAATGTCCACCGATCCCGGCGAAATCACAGCGCTGCTCGGCCGCTGGAGTCAGGGCGACGCCGAGGTGTTTCCGCGCCTGGTGGCGCTCGCCTACGACGATCTCCGGGCCATCGCGCACCGGCGGCTCCTCGCAGCCGGCGCCGGCGGTACCCTCGCGACGACAGCGCTGGTCCACGAGGTCTTCCTGCGACTGGTGGGCCGCGAGGGCATCGGGGAGTGGCGGAGCCGCGCGCACTTCTACGCCTTTGCCGCCCGCGCGATGCGCCATATCCTGGTCGACCACGCCCGGCGGGCGCTGGCGGAGCGGCGTGGTGGTGATCAGGTGCGTATCCCCCTCGATGAGAACACGATGACTGGAGCCGACGGCCCGGCCGATGTGCTTGGCGTGGACGAGGCGGTGAACCGGCTCGCTGAGCGGCATCCGCGGATGTCCCAGGTGGTGGAGCTCCGCTTCTTCGGCGGCCTCACCGTGGGAGAGGTCGCCGCCGTCCTGGATACCTCGGTCCGTACCGTCGAGCGGGAGTGGACCCGGGCCAAGGCCTACCTGCTGGAGACCCTGGACGGGACTGACGCGGGATGAACGACTCGGGCAGCTCGTTGCTCTGGGAGCGCTGGGACGAAGTGGACCGGCTGTTGTCCGCGGCGCTCGATCTGTCCGCGGCCGAGCGGGCGAGATTCGTCTGCCGCGCGATTCCCGAGCCGGGCGCCTTTCGGAATCTGGTGCTTCGCCTGGTGGAGCGGCTGGCGACCGGCCATAACCGGGTGACCGCGCCGCAGGAAGCGCTGGTCGAGGCTGCCTTCGACGGACCGGATGGCGACCAGGGGCCGGCGGACCTCGAGCCCGGCACCTTGATCGCCCGCTACCGCATCGAGGCGCGGCGGGCGCGGGGCGGGATGGCCACCGTCTATGAGGCGGCCCGCTCCGACGGCATGTATCGCCAGCGCGTCGCCCTCAAGGTGCTCCGTCGCGGGCTCGACACCGACGACCTGATCCGCCGCTTCCGCACCGAGCGGCAAATCCTCTCCTCCCTCACCCATCCCAACATCGCCCGGCTGCTCGACGGGGGCTCCCTGCCCGATGGCCGCCCCTTCCTGGTGATGGAGCTGGTGGACGGCGAACCGATCACCCGCTACGCGGACCACCACCGGCTCGACATTCGAGCCCGGCTCGCCCTCTTCCTCGGCGTGGCCGACGCGGTTCACGCCGCCCACCGACAGCTCGTCGTCCATCGCGACATCAAACCCTCGAACATCCTCGTGGACGGCGAGGGCCGCGTGAAGCTGCTGGATTTCGGCATCGCCAAGCTGATGGCCGACGATACTGAGCAGACGCAAGCTGGCGCCCGCGCACTCACGCCCGAGTTCGCCAGCCCGGAGCAGTTGCAGGGCGGCCCCATCACCACGGCGGCCGATGTATACCAGCTCGGGCTCCTGCTGCGCGAACTGCTGACCGGCGTGCGCCCGCTCGCCACGGGCACCCAACCCGGAGAGCCGCCGGTGCGCGCCAGCCGGCTGGCTCCGCGCGACCTCGAGGCGTCGCCCGGAACCCAGGCCCGCGCGGAGGCGCGACGCACTTCCCCGGCCCGCCTGGCGCGCCGCCTCCGCGGGGACTTGGACATCATTCTGGGCAAGGCGCTCCGGCCGGAGCCCGAAGAGCGCTACGCCTCGGCCGACCAGCTTGCCGACGACGTGCGGCGCCACCTCCGCGGTCTCCCGATCCTGGCCCACCGGGAATCGGCCCCCTATCGGGCCCGCAAGTTTGTGGCCCGGCACGCCTGGGCTGTGGGCACGGCGGCCGCCGCGGTGGTGGTACTCGCGGGCTACGCGCTCACGGTCACGGTGCAGAACCGGCGGATCGCTGCCGAGCGGGACCGCGCCGAGCTGGAGGTCCGGAAGGCGGGGCAGGTCACCGACTTTCTGGTGGATCTCTTCGACGCAGCCGACCCCAACCGCGCCGCCGGTGGCGAAATCACGGCGCTGGAGCTGCTGGAGGAAGGCGCCCGCCGCCTGGACGAGGAGGAGGTGCAGGACCCCGCGCTCCGGGCGGCGATGCTCTCGGCGATCGGCCGCAGCTACCGCCAGCTCGGGCGCTACCGGGAGGCGGAGGGCCACCTCGAACGCGCGGTGGGAGCCCGCCGGGCCGCCGGCATGGCCGAGCTGGCGGCGCTCGCGAGCGACCTTGGCCGCCTCGCGCAGGTTGTGGCGCCGAGCGACCGCCCCCGAGCCCTGGAGCTGTTCGATGAGGCACTCCACCTCGCCGAGCGTGCCGCCGGCCCCCATCACCCTCTCGTGGGGTCCATCCTCACCGACTACGCCGTCGCGCTCTCCCTGGCCTATCCCGGCCATCCGCGGGTGGGCTCGATGCAGCGCCGCGCGGTCGCGATCCTGCGGGCCGCCCCCGGCGATCACCGGGAGCGACTGGCCCACGCCCTCCTGGTCTCGGCCCGGGGCCGGCCGCCGACCGAGGCGATTCCCCGGATGCGGGAGGCACTGGCCCTGCGCGAAGGCGTACACGGACGCTGGCACAGCGCCGTCGCTGACGCCCTCAGCGATCTGGCGCTGGCCACCGAGGCCGTGGACCCGCTGGCGGCCGACAGCCTGATGCAGGAGTCCCTCGCCATCCGAATCGCAATCCACGGGCCGCAGAGCGGCACGCTGCTCGGCACCATGAACAACCTGGCGGCGCTGCGCCGCGACCGGGGTGACTACGCCGGCGCCGAGTTGCTCTACCGGAAGGTGTTGGCCCTGCGTGAGGAGCTGTATCCCGAACAACAGGTCGCCAAGGCGTACACGCTCTACGGTCTGGGCATCGTGCTCGCCGAAGCCGGGCAGCCGGATGAAGGCGAGAGCCGGCTTCGGCAGGCGCTGGCGATCCTCGAACGGGAGTGGGTGCCCGGTCACCCCCTGCTGGCGCTCACCCGGGTGGGCATCGGCCACGCCCTCGCACGCCAAGGACGCTTCGCCGACGCCGAGCGGATCCTGCTCCCCGCGTCGACCCAGGTGCTCGAGTCGCCGCTCAACCCGATGGAGAAGGCGAAGACGCTCCGCCGCCTGGTGAGCCTCTACCAGGGCTGGGGCCGCGCGGCCCGGGCCGAGCGCTACCAGGCGCGGCTGGACAGCCTCGCCGCGGAGCACCAGCTCTCGCTGTCCCGGTCGGGCGAGAGCTGAAGCCGCTGACCCCGTTCTCCGGTCAGGGCACCCGCGACCCTTCAGGAGCAGACACCCCTTCCGCGCGCGCCCACACCGCCGCGAGGGCGAGCACCAGCTCGGCGTCCACCCCGTGCATCCGAGCGGTTTCCATCTCGCCGGTGCGCCGGAGTGCTGTGCCGGTCCAGAGATACTCCGACAGAGAGACCCGCTCGGCCGCGAGCGAGCGCGCCAGCACCGCCCGGGAGCGGACGAGCCCGCCGGCGGTCCGCATCACCGTCAGCGCGTCGTCCAGGTTGGGGCGGCGCTCGGGGCGGTCCGCGGTCCGCGCCTCGAGCCGCCGCGCCTGCTCGGCCCAGGCCCGCAGATCCTCCCACGCCAGCAGGGTGACGGCCGTGAACCGGCTCCGAAGGACGGGGGTGACCCCACCCTTTGGCGGGGTGAAAGGGTAGTCACGCTCGACGCGGTCGAGCAGGGCAGACACCTGCTCCTGTTCTTCCGCGCCCCCGGCGACAGCCTCCACTTTCCGCATGAGCGCGAATCCCCCCACCCCAACCGTCAATGCTATGCCGGTGAATCCCACGGCCAGCAGGATCAGACAGCCGACCAGAAGCTTGATACCGGCCGGCGTCTTGCGCGGTGCGGTTCCGGGAGGGGCTTCGGGGGGCGCCGGCTCGCCCTCCGTCACGATGCCCGGCCCGGCGGCGCGGGCGTGACTTCAACTCGGTCGGCGAGGCGCCGGATCTGGGGCCCGAGCACGGGCACCTCCCACTGGTTGCCGCGCCAGGCCTGCACCATGAGCCAGATCCAGAGCACGAACCCCATGAGCGAGAGTGCGAGGGCGAGCAGCACGTCCACCAACCAGCCCAGCACCGGCACGACGGTGAGGATGAAGCCCAGCACCGTGAGCCCAAGCGACAGCCCGATCCACACGATGGTCAGACCGATGGCCTGGAGCGCGTGAAAGCGCACGAAGGGCCGATGCCGGTCGAGCATGAAGAAGAGAATGCCGGTGATGGCGCCGAGTACATAGGCGAGCGTGCCCGCCAGGTGGTCCGGGAACCCGGATCCGCCGGTGGGGGTGGGGGCGCCGGCAGGGCCGGGGCCGGTGGGCGCAGTCATGAGACCTCCAGGTTGAGGGATCGCTGCAGCGGGTCCGATTCCCCAGCGGCGGTGGGCGCGCTGTCCGGGCCGTCCGCGCGCGCCACTAGCGCGACGAAGTCCCCTTCGTCGGCGGCCCGCGGGGCCGCCTCCAGGTACCGGATGCTGGGCGGCGGCCCGGCGGCCTGGGTGCCCGAGTCGTTGAAGAGTGCCCTAGCGCGGTTCCCGCCGCGCTGACGGTGACCGCCGCGCCCGCTACGCGGCCTGCAAACCCCATGCAGACTCCCCGGTCGAAGTCATCGGTCATCCCGGATCTGGGGGACCTGTATCCTCAACGAGACCCGGCCGGGCCATCCGCCACCGTCTACCCTGCGCGGCCGCTCGCCGCCGTGCTCAGGGGGCGGCCCTCATGAGCGAGCCGTGGGCTCCGGTTGGCGGCTTCGAGTGCCGCATTGCGTTGAATCTTGCGGCTCACCCTTCAACCCGGGAGCGCGCTGTGACATGGCGTCGTGAAGTGCGGACCGTGATGCTGGCTCTTTGCCTCGGAGCCTGTGGTGGCGGTGCAGGGAACGGCGAAGGGGGGGGCGGGGCCCCCGACGCGCAGGCCCCAGGCGCCGGAGTAGGGGCGGGGCCCGCCACGAGTGGAAGCTTCAGCGTTGGCGGCCAGACGTATGGGTTCCGGGCGGTGCGTTGCGATCCCTCCGGCGGTGCGCCAGACGGAATGCTGCTACGAGGGAGCGGCAGCGCACCCGACGGGAGGCGGATGACGGTGGAGCTCGAGCGGCTCGCGCCGGGGCAGGTGACCTGGGAAAGCGCGTCGGTCTATTTCGGCAGCATCACCGAGGGGAACGGGTGGGAAGCCCGGCGGGGTGGCGTCCCGGACGGCCGCTGGTATGCCGACGACGCCCTGTCGGTGCCGGCGCCGGGACCGCTGATCAACGCCCGCGGGAACGAGCTCCTGGTGGAGGCCGAGTTCACGCCCAGGGCCGGAGGTGTGGCCCAGTCCGGGGTGCTCCGGGTCTCGTGCGCGCAGTGAGGGGCGGTGCCGGAGTCAGGCGCGGCGCGATGATGGGGGTGGCGGACCCGGCGCCGCCATTCCGTTGGGGTTCCTGTACCCCTCGGTCCGAATAGGAGGCTCCATGACTTCTCGACACCTAGTCCGGTGGCTCGCAGGCCTGCTGTTTCTGGTGCTCCCCGGTCAGGCGGCCCAGGGGCAGTCGCCGTCAGGCGCCGTGATCATGAAATCGAAGAACTCCGGGCTGATCCAATGGTGGGTGGTGGACCCCGCCAGCGGGGTAGCCGCCTTCTACGGGGGCGACCTCCTCGCGATCTGCCGGGAGGAGCCCGACGCGCATGACTTGGTGGACGTCATGGAGGTGGACATCCAGGACATCCGGAACAACATGGTGCTCTCGGGGAAGGACGTCGGGGCCTCGCTCTGGGATCACGCCCCGCCATTTCGGGTGCCTGCGCTCTGCCGGGACATTCTGGCGCGCGGGAGCCCGATGGCCAGCGGTACCGCCAACGTGCGGTTCACGGTGGCCGACTTGGAAGCGATGTTCGATCCCACGCGGGAGAACCGACATCGCGCCTCCTACGGGATGACCGCGCAGGGGCTGCTGACGACACCGCAAGGTGAGACCCTCAGGGTCAACGCCCACTATCGCTGCGTGGCGGTGGCCGATCAGCCCGGTGCCCGGCGATGCACCCAGGGGGTGAAGGTGGGGTCATGACATGCGGCCCACGGGCCCGCACCATGGCCGGCCTGGGCGGTGCTGCGACGGGTGCACTCGCCGGGACCAAAAGCACGAGAAACGCCGCGATGCGTGGAACAATGGAACCTCGGGCCAATAAGCGTTAGAACCTCCAGGACGCACGGTAGTCTGCCGGTAACGGGAGGTTGAGCAACCGAGCCCGGACCATCTCAACTGGCATTGGTCCACCCTGCAGTATCGCATCGTGGAACTCCCGATCGGTCATTTGGCCTGAACCCACCAGGGCCTGACGAAGGGCGCGGAACTGCAATCCGCCCAACATATACCCAGCCTGGTACAACGGGGGATAACTGCCATTGAACGAACGGCGCACCTCGGCTTCCGCATTGGCCCGCTCGTGTCCCACCCGATCGACCAGGAAATCCACCGCCTCCTGGGGAGTCATGGTGCCGAGGTGGAACCGAAGGGAGAAAATGATGCGCGCGGCCCGGTGCGAGCGCCAGAAGAGCATGCCGATCTTCTCTTCGGGTGTTCGGGGAAAGCCGAGATCCCAGAGCAGCATCTCCCAGTACAACGCCCAGCCCTCGGTCCAGAACGGTGTCCGGAACAGCCGCCGATGCGAACTGTACCGCTCGTTCATGAACCCCTGGAGGTGATGACCCGGGATCAACTCGTGGTGCACCGTGGCCCGGGAGAAGTATCGGTTGTTTCCCCGCATGCTCATCAACTTGTCTTCGTGCGACATGCTGTCAGTGGGGAAAGAAACCTGGATCACTTCGCCGCCGAGAAAGAAGGGACTGACCTTCTGTGCCTCGGGAGACATCATCTCCATGCGCCAGATCTCTTTGGCGAGGGGTGGAACCGTGAGCAGACCTCGTGACTCGACGAACTCCGTGGCCTCGAGGGCCTGCTCCAGAATCATCTCGGGTTGATGACCTGGCTCTACGTGCATGTTCTTGACTGCCTCGAGTGCCGCGCGCCAATCATCCCCATAACCCATCTCTCGTGACGCCTTGAGCATCTCGGCGTCGGTCCATGCAAACTCCCGTTCCGCGATCTCTAACAGTTCGGCCGGCGTGTAGGGAATCATCTCGTGCGCCAGGTCGGCCGCCAAGCCATCGACGCCGATCGGATCCCCAATGATCGGCTCGTCCTCACCTTCCCGGATGCCGACCACCTTCTCCCGCAAGTACTTCACGTACGCATCGAGGGCCTTGTCGACTTTCGCGTAGGGGTCTCTTACCCACCACGAAAAGAGCGGGTCATACCCCGTTGAGAATCGATTCCACCGCTGAAGTGTCCCACGAATGTCCTTCAGGGTCTCTGCGGTCCGCCAGGCGACGATCTTGGAGGGCGCGATGGCGCCCTCCGCGCTGAGCTCCCGCTGAGTCTTCTCGACGAGTCTGGCCACGGAGTCCATGGCCAGTGCCGCCCCTCTCGGATCGACCGGCTCGAGGCGACGACGGGCTTCATGGAGTTCGAGCAGGCGGGGAGCGAACGGAGCGAGTGGCAGCATCTCCTCCCACACCCGTTCTTCGCGATTCAGTAGCGATCGCTCATAGATGACCTGATTTGCCAGAAGAATCCGATCGATTTGGGCTCCCCGATTGAGTGAGGTCTGGTCCAGATCACGAAGACGCCCCTGCCACTCTTCGAAGAATCGGCGAAATCGCTGGCGGCGCTCGAGGGAATACGGTGCATCGTAGCGACGCCGGAGGACCGCCCGATCAGAAGTGAACCGCTCCACCGAAGAGCGCATCCCACTTTCGTCAGACTGGGCGGTGATCGGATGCGGAAGCCACAGGAGCGCTAAAAGACCGGCTACCGCCCACCAGGGCGTGCAACGGCTTGCGAAGAACATGTCTGGAGTCCGAGTTGTGGTCAGGGCGAACCATACTGTGCGTCCAGTGTGCTCGCCACTCTTCTTGCGGGGTCGGACGCACGGGGTATTATCGGGAGCCCTCACGGAGACCCCTCGATGCCCAAGACCCGCCGGCCACGGGTGCTGATCGTCAATTGCTATTTCCCGGAAACGCGGGAGCCCCTGCAACTCAAGAATGAGATGCCGATGCCGCTCGCTCCGGTTCACCTGGCGGGGTGGTTCGCAGCGGACCGGTGTGACATCCGTCTTCACAATGAGGTATCGCATGGGTTCCTGGAGCTCTTTCGCCCGGAGTGGCTGTCGTGGCCTGATCTGATCGTCTTTTGTGGTCTCACGCCCGCGTTCGACCGAATGCTTCACATCTCCGCCTATGCGCGGACGCGTAATCCGAAGGTCATCACGGTGGCGGGTGGACTCGCCATCCGATCGCTCCGGCGATACGCGAGTCGGTTCTTCGATTACACCACGACCGGGGACGTCGAGGACATCCGCGGGATTATCCGTGAGGCGCTCGGGCCGGAGTACGTCGCGGAGACGATGCACCCACGATACGACCTCGCCGATTGGCTGGGACCGTGGATCGGCTACGTCGAGTCCAGTCGCAACTGTAATTTCCGATGCAGCTTTTGCACCCTCACCGCGGACGGGCGACCCTATCAGGTGCACGGACCGGAGTTCTTGCGGCAGCAAATCGCTGCGCTCGGGCGGCGGCGACTCATCCACATCGCGGACAACCAGTTCGCGGGGCCCGACCGACAGAGTTTCCGTGACCGCGTGGCCGTGCTCAAGGAGATGCGGGCAGCGGGACACTTCCAGTACTGGGCCGGTTTCGTCACCGACGCCTTCATGTGGGACGACGAGAACCTCCAGCTAGCGCAGGAATCGGGATGCATCTCGCTGCTGATCGGCGTGGAATCGTTCGACGAGATCTGGCTCCGCAAGATGAACAAGGCGCAAAACGTCCGACAGTCACAGGTGGACCTGATTCGCCGATGCCTCGAGGCGGGAATTCTATTTCAGTACGGGTTGGTGTACGACGCGACATCGCGGACGGTCGAGGAGATGCACCGCGAACTGCTCGCGATCGCCGACGAGCCCGCCATACCTGCCCCCAACTTCATCTTTAGCGCGATTCCTTTCCCGGGCACACCGCTCTTTCACGAGGTCTGGGACCAAGGCCTGATTCTCCCGGGGACCAAGATCCGAGACCTCGAGGGGTCGACCCTCTCGCTGAAGCCCCTGGACGATGTGGACACCGCGGCGGGATTCCTCCGCAACGGGAAGAACCTCCGAGGTCATCGTGCGCCCTTCGTCCGTCACCAGCTTCGCATGCTGCGGCGGTATCGAACGCACCTGAGCGCCACACAGAAGGCGGTTTCGTGGCTCACCCTCGGGAGCATCATGTCACCTCAGGCCCTGTCCAACACGCGGTACCTGTTGAAAAGACGCCGCCAACGGACCCATGTCAGCACCACCGATCGCCTGGACGTCGTGTACACACCCCGGTTCCCGGTTGACCCGCAGTATGAGGGATACTTTCAACCAACACAGGTCACCAACATGGCCGGTCATCTCAACGAAACGATCGTTGAGGATTTGCTCGATACGAGGTATCGGCGACAGGCAGCCATATGACCCAGCCCCACGCCGCAGATAGTGGTCCTATATCGCTGATTCCCCAAGAAGGAGGGGTCAAGACTCCGATTCAAAGGGCCCCCGCGGTGGTTTTCTTGCTCGCCGTGCACATACTACCCGTCGTGGCAATGGTAAGGGGCACCCGACCCGCCGATTGGTGGACCCTGGCGGTGGTGTTCCCGTTCCTGGCCCTCGCGGTCGGAACCGGCCTCCACCGCTACTTTGCCCACCATGCCTTCCGCACCAGTCGGCCCTTTCAGTTCCTCCTCGGCCTGGCGACCTGTGCCACGTTCAGTGACCCGATCGGGTTCGCCGGCAAGCACCGGATCCATCACCGGTTCTCGGACACCGAGGACGACGTCCACACACCCATCGATGGGTTCTGGGCCTGCTGGTTTGGCAGCCTCGTGGACGATGGTCTCACGTCGGCACAGGTACGTGCCGCGACCAAAGACCTCGTGAAGTCCCCTGAATTGCTCTGGCTCCATCGTCTCTTCATGGTCCCGGGCCTCACCGTGGCGGCAGGGTTCTTCTGGGTCGGTGGGTTTTCCAGGATGGCGGTGGGGTATCTCCTGGGTGTCGCCCTGCTGCTCAACCTCACCAGTTCAGTCAATTACGTCTGCCATCGATGGGGCAGTAGGCGGTACCCGACTCGGGATGCGTCGCGCAACAACCTCTTGATCGCGATTCTCACCTTTGGCGAAGGGTGGCACAACAACCACCATTATTACCCGGGAACGGCTCGCGCGGGATTCTATTGGTGGGAGTGGGACCCGAACTACTGGCTGATTCGGTTGCTTGAAACCGTCGGGCTGGTGTGGAATGTCCGGGAGGTCCCGGCTCACGTACGCAAAGGGCGCCAATCCGTAGAGGGCCAGCGGCCTGGCGTCGCGTCGCCCTAATAGTTTCTACAGCCAACTTTCGAGGGATCAACATGCAGATCGTCAACCTAGGCCGAACCCTCTTCCAGATCCTCCTCTTCGTGGGGGCATCTACCCCGCTGGCCTCGCAAGTGACCGCCATACGTGCGGGCCGGTTGATCGACCCCGAAACGGGGACGGTGGCAACCAACCAGATCATCCTGGTTGAGGATGGAAAGTTCACCGCCATCGGCCCCGGTCTGGCCATTCCGCGAGGCGCGGAAGTGATCGACCTCTCCGACCTGGCCGTCCTCCCTGGCTTGGTCGATGCCCACAACCACCTGGCGCTCACCTATAAGCAGGTTCCCGAGAACAACGTTTACTATCTGACCTACGTGATGGAGAGCACGCCGCTCCGGGCGATCCAGGCAGTGTCGAACGGCATCCAGATGCTGACCTCAGGGTTCACGATCGTCAGGGATATGGGGAATAACGCGAACTACGCAGATGCGGCACTCCGGATCGCAATCGAGCAAGGGTGGATTCCCGGCCCCACGATCATCAACTCCGGGTTGATCATTGGGGGTATGGGCGGCCAGTTCTGGCCCACGCCCGAAATGGCGGTGGACAAGCGCATTGTCTATCCCGAGTATCTGGACGCCGATACGCCCGACGAAATCATCAAGGCCGTGCGACAGAATGCCCTCTTCGGTGCCCGAGTCATCAAGATCTGCGTCGACTGCAAACCGTGGGGCTACTCGACCGAGGAGATTCGCCTCTTCATCTCGGAGGCGGGGAAGATTGGGATGAAGGTGGAGGGACATGTGCAGACGGTTGAGGGAGCCCGACGAGCCATCGCCGCAGGGATCTGGTCGATCGCACACGATCGTGGGCTCACGGACGAAATGCACAAGCTCATGGCGGAGAAGGGTATTTGGCGAGCGGGAACCGAGACCCCGATCTCACTCACCGGCCACACGACACCCGAGCGGTATGCGGCCACTGTCACCGGGCTGCGAAACGCGTGGGAGAACAAGGTCCCCCTGACCTTCTCAACGGACGCTGACTACTACGTGCCAGGCATGCATCGCGGAGAGGTGGCCATCGAGTTCATCGAGACCTGGAAGGCCGCGGGCATCCCCAACACCGACATCCTACGGGCAATGACGGTCAATGGATACCGGGTCAGTGAAACAATGGCATCCCGCGGCCCGATCAAACCAGGACTCATCGCCGACCTCATTGCGATCCGCGGCAACCCCCTCGAACAGATTGATGCCCTCCGGGATGTCCAGTTCGTAATGAAGGACGGGATGGTCTTCAAACGCGACGGTGTCATGACGCCGGAACGATTCTTCCGCGGCGGCCCGGTCAACGGGTGGAATATTCGCTGACGCCGAGGATCATTCCTCGCGGTAAACAACCTTGCCGTTGATGAGCGTCATGACGTTGCGTGCCTTCAGAATCTGGTCTTCGGGAATGGTCATGATGTCGGCCGAGAACACCGTGAAGTCGGCCCACTTGCCAACCTCGATCGACCCGCGCCGATCCTCCTCGAACGCCGCATACGCTGGCCAGATCGTAAGACTCTTCAGGGCCTGATCGCGGGTCATGGCCTCCTCAGGTCTCCAATTGGG
>Ga0214472_10006076_pt1 | contig 12661 bp, 9 predicted proteins | sample RVTome_6_FD_207662 | JGI IMG/M metagenome (GOLD analysis project Ga0214472, IMG submission 207662) | Soil microbial communities from uranium-contaminated site in the Upper Colorado River Basin, Wyoming, United States - RVT140D175 | ecosystem: Environmental > Terrestrial > Soil > Contaminated >... | reverse complement strand
ACCTGCTGCCGCCGCTTCCGCGCACCGAGGCCCATATCGGTGCCCTCTCCGGGGTCGCGGGGGCGCTTTCCGCCGTGATGAACAACGTGGGCGCGCTGGCGCTCCTGATGCCGGCGGCGCTGAGCTCCGCCGCCAAGGTCAAGCGGTCGGCGGCGCTGGTGCTGATGCCGCTCTCCTTCGGCTCGATCCTGGGCGGCCTCGTCACCCTGATCGGGACCCCGCCCAACATCATCGTCGCCACCTTCCGCGGCGAGCTCCGCGGCGAGCCCTTCGCCATGTTCGACTTCACCCCGGTCGGCGCGGCGGTGGCGGCGGGCGGGATCCTGTTCGTGGCCCTGATCGGGTGGCGCCTCATCCCCACCGAACGCCGGGCGGCGCCCTCGGCCTCGGAGGCCATCGCCATCGAGGACTACGTGTCCGAGGCGCGCGTGCCGCGAGGCAGCGCCGCCGTCGGCAAGCGGCTGCGCGATCTCGACGAGAAGGCCGACGAGGTCGACGCCGTCATCCTCGAGGTGCTGCGCCGTGGACGCCGTCTGGCCACCAGCGGCCGGCGGGTGGAGATCAAATCGGGCGACGTGCTCCTGATCGAGGCCGGGCCCGAGGCCCTCGAGAAATGCCTCAAGGCCCTCGACCTCAAGCCGGCGGCGAGGCGCCGCAAGCAGGGCGTGCTGCTGGGCGCCGAGGACGTCGCGGTCATGGAGGCGGTGGTGCAGCCGCGGTCCGGCCTGATCGGCCATACCTGGGAAACGGCGGGGCTGAGGCGGCGGTTCGGGGTCAATCTGCTCGCGGTTTCCCGGGCAGGGCAACCGATCCGAAGCCGCCTCCGCAGCTTCCGCATCCGCACCGGCGACGTGCTGCTCCTCGAAGGGGACGCGGAAAGGCTCTCCGATGCCGCCGCACATTTCCGCTGCCTGCCGCTGGCGGACCGCGCCATCACCCTCGGCACGTTTCACCTCACCGGGCTCTCGCTCCTGCTGTTCGGAGCCGCCATCGCCGCGGCGGCGACCGGCCTGCTGGCCCTGCCCCTCGCCTTCGCGGCGGCGGCGGCGGGCATGGTGCTCCTCAACGTCGTGCCCCTGCGCGATCTCTACGATTCCATCGACTGGCCGGTGGTGGTCCTGATCGGCGCCATGATCCCGGTCGGCACGGCGCTGCAGGACAGCGGGACCACCGACGTTGCCGCCGGGGCCCTCCTCGCCCTCGCCCGCGATGCCGCGCCGTGGGTGCTGCTGATCCTGGTCATGGCGGTCACCATGATGCTGACGGACGTCATCAACAACGCCGCCACCGCCGTGGTCATGGCCCCCATCGGCGCCGGCGTCGCCGCCAGCCTGGGGGTGGATGCCGACGCCTTCCTGATGGCGGTGGCGATCGCCGCATCCTGCGCCTTCCTCACCCCCATCGGGCACCAGAACAACACCCTGGTGATGGGGCCGGGCGGGTACCGGTTCGGGGATTACTGGCGCATGGGATTGCCGCTCGACGTGCTGGTCATCGCCATCAGCGTGCCGCTGCTGCCGATCGTCTGGCCGCTGTAGCGCGGTCGCCTCCTCAGCGGCTCTCGAACCGGCCCACCGTGTGGCCGTGGTTGAGGGGACCGTGGCCCGCCCCGAGACCGGGCGCCGTCTCGATCGCCTTGCGGAGGTAGGCCCGCGCCCGGCGCACCGCCTCGAGGAGGCCGAGCCCCTGGGCGAGCCCCGTGGCGATGGCCGAGGCCAGCGTGCAGCCGGTGCCATGGGTATTACGGCCGGCGATGCGCGGGGCCTCCATCACCTCGATCCCGTCCGGGCCGGCCAGCACGTCGGTCACCGTCTCGCCGGCGAGGTGCCCGCCCTTGACCAGGACCGCCGCCGGCCCGAGCGCGCGCAGGGCGCGGGCCGCCTCGGTCATGGCCGCGACGTCGGCGACCGCCCGGCCCAGCAGGGCCTCGGCCTCCGGGACATTGGGGGTGAGGATGAACGCCCGGGGCAGCAGGCGCTCCCGGAGCATCCCGGTGGCCGACGCGTCGAGCAGCCGCGCGCCCCCCTTGGCCACCATCACCGGGTCCAGGACCAGGGGCACGCCCGGGGCCTCGCGCTCGAGAACGCGGCAGACGGCGTCGATGACCCCGGCGGTGCCGAGCATGCCGGTCTTGACGGCGTCGGCGCCGATATCGGCCAGCACCACCGACATCTGCAGGGCGACGAAGTCCGGGGCCACGGGCTCGACGCCGTGAACGCCCCGGGTGTCCTGGGCGGTCAGCGCGGTGATGGCGGTGGCGGCGTAACCGCCGAGCGCGGTCACCGTCTTGATGTCGGCCTGGATTCCGGCGCCGCCCCCGGAATCGGACCCGGCGACGATGAGGACGCGACCTTGCCGGCCAGCCATGGAAGGCGCCGCGACGGAGCCTCAGCGCGCGGCGGCGCCGCCGATGGCGGCGGCGAGCGTCTCCACCACCTCGGCGACGGCCGCCTCGTCGGGCCCTTCCGCCATGACGCGCACCACCGGCTCGGTGCCCGAGGCCCGGACCAGGAGCCGGCCCCTGGCCCCGAGCCGGGCCTCGGCCTCGGCGATGGCGCGCTTGACCTCGCGGTCCCTGAGCGGCGCGGTACCGTTCACGGGGACGTTCATGAGCCGCTGGGGGATCGGCTGGAACGGCCTCAGCGCCGAGGAGGCCGGCCCGCCCCCCTTCACCAGCGCCGCAAGCACCTGCAGGGCCGCCAGCAGGCCGTCGCCGGTGGTGGCATGGTCGGAGAGCACGATATGACCCGACTGCTCGCCGCCGAGATTGAGGCCGTCGGCCAACATACGCTCGACCACGTAGCGGTCGCCGACGCGCGTGCGGACGAGCCCGATGCCGAGGCCGCGGAGATACTCCTCGAGGCCGAGGTTGGACATCACCGTCGCCACCACCGCCCCGCCGCGGAGCAGGCCCGATTCGTGCCACGCCCGGGCGATGACGGCCAGCAGCTGGTCCCCGTCCAGCAGCGCGCCCGCCTCGTCGGCCATCACCACGCGGTCGCCGTCGCCGTCGAGGGCGAGGCCGATATGGGCCCCTTCGCGGGCCACCGCCTCCGCCATCGCCTCGGGGTGGGTGGAGCCGGAGCCGGCGTTGATGTTGAAGCCGTCCGGGTGCACGCCCAGCGGCACCACGTCGGCGCCGAGCTCGTGCAGCACCGTGGGCGCGACCCTGTAGGCGGCGCCGTTGGCGCAATCGACCACGATCCTGAGGCCATCCAGCCTGAGGCCCCGCGGGAAGCTGGCCTTGACATACTCGATATAGCGCCCAACGGCGTCCTCGAGGCGGGTCGCGCGGCCGAGATCGGAGGCGGGAGCGAGCTCGCCCGCCATGCCCGCCGCCATGCGCGCCTCGATCCGCGCCTCGACCTCATCGGACAGCTTGAAGCCGTCGGGGCCGAACAGCTTGATGCCGTTGTCCTGGTACGGGTTGTGGGAGGCCGAGATCATCACCCCGAGGTCGGCCCGCAGGCTGCGCGTAAGCATGGCCACCGCCGGCGTCGGCAGCGGCCCGACCAGGACCACGTCCATGCCCACCGAGATGAATCCCGCGGTCAGCGCCGGCTCCAGCATGTAGCCGGACAGCCGCGTGTCCTTGCCGATGACGGCCCGGTGGCGGTGGTCGCCGCTGGTGAACTGGAGCCCCGCGGCCATGCCCACCGCGAGGGCGACCTCGGCGGTCATGGGCGGCGCATTGGCGGTGCCGCGGATACCGTCGGTCCCGAAATAGCTGCGCTGGGTCATGGCGAGGTGGCTCCGAGGGGCGTGGCCCGTCCGCGGCGGCATACTACATGAGTTTTATCGCCGTATGAAAGCGGGGCCTGCCGTCACGAATTCCCGGCGGCGATGGCCTGCCACACCGAGAGCGCCTGGCGGGTTTCGGCCACGTCGTGGACGCGGACCACCTGCACGCCCTGGGAGACGCCCCACAGCATCGCCGCCAGCGATCCCGGCAGGCGCGCCTTGGGCGCCCCCTCCCCGCTGAGGCGGCCGATGAAGCTTTTGCGCGAGACGCCCAGCACCAGGGGGCAGCCCAGCCCGTGAAGGAGTCCGATATCGGCCAGCACCGCGAGATTGTGGCCGGGGGACTTGCCGAAACCGATGCCGGGATCGACGGCGATGCGCTCGCGCGGGATGCCCGCCGCCTCGCAGTCGGCGATCCGCGCCGCCAGGACGTCGAAGATGTCGGTGGGCGCATGGACGTAGGACGGCGCCACCTGCATGGTCTTGGGGCCGCCCTGGCAGTGCATGAGGACCACGGGGATGCCGAGCGCGGCGACCGCCGCGCGCGCGCGGACATCGAAGCCGAGGGCGGAGACGTCGTTGATCAGGGCGGCGCCGGCGGCGGCGGCGGCCTCCATGACGGCGGCCTTGCGGGTGTCCACCGAGATCGCGGCGCCCGACCGCTCCCCCGCCAGGGCCGCGATCACCGGGATGACGCGGCCGAGTTCCTCGGCCTCGGGCACCGGTTCCGAGCTGGGGCGCGTTGATTCCCCGCCGATGTCGAGGATCGCGGCGCCGGCCTCGGCCAGGGCCCGGGCGCCTGCGAGCGCGGCCTCCGTCGAGGCGAAATCGCCGCCGTCGGAAAAGCTGTCGGGCGTGACGTTGAGGACGCCCATGATCGCGGGCGCATCGCACGGCACGCCGGCGAGGGGGGGCCTCGCCATCGTGATCCGCTCGATCAGCTCGTGGAGCCCCCGTTCGATCGCCCCCCCGCGGCCCCGCGCCCAGGCCCGCGCGTCGGCGAGGGTGGAGGCCGCGCGGCGGACCGTGTCGCCTTCGCGGACCACCACCTCGACCGCGTCGAATCCGGCCCAGGCCCGGCCGATGCGTGCGGCGGGGCGAGGCGGCGACGGCAGGGTGCAGAGCGGCCGCAGGTAGAGGCGTGCCGCATCGGAAGGCGCGATATCCTGGAGCGCGGCGGGCACCGCCGGCGATTACACCGGCCCCGCGGGGCCGCGGCCGCCCATGTCAGCCCTCGGGTTGCGGTTCCGGGGCAATCCCGGGTCCGCCCGCGGTATCCTTGGGCCTGGCCTTGGCACCGGAGGGGGGCACCGAGGAGCGGCGTCCCGATTCCTGGGGCGGCTCGTGGGGCTCGCGCAGAATGGTCCCGCCCGCGATCAGGGTCTTCACCTCCTCGCCCGACAGCGTCTCGTATTCGAGCAGGGCGTTGGCCAGGACGTGGAGCTCCTTCTCGTGCTCGGTGAGGATCTTGCGGGCGCTTGCCTCGGCCTCCTCGATCAGGTTGCGGATCTCCTCGTCGATGACCTTGGCGGTGGCTTCCGAGATGTTCTTGCGCTGGGTCACCGAATGGCCGAGGAAGACCTCCTCCTCGTTGTCGGAATAGCGCAGCGGGCCGAGCCTCTCGCTCATGCCCCACTCGGTCACCATGCGCCGCGCGAGATTGGTGGCCTGGCGGATGTCGTCGCCGGCGCCGGTGGTCACGTTGTCGGGCCCGAACACCAGTTCCTCGGCGACCCGCCCGCCGAACATCATGGCCAGCCTGGAGCGCAGCTCCACCTTGGCGTAGCCGTAGCGGTCCTTCTCGGGGAGCGACATGGTCACGCCGAGGGCGCGCCCGCGCGGGATGATCGTCACCTTGTGGAGGGGGTCATGCCGGGGCGTGCAGAGGGCGACCAGCGCGTGCCCGGACTCGTGGTACGCGGTCAGCTTCCGCTCCTCCTCGGTCATCACCATGGACCGCCGCTCGGAGCCCATGAGGACCTTGTCCTTGGCCTCCTCGAACTCGGCCATGGTGACCATGCGCTTGCTCTTGCGCGCGGCCAGCAGCGCCGCCTCGTTGACGAGGTTGGCGAGGTCGGCGCCGGAGAATCCGGGGGTGCCGCGGGCGATGACCCGGGGGTTCACGTCGGGCGCCAGCGGCACCTTGCGCATGTGGACCTTGAGGATCTTCTCGCGGCCGAGGACGTCGGGGTTGGGCACCACCACTTGGCGGTCGAAGCGGCCCGGGCGCAGCAGCGCCGGATCCAGCACGTCCGGCCGGTTGGTGGCGGCGATCAGGATGACGCCCTCGTTGGCCTCGAACCCGTCCATCTCCACCAGCAGCTGGTTCAGGGTCTGCTCGCGCTCGTCGTTGCCGCCGCCGAGGCCCGCGCCCCGGTGGCGGCCGACGGCGTCGATCTCGTCGATGAAGATGATGCAGGGCGCGTTCTTCTTGCCCTGCTCGAACATGTCGCGCACGCGCGAGGCGCCGACGCCGACGAACATCTCGACGAAATCCGAGCCGGAAATGGTGAAGAACGGCACGTTGGCCTCGCCGGCGATGGCCCGGGCCAGCAGGGTCTTGCCGGTGCCGGGCGGCCCCACCAGCAGGACGCCCTTGGGGATCTTGCCGCCCAGCCGCTGGAACTTCTGGGGGTCGCGGAGGAACTCCACGACCTCCTCGAGCTCCTGCTTGGCCTCGTCGATGCCCGCGACGTCCTCGAAGGTCACGCGCCCGACCTTCTCGGTGAGCAGCTTCGCCCGCGACTTGCCGAAGCCCATGGCCTTGCCCCCACCGGACTGCATCTGGCGCATGAAGAAGACCCAGACGCCGATCAGGAGCAGCATGGGGAACCAGGACAGCAGCACGCCCAAGAGCGACGGCGTGCCGTCCTCCTCCGGCTTGGCGCTGATGCTGACGCCCTGCTTGGTCAGGCGCTCGACCAGGTTGGGATCGTTGGGGGCGTAGGTGGAGAAGGCGCGGCCGTTGGTGAAATGCCCGCTGATGTTCTGGCCCTGGATGGTGACGTCGGAGATCTGGCCCCGCTCGACCTCGCTGACGAACTCGGAGAACGAGATGCGGTCCTGCCGCCCGTCCCCGCCGGGCGACTGGAACAGATTGAATACGGCGATCAGCAGGAGCCCGATGATCACCCAGAGTGCGAGATTGCGGCCGAACTGGTTCACGCTCCGGTCCCTTGTCGCGCGGCGGTCGCCGCCCCCGGGCCCCGAAAGGCCCGTCTACAGATAGTGTCGCCTGGGCCCTTTCACAAGCACCGGTCAGTCCCGCCCGAACCGCGGCCCGGCCAGCGATTCCGGCGGAAAGGGGCGGATTTCCCGGATCCCGAGGGTACCAGCGCCGGCATCGGAGCGTCTATAGCCGATATGGGGCACCTCCAGCACGCCGCGGCCGTCGCGCAGCGCCGGCAGGGTCGGACGCGCGGGCGACGGGATGCCGCGCGCCCGCGGGCCGTCAACGGCGTCGGGCGCGGCGCGGCGCAGTTCCGCCCATCCGTCGCGCCCGAGCGGGCCGAGGACCGCGCCCCCCGGGCCTTCGCCCCCGATGGCCAGGCGAAAGCGGCCGTCCCAGTCCACCGTCCCCGGCCCGGTAAGGGCGAGGGGGCGGTCCTGGGCCGCGGCCTCGCGCAGGACCAGGATACGGCCGCGGCCCATGGGCTCGATGCGGCACCCGCCGAGCGTGCGGGGCGCGAATCGGGCCCTGGCGATGGCGGCGTCGAGCCGCGCGAGGCGCTCGTAGCGCGGCGCATACGGTGCCCCGCCCACCGCTCCCAAGGCCCGCGCCAGGGCCGGCCTGCGCACCTCGTCGGGGGCGCCGAGGAAGGACTCGCGATCGAGGACGATGAAGCCCGCGGGATGCGGGAACGCGGCCATGGCCAGCAGCCGCGCCGCCATGGCCTCGAGCCCGCGGCGCTGGGCTCCGAGGCGCGTCGCGGTCCCGGCGATCCTGTCCGCCGACAGGCCCCGCGCGGCGAGCGCCGGCATGAGCACGCGGAGCCGCGCGCGGGCGAAGACCGGGTCGGCATTGGACGGGTCGTCGATCCATTCCTCGCCCTCGGCGAGAAGATAGGCCTCGAGGGGGGCGCGCCGATGGCGCAGGAGGGGGCGGAGGATGCGGAGATTGGCGCGCTCGCGCACCGCCGCCATGGCGGCCAGGCCGCGGGCGCCGCTGCCCCGCGCCAGGCGCAGGAGGAAGGTTTCGGCCTGGTCGTCGAGATGGTGGGCGGTGAGGAGATGGAGCACCCCGCTCCGCCGGCACCACGCCTCCATGAGGCCGTAGCGCGCCTCGCGGGCCCGTGCCTGCCGGTTGGCCCGCCCGGCGGCCGCGCCCTCGCGCCAGGTCAGGATGCGATGGTCGATGCCGCGGGAGTCGAGCCGGCGCCCCACCAGACGGGCCTCGCCCGCCGAGCCGGGCCGCAGGCGGTGATCCACCGTGAGCGCGGTGACGCGCCCGCCCCGCTCTTGCGCCCACCGCGAGGCGAGGAGGGCGAGGGCCATGCTGTCCGCCCCGCCGGAGACGGCGACCGCGATATGGGGATCCGGCTCGAACGGGCCCAGCCCTGCCATGGCCCGCGCGAACGCGGCCGCGCTCAGGCGCGGGCCGGTCGGGCGATCCGGGGCCCGGGTGGCACGGGGGGCGGGCACGGCTCGGCGGTGATCGGCGGGGCTAGCGGCAGCCGACCTTGCGGCGTTCCTCGGCGACGCGCCCCTTGATGGCACTGGAGGCATCGGGAAAGTCCTTGCCCAGCCGCTCGAAGGTGGCGCAGGCGCTGTCGGTCTTCTTCAGCGCGGCCAGCGACATGCCGAGCTTCAGGAGGTTGTCGGGGCCCTTCTGGCTCCTGGGGTAGTCCTTGTAGCCCTTGGCGAAGGCGCGCGCCGCGGCCTTGAAATCCCCGCGCACGTAGAACGTCTCGCCGAGCCAGTACTGGGCGTGGCCGGCGAACTCGTGATCGGGATGGGCCTCGATGAAGGCGGCCAACGCCCTCTCGGCCCCGGCGTAGTCGGCCCGGAACAGGAGATCGGTGGCGCGCTTGTACTGCTCGTCGGGCGAACCCTCCGGGACCAAGGCGGCGGACGGCCCCGGGGTCGCCGTCCGGTCCGACCCGGGCGGAGCGCCGGTCGCGGCATCGGGCGCCGCGCCCCCGCCCTCCATGTCCCGGGCGGTGAGCGTCCCCAGCACACCGGGCTGGCCGGGAGCCGGCGTGGCGGCGGGTGGGCCCTGAGTCTGGCCGGTGGCCCCCTGCCCCGGGGTCGCCGCCGCGCGCTGCTCCAGCGCCTTGAGCCGGAGGTCGATGTCGGAAGCGAGCTTGTCGAGGCGGCGGTTCAACTGGTCCACCGAATGGCCGACCTCCTCGAGCCGGCCGGTCAGGGCCCGCATCTGCGTCTCGATCTCGTCGAGGCGTACCTGCATGCCGGCAACCGGGCCGGCCGCGGCGGGACCGCCGGCCGCGGCGGACCCCGGGCTTTCGCCCGGCGTCAACGGGACGCCGCCGCGATAGACCTGGTGCTGCAGCGTCTGGACCTCGCGTTGCAGGCGTTCGATGCGATCGACAAGGCTCTGAATCTCCGGGTTCGATGCCGACTGGGCCGAAGCCGAGGACGGCACCACCGCCGTCATGACCAAGAGCGCCACCGCCAAGCCTGGCACCCATCCTCGCCGGGCGGCGCCGGAGAGCCCTACCCTGGGCATGCCGAAGAAGGACAGGAATTCAACCATGGCCGTGAACATGGGCGGGATTCTAGGCATAATTAAGGCGTCTGCCCATCCCGGCGCGCATCGGCGGCCGGGAGAGGCAGACGCCCCCCGTTAACTCCGCCGTCGCGTCAGGCGCCCGGCGCGCGCACGACGGTCACGGCGCGGCGATTCTGCGCCCACGCGGCCTCGTTCGAGCCGGTGACCGCGGGACGCTCCTTGCCGTAGGAAATCGTTGTCAGGCGATTGGGGTTGACGCCGAGCGCGACGAGGTAGTTCTTCGCCGCGTTGGCCCGCCGCTCGCCGAGCGCGAGGTTGTATTCGCGCGTGCCCCGCTCGTCGCAGTGGCCCTCGATGGAGACCGTGACGGACGGATACTTCTTGAGCCAGGCCGCCTGCTTCTCCAGGATCTGGCGCGCTTCGGGCATGAGGTTGTACTTGTCGAAGTCGAAGAACACCCTGTCACCGACGTTGACGACGAAGTCCTCGGCGGATCCCGGCTGCGGACCGGGCAGCGGCCGGGCGGCGGTGTCGGCGCCGCTTCCGGTACCGGTGCTGGCGCCGGCGCCACCGCTACCTTCCGCGGACCCGGTTTCCTGTTGTGACGTCTCGCAAGCTGCCAGGAGCAGTAGCGCGGCCAACACGCCTACGAATCGCAGTGCCATATTCCTTATTCCCCTTATTTTGGAAGGTGCCGGATTGCCATGTGCCTTTCGATGGCTGGCAACTTGGACAAACCTCGGCCTAACCCCTTAAAGCCAGGTAAATGGGCAGCGGGCGTGGTCAACGAGAATTCACTATAGAACACAGTCGGGTAGCTTACAACCACCGTCGTTGGCGCGCATCCCCAATTCATTGGTTTTTTAGGGAATCAGGGGATCAGGGGCGACCACGCCGGGTCGGAGGCGTCGGTGGGGGTGACCACCTCGCGCTCGTTATAGCCGGTGATGTCGATGGAATACAGCTTGGAATTGCCGCCGCGGCCCTGGTCGTCGGCGGGGGTCTGGCGGAAGAACATGAGGACCCTCCCGTTGGGCGCCCAGGTCGGACCCTCCACCAGGTAGCTCTCGGTGAGCAGGCGCTCCCCGGAGCCGTCGGTGCGCATGATCCCGATGAAGAACCGGCCCTTGCGCAGCTTGGTGAAGGCGATGAGGTCGCCCCGCGGCGACCACACCGGCGTGCCGTACCGTCCCTTGCCGAAGCTGATGCGGCGGACATCGGAGCCGTCGGCGTCCATGATGTAGATCTGCTGGCTGCCGCCGCGATCCGATTCGAATGTGACCCTCTGCCCGTCGGGGGCGTAGGACGGCGCGGTGTCGATGGCCGGATGGTTGGTCAGGCGCCGCACGTTCCGGGTGCGCAAATCCAAGGTATAGATTTCGGAGTTCCCGTCCTGGGCGAGCGACATGATCACCTTGTTGCCGTCGGGCGAGAAGCGGGGCGCGAAGGTCATCCCCGGGAAGTCCCCGACGACCTCCTGCTGGCCGGTGTCGATGTTGAGCAGGTACACGCGCGGCTGGTTCTGGTAGTACGACAGATAGGTGATCTCCTGCGCCGTCGGGGAAAAGCGCGGGGTCAGCACAAGATGGCTGCCGTCGGTGAGGAACCGCACGTTGTGGCCGTCGTGGTCCATGATGGCGAGTCGCTTGACGCGTTGCTTCGCGGGTCCGGTTTCGGAGATGAACACGACGCGGGTATCGAAGTAGCCTTCCTCGCCGGTGATGCGCTTGTAGATGGCGTCGGCGATGATGTGCGCGACCCGGCGCCAGTTGCCGGGCATGGTGAAATAGGCCAGCCCGGTCATCTGCTGTTCCGCGAACACGTCCCACAGCCTGAACTCGAGCCGAAGCCGGCCGTCCTTCTGCATGTGAGCGGCGCCGCTGACGAGCGCCTGCGCATTGATGACGCGCCAATCGCCGTAGCGCGGCTGCACCTGGATCGTTTCCGGCTTCTGGATGAAGGCCTTGGGGTCGATCGGCCGGAACAGCCCCGAGCGCTCCAGGTCCTGGATGAGCACGTCGGCCACCTTCCTGCCGATGTCGCTGTCGCGCGGGGAGCCCCCGAGGAATTCGGTGATGGCGATGGGCATCGGCTCGACCTTGCCGCGCGTGATGTCGATGCGGAGCTCGGCGCGCACGGGGCTTGCCGGCGCCGCCAGGACCAGCGCGCAGATCAACAGCGGCACCGCGGCGGCGCGCCACGATGCCTTTCCGGTGGGCATCGGCGCGCGCCCCGGAGCATCCCTATGGCCGCTTGGGAGTTTCATCTTGCGCGTCCTTAAGACCGATGTATGGCCGAATTATGACCCCGCGGCGTCCTTGGGATTGAAGTCGAGGACGATTTCCCGGAACTGGTCGTACTTTTTAGGCGGAATCGGCAAAGGGCTGCAACGGGGATTGAGGACCGCGCGCAGGGCGCTCTCCGCCGCGGTGCGGAAGTACGGGTCGCGATACATGCGTGACTGATCGAGGATGCGGGCCTCGCGCACCCGCCCGTCGGGATTGACCCAGACCCGGATGGACACCACCAGGCCCTCGGCGTCCCGCGCGCCCGCCGGCACCACCCAGCACTGCTCGATGGTGTGGCGGATGGCGTCGATCTCGCTGGTGGTGACCTGGGCATCGACGGGCGCCTGGCGCGTGGCCGGCTTCTCGGGCTGGGGCTGCGGGGCCGGGGGCGTCTTCTCGGGCGCCTTCCTGGGCGTGGGCGCCCGCTCGTCGGGGGCGACGTCGCGCAGGACCGACTGGATGAAGTCCTCCTTGGGGGGCAGGGGCTTCGGCCGCGGCCGCGCCTTGGCGATGGTCCGCGGCGGCACCGGCTTCTTGGCCTCGGGCTTTTCCTCCTTTTTCTTCTCGGCCTTCTTCTCGGGCTTCGGCTTGGGCGCGACCGGGACCTTCTCCGCCTTGGGCTCCGGGGCCTCGGCGACCTTGGGCGACGGCGGGGGCTCCGCGGTCCTGGGCTTGGCCTGCGGCGGCTCCGGCGGCGGCGCCTTTTCCACCGGCTTCTCGGGCACCGGCCGCTCCCGCTTGGGCGGCGCCTCGGCGGTCGTCTTCTCGTCGACCCGGACCACTTCCACCACCACCGGGGCATCGGTCGCCGGTCCGGTGTCCCAGAGCCTCGGCAGGCCGATGACCGCCAGCGCCACCACCAGGAGGTGGAGCGCGGCGGACCATATGACGCTGCGGCGCACGGGGATCCCCTAGCGGCGCCCGGTCGCCGGGGAGCCGGTCA
>Ga0214472_10006074_pt1 | contig 12662 bp, 11 predicted proteins | sample RVTome_6_FD_207662 | JGI IMG/M metagenome (GOLD analysis project Ga0214472, IMG submission 207662) | Soil microbial communities from uranium-contaminated site in the Upper Colorado River Basin, Wyoming, United States - RVT140D175 | ecosystem: Environmental > Terrestrial > Soil > Contaminated >... | reverse complement strand
CGGGGAGGTCGTGGGGGTTTCGGTGACGGTTGATCCCGTGCCCGCGCCTTCGGCGTTTCGTGGGTTGGAGGTTTTGGCGGACATCGCGGGGGAGCGGTTTTTGCGCGGTGTGGTGTTGCACACGGGGGGTTCTTCTGCGGTGTACAAGGATGGGTTTGTGGGATTGCCTGTTTCGTCGTTGTGGGAGTGAGGTCTTTGTGGTTTAGTCCCATCATCTCTGGTCTCACGTCGCGTTGCGACGTTCGACCTTGTTCGTTCGCCCGGCTACCAGGGGTGTCGCTTCGCTCGACCCCTGGCTAGCTTCTTTGACCCCTGCCGGGGTCGGCCTGTGGCGGGCCGGGGCTTGCGCTCCGTGAGCTTCACCACTCTGAAGAGCGGAGCCACGCGCCGGGGCCTGCGGGAGTCGCCCGGTCTGCCGCGGGGGCGTGGGCGCCGGGGCGAGGCGATCGACCGCGGCCAGACCGGGGCACCCATTCGCTTGGGAGCACGGACAAGCCCTGCTCTTGCGAAGGAGGGAGTGCTTGTGGGCGGCGGGCCTGTCCGTGCCACCCATCTTTCCAGACCAGGGCATCCATCTAAGTCTCACGTCGCGTTGCGACGTTCGACCTTGTTCGTTCGCCCGGCTACCAGGGGTGTCGCTTCGCTCGACCCCTGGCTAGCTTCTTTGACCCCTGCCGGGGTCGGCCTGTGGCGGGCCGGGGCTTGGGGTCTCGTGCTGGGCTCTCGGCGGTCGGGGCGTGTGGGAGCGAGCTCGGAGAGGACTTCGGTGTTTAAACCCTCTCCCTGCCCTCCCCCAAGGGGGAGGGGTCGGCGCGTGCCGAACCCAGGGGACACGGACAAGCCCTAGCTTCGCTTCGGCCAAAGATGCGCAATGAGGCGGGCCTGTCCGTGCCACCCGATGGAGAGGGGGCTCAGATGTTCTCGATAATCCGGGCCATCCCGAAGCGGACGGGGTCGGTGGTGGGGAGGCCGGTTTCGGACTCGACCTGCGTGCAGGCGGCGAGGGCTTCGGCGTCCGAGGAGAGGTGGGCTTCGGCGTCCGAGGAGAGGTGGGCGCAGTTGAGGGCGATGCCGACGGCCTGCGGCCGCACGTAGGTGCCGCAGACCTCGGCGAGGTCCTGATAGAGCCTGATGAACTCGACGAGCGGCGGGACGCGGACCCAGGGGAGGCGCGGGAGCGTCTCCATCCCCGCGCGGTGACAGAGCACGAGGTGCGTCGGCTGCGAGCCGCGGATGAGCGGCAGGGTCGAGGTGCTGCCGGGGTGGACGAGCGAGCCCTGGCCCTCGATCAGGACGAGGTCCGCGTCCTTGCACGCCATGACTTCCCTTTCGATCGCGCCGCACGCGAAGTCGAGGCGTATGCAATCGAGCGGCACGCCCTTGCCCGTGATCGTGATGCCGATCTGCCCGGTCGCGACGAACTCCGCCTTGATGCCGCGCGCGAGCGCCTCCTTCCACATCACGAGCCCCGCCGTCATTTTTCCGACGGCCATGTCGGTGCCGATGAAGAGCACGCGGGCGTTGGTGAGGTGGCGCGCTTCGGCGTAGCCGACTCCGATGTCGGGGGGTTCGGTGCGGATATCGTAAACGAACTGGTTCGGGAGTTCGGGAGTTTGGAAGTTCGGGGGGTCGGCGGGGTCGGCGGCGACGGCGGGTTCGGAACTTTGAAGGAACGGGTAGCGCGGGGCGAGGCGGTCGTGGAGGCCGTTGACGATGCTGAAGCCGAGCTCGACCGCGCGGTCCAGCGTCGGGAACCAGCTTTCAGGAATGAGCCCTCCCGGCGGCGCGATGCCGAGGAGCAGGACGTCTGCGCCGAGGGCGCGCGCGTCCTCGACGCTCGCGACGATCGGGACCTTGCGGTCCACCCGCGTGAGCGCGGCGCTGTCCGCGCCGACGTTCTGCGAGTCCACGAGGCAGACGATCTCGTGCGGCGAGAAGCGCAGGACGCCGAGGCCCATCTTGCCGGTCTTTTCGGCGAACGCGCCCTCCATGTAGACGGCGATCCTGTGCGCGCTGGTGAGCACTTATTTGAGGAAGGCGCCGTGGCCTGGGTGGTTGGTCGGGACGACGACGCCGGCGACGAGCTTGGTGCCCCCGGCCGGGTCGGGATCCAGGTTGAAGTGCGCGTCGAGGTCAATGAAGTCCATGAGCGCGCCGATGCTCGCGCCGGCGGCGATCGCGACGCTGCTCTCGCCCATGCAGCCGATCATCGTCTTGAGGCCGTGCGCGCGCGCGGTGTTCACAGCGCGTATCGCCTCGGTCAGTCCTCCGGTCTTCATGAGCTTGAAGTTTATTCCGTCGCAGCGGTCGGCTACTTTGGGGACGTCGGCCGCAGTATGGACGCTCTCGTCGAGGAAGATCGGGAGCTTTCTTTGGGCGAAGACCCGCGGCAGCGCGTCCTCGTCGCCCTTTGCGAGCGGCTGTTCGACGTATCCGCAGCCCCTCTCTGCGAGCCAGGCGATCATGTGTATCGCGTCCTTTTCTGACCAACCGCCGTTGGCGTCCACCCTCAGCGCGACGTTGTATGGTGCGGCGGCCTCCCTCGCCGCTTCGTACGCCTGCTTGTCCCTTTCGATGCCTTCTGGGTTGCCGAGCTTGATTTTGAGCGCCTTCGCCTCGTTGTTCGTCCAGTTGAGGATGATCTCGGGGACCCGTTCTGCGATGACTTCCGGCGGGTTGATGCCGACGGTGATGCTGGTGGGGACGAAGGGCTTGCCTAGGCCGAAGAGCCGGTAGAGCGGGAGGCCGGCCTGCTTGCCGAGGAGGTCCCAAAGGGCGATGTCCACTCCGGCCATTGCAGGGCGCTCGATCCCCATGTGGAGCATCTTTATGAAGACTTCGTGGATGGCGAGCTCGTAGAGGCCGGACTTGTTGAGCTGTCCGATCTGGTCCACGGCGCGCTGGGCGAGGTCCTGGTCGTCGCCGGTGCCGGGGGCGCACTCGCCGAGGCCGGTGTGGGTGCCGTCTGTTGCCGTTACGAAGACGTTTCGGCTGCCTGTGCTCGTGCCTCTGCTGATCTGGAGCGGGTACTGCTTTTTGAGCTCGATGACCTGGGTGGAGAGGGTGAGCATGTTGTTTGAGGATACCGGGGAGGTTCTGGAGTTCGTGAGTTCGGGAGTTCGGGAGTTCGGGAGTTCGGGTGTTTGGGAGTTCGGAGGGGGATCGCTTTTTGCGCTGCATGCGCCGCTGACTGACGCTCCAGCCTGATAGAATAGTGGCTGGAGGCTCGCGATGTACGGTGCCAAGTTTTCAGCGATCTGCAGAATCGTCGCCCTTGTTGCGTCTGGAGCGCTTCTGTTCGTGTCTCTGACGGGGACGTACTCTCCTGATCCCGCGCTCGAGAGGAAGAAGATCGAGCTTTATGACCACCAGCCGTTCACCTGTGGCTTCTTGTTCCCGCTAGATCTGAAAGAAGATTAGCTTCGATCCAGTGGTGTGCTCGGGAGTTCGGAGGGGGAAAGTGGCGTTACAATGTAAGGGAGGAGGGACGGTGCAAGAAGGCAGGGAGCGGTTTCTCAAGCGAGCGGCGGTCACTTCGGTCATCGCCGTCCCGTTTCTGTGGTACTTCCTCGCGCCGTGGCCCGGGCTGGGGCTGATCTATTCGATCACCGATCCGTTGCACGGGCATCCGTCCGGGGCTCACGGCACACAACCGGCGGAGTTCGTCGGGATGTGGTTGCAAGAGGAGCCGGAGCAGTACCGCATGCGTTCGTCCGCCTTTGTCTTGATGCCAAGCAGCGACGTAGCAGACATGCCTGGAATGTCGTACAGGCGCTGGCACTTCGACGACGGGCTGCTGAACATTGACCAGTGGTCGCGGTGCGGCAACTGCTACATGGGGGTCATCAATGGGAAGTTCCGCGTCGAGTTCGACGGTAGCGACCGAATGAAGCTCTCGCACGTGGACGGCCATGACCACGACTACGAAGGATGGTACCGACGGGTAGAGGTGACCGACGAACTAACGGCCGCGATGGAGGAGCATAAGCTGGCGGAGGACGAGCTCTTGGCGATGCAGGCGAGGGGGGCTCTGTTCGCTATCGAGCAATACGAGTACAAGTCCGGTTTGAGGGAGAAGTGAATCTGCGGCAGGCGCACGGCCCTTGCGCTGCCCTCCCCTTGACGGATCCTCCAGCCTGACAGAGTGTTGGGTGGAGAGGGTGAGCATCGGGTTTGAGGATACTGGGGGAGGTTGGGACGTTTGAGCTCGCCCAGGTCGTGGAACTGGATCCGGCCCGATTCAGTTAACATCCCTCGTATGTTATCGCTCCTCCTCTTGCTCTCTGATCAAGGGCAGGTGACTCTCGGTGAAGACGTCGAGGCGTCAATCAACCCACGCGGTGGAGCGTTGCGGTGCGAGCCCTCGGTCGGTGTTTCAGGCAACGCTGTGCTCGTCGCCTGGAACGACAGCTACGGCGGCAAGCACGGCTCGCAGACCGGGGTCTGCGCGGGGTGGTCGCATTCGAACGACGGCGGAAAGTCGTTCAACTTTGGCGGCTATCTGACAGAGCGGGAGGGCGTGACCGCAGGCGCAGACACGCGGATCGCGCGCGCAGGCGACGGCCGTCTTTACCTCTCCGTGCTTTCCTGGTTTGAAAAGGAGCACGAGCTCCGCCTGTACCGTTTCCAGGACGGGCGTATGACTGACTTGGGTCAGGTCGCGACGAACGGCGGCACCGGCTATCTCGACAAGCCGGACTTTGCGATCGACGGTGGTCGGTTCGCCCTCGCCTACACGCGCGACGGCGTGATCGAGTACGCACGGTCCGACGACGGCAAAGCTTGGTCGCGAACGTCCGTGAGCAGTACGGAGAAGTTGTCCCGTTCCGGCTCTGGCGTCGCGGTGCGCGGCGAACGCGTGGTGGTCGGCTGGTTCGAGGGGGGCGGCATCGAGCTTGATCGTCTGATGGTCGTTAACTCGCACGACGGTGGCAAGACGTTTTCACCGCCCTCCTCTGTGTTCGTTCGAGAGAGTTCAATCTCCACTCCAGCCGGGTTTCGAATGGCACCGGGCCCGGCATCGGTTTCATTCAACGACGTCCGACTCAAGTTTGACGACAAGGGGACTGCCTGGCTCGCGACCCTCGACGTACACGAGAAGAAACCACGCGTGGTGGTCTACTCCTCAAACGACATGCTCGCGTGGGTGCGGACGGACGCGGTCGGTACCGTTGACGGGGCGTTCTTTCCGGATCTCGCGATCGTCGGTGGTTCGCCCGCCGTGCTCAGCTACGGGAGCGACGGCACAATGACCAATTGCTATCTTTTGCACCGCGGACGGCAGACCTGTCTGTCTACGGTCGGGTCGGACTGGACGAAGACGGCCCCTGACGCAGATGCCGCGCCGATCCAGCGCAACTTCGGCGATTACATCAGCCTGGCGAGCGAAGGGGACAAGTTTGTTGCGGCTTGGACTGACGGGAGGTCGGGGCTTCCTAGGATCCGGGTGCGAGTGGGAAAGTTCGAGCGCGAGTAAGTTCAGCGCTTCATTGAGTCGAGCTCCTTGGCGAACTTTTCTTTGACGACCTTGCGCTTGACTTTCAGCGACGGGGTGAGTTCGCCGGTTTCTACTGAGAACGCGACGCCGATCACCACGTGTTTCTTCGCCTTCTCATAGTCGGCGAGGGTCTTGTTGGTGCTCGAGACTTCCCCTTTGATCAGCTCCTTGACGTCGTCGCGCGCGGCGATCGCCGCGAGGTCGGTCTCTTCGACGCCCTTCGCCTTCAGCCACGTCTTGACGCGGTCGAACTCGGGGACGATGAGCGCGCAGCAGTACTCCATTCCGTCGCCGAAGAGCACGGCCTCGTTGATGAACTCGCTCTCCTTGAGCTTGTTCTCGATCGGCAGCGGCGCGACGTTCTTACCGTTCCCCAGCACGAGCAGGTCTTTTTTCCGGTCGGTGATCTTCAGGTGCCCGTCGTCGAACTCGCCGATGTCGCCGGTGTGAAACCACCCGTCGCTGTCGATCGCGGCGGCCGTGTCCTCGGGCAGGTTGTAGTAGCCCTTCATCACGCTGCTGCCGCGCTGTAGGATCTCGCCGTCGCTCGCGATCTTGATCTCGACGACGTCGAGCGGCGGGCCGACGGTGTGCGGGCGGTTGTCCCACGGCCTGTTGATGCAGCTCGCGGCGGTCGTCTCCGTGAGGCCGTAGCCCTGTAGGACCGTGAGGTGGAACGCGTTGTAGAACTCGTTCACGTGCGGCGGCAGCGCCGCGCCGCCGCTGACGAAGAACCGCACGGACCCGCCGATCTTGTCGCGCAGTTTCTTGCCGACGATCTTGTCGAGCAGTCCGTGGAACGGCGCCGGCTGCTTGCGGTACTTCTTGATGCCTTGGTCGAGCGCCCAGTAGAAGAGCTTTTTGCGGACCGTCGGCGACTTTTCGACGCCATCGAGCACTCTCGCGCGCATGGACTCGAGGAAGCGCGGGACGCAGAGCACGATCGTGGGGCTCGTTTTGAGTAGGTCCGCGCCGATGCTGGCGATCGAGCCGGCGTAGACTGTGCTGGCGCCGATCGCGACTGGCAGCGCATGGCCCGCGTACCGCGCGAAGACGTGCGCGAGCGGGAGGAAGATGAAGAACCGATCGTTCTCGTCCACCGGGAACCCGCTCTGGATGCTCGCGCTGAGCGAGATGAAGTTGTCGTGCGTGAGGATGACGCCCTTCGGGCTTCCCGTCGTGCCGCTGGTGTAGATGAACGTCGCGTTGTCGTGCCTGCCGATCTCGTCAATGCGCGCGTTGAGCTGCGCTTCTGTGAGGCCTGACTCTTCTGTGAGCAGGCCGGCCCAGGTGAGCGCGCGCACGCCGGGCATGCTGCGGACCTTCGCCGACTGCTTTTCATCGCTGCAGACGACGACCTTAGCGCCGGAGTCGGCGACGATGTACTGAGCCTGGTCCTCTGGGAGAGTCGGGTAGATCGGGACGGTGACGACGCCGAGGCACTGGCACGCCCAGTCCACGAGCGCCCACTCCCTGCACGTTTCGCCCATGATGCAGAGGCGGTCGCCTCGCTGGACGCCGAGGGCGTTGACGCTGGTCGCGTACTTGAGGGTCTCTTGCCAGAGCTCTTTGTACGTGACCGTGTGGAAGTCCTTGTTCTCGGGATAGACGAGCGCGGCGCGGTCGGCGTACTTGACGCACGATCGGCGCAGCATGTCTGCGAGGGACTTGGCTTCCGCGATGAAGGGGTTCATGGGGGAGGTTCGGGAGTTCGGGAGTTCGGGAGTTCGGGAGTTCGGGAGTTCGGGAGTTTTACCCGCTAGATCAGCGCCAGCTCCTTCACCCTCAGGTACGCGCTCACGAGGGCGGCGGAGAGATCCTCTGGCTCGGCCTCGATGCTGTGGACGCCGCCGGTCGAGAGTCGAACGTCGGCCTTCTTGCGGTCGCGGAAGTACCAGAACGCGGCCGCGCGGTGGTAGAGGTCGGTCGGTTTTTCGACCCCGGTCGCGAGGACCTCGCGCAGGCGCGGGTCTGCGACGCGCACGACGAAGAGCAGGTGCCTTCGCCGGAGGATCGAGAGCGCGGCGGAGAGCTCTGCGGCCTGCTCCTCGTTCTCCGCGTCGGTGAAGACGACGACGAGCGAGCGGCGCTTCCACCGCGAGGCGAGGTGTGAGAACGCGGCCAAGTAGTTGGGCTGCACGGGCTCGGCGTGGACGCCGTGCACGGTGTCGAGGATCGCGCTGACCTGCGCGCGGCCCTTCTTCGGCGCTATGTAGCGCCCGACGTAGTCGCTGAACATGAGCAGCCCGATCTGGTCGCCCATCTTTTCCGCGGCGTGCATAAGCATGAGCGAAGAGTCAATCGCGTAATCGAGCTTCCGGCGCCCGGCGACTTCCGCGAGCATGTGGCGTCCGACGTCAAGCGCGACTATGACGCCCTGGTTCCGCTCGACCTCGTAGTTGCGAACGACCAGCTTTCCTGTCCGTGCGGTGGTCTTCCAATCAATCGTGCGGTAGTCGTCGTCGTTGTACTCGCGCAGCGACTCGAACTCCGTGCCGAGCCCTTTCACGCGCGAGCGCCTCACTCCCATCAGCGCCAGGTGGCCCTTCTGCTTGAGCAGGTCGTACTCTGCGAGCGCGCGGACGTTGGGATAGATCGGCGCCTTCTGTTGGTTGGGGACGAACTTCTCGACCCACGCGAGCCCGAGCGGCGCGAGCACTCGGACGTAGGTGCCGCCGAAGGCGTCGTTGCCGCGGTGGCGCGGCGTGATGGTGTAGGAGAGCTGTTGCGCGCGCCCGGGCTCGAGCGCGACGTCGAACTCGTGCCGCGTCGCGTCGGAGTCCGACGGCGGGGCGTCGCGGACGCGGAGGCGCACCCGAATGTCGCTGGCGTTCTCGACGTCGAGCCGCACGGGGTTAGGGACGCCGACGCTGAACAGCGGGGCGGTCACGCGAGTGACCGTGAGGAAGTCCCACCGGCGCGCGACGAGCCAGCTCGTGACCAGCGCGACCAGGAGCATGGCGTTGTACGGCAGCAGCACGGCCTCGAAGCCGGGCACGACCGCGCCGATGAGCGCCAGCGGTATGCCGGCGGCGATGATGAGCCAGAAGCGTGTGGTCGGGACGGGCATGGGTGATAGAATCTAGATTGTGAACGACCAGCACACGGTGCTGACGCCGGAGAAGGCCGTGGTGAGCTTCCGGGTCGCCGGGGTAGGTGGCCGCATCGGGGCGCAGATCATTGATCTGATGTTACTCGCGGCCGCCATCTTCGCGGCGACAATTCTAGCGGGGTTCGCGGGGCTCGTCTTGGGCGAGTTCGCCCTTGGGCTCTACGCGTTCTTCCTGACGGCGTCGTTCTTCCTCTATTTCATCCTCTTCGAGTGGCTGTGGAACGGCCTGACGCCGGGCAAGAAGGCCTCCGGTATCCGGGTCGTCTCGGACGACGGAACCCCGGTGACGTTGCGCTCGGCCGTATACCGGAACTTCCTGCGCGTGGCCGACTTCCTTCCGATGTTCTACTTCGCCGGGTTCATAGCGAGCTTCATGAACGAGAAGTCGCAGCGGCTGGGCGACCTCGCGGCCGGGACGATCGTGATCTACGACGCCAAGCCGAACCCCCAGTACCAGGTCACGCCGCACCACGCGGGCGTGCACCCGTTCGAGGAGACCGTCGGTGAGCTCATGACGATGACGATGGAGGAGTACTTCGCGATCAAGCGGCTGTGCGACCGGTTCCCGGAACTGCCGCCGACCGTGCAGATGCGCAGCGTCGAGGAGGTCTGGAAGCCGTTCGCCACAAAGGAGCGGATCGAACCGCTCCCGGGAGTGCACCCCGTGTACCAAATGGAGGCCGTCGTGATGAAGTACGGGCGCAAGAGAAAGTTGTTCTGAATGTGTGGGGACAACGCGGCGGAAAGCGGCGTGGGGGATTCTGCAACGCTTCCGCTGGGGTTTTCCGGTCCGGTTGTCGGCAGGTTGTCCGGTCGAGGGTCCGAACCTGGGCCAGGTTCAGTCCGACACGGTTTCCACACTATTCACACCTTAGTAACTCTAATAAGGGTGTCTATATACGAGATAGGATTTACGAACAGCTGTGGAAACACGCGTTGCCGCGCCGGTCATCGAGCGCCTTTCGTTGCACTGCTTCCGGAACTACCGGGACGCGGTCGCGCGTCCGGGGGCGGGGTTCAACATCGTGTCGGGTGCGAACGCGCAGGGCAAGACGAACCTCCTGGAGGCGGTGCACTTGGTCTCAACCGGAAGGTTGATACGCGGGACTAGGGACGCGCAGGCGGTGATGCACGGCGAGGAGACCGGTTCGGTCAGTGCGGAGCTGGCCGGTTCGGGGACGACTGTCGCGGTCGAACTGCGGCGCGGAGTGCGGAAGAGGGTGCTTTTGAACGGGGCGCCGCTTCCCCGCCCGAGCGACGTATTGGGACGGATCCCGACGGTCTCCTTCTCGGCGGGGGACCTGGAGATCGTCCGTGGCGATCCGAGCGAGCGCAGGCACTTTTTGGACAGCGAGCTCTCGCAGCTCTACCCCGGCTATCTTCGGCACCTGGCCGTCTACAAGCGGGCCCTGGAACAGCGCAACGCGCTGCTGAAATCGGCCCAGGAGACGTACCAGCCGCCTGACGTGTTCGAGGCCTGGGAGGAGCAGCTCGCGCAGCACGGGACCGAGATGCGGCGGTACCGGCGGGACTGGATCGAGGCCATAGCCCCGCTCGTCGCCGCGGCGCACGCGGACCTGGGCGCTGGTGAGCAGGTGGCGCTGCGGTACGTCGAGCGCGATGCGGGCGACCTGCTCGAGAACCTCGCTAGCGGGCGCGTGGACGACCTCCGCCGCGGCACGACCGGCACGGGCCCGCACAGGGACGAGCTCGAGATCGAGATCGGGGGGTCGGAGGCTCGACCATTTGGTTCACAAGGGCAACAGCGGACGGCGGTCATCGCGCTGAAGCTCGCGGTGCTCGCCTCGGCCAGCGGCGTGCTGGGCGTGCCGCCGGTGCTCCTGCTCGACGACGTGTTCTCCGACCTCGACCAGGGCCGCCGGTCGCGGCTCGTCGAGCGCTCGCTAGAACTTGGCGGACAAGTGTTCCTGACGTGCACCGAGCCGGAGCAGGCGGGCGTCGAGCTCGTCGGCCGCTCAAAGGTCTTCCGGGTAGTCTCCGGCACGGTCACAGAGGCATGAAGAAGGTCGAGGGCATGCTGGGAGCCGCGCTGGGACGCCCCGAAGTCTTGAAGGCTGCGAGGGCGCAGATCGCCATGCGCAAGTGGGGGGAGATCGTGGGCGAGGCGCTCGCGGACAAGTCCGAGCCCGACAGGTACGAAAAAGGGACCTTGTGGGTGGTGGCGAGCGGGTCTGCCTGGGCGCAGGAGATCCGGCTTCGGAAAGAGGACATCGTTTCCCGGCTGAACGAGGCCGCGGCCGAGCCAGGGCTCTTTCGGGACGTGCGGGTCGGCGTCCGGTCCTTCCGGGTCCGCTAGGAGGAGGCGTTGCGAGAGGAGCTGGACCGTCGCCCCCTGGTCGCGGTCTTCCTTGGGCTCGTTGCCGGGTGCGCGGGCGCGGTCGTCGGGTGGTTCGCGCTCTTCGCCGTGCCGTTGGTGCTCTTGGTCAAGCGCTGGCCAGTGAGGCTCGCGAGCGTCCTGGCCTGCGGCATCGGGCTCCTGACCTACCCCCGGCTTGCGGAGGCGCCCGTCGTCGAGGAGGCGTTCCTAGAGGCCGAGGTGGACGTGCTGACGATGCCGGTCACGACCGCCGATTCCATGCGGACGGTTGTGGGCCACAAGGACGAGAGATACGTGCTCTACCTTGGTGCGGACTCCGGCGTGGTGCTGGGGGACAGGCTGAGGGTGCGGGCCGACATCAAGCCGCTGAGCGAGGGGCAGGTCGCCCGCCGCGGGGCGATCGGAACGATGAGGGCCATCTCCGAGCCGGAGGTCGTGGACCGCGGCTCGTTCGTCTGGCGGGTCGGGATGGCGCTGCGGCGGAGCTTCCAGCGCATGACCGACAGGTTCGCCGACCCTGCCGCGGGGCCCCTGCTCGACGGCATGTGCTTCAGCATGACCTCCGACGTCCCGCTCGACCTGCGCCGCGCGATGGCAAGGACCGGCACGTCGCACATCGTTTCGACCTCCGGCCTGCACATCGTGCTGGTCGCGTTCGCGCTGGCCGGCCTGCTCGGGACGATGCCCGTTCCCCGCCCCGCCCAGATCGCCGTGCTGTTCGCGCTGCTGGCCGTGTACGCGGCCGCCGCGGGGTTCCAGCCGCCCGTCATGCGCGCGATCCTCATGACGCTGGTGCTCGTCAGCGCCTACCTGTTCCGTCGCGGCCCGGACGGCCTCTCGGCCCTGGCGTTCGCTGGGATTGTGTCGCTGCTCTGGGCGCCAGAGCTGGTGCGGGACATCGGGTTCCAGCTCTCGATGGTCGCGGTGGGCTCGCTCGTGCTGTTCTCGCGCCTGCCGGAGGCCGCGCCGCTCGACTCGCACGCCGGACTGCGCGAGTGGGCGCTGCAGTACACCCAGGCAAGCCTGGTCGTCACCCTGGCGACGGCCCCGCTGCTCGCGTACCACTTCGGCATGGTGCCGCTGATGAGCGTGCCTGCCAACCTTTTGGTTGTGCCCGTGCTGGGGATCGTGATCTCGGGGGCGCTGGCGGCGTGGGGGCTGTGGGCGATCGTGCCGGCGGTCGGCGTGGGGATGCTCAAACTGTGCGTCGAGCCCATGACGGGGTGGGTCGGGCTTGTGATCGAACGGCTCGGGTCGCTCCCCTTCGCCGCTCTCGACGCGCCGGAGTTCTCCGCCTACTGGCTGGTCCCGATCTACCTGCTCGCCCTGCTGCTCTGGAGGCCGCATGTCCGCCCGGCTTAGCATGTTTGCGGTCGGGCTCGCGGCCCTGCTCGGCGGGGTCGCCTACGAGGGCACGACGGGCAACGCGGGAGTGAAGGTCGTGTTCCTCTCCGTCGGGCAGGGCGACTGCACGGTCCTGATGAGCGACGACCGGACGGTCGTGGTGGACGTGGCGGCGAGCACCGAGGACTTCGACGCCGGCGAGAGGCTGGTCGTGCCGGGCCTGCGTCGGCTGGGGGTGAAGACGATTGACTGCCTGGTCCTCACGCACCCGGACCTCGACCACGTCGGTGGGCTGCTGTCCGTCGCCGGCCGGTTCCGGATCGGGCGGGTCGTCGTGTCGCAGGCGTTTCGCAACGACCCGGAGATGTTGA
>Ga0214472_10006073_pt1 | contig 12663 bp, 9 predicted proteins | sample RVTome_6_FD_207662 | JGI IMG/M metagenome (GOLD analysis project Ga0214472, IMG submission 207662) | Soil microbial communities from uranium-contaminated site in the Upper Colorado River Basin, Wyoming, United States - RVT140D175 | ecosystem: Environmental > Terrestrial > Soil > Contaminated >... | reverse complement strand
ATCCGTTTGGCATTATCTTTCACAACGGTGAGCAATCGCTGGCCTTCCGTATCCAGCCTGTCCCCTTGCTCTTCAACAAGTATCTGGGTAAACCCCTCTATGGCCCGCAAGGGTGAACGTAAATCATGAGAAACGGAATAACTGAAGCTTTCCAGTTCTTTATTGGTCGTTTCCAGTTGTTGTGTGCGTTCAGCGACGCGGCGTTCCAGTTCTGACATAACCCAACTGTCCTCTTCAGCTTTCCTTTCCTGTCCCAAAACACGAAACACCAACAGGATAACAATAATGCAGAACAACAGGATCAGGACATATCCGGTCAGGATACGTTGCAATTGATTATTCTTGGATTCGAATGCGAGACTGACCGGTTGCTGCGCAATCACGCCCCAGCCATACTCCACAGGCACGTAGGCGGAAACGTGTCGTTCTTTTTCAATGGAGTTATAGGTAATTTCAACATTTTCCTTTCCTTGTAATACTTTCTGCACAACTGGCGCTGACGAGAAATCGGTGATCCCGTCCTGGACTGAATATTTTGGGTGAAATGCCAGTTGCCCCTTGCTGTCAACGATAAATACAAATCCACCGGGCCCGACTTCTATCTTCCCAGCCCAGTCAAAAAAACCTTCCAGGTCTGTATGCATCACCAGAATTCCGATGGGATTTTCATCCGTGTCTTTGATGGGAACGGCAACTGCAAATATATTATGTTTGGGCGGGGAACGCCTTTCAAATACCGGGGATACATAAGGTTCCCAGTTCCGGCTGACATTTATATACCAGTCCCGATAGGCAAAGCTTTCTCCCACTCCGATTTGTAATTCAGGTATTTCTGCCATTTTGTTCCCGTCTATGCTGGTCAGATGCACCCGCTCTATAAAAGGAAAATCTTTAGACACATCCTTGAAGATCAGCGCTGCTTCAGCCCACTTCGCTTCAGCTACCAGTTCTCGAAATCGCACCCGCGTTGCCAGCGCAATTCCGATTCCGGTCATGCGGTCGAATTTTTCCGATAGGGTTGTTGCCGTGAGTTGGGCTATAGACAATCTTCTGGATAAAGCAGCATCTGTTAGTTCTTCGTCAATTTGCTGGTAACTTTGCAGGGCGAGATAAACAAATGCAGAAAAGATTAATACCAGAAAAACATAAACAGGCCACGTTCTTGCAGGCCTGGCCAGATACGCACTGTCAATTTTAACACCGGACTCGTCCATCGTTCCCTGTTCCCTTAAGTCTTGTAAAAAACCTGTAGTGAATCTACCGGGCATCTGCCCGGATCAACATCATGATTGTACAGCGAAAAATTAGAATGTGTCTTACTACTATAAAGTTTAGTTGAAGTGCAGGAAATCTGCAGTCTGAAGCAGGGAATTAATACTTGATTCAAGAGACTTTATTGCGTCGCACAATCATAATTTTCATTAGCTTTCCTGAATTTATTAACCCAGTAATGTTAATAATTACATCTCTTGTGTCGCTTTTTCTGTGGTGGCAGACAACCGGTGGATGAGTGTCCGCAAAAACACTTTCAGGAAACGTACCTGGCAATTCAATGATACCTGGGAGATGACCGTGGAATTAATTTTCAGCAAGGCTGTTTTCCCTTCAGATTTGATGCTGGCCGTGCGTTTGGTCTTGGCCAGATAACCCATTTCCCCGAAACAGTCGCCTTTGTCCAGAGTACGGATAGCTTTGTTGTTTTTACGGACGGTGACCTTGCCTTCGGCAATGATGTAGAAACAATCATCCAGTTCTCCTTCAACAATAATATCATCATCAGCATCATAGTCCTGCCAGGTACTGGCGCGCAGAATCTCCCACAACTCTGCGTCAGGGAAGCCCTGGAAGAATTCCAGTTTTTTGATAGAGTTGAATTTTTCCTGTTCGCTGATATCTTCCTGTGGCCCTTCCAGGGCATCAAAGGCCTTGCTGAGATCAGTGGCCAGATCCAGCCCCATGGAATAGCGGTTCTTGAAATCCTTTTGCAAGGCCTTGGTAACAATCTCCTGAAGGGAATCCGGGATATCCTGACGTACATCACGCAACGGCAAGGGTTCTTCATTCAAAATGCGGTTAACCAGGCGGGAAAAGTTATCTGCCACAAAGGGATGCTTGCCGGTCAGTAATTCATACATCACGATCCCGAGGGAGAAGAGGTCCGACTGGCCGGTAATGAAATCCTCCTTGAGTTGTTCAGGAGACATGTAACGCGGGGAGCCCATCATACCCACGGGTTGGGTTTCGGTGGAATCCGGCTTGTTGATGTGGGCAATACTGAAATCACCAATCTTGATATCGATATCTTCGGTCACCAGGATATTGGTGGGTTTGATATCACGGTGCACCACGCCCTGCCGATGGGCATAGTCCAGGGCCTTGGCACATTTAAAAATGACTTCGACCACCTTTTCGATAGGCAGGGAATTTTCCGGGGTACAGTATTTCTTTAAAGTTTCGCCACCCTTGATATATTCCATGACGATGTAACAGATCTCCTGATCAACGCCAGCATCAAAAATACTGATGATATTCGGATGGGTCAGCGCACCTGCGGTACTTGCTTCATTAAAGAACATTTTCCGGTAACGTTGTCCGGATTCGGGATCGTTAAGCGATTCTGCCAGAGCAACCTTGATGGCCACCGGGCGATCTACATACGGATCATAGCCCAGGTAAACAATACCCATGCTGCCACGGTCAATCTCATCCGCAACCTCATACTTGCCCAGCCGTTTTGGAATTTTGTCCATATTTGCCTGAGAATCTGTCGGGTTATCTTCCTATGGTACCTTGTAATTTACAGGATATTTCCTTTTAGTATAAATATTTTAGCGGGGATTATTCAAATATTATATAAAATGTTGCACCGATCAGGATGGCATTAACAATTCACACGGTAAAAGCCCGGAAAACCCCCGGGTTACACGAATTGTTGGGTATTTTGGTTGTCATCGAATTGGACTGGTGCCAAACTTACTGCCAGGAAGCAGGAACATAAATACAGTACGGACAGAACAATAACGATAATCAGGGGAGGCCCGCCGTGTCCAACACTATCCGTCAAATACTGGATGAAAAGGGTTATCACATTCATTCCGTTACACCAGACACTATAGTATATGATGCAATTAAACTCATGGGTGATGCCGGGATTGGTGCGTTGCTGATCATGGAGGATGACAAACTGGCTGGTATCTTCTCCGAACGTGACTATACGCGCAAGATAGTGTTGATGAACCGCTCCTCCAAAGAAACCAGGGTCAACGAGATCATGACAACAAAGGTCCTGTATATGACGCCAGACCAGACTGCAGATGACTGTATGGCAGTGATGTCAAAACATCATATCCGCCATCTGCCAGTTGTAGAAAATGACAAACCTATCGGTATGTTGTCTGTCATGGACGTCATGCGAAATGTCCTCATGGAAAAGGAATTTATCATTTCCCAGCTGGAAAACTACATCAGTGGTACTGGTTAATACGGGATCGTTTAATATTTACATATACCTGTGCCAGACGGCCGATTGTCTGATTATTCATCCATGCACTCCCGCAATGCCGGAGTCTGTTAAATATTTCGATGCGCCTCACGGACACACCCGCCTGGCATAAACTCCAGCAACATCAGCAGAACATTTCCGGCATTTATATGCGAGATATGTTTGCTGCCGATCCGGACAGGGCTAACCGTTTTTCAATGGCACTTGACGGCATATACATCGATTATTCCAAACATCGCATCACTTCTGAAACCCTCGATTTATTATTAACACTGGCCAGTCAAACACATCTTAAAAACCGTATTGACGAATTGTTTAATGGCTCCCGATTGAATCGCTCCGAACAACGACCTGCGTTGCATACTGCCTTAAGGTCTCCGGCAGATAGCTCCATCACAGTTGAAAATACAGACATCAGCGGACCCATACATGAAGAACTCTTGCGCATGGAAAAATTTGTAACGAAGCTGCATGCGGGTGAAATAAAAGGATTCAGCGGTAAATCAATAAACACATTAATTAATATTGGCATAGGCGGTTCCGATCTTGGGCCACGTCTGGTATGTGATGCATTACAGGATTTCAAAACATCAACATTATCTGTGCACTTTGTGGCCAATATTGATGCACGTGAAATCAATTCTGCCCTTTCCGGCGCTGATCCTGAAACGACAGTATTCATAGTGGCTTCGAAGTCCTTCAAAACAGAAGAAACATTAACCAACGCAAAAACTGCAAGACAATGGCTGATAGAACAGGGTTGCAATGAACCTGCAACTCACTTTATCGCCGTAACCGCAAATGTTACAGCTGCTGAAAATTACGGCATACCCGCAGAAAATATTTTTAATATCTGGGACTGGGTTGGTGGGCGCTATTCTGTCTGGTCTGCTGTTGGCCTTTCGATAGCGGCCTCTATTGGCATGGATAATTTCAACAGGTTTCTGGCCGGTGCGCATGTTATGGATGAACATTTTCATACCCGGCAAATGGCGAATAATATCCCGGTAATACTCGGTCTGCTGGATATCTGGTATATCAATTTTTTCAATTCCCGGACTATGGCCATTATTCCCTATGATCAGTCATTAAATTTATTACCGGGTTATCTCTCGCAATTGATTATGGAAAGTAACGGCAAAAATATTGATCAGGACAACCGGCCTGTTGACTACAACACTTCAGCCATTATCTGGGGAAACACTGGCACCAATGCACAACATGCATTTATGCAATTATTGCATCAGGGTACACAACTCACACCGGTAGATTTTCTGTTGGGGATAAACCATAGCGAGGAACGGAAAGAACATCAGGAGATACTGGTTGCCAACTGCATTGCCCAGGGTGAAGCCTTGATGTCAGGCAACAGTCATTTATTTGATGGAGCCAAACCGGATTATAAAACTATACCTGGCAACAACCCCAGTACCACCATCATGTATGACCAATTAACGCCCTACACATTAGGGCTGTTGCTGGCGCTGTATGAACACCGGACATTTGTACAGGCCTCAATATGGAACATAAATCCATTTGACCAATGGGGTGTTGAACTGGGCAAGAAGATTTCGGTATCTATCAGGAAAGAATTGTCCGGTGAGGACATGAATACCACGCATGACCAGTCGACTGTTAATCTGATTAGGCGCTACCTGGAATCTGAATAATCAGTTTTGCAAACGCTGGTAGTTTACTCATCCTGGGGAATTACTTTGTTCGTAGTCAACGAAAGACGCTTCACCAGGGTGCGTAAAAATACCTTGTTAAAATGCAACTGGCAACCCACTGACAGTTGGTCGATCAAAGTACTATTGATCTTCATTAATCTCACATAATCCTTCGCACGTATGGTGGCGGTCCTTTTCATGTTCGCGAGATAACCCATTTCACCAAAACAGTCGCCCTGTCGCAGCCCGCCAACAACCTTGTTATCCCGCATGACTTCAACCGCCCCTGAAGTGATTACATAAAAGGTATCATCAATATCGCCTTCCACTATAATTTCACATTCAGATTCATATTCCTGCCAGATACAGGCCCGCGTAATCTCCCATATTTCTGTTTCTGAAAACCCCTGGAAGAATTCCAGTTGTTTGACCAGGAGAAATTTTTCCTTCTCGGACATGTCTTCCTGCGGTTGTTCAAGATAATCAAACGCAAGGCTCAAATCACCTGCCAGATTCAGGCCCATCTTGTAACGTCTGGCGGTATCCTTTTCCAGACAGTGATATACAATTTTTTCCAGTATTTCGGGCACATCGGATCGATAGGTACGTAACGGTGGCTGTTTCTCATTTATAATCTTGTGTATCAACCGGGAAAAACCTTCGGCTATAAATGGATGTTTCCCGGTAATCAGTTCATACATGACGATGCCCAGAGAAAACAGATCGGTCTGGTGCGTGATGGTATCTTCCTGCACCTGTTCCGGTGACATATAACGAGGCGACCCGACAAAACCCATAGGCATTGTTGCTGCGGAGTCCGCGGTCATTACGTGGGCAATACTGAAATCACCGATCTTGACGTCCATATCTTTGTTTACAAGAATATTGGTGGGTTTGATATCACGATGAATGACACCTTCGCGGTGTGCGTAGTCCAGGGCCTTGGCACATTTAAAGATGATCTGGACGACCTGCTCATAGGGCAACAGGTTGCCCGCGCTACAATATTGTTTCAGTGTTTTACCGTGTTCAACCAGTTCCATAACGATATAACAGGATTCGCCATCTACCCCGGCGTCGAGGATCTCGATAATATTGGGGTGTTTTAATTTACCGGCGGTATGGGCCTCATTGAAAAACATTTTGCGGTAACGTGCTCCCGCATCAGGATTTTTCAGGGCCTCACTGCGCGCCACTTTGACTGCGACCTGGCTGTCAGTAAACGGATCATAGCCCTGATAAACCACGCCCATACTGCCACGGCCTATCTGTTTTTTGATCTCGTACTTCCCGAGTTTTTCCGGAACGTTGGACATGCTGGATAAGAGGTATTGATAATTATTCTATATAATCGTATTTTCAGTAAGTTATATTACAATATTACTGTAAAGTGATATAGCTGGATAGCGTTAAGTGGGTTTTCTGCTATGAATGAGCAGCGCTGACGTAAAATGAATTTTCGATACTTACACACTTAATACAATTAACTCTGAAACGCCGGGGACGTCTCTTTAATATCCTGATCCTATGAAAACCGTTTTGCTAGCCGCCGGGATCGGACAGCGTCTCGGTGAAATTTCCGGCGACAAACCAAAATGCCTGCTCCAGTTTGATGGCATCAGCCTGTTGCAACGCCACCTTGTAATTTTGCAACATTACGGAATCACCGGGATTATCATAGTCACTGGTTATCAGGAAAATTTGATAGAGCAGGAGGTAGCCAAAAGTGGGACTGCCAATCTCATACAAATGGTACACAACCCCGCTTATGAGAAAGGCAGCATCATCAGCATGCTGACCGGGCTGGAGGCATTGGCAACGGATAATGAATTTCTACTGATGGATGCGGATGTGCTTTATGACCACCGGATCATTGAACGACTGATCAGTACCTGCAATAAAAACTGTTTCCTCCTGGACCGGGATTTTGAACCGGGCGATGAACCCGTCAAGCTTTGCGTACGTAACGGGCAACTCATAGAGTTCAGAAAAAAAATCGATGATAATTTACACTTTGATTTCCAGGGAGAATCCGTCGGCTTTTTCCGTTTCTCAAGAGAAACAGCAAACAGTCTCGTGCAAGGTGCAAAAGACTATTTGCAACGCGGTGAGAACAATCAGCCTTATGAAGAATGTATCCGAGATATATTGCTTTCAAACCCGGATAATTTCGGTTTTGAGGACATTACCGGTTTGAACTGGATAGAGATCGATTTTCCCGAAGACGTAGGAAAAGCGGAAAATAATATTCTTCCGAATATTTTACAATTGCAATAAATATGGCAACGTTACCGAAAGACAGCAACACACCGGGTAAATGTACGCAATTCAGACGATTGCTGACATCGGCAAAACTCGAATTTATCATGGAGGCCCATAACGGGATTTCGGCGCGCCTGGTGGAAGAAGCCGGGTTTGCAGGAATTTGGGCCAGCGGACTGGCAATCTCCGCACAGTACGGTGTACGTGACAGTAATGAGGCGAGCTGGACCCAGGTCGTGGATATGCTGGAATTCATGTCCGATGCTACGCAAATTCCGGTTCTGCTGGATGGTGATACCGGTTATGGAAATTTCAATAACATGCGTCGCCTGGTGAAGAAACTGGAGCAAAGGAAGATTGCCGGTGTCTGTATCGAAGACAAGCAATTCCCCAAAATTAACAGTTTTATTAATGGCGAACGGCAACCGCTGGCCGATGTAAATGAATTCTGTGGCAAAATCAAGGCTGGCAAGGACAGCCAGGACGATCCGGATTTTTGTATTATTGCGCGCGTTGAAGCATTGATTGCCGGCTGGAGTATGAGTGAAGCATTACAGCGCGCCGAAGCCTATCACGAAGCGGGCGCGGACGGTATCCTGATCCATAGCAAACTTTCCAGACCGAATGAAATACTGGAATTTACCCGTGAATGGGCTGGTCGTTCACCGGTCATTATCGTGCCGACAACCTACTACAGCACACCGACAGAAGTATTTCGCAACGCCAGGATCAGTATGGTCATCTGGGCCAACCATATGATCCGTGCCTCAGTCGCTGCCATGGAAAGAATCGGCAAGGAAATATACCAGAGTGAATCAGTCGCCAACATAGAAGACAGCATTGTGCCGGTAAAAAGGATATTCGCATTACAGGGCGCGGATGAACTGACACAGGCGCAGGAACGTTATCTGCATCCCGGACAGTCCGAAGCACACGCCATTGTACTTGCCGCCAGCCGTGGCAATGCTCTTTATGAATTAACGCATGATCGACCCAAGGTCATGCTCACTATCGGTGGCAAGACATTGTTGCGCCGCCTGATCGATGAATTTAAAAAACAGAACATCAACCACACCACGGTAGTCGCAGGTTACAAATCAGAAACAATTGACTCCAGTGGTATCAAATTACGCATCAATACTGAATATGAAACTACGGGTGAATTGCATTCACTGCTCTGCGCCAGCGAAGATTTCCATGACAACATGATCATCATTTATGGTGATCTGTTATTCAGGGGATATATTGTGGCGGACCTGCTGGATACCACCAGCGAGATTGTCATAGTGGTTGATTCAGCCCTTGAAACCAGTCATATCAGCGGTTCGCCGGACTTTGTTTATTGTTCCAAACCGGATGATCGTGGCATGTTCAGCCAGGAAATTGATCTCCTGCAAATCACTGAGCACCAAGAGGCAGAAGCCGGCAAACCCGCCGGGCGCTGGATAGGCATGCTGCGTATACAGGGTAAAGGCCTGGAATGGTTAAAAAATGCTCTGGCCGAATTACAGAAACAGGATGATTTTTCAAAACTGACCATCCCCGACCTGCTGAATTATCTGGTCAAGACGGGCCATCCGGTCAAGGTACATTATATTAATGGCCACTGGCTGGATGTGAATACAATTGAAGATATCGACCGCGCCGGTGACTTCACCAAAAACTGACACATAACCGGCCAGGCAATATCATGATCGAGGCAAAAGAATTCGTTGAGGCTGCGCGCAGTTCCGGTATCAAACGCTATACCGGCGTGCCCTGTTCATTCCTGACACCTTTCATTAATTATGTAATCAATGACGATACGCTTGAGTATGTTTCATCAGCGAATGAAGGTGACGCACTGGCGACGGCGGCCGGTGCTGCCATTGGCGGTGAACGTTCCATTGTCATGATGCAGAACTCCGGCCTGGGCAATGCGGTGAGCCCCATTACCTCGCTGGCCTGGGTCTTCCGCATCCCGATGATCATTATTGCTACACATCGTGGAGCACCGGGTGTCAAGGATGAACCCCAGCATGAATTGATGGGACAGATCACCGGCGCATTGTTCAATACCATGCAGGTGCCCTGGGAACCCTTCCCGAACAAGAGTGCCGCCATACAACCGGCACTGCAACGCGCCCTTGACTATATGCAAAAGGAACAACGGCCTTATGGCTTTATCATGCAGCAAGGAACTTTCAATGCACATAAATTAATAAAGAATTCTATCGCGGATGTTTCTCACAGAAAAACAAAATGCAAACATTTTGCAACAAGCAAGGACAACCCCGGCAGGGATGAAGTGCTTAATCGTATTATCAGCCTGACACCTGAAGCGGAAACTGTAGTCATTGCCACCACGGGTTACACCGGCCGGGAATTGTTTGCCATTGCCGATCGGGACAACCAGCTCTACATGGTGGGTTCCATGGGTTGTGCATCATCGCTGGGTCTGGGACTGGCACTGGCGCGACCGGATTTGCATGTTGTGGTTATTGATGGCGATGGCGCGGCACTCATGCGGATGGGCAACTTTGCCACGATAGGCAGTTATGCCGGCAACAATCTCACTCATATCTTGCTGGATAATGAGGCCCATGATTCGACGGGCGCCCAGGCAACCGTTACCAGCAATGTTCGTTTTGCCGAAATTGCCGCGGCCTGTGGTTATGCAGCATGTTTTGATGGTAACGATATACACATGCTGGATGAATTATTCTCCCTGCAGGGAATCGACGGGCCACGCTTTGGACACCTGAAGATCAAAACCGGTACCATGGAAAATCTGCCGCGTCCGGACATCAAGCCGGCGGATGTCCTGCGCCGTTTGATGCAACATATCGGGAGCAGCTTCTGATGAAAAAAGAGATTCTGCTCAATCCCGGCCCGGTAAATCTGAGTCAGCGTGTTCGCAAGGCGCTGTTACGGCCTGATCTCTGCCATCGCGAACCGGAATTTATCAAGCTTCAGAATTCAATACGCACTGATCTGTTGAAGATTTACAAGCTATCGCAAAAGGACTGGGCTGCTGTTTTACTTACCGGTTCCGGAACATTGGCCATGGAGGCCATGCTGACCAGCATGGTGCCGGATACTGGCCATGTGCTGATCATTGAAAATGGCGTGTATGGCGAACGCATGTCCCGCATGGCCGAGGTTCATCACATCAAACACACAATATTGCATCATGCCTGGGGTGCAGCTATCGATTTAGGGGCGCTGGAACAGACTATTAATCAGAATAATTTTTCCCATGTCGCCGTGATACACCACGAAACGACCACCGGCCGACTTAATCATCTGGGGAAAATTGCGAAGATATGTTCCGGTAAAAATATTCCTCTGCTGGTCGATGGCGTCAGCAGCTTCGGTGCCGAGTTGATCAAATTCAGGGAATGGAACATCGCCGCCTGTGCCGCCACTGCAAATAAATGCCTGCATGGAGTGCCGGGCACCAGTTTTGTAATCGTGAACCGCAAAACCATTGCACAATCCAGTGTCACCCCACGCACTATTTATCTCGATTTGAGAAAATATATGGAACAGCAGGACGCCAACGGCACGCCCTACACCCAGTCTGTCCAGTGTTTCTATGCACTGGATGAAGCCTTGAAAGAAATGAAAGATAAAGGTGGCTGGAAACAACGGCAGAAACAGTACCGTAATCACATGAAGACCATTCGCAATGGACTTATCCGGCTGGGTATTCAACCACTGGTTGCTGAAAAAGACTGCTCATGCGTGCTGCATGCCTGGCATCTTCCCGATGGAATCTCTTACACGAAACTGCATGATGCCCTGAAGAAACAGGGTTTTGTCATTTATGCCGGTCAGGGTGATCTGGCCAAAACCATGTTCCGGGTTTCGGCGATGGGAGCGATTACCAAAGCTGACTTGCATCGCTTTGTAAAAGTCATGGGGAAGATTATTAAAAAATAACCATCCTTTGTCATTCCGGGGGCCGAGCTCAACGAGGCAACCCGAGAAGTGGCACAAGGATGTGCCGTTTACGAATCAAAGGACGGAAATCCAGATCAGAAATTGATCTTTTGATTTAATCGCATTTCATCTTTTGACACTTGATTTCGCCCATTGGCGACCTACTTTTACAAGCTACATCCTGTAGCTTGCCCTTCGGGCCAGCCTCCGGCTGTTCAAATTCGTTCCACACGAATTTGTCTTTGAAGAAAAGTAGGCAGTAGTGGTACAGGGATGGACCGTTTACGGAGCTAAGGATGTAAAAGAACTTTCTCCGGGTGCCTTGGTCTGCGACTACCCTCATTACTCGTTGTGGTATACGCGCCGCAAATATTCGCTTCCCTGCTCAGTTTTGCTAAAAATTACATCCATGTAATTTTTGCGCTACCACTGCCTCGCAATTCGGCAAGGCACACGGAGGGTTACACCAAATCTCGCAGACACCATATCCATGTGCTAATCTTTTCGTAACCCGATACAAAAAGTAAGTCAAGGAGCACAAAACAGAAATGAATTCATACCCAAAAGCCCTTAATTTTTATATTATACGAACGCCGCATAGCATATCAATAATGATGTTAAGCGGCATTCGTATAATCAACTGTTAGGCCTGCCTGCATGCCCGTACTCAAGTTTAGGCTAGGAAGCCGTCGCCTCATCCTCGATGCGAGTCCTAATGCGGAGGAGTGGGAATTTGTCTTTGATGCGGTCAATCAGCCTGTCGATGATGGACAGACCTTCAAGATTCGCACTCGCGGGAAAGAACACGACGCGTACGGCATCACAGGCACGGTCTTCATCAGACCAAAGTTACGGAGACTGGAGCAATCATCGGCAGAACAGGGGGTCAGTATTGGTTCAGTCGCAGTCATACATCCACCTGAGGACTGGGAGGACATTTCGCCTTTTTTTGAGGCAGAGTTCTTTTTAAGTGCGGAGTCATTCCGTCGTCTCGTGGAAACCGACACCCGGACTTCAACCATCGAGCTTTGGGTAACGACAACAATGAACGAAAAGGGTCTGATCTACGGCAATGACCCCGATGGAAAAGAACTGGAGTGGTGGCCTGAACGGTCGAACATCGCCAATATCGAGTCGATCAGTGTTCGTTTCATTGAGACACAGGCCTAACCCGGCAGCGCACCGGACGCGGTGTGACGGCGGCGCAGTGTTTTGCGTTAGTGCTCCGCGCCGGTTAAAACGGCGTTAGGGCTATAGGAGATTAATTATGGAGGGGTTAGTAGGGTATGTAGCAACAGGCACAGT
>Ga0214472_10006072_pt1 | contig 12663 bp, 10 predicted proteins | sample RVTome_6_FD_207662 | JGI IMG/M metagenome (GOLD analysis project Ga0214472, IMG submission 207662) | Soil microbial communities from uranium-contaminated site in the Upper Colorado River Basin, Wyoming, United States - RVT140D175 | ecosystem: Environmental > Terrestrial > Soil > Contaminated >... | reverse complement strand
CATCGCGGCGTGCCCCGTCATCTTCTTCCTCGCCCTCGGTACCGGGCCCGCGGTGCGCTTTTGGGCGTTCGCGCTCTTCGTGATCGCGGCGCTTTCAGACGTTTGGGACGGCCATCTCGCACGGCGGTACGGCCTCATCACGGACATGGGGAAGCTCCTCGACCCCATCGCCGACAAGCTCCTCCTTCTCGCCACCTTCGTGCCCTTCTACATCATTTCGCACCGGGGGTCTGAGCTCGACCTGATCCCATGGTGGGGCGCGATGCCGATATGGGTCATGGTGGTGATCCTCGGCCGGGAGATCTTCATCACGCTCTTCCGGAGCTACGCGGTGCGGCGCGGCGTGGTGATTCCCGCGGGGAGCTCCGGGAAGCGGAAGGCTCTCTTCCAGGCGCTCTTCATGGGCGGGCTCCTCCTCTGGTATCCGCTGCGTCAGGTGGCTGCAGCGCGGGAGTGGGACGGAGCGTTCTGGGGCTTCTGGACGCAGATCCACGGCGCGTGGGTGTGGATCACGCTGTGGGTGGCGATCGTGCTCACCGTCTATTCGATGCTGGACTACCTCTGGTCCTATCGGTCCGTCGTGGGCATCCGGGGTTGACGGAGGCCGGTAGGCTTTGAGAGCCGGACGCGATCCGGCGGCCGCAATCGTAGCCGTGGGGAATGAGCTCCTCTACGGCGAGACGGTCGACACCAACGCAGCGTGGCTCGGCCGCGCCCTCGCGGCGCTCGGGATACCCGTGGTCGGGAAGCAGACGGTCGGGGACGTGACCGAGGAGATCCAGGCGGCGGTGCGGACCGCCACGCAACGCGCGGAGCTGGTGATCGTGTGTGGGGGGCTCGGACCCACGCCCGACGACCTCACCAAGGAAGCCGTCGCCGAGCTTCTGGGCCTCGAGCTGCGTCTCGACGAGGAGTTGCTCGCCCGCCTGCGGGAGCGCTTTCGGGCACGCAGCCATTCGAGGCTCCCGTCCCCGAACTGGAGCCAGGCCGAGGTTCCCGAGGGAGCGATCGTCCTGAGGAACGACCATGGCACCGCTCCGGGCCTGTGGCTGGAGGCGGGCTCGGCGGTGGTGGTGCTGCTGCCCGGTGTCCCGCGCGAGATGCGCGGGATCTACGAGGGTGACCTGGTCGCGGAGCTCAAGGCGCGCTTCGCGGGCCGGCTCCTGCCGGTGCATCATCGCATGATCCATACGACGGGCGTCACCGAGTCCAGGCTCGCCGAGCTCGTCGAGCCAGCGCTGCCGGAGGAGATGGGGCCGGTGACGTTGGCCTTCCTCCCGGATCTGCGCGGTGTGGACATGCGGCTCACGGCGAGGGGCGTCCCACAGGACGAGGCGAACTCCTGGCTCGCGCGCATCGAGCAGGCGCTCGATCCGGTCCTCGCCAGGTGGCGGTTCGAGGCGGCCAGCGGCGACGCGGTGGAGGCGCTCAACGACGCTCTCGCCCGCGCCGGGAAGCGCGTGGCGGTCGCGGAGAGCTGCACGGGCGGTCTGGTGGCCAAGCGCATGACCGACCCGCCGGGGTCGTCTCGGGTGTTCGTGGGCGGTGTCGTCGCGTACGCGAACGAGGTGAAGACCGCCCAGCTCGGCGTCTCGAAGGAGGACATCGCGCGCGAGGGCGCGGTCTCGGAGACCGTCGCGCGTGGCATGGCGCTCGGCGTGGCCGAGCGGTTCGGCGTGGAGGCGGGCATCGGCGTGACGGGAATCGCCGGACCGGGTGGTGGCACGCCCGAGAAGCCCGTGGGGAGCGTCTGGCTCGCGGTGGCGCTCGACGGCGAAGTCCGGACGCATCGGTTGAGTCTCATGGGCGACCGCGGGGCGATCCGCGAGAGGGCCGCGCAGGAGGCGCTGGCCAGCCTCCTACGCCTGGTGCGGGAGCGGACTAGCGGGGCCTGAACCGGATGCGTCCGGGTGGTATCTTGTACGGTCGCCCGCCCGCGGGCCGGCCCCGAGGGCCGGCGCGGCGCGGAGTCACCGGTACCTGGGGAAGGAGACGATGACGGATTCCGTAACCAACGGCGAGGAGATCGTGGCGGAAGAGAAGACTGACGGGGTGGAGGACCTCGCAGATGACGCTGCCGTCGCGTCACCCACGGACCACCAGCCAGACGGGGAGGAGAAGGGCGATGCGGGGGACGAGGTCGCCACGTTGAAGGCGGACTTCGCGGAGCTCACCGACAAGCATCTGCGCCTGGTCGCCGAGTTCAACAACTTCCGGCGCCGGAGCGAGCAGGAGCGGCTCAATGCGTGGGCCCGCGCCCAGGCCGACGTGATCGCCAAATTCCTCGACGTCCTCGACGACCTCAACCGGGTTGCGCAGCTCGATCTCTCGAACGCCACGGTGGATGCCATCATGGAGGGCGTGGATCTGGTCGAGAGGAAGTTCGTTCGCATGCTCGAGGACGCCGGTGTCGAGGTCCTCGACCCCGAGGGCGAGCGGTTCGACCCCGAGCGCATGGAGGCGATGATGCGCGTGCCGGCCGAGTCCGAGGAGCAGGACGACGCGGTCGCGCAGGTGTTCCAGAAGGGCTACTCCCTGAAGGGCACGCTCGTGCGTCCGGCCCGCGTGGCCGTCTTCAAGCACGGGTAGCGGGACGGGCAACTGATGGCTGCGGGCGGGAAGGACTTCTATCAGGTCCTCGGCGTGTCGGAGAAGGCGAGCCAGGACGAGATCAAGAAGGCGTATCGCAAGCTCGCGAAGACGCACCATCCCGACGCCAACCGCGGCGACGAGAAGGCTGCCGAGCGCTTCAAGGAGATCGGCGAGGCGTACGCGGTCCTGAGTGCTCCCGACAAGCGGAAGCAGTACGACCAGATGCGGAGGTTCGGCGGGCTCGGCTTCGGCCGAGGGGGCGCCGCGAGCCCGCGCGCGGGACCGACCGCCGAGCCCGGGTTCTCCTTCGATGACTTGCAAGGCGGCTTCGGCAACATCTCCGACCTCTTCAGCTCGCTCTTCGATCTCGGCAAGAAGGGGCAGCCGGGGGCGAGGAGGACGGGCCGGGAGAAGGGGCAGAACGTCGAGTACGTCGTCGAGATCCCGTTCCTCACGGCGGTGCGGGGTGGCAAAGTGTCCGTCGACGTGGCGATCACGGAGGACTGCGCGACGTGCGGCGGCGACGGGGCCAAGCCGGGCACCGAGTCCAGGCGGTGTGACGAGTGCAATGGAACGGGCACGGTCTCCTTCGGGCAGGGGGGCTTCGCCGTGAAGCGGCCGTGCCCCGCCTGCTTCGGCCGCGGGAAGATCCCCGAGGCGCTCTGCGAAGCCTGCGGCGGTCGCGGAGCCGTCCGCCAGCAGCGCCGGATCCAGATCAACGTCGCCCCGGGCGTCGATGGCGGGTCGCGGGTGCGGCTGTCGGGTCAGGGCGAGCGGGGCCGCGAGGGCGGACCTCCCGGCGACCTGATCTTCACGTACAAGGTGCAGCCCCACCGCTTCTTCAAGCGCGACGGGCTCGACATTCACGTCACCGTGCCGATCAACATCGTCCAGGCGACCCTCGGGTCGAAGATCCGGGTGCGCACGGTTTCCGGGAAGAAGGTCGTGCTGCGGATCCCCAAGGGAACGCAGTCGGGGACCAAGTTCAGGATCCGCGGCCAAGGGATCGTCAAGGGCGACAAGGTCGGTGATCAGTACGTGGAGGTGGTCGTGAAGGTGCCGGAGGAGCTCTCCGAGACCGAGCTCCAGGCCATGGAGGAGTTCGCGGAAGCGAGCGGGCTGAAGCACTAGCGGCGCTCCGCTCGCCTCGGCGGCGTGAGGGCTGCGTGGTGCGCCCGGCTCGGGGAGGAGCGCTACTCGCCGGCGACGCCCACCCGCGTTCCGGCCCGCACGATCCGTCCGCCCCCGCGGAGCCGGTCGCCGTCGAAGACCACCGCGGACTGACCGGGGGTGATCGCGGCAGTGGGCTCGGCGAGCGCGAGCCTGAGCGCGTCGTCGCTCTCCTCGACGGTGGCGCTCACGGGGCGTGCTCTGTACCGGAGCTGGACGTGCACGGCATCCCCCGGCGCCGGCGGCTCGTCGAGCCAGTTCGCCTCCGCGACAACGACCTCGTCCTGCAGGAGATCGTCGCGCGTGCCCACGACGACCTGCCGAACCTCCGGGCGGATCTCGAGGACGAACAGCGGCTCGGGAAACCCCCCGCCGAGGCCTCGCCTCTGCCCGACCGTGAAGCCGGCGTATCCGTCGTGCCGGCCCACGACCTCTCCATCGAGCCTCACGATGGGACCCGGCTCGAGCGCCGGGTGCGTGCCGAGCCGCTTCTCGAGGAGGTCGCGGTAGTCCCCCGTCGGCACGAAGCAGATCTCCTGGGACTCGGGCTTGTCGGCCGTCACGAGCCCCAGGGCCCTGGCGCGCGCCCGCACCTCGTCCTTGGTGAGCTCGCCCACGGGGAAGAGCAGCCGCGGGACGAGGCTCGCCGGGAGCCCCCAGAGGAAGTACGCCTGGTCCTTGGCTGGGTCGAGCCCCCTGCGCAGGTGCGACCCGCGCGTGGCGTGCTCGACCCGTACGTAATGTCCGGAGGCGACCTTGTCGCAGCCCAGGGCGCGACCGCGCGCCATGAGGTCGCGAAACTTCGTATTGCCGTTGCAGCGCACGCACGGGTTGGGCGTGCGGCCACGAGCGTACTCGCTCACGAAGTCGTCGATGACGTCGCGGGCGAAGTCCTTCTCCACGTCGAAGACGTAGTGCGGAATGCCCAGGGCGTGGGCGACGCGCTTCGCGTCGGTGATCCCGTCGAGGCCGCAGCACGTCTTGCCATGACCCGGCGTCTCCGAGTAGCAGAACGTCTTCATGGTGACGCCGACGACCTCGTGGCCCGCTTCGACGAGCAGGGCCGCGGCGACGGAGGAGTCCACGCCGCCGGACATCGCGACGAGGACGCGGCTCATGCCTCCCTCATCTTGCCGACGATGTCGGCCGTGGCCCGTGCCGCGCGCTCGACCCCGGCGGCGTCGCTTCCGCGGCCGAAGGAGAAGCGTACTGTCGCGCGACGGTCGTCGGGGCCGTAGAGCGCGCGGATCACGTGGCTCGACTGGCTCGCCCCGCTGGAGCACGCGGAGCCGCCCGAGACGGCCACCCCGTCAATGTCCAGAGCCATCACGAGCGCGCTCCCGTCCTCGATGCCCAGGAAGCCGACGCTCAGAACGTGAGGCGCGCGCGTCGCCTCGACCGCGTTGATGCGCACTCCCTCGATCGACCCCCTCAGGAGGGCAGCGAGGCGGTCGCGCAGCACAGTGAGTCGCTCCGCCTCCGCCCGCTGCTCCTCCACGGCGAGGCGGAGGGCGGTCGCGAGCCCCACCGCACCGGACACGTCCTCGGTGCCGGGTCGGAGCCCACGCTCCTGGCCTCCGCCATGGAGGAGCGGAGCGAGGGGAGTCCCCTCGCGCACGAAGAGCAGCCCCGTCCCCTTCGGACCGTAGATCTTGTGGCCCGTCGCCGAGAGCAGGTCGACCGCCACGTCGCGCACGTCGACGGGAACCTTGCCGACGGCCTGGGCCGCGTCGGTATGCACCAGCGCCGAGCGCCGGGCGGCGAGCTCGACCAGTTCCGGGAGCGGGAGGAGCATCCCGGTCTCGTTGTTGACCCACATGATCGAGGCGAGGGCCGGTCCGTTCGCGAGCGCACGGTCGGCGGCCTCGACGTCGAGCGCGCCCGCCGGGCTCACGGCGAGCGTGGTGACACGGGCGCCCTCCCGCTCGGCGCCTTTCGCGGCGCCGAGCACCGCGGGGTGCTCGACGGCGCTGACGGCGAGTGTGGGGGCGTGTCCGAGGTCGAGCTGCGCCCTGCACCAACCCAGCAGCGCGAGGTTGTCCGACTCCGTTCCACCCCTGACGAACAGAATCTCCCTGGGCCGGGCGCCGAGCGCGGACGCCAGCTCGGCGCGGGCCTCTTCCAGGGCGTCGTCGGCCACGCGCCCCCAGCGATGGATGCTCGACGGGTTGCCGAAGGTGTCGGCGAGGCAGGAAGCCATGGCGGCCCTGACCTCCTCGCGGACAGGCGTGGTGGCGGCGAAATCCAGGTAGATCGGTTCCATATGGGCGGCGGGCCCGCGAACGGCCTCCACGGCTGGGCGTTTTGCTGGGGTTCGGGTGTCCCCTAAGTTAACCGCCGATGAGTCCGATACCGCCCCCGTTTCCCCCGGGCTGCCCGTCGTGCTTCCGATCCACGGTGCACGGGATGGTCTTCGCGGGGCGCGAACGCTTCGTGGAGCGGATCAGCGAGGGGGAGAGCGTCCGGCTCGTGGCGGACCCGCCGGTGCAGAAGGAGCCAGAGGTCTGGGTGCACCTCGAGTCGGGGGAGCCCATTGGCCATCTCCCGCCCGAGATCGGCCGCTGGCTCTGGCCGTGGATGTCTCGCGGTGGAGTGGCCGAGGCGCGCGCGCTCCAAGTGCGGGGCGCAGAGGTGCCCTCGTGGCGCCGTCTCGTCCTCGAGGTGTCCTGCCGCACGGCCTAAAATGGTGTGTCCCCGAAATCCGCTAGAACGAGGCCACCGTCAGCTCGGAGAGGTCCGCCACGTCGAAGGGCTCGTCCGTCCGGAACGGCTCGCCGTACTCGACGCGGATGTACGTTCCGTAGTGCGCCATCTGCATGCGCACCTGCTCGAGCACCAGCCGCTCGCCGCCCGGGTAGACCTCGCCGATGCCTCGCACGCCGTCGAACTGGGACGAGTACGCCGACAGAGCCTCGAGCTTCTTGCGGAGATGCTGCGAGACGTCGACGACGAAGTCCGGCGGCCCGGCGTCCTCACGGAAGGCCGTGGCGTACACGAGCTTGAGGGGCCGGAACGGAGCGCCCTCCGCGTCGAGCTTCTTGAGTCCGGAAAGGAAGCACGCGTCCCGGACCAGCTCGGACGCGATCCTGTGATCCCGGTGGCGCCCGACCTTCCAATGCGTGACCACCACGCGCGGGCGCAGCGCCCTCAGGTGGCTCGCGACGACGAGTCGGGACTTCAGGTCGTTCTCGATCGCGGAGTCCGGGAGGCCCGCACAGCGGCGCTCCACGAGCCCGATGATCTCGGCGGCACGCGCGGACTCCTTCGCCCGGATCTCCAGGGAGCCCGAGCTGCCCATCTCCCCGGCGGTCAGGTCCAGCACGCCGACGCGGTTGCCGCGCGTGGCGGCCTTGATGAGCGCCCCGCCGCACAGGAGCTCGGCGTCGTCCGGGTGGGCCATCACGGCCAGGAGATCGAGAGGCTCGGTCATTTTGGGAGGCCCAACGCGGTCACGGGTGAGAGGGCGCCCGCCGCGATCGTCACTCGTATCGGAGCGCGGCCACGGGCTCGAGACGGCTCGCCCTGTAGGCGGGCAGCAGTCCGAAGAGCATCCCGGTAAGCGCCGCCATCGTCAAGGCCGTGCCGACCGCCCAAACAGGGATCTCGGCAGGCAGGGGGGTCCACGTGGCCACCGCGAACGCCAGGCCGAAGCCCACGATCATCCCCACCGCCGCGCCCGACACCGTGAGCAACGATGCCTCCACCAGGAACTGCCACAGGATCTCGCGCCGAGTCGCGCCCACGGCTTTGCGCACACCGATCTCGCGCGTCCTTTCCGTCACGGAGATCAGCATGATGCCGATCACGCCGACGCCTCCGACGAGGAGCCCGGCCGAGGCGAGCACGAGGATGACCAGGAAGAAGATCCCCGTCAACTGGTTGAACATGTCGAGGATCTGGGCCGAGGCCATGAGCGAGAAGTTGTTCTCCTCGCCCGGTCCGAGCCCTCGCATGCCGCGCAGCGCGGCGATCACGTCGTCCTGCGCGCGTGCGACGCTCACGGAGTCGCGAGGTACGATGTAGATCTGCGCTTGCCAGGCGGATTGCCGAAGGCGCCGCACGGCCGCGGTCCAGGGGAAGACGGCGAAGTGTTGGAACGCGCTCGCGAAGATGTTGTCCTCGGGCTCGATCACGCCGATGACCGTGAACGACTCCTGCGTGCCGCGGAACTCGTTGGGCACCCGCACGACCTTGCCGATGGGGTCGCGCTGGCCGAAGAGCTCCTCGGCGAGTCGGGATGAGATCACGACGACGGGGGCGTTCTGGTCGACCTCCGCGGGTGTGAAGTCGCGACCGCCCAGAAACTCGCCGGGCTGATAAGCGGGCCAGCCCGACGAGAATCCGCGCGCCATCACCCCCCCGACGCGCTGGCTCTCGAACGCGAGATCCACCTGGAAGTCGAAGAAATAGAGCGCTTCCTGCACGCTCGGCAGGCTGGCGATGCGCCGCGCCTCCTCGGCCTCGATCTCGGGCCGGTTCCACCACGGCGGGCGATCGTTTCCGACGTTCACGACCTGGACGGTGGTGAAGTCGATTCGCGTGACGACGAAGTTGTTCGGGCCGGCCGACTCGAAGGCCTCCATGACGCTCGTGCGAAGGCCGGTGATGAGCGCGGCGATGGCCACCACGACGGACACTCCGACGGCCACGCCCAGAACCGTGAGGAGCGACCGGACCTTGTTCGCCGTCACCGCGTCCCAGGCGATCGCGAGCCCCTCGGCCAGGGCCGAGAAGCCGGCAGGTCCCCGATCGTTACTCATAGCGCAGCGCATCCACGGGATCGAGCTTGGAGCCCTGGGATGCTGGATAGACGCCGGCGATGATCCCGACGCTCATGCCGAGTCCGATGCCGAGCGCGATCCAGCGCGGCGCGACAGCGGCCGGGATGGGCGAAACCGCTGCGACGAGGCTCGCGAAGCCGAGGCCGACGAGGATTCCGAAGACGGCGCCGATTGTCGAGAGCGTGGCAGACTCGACCAGCACCTGCGTGAGGATGTCGCGACGACGTGCGCCGAGCGCCTTGCGCACACCGATCTCGCGCGTCCGCTCCATCACGGAGACCAGCATGATGTTCATGATGACGATCCCCCCGACCACGAGCGCGATCGAGACGAACATCGGCAGCACCGTGAACAGGATGCGGGAGATGTTGTTCCAGAAGCTGATCGCCTGTTCCGCGGTCTCGAGGGAGAAGTTCGCCTCCTCGGCGGGCCGTAGCTGGCGGCGCGCCCTCATGATTCCCTCGACCTCGAGTTGGACGTCCCTGAGGAGGTCGGGGTTCTCAGCCTGGATGATGATGTTCTCGACGATGCCCCGTGGGGCAGTGAGGGACTGGATGGGAGAGCGCGCAGGCGCGATCGCGAGGTTGTCGAGCGACTGGCCGAACAAGGAGCCTCGCTCCTCGAGCACGCCGATCACACGGAAGGGGAAGCCGCCCAGGCGGAGCGTTCGGCCGAGCGCGACACCGTCCTCGAAAATGACGTCCGCGGTCTCCGCGCCGATGACCACGACAGGCGCGCGCGCGTCCGCCTCCTGGGGCGTGAAGGCCCGACCTTCCACGATGGTGAGGTCGCGAATGACGAAGATCTCCGGCGACGCACCCGTGAGCTGCACACCGCTCACTGCCCGTCCGTTGTCCCCGACGGCGGTGACGTTGGCGCGGTTCTCGATTGCGATCCGAGCCGGTAGCGTGAGGCGGTCGCGGACCGCGTCGGCGTCCGCGAAATAGAGGCGGGGGCGTCGCTGACGCTCGCGCCTCTCCTCGTCGCTCGTGTTGACGCTGATTTCCTCCCACCGACGCAACGTCACGGTGTTCACGCCGAAGACCTGGGACGTGAAGTCCTCCCGCACGTACCGATCGAGACCTTCGACGACCGTCACGACGACGATGAGGAACATCACGCCGAGGATCACGCCGAGCACCGAGAAGAAGCTCTTCAACTTCTCCGTGCGGATCTGCTGGAACGCGAGTGAGACCCCCTCCCAGAATTGCATCCCGTGGGAGCTCTACGAGCCCACGGCCGACACGTCTTCGGTGGGCCGGATCGCGTCGCCGTCCTGGAGCTGCCGGATGCGCTGGTAAGGTCCAGCGACCACCGTGTCTCCCTCCGAGAGGCCCGAGAGGACCTCGAAGTACTCCTGGCCCGCGATCCCGAGGGTCACGGCAGTGAACGTCACGCGGTCGTCGGTCACCGTGAAGACCCCCTCGATCTCGCGGGGCTGACGCCTCGTCGTGGGCCCGTCGGCGTGCGCGGAGTCTTCCCCCTCCTCCCGGACGGTCATCGCGATGATCGGGACGGCGAGCGCGTCCGGGCGCGTCTCGACAATGATGTCCGCGGTGGCCGACAGGTCGGGCCGGAGCGGCACGTCGGTCGGGTCGAGGGTGAGCACGACTTCGAAGTCGATCGCAGCCTGCTGGCCCGACGTCTGCTGGGAGGGCGCCGCGATGGCCGAGTTACCGATGCGGCTCACGCGGCCGACGAACCCACGGTTGGGGAACGCGTCGATACGGATTGACGCGCTGTCGCCGAGCGAGATCCTCGAGACATCCGTCTCGTCGACCTGCACGACGGCCTCGATGAGGGAGAGGTCGGAGATCGTCAGGACGAGGCTCCCGGGGTTGTTCATCGTTCCGATGATCACCGTCTCGCCCTGCTCCACGTTGAGCCGCGTGATCTTCCCGTCGATGGGCGCGGTGAAAATCGTCTTGGCGAGCTGGTCGCGGGCCTCGCGGAGCGCGGCGTTGGCCTGAGCGACGCCGTGCTCTGCAGAAGAGAGCGTGGCCTCGGCGACCTCCACGTTCGTGCGCGTGTCGTCGACCTGCTGGCGGCTCACGAGCAGGGAATCCCTCGAGCGCAGCTCGAGAAGCCGGTCGAGGTCCCGTCGCGTCCGAATTAGGTTCGCCTCTTGTTGCGCCCTCTGCGCCTCCGATTGGGCGAGCGATGCTGCGCTCCGCAACACGGACGACTCGTACTGGTCGGGCTCGAGCCTCAACAACGTCTGGCCCTGTCGCACGTCATCGCCTTCTTCCACGAGCAGCTCGGCCACTCTCGCCGAGACGTCGGAGCTGATGTCCACCGTGCGCCGCGCGCGGATGTTTCCGCTCGCGGTCACGATCGCCACCAGGTCGCGGCGCTCGATCGCCTCCGTGCGGACCTCGATGCCCTGGCCGCGCGACCGCTGCACGGAGAGCGCCGCCGCCGCACCGAGCACGGCGACCACGACCACCCCGACGAGGATCTTCGTTTTCGTGTTCATCACTCTCCGAATGGTCGGTCAGTTCCGCAGCGGGCTGGCGACGAGGGCCTCGAGCACCGTGACGAGGTCATGGTAGGCGTAGACCGCCGCGAGTCGGTCGGCCTCGGCCTGCGCGAGCACGGTCTGAGCGTCCACCAGGTCTACGAAGTTGATCTCGCCGAGCTGATACCGGTCACGGGCGAGATCGAGCTGCTGCTCCGCGAGGGCGCGATTCCGCTCCTCGAGCAGCGCGCTCTCGTATGCCGTGCGCACGTTCGCGACGCCGATCGCGATGTCGGCCTCGAGCGCGATCTCCTGCTCGCGGACCTGCTCCACGAGATCCTCCCGCTGAAGCCGCGCGGCCTCGAGGTTCCTCTGGCGGCTGAGCCCCGAGAAGATCGGGACGCTGAGCTGCAAGGAAACCGTGGGCTGCGACTGCACGAAGCCGAACGGGAATTGGTCGTTTTGGTCGAGGATGGCCTGGCGCTGCACGTCGGTGAAGGTGAAGCGCGAGCAGTCGATGGAAGGCAGGGGCGGGTTCAGCCTGGAGTAGAGCTCGTTGGTCGCGATGCACTGTGAGATGGCGCCCGCGATCTGGGCCTGGGCCTGCGCGACCTGGAAGTCCGTGTTGCTCGCCTCGCGAGTGAAGCCGCTCCACCCGCTCGAGATCGTCATGCTCGGAAAGTAGGGGGACCGGGCCGAGCTCACGCCAATGTTCGCCGACTCCCGCGAGCGCCGCCGGGCCTCGAGCGTCGGGTTCTGCCGAAGCGCCAACGCCTCGAGCTCCGGCTCCGTCCATGTGGGCTCGGCCAGCTCGAAGGTGGTCGTGAGCGTGAAGTCTCGCCCCATGGGCTGTCCGAGCTGTTGCAGCAGTCGCATGCGCGCCGTCGCGAGCGCGTTGCGCGACTGCAGGACCTGCACGGCCGACCTACCCACCTGCACCTCGGCCTGCCCGACGTCGATGCCGGTCACGGCGCCCACCTCGAGCTGGGCTTGGGCCAGGCGGAGATTGTACTCGCTGTTCTCGAGCTGCAGCTCCGCGATGCGGAGCGCCTCTTGCTGGCGGAGCGCCTCCACGTAGGTGTTCGTAACCTGCGACATCAGCGAGGCCTCGGCCAGGTCGATCTGCGCGTAGGTCGCCTGCCGGTCCGCCCGGGCCTGCGAGGGGCCCTTGAGCGTCGCCCAGTCGAGGTAGTAGCTGAGCCCGATTCGGTAGTTCGAGAGGTAGTATGACGGTTGATTGCTGAAGCCGAGGTCTCCGAGCGTGAGGCTCCCGATCTGCTGCTCCCCCGCCCCCTGCCACTGTACACCGGCGTTCGCGGAAGCCTGCGGGAAGAGCGCGCCCCACGCCTGCCGCACGTTCCAGATGGCGAGGTCCGCGTCGTTGCGCGCCTGCCTGAAGCTGGGGTTGTCGGCCCGCGCGATCTCGAGCGCCTCCTCGAGGGACAGCGAGGAAGGGACAGGCTCCTGGGCCCCCGCGGGAACGGCGAGGGCCAGGGAGCCGACGCACAGCGCTGGCAACAGGTGCTTCATCCTCTTGTGGTCCCGATCTCGTTGTGGGTGCGGCTTGTGCACGTACGCGGTGCGGGGGGTGCCGGTTTCGCACCCAGGGCACACGCGCGCCGAAGCGCGTTCGACGCCGTCGACTACGCTGCACCCCCAAAT
>Ga0214472_10006071_pt1 | contig 12664 bp, 12 predicted proteins | sample RVTome_6_FD_207662 | JGI IMG/M metagenome (GOLD analysis project Ga0214472, IMG submission 207662) | Soil microbial communities from uranium-contaminated site in the Upper Colorado River Basin, Wyoming, United States - RVT140D175 | ecosystem: Environmental > Terrestrial > Soil > Contaminated >... | reverse complement strand
TCGGCCGCGGCGCGGGCAGGGTGCTGCGGGTCACCGTCGACGCCGCGAATGGCCTCGGAGTCGACCGCATCGCCGACCTAGCCCGTGGCGTCTCGCGGCTCCTCGACGACGAGAGCGTCGTCGACGGGCCCTACACCCTCGAGGTGGGCTCGCCGGGCCTGGAACGCAAGCTGCGCAGGCCCGACCAGTACCGCAAGGCGGTTGGGCGAGAGGTCCTGGTGAAGACGCGGGCCCCCATCGACGGAGCCCAGAGCCACCGCGGCATCCTCAGTGAGGTCGGTGAGGGCACGGTCGCCCTCCTCGTCGACGGCCGAGACCGCCGCATTCCCCTGGACGTCGTGACCCAGGCTCGGACCATCTTCCGGTGGGAGAAGCCGGCGAAGCCCGGCAAGCGAGGTCACGGATGAACGAGAACTTCATGGAGGAGCTCGATCTGCTCGAGCGCGAGAAGGGGGTGCCGAAGGAGACCATCCTCGACGCCCTGGCGAACGCCCTCGTGTCCGCCTACAAGCGCAGCCCTGGGGCGGCCGAGGAGGCCCGAGTCACCATCGACCAGGACACCGGCGAGATCACGGTGTACGGCCAGGAGCTCGACGAGGACGGCAACGTCACCCGTGAGTGGGAGGACACTCCCGGCGACTTTGGCCGGATCGGCGCCCAGACCGCCAAGCAAGTCATCCTCCAGCGCCTCCGTGACGCCAAGCGGGCCCAGGTGTTCGACATCTATGAGGGTCGCGAGGGCGACCTGGTGACCGGCATCGTCCAGCAGTCCGATCACCGCACTGTGATCCTCGATCTCGGCAACGCCGAAGCGGTGATGCCTGCGGGAGAGCGGATCGCCTACGAGCGGCTCGAGCGGGGTGCCCGGGTAAAGGCACTCATTCTCGAGGTCCGCGGCGAGACAAAGGGCCCGCAGATCGTCGTCAGCCGGAGCCACCCCGACTTCATCAGAAGGCTGTTCGAGCTCGAGGTGCCCGAGCTGGTCGAGGGCACCGTGGAGATCAGGGCCATTGCTCGCGACGCCGGTCACCGTACCAAGATCGCGGTGGCGTCGAGCGATCCGAACGTCGATCCGGTCGGAGCGTGTGTGGGTTCCCGGGGCTCGCGGGTCCGCCAGGTGGTCAACGAGCTCCGCGGCGAGAAGGTCGACATCGTGGAGTGGCGGGACGACGTCAAGCAGTTCATCGCCGAGGCACTGAGCCCGGCGAAGGTGCGCCAGGTGGTCCTCGACGACGAGGCGATGGAGGCGGTCGTGATCGTTCCCGATCACCAGCTCTCGCTCGCCATCGGCAAGGAAGGCCAAAACGCCCGGCTCGCGGCGCGCCTGAGCGGCTATCGGATCGACATCCGCCCCGAGACCCAGCCCGAGCCGGTGGCAGAGCCCACCGGCGCGGAAACCAGCGAAGTCGCCGGGGCCGCGGAAGTCGCCGAGGCCGGGGAAGTCGCGAAAGTCGCGGAGACCGTGGAAGCCGCAGAGGCCGCGGAGACCGCAGCCGGGGACGAGGCGACCGAGGACGAGGCCGTCGACGCGGCGCCCGGAGACGAGCCTGCCGCGGACGAGCCTGCGGCCGCGTCCGACGAGGGCGAGGAGCCGGCGCCCGGGGCCTGACCCCGTGCGTGGCACAATGGAAATGACCCCTGGAGGCCGATGATGCGCGTCTACGAGCTTGCCCGAGAGCTGGGCATGGAGTCGAAGGCCGTGCTGACGCGCGCCCAGGAACTCGGCCTCGGCGTCGCCACGGCCTCATCGGGGCTGTCCGACGACGACGCCGCACTCGTGAAGCTGTCGTACGAGGAGGAGTCCGCTCCTCCCGCGGCACCCGCAGCCGAGCCCGAGGCGGAGGGAATCGGAGCCCCGGCTGCGGACCTCGAAGGGGATGCCCTCGAGGATGAGGATGTCGAGGATGATGGCGAGGAGGAGGGCGCGGAGCGGGACAAGAAGGGGGCCAAGGCCGGCAAGCGCAAGGGCCGTCCTCAGGCTGACCAGGGCCCTCAGCCGCGTCGATCGGTGACCGTACCCGCGGGGATCACCGTCCAGGACTTCGCCGACCTCACCAGGCGGCCGGTGGGCATCGTCGTGCGGGAGCTGATCACCCGCGGCCAGATGGCCGGAGCCACTCAGCCGATTCCGCTCGAGCTGCTGACCGTGGTCGGCGAGGCGCTGGGATACGACGTGACCGTAGAGGCCGCCGAAGCCCCGGCAACCGAGGCCGAGGCGCCGCTCGTGAGGCCCAAGCGCGAGTTTGCGGATGCCGCCGGGGACCTGCAGCCCCGCCCACCCGTCGTCACGGTGATGGGCCATGTCGACCATGGGAAGACGCAACTCCTCGACACGATTCGGCGCGCCAACGTGGTCGCCGGCGAGGCCGGCCGGATCACCCAGCACATCGGCGCCTATCAGGCGCGGGTGGGGGACAAGAAGATCACATTCATCGACACCCCCGGTCACGAGGCGTTCACGTCGCTCCGGGCGCGCGGCGCCGAGGTCACCGACATCGTCGTGCTGGTCGTCGCCGCCGACGATGGGGTGATGCCGCAGACGGTCGAAGCGATCAACCACGCCAAGGCGGCCGGCGTGCCCATCGTGATAGCCATCAACAAGATCGACCTCCCGACCGCCGACCCCACGACCGTCCGGGCCCAGCTCACCGAGCACGGAATCATCGTCGAGCAGCTCGGCGGCGACGTCGTCAGCGCCGAAGTGTCGGCGCTCGACGGTCAGGGGGTCGAGCAGCTACTCGAGTACATCGGGCTGATCGCGGAGCTCGAGGAGTTCTCCGCCAACCCCGAGGCACCGGCCTCCGGGACGGTCATCGAGGCCCAGCTGGAAAAGGGCCGCGGGCCGGTCGCCACTCTCATGGTGCAGCGAGGCACGCTCGAACGCGGCGACGCCCTCGTCGCCGGGGCGGTTTCGGGCCGGGTGAGGGCAATGTTCGATCATGCCGGCGAGCCGGTCGACTCGGCGGGGCCCAGCACGCCGGTGCTCGTCATGGGATGGGACGACGTACCCCAGGCCGGTGACTTCTTCGAGGTCGCCGAGGACGACAAGTCTGCCAGGGCAATGGCCGCCGACCGCGAGACCCAGAGGCGCGACAGGGATCTCTTCGTGCCCACCGCGGCCGCTCGTCTCAGCCAGCTTCTCGACGACCTCCGCACCGCCGACGACGCCGAGCTGCCGATCATTGTCAAGGCGGACGCGCACGGCTCGCTCGAGGCGATCCACGATTCGGTGGCCAAGATCGGCCGGGAAGGCGGTTCGATCTCCGTCATCCATGCAGCCGTCGGCGGCATCACCGAGACCGACGTGCTCCTCGCCGAGACGACCAACGCCATCGTGTTCGGTTTCAACGTGCGGCCGGACGCCAACGCCAGAAATGCCGCCGAGGAGGCGGGCGTCGAGATCCGGACCTATCGGATCATCTACGAACTGCTCGACGACATCGAGGCGATGCTGGTGGGACGGCTGGCTCCCGAGGAGATCGAGCGGGTCACCGGGTCGGCCGAGGTGCGCGCCATCTTCAGGGCGCCGCGGTTCGGCACGATCGCCGGCTCGTACGTCACCGAGGGCGAGATCAACCGGGGGTCGAAGGTCCGGCTGGTGCGCGACGGCGTCGTGGTGTACGACGGCACCATCGCCTCCCTCAGGCGGTTCAAGGACGACGTTCGCTCCGTCGCCGCGGGTTTCGAGTGCGGTATCGCCCTCGAGAACTTCCGCGACGTCAAGGAGGGAGATGTCATGGAGACGTACGAAGTTCGAGAAGTCGCTCGGATCTGACGGGCTCGGACCGGTCTTCTCTCGTGTCGCCGGACCGACCCTCGCCGTTACCCGTTACCCGTTTCCCGTTCCCCGTCCCCGCTCAGGGGTTGTCTTTCGGGCAACGGGTAACGGGCAACGATTCCTGTAACTCCGATACCGTCGGACGCCCCTCCTAGATTGCCCCCAATGCACGCCGCCGCGGTCCGCATCGAGCTGAGGCTGTCCGAGGTGCGCTCGCTCAAGACCAAGCGGGCGCTCCTTCGGCCGGTGATCCGTCGCTTGAAGGCGATGGAGTTGTCGGTGAGCGAGGTCGACCACCAGGACTCCTGGCAGCGCGCCACACTGGGGGTTGCGGTCGTGGCGCCACAGGCGGGACGCCTCGACGAGGTTGTGGCGCTCGTCCAGCGCTCCCTCTTGAACGACCCGACGATCGAGGTGATCGAGATGGACGTCACTCAAATGGAGGTCACGTGAGCCGCGGCGGGCTGCGGATGCGCCGCGTCAACGAGCTGTTGCGGGAGGTGATCGCGGACGAGGTCGCCCTTCTCAAGGACCCTGGCCTCGGGTTCGTGACGATCACGAGCGTCGACACCTCCCCGGACCTCCGGACCGCCCGGGTCTACTATTCCGTGCTCGGCGATGCCGCGCAGCGGGAGAGCACCGCGGCGGCCCTGGGGAGGGCCTCCTCCCGCATCCGGGCGGCCACCGGCGACCAGGTGCGCCTGAAGTATCTGCCGACGATCGAGTTCGAATTCGACGAGGCGATCGATCGCGGCATGAGGATGGAGGAGCTGCTGCGACACCTGGAGGAGGAGGATGATGAGAGCGATGCTCCAGGAGGAGATCCGGAAGGCGGCTGAGGTGATCGGTGAGGCCGACGCTCTCGCTATCAGCTGTCACGTGTCACCCGACGGTGACGCATTGGGCTCTGCCCTCGGTCTCGCCCACGCCGCTCGGGCGGCAGGCAAGGAGGCGGTGGTGTCGTTCGGGACGCCATTCGTGGTGCCGCCCTCACTCGAGTTCCTCGACATCGAGCCGCTGGTTCGGCCCTCCGCCTTTCCCGAGGAACCGGCGGTCATGGTCGTCTTCGACGTCGGGTCGTTCGATCGACTGGTCGAGCTCGGCTCGTCGGCGAAGCGGGCCGGCACCCTGATCGTGGTCGACCATCACGTGACCAACGAGGGCTTTGGCGACATCCAGCTGATAGACGGCAGCGTCGCCGCCTCGGGCCAGCTCGCCGTGTATCTGCTCGAGGAGCTGGGTTGGCCGATCGACGAGAAGGTGGCGACCTGCCTCCTGACTGCGATCGTCACCGACACCGGACGCTTTCAATACTCTTCCACCTCACCTGAGACCCTGCGGGTCGCCGCCCGGCTGGTCGAGGCGGGGGCCCGGCCCGAGCTGATCGGGCAGAAGGTCTACGAGTCGGTCCCCTTTGCCTACCTGAAGGCGGCGTCGATCGTCCTGGGACGGGCGGTGCTCGAGGAGGAGCTCGGCTTGGTCTGGTCCTGGATCGGCCATCAAGACCTCGCCGCCTCGGGCGCTCGCTATGAGGACATGGACGGCCTCATCGACGACATACGGATCGCCCGGGAAGCCGGGGTGGCGGCCCTGCTCAAGCAGGTCGACAAGGGTTGGAAGGTGAGCCTGCGGTCCCGCGGTGCGGTCGATGTCGGATCAATGGCAGTCGCCCGCGGCGGAGGCGGGCATCACAACGCCTCCGGCTTCACATCCACCTCCCCGCTCGAGGAGGTCGTCGAGTCGATCCGGGCTCAGCTCCGTGGCTGAGGGTTTTCTCCTGGTGGACAAGCCCGGAGGCTGGACCTCGCACGACATCGTCGCCAGGGCGCGGTCGCTCCTGGACGAGCAGAGGATCGGCCATGCCGGGACGCTCGACCCGATGGCGACCGGCCTGCTCGTCCTGGGCGTGGGGCGGGCCACCCGGCTCATCCGATTCGTCCAGGAGGCGCCGAAGCTCTACGAGGCGACCGCGCTCTTCGGGGTGGCCACAGACACCCTCGACGCCGACGGGGCGATTCTGTCGCGCGAGGAGATGCATTTCGACGAGGGGGACGTACGGCGTACCGCCAAGCGGTTCATCGGTCGGATCCTGCAGGTGCCGCCGATGGTCTCGGCGAAGAAGGTGGATGGCAGGCGTCTCTACGAGTTGGCGCGTCGCGGGGAGGAGGTCGAGCGCGAGGCGACCACGGTGGAGATCCACGACATCGAGATCCTCGACGTCTCCCCCGGGCCGTACCCCGAGGTGGTCTTCCGGGTTCGATGCGGTTCGGGCACCTACGTACGCACTCTGGCCGACGACATCGCCTCCGCCCTCGGCGGACGAGCCCACCTGACCGCCCTTCGCCGCTCGGCGATCGGGTCGCTCGGCGTCGATGACGCCCACACCATCGAAGACCTCGCGGCGGCTGCCGGTGCCGGAAGCATCGGCGGCCTGGTGATCTCCCCGGCAGAGGGCTTGCGGGACCTGCCGTCGGTGGCGGTCGCCGCCGACACCGCGACCGCGGTGGGGCACGGGTCGGTGTTCCCCGCCGGGGCGCTGGAGCTCGGGGAGCCCGGGCATCACCTCATCCTCGACGGCGAGGGGACCCTTCTCGCGGTATATCGCTCGGACGGGAGGCGGGCCGTGCCCGAGGTGGTCATGTCGTGAAGGTCTTGCGGGGTGATCCCTCAGGCTGGGACGCAGGGTCGAGTGGTCATGCCCTCGCCGTCGGGGTGTTCGACGGAGTCCACGTCGGGCACCGGCATGTGTTGGCAATCCTCCGCGATCAGGCCGCCGAGTGCGGGCTCGAGCCCGGAGTTCTGACCTTTGATCCCCATCCCTTGACGGTGGTGATCCCGGACCGCGCTCCGGCGATGCTGACGTCGCTGGATCACCGCATCGAGCTGCTCGACAGCCAGGGCGTCGAAGTCGTGGCGGTCCTGGACTTCGACGCCGCAGTCCGGGAGTGGAGCCCGGCGACCTTCGTCACCGAGACCCTCGCCGGGGCCCTCGCCGCCGAAATGGTCGTGGTGGGCGAGGACTTCCGCTTCGGCAAGGACCGGACCGGGCACGTCGGCCTGCTCCGGGAGATGGGCAACGGTCTCGGTTTCCGAACCGAGATCGTGCCGCTGGTCGGTGAGGATCGGCCGTTGTCGTCCACCCAGATCCGGGAGATGATCGCCGAGGGTGACGTGGCCGGTGCCGCCGTCGCCCTCGCCCGACCCCACGAGCTATGGGGCGGGGTCGTCGAGGGGAGCGGCCGGGGCCGAACCATCGGCGTGCCGACGGCCAACCTGGCGCTCCCGCCCGGCGTGGCGGTGCCCAAGCGCGGTGTATACGCCGTCACCGCCGGTCGGTCCGCCGACGAATCGATCCCCGGCGTGGCCAACGTCGGCGTACGGCCGACCTTCGATGGCACGGACGAGACGGTCGAGGCGCATCTCCTCGGCTTCGAGGGTGACCTCTACGGCGAGATCCTTCGGGTGCGGTTCGTCGACCGAATCCGCGACGAGCGAAAGTTTGAGAATGTCGACCAGCTGGTGGAGCAGATCCGTCGGGACATCGAGGCGGCGCGCCAGATCCTGGTGGGCGGCACGGGTAACGGGTAACGGGCAACGGGCAACGGGCAACGGACCTCCCGACCAACCCCCTTGAATCGGGTCGCGTCGTGACGCACTCTCCCCGTCATGATCTCGCTCGTCGTCGCCTCTCTGTGGCTGGGAGGTCTAGGCCTTGCTCCGGGGGACCAACCGGTGGCTCCAACCGAGACCGAGGGCCCGACCGCTCCAGATGAGCCGACGGAGCCCACCGGGGATCCTCTCATCCCCGCAGCAGCCACGGTGGCTGCACTCCTCGGGGTGCTGCTCGCACGGCGCGAGAAGCCCGGGTCTGCGCTGGGGCTGCAGCCCCCGGAGGACCGCCTCATCGTGTTCGTCCCGGGTCATGGGCAGGGGCCGGCAGAGGACGTGTTCGACGACCTCATCGACCTCATGGGTCTGGTCGATGACGATCTGCGGTTCTTCGATTACCGGTTCGCCGAGGGATTGCCGGATCCGCATGTGGCTTCACAGGAGCTGTCAATCGACGAGGCGGCATCGTCGCTCAACTCGTATTTGAGCGGCGTCGCCGAGGAGGGCCGCCCCATCTACCTGGTGGGCTTCAGCAAGGGTGGGGCCACCATCGCCCACCTGGTCGCCGGTTGGGACGATGGCGCCTACGGCCCCAACGAGGCGGTGACCGGTGCCGCTCTGCTCGATCCGCCCCTGGCGACCAAGGCGCACGGGTGGTTGCAGAGCGTCGGACGGTTCTGGGGCGCAGCGCCCGACGACGGCGGCTACGACCCGGTGGATTGCCGCTTTCTCTGGTTCGACTGTGAAGACGCCCGGGACCACCTGGGCGAGGCGTCGGGTGTGGAGGTCGTGGTGATCAGGAACCCCGATTCGGGGGTCACCTCCTTCTCCGACTTCCCCGAAGGTCTCCGGATCTACAACGCCGCCGATGACGGCCCGTCGGCGTGGGGCGGTTTCTGGTCCGATCCGATCGGGTTGCCGGCGCGGCTCTCCGAGGCACACGAGGAAGTGCTCGACGACCCCGAGGTGGCTCGCTGCATCGTGTCTGAGATGTGGGATCCCGGCTCGTGTGATCTTCCCCGTCACGAGCCCTTCCGCTGGCCCGTCTGGCGTCCTCCGGTGGCGGCACGAGCGGACCAGGGGATTTGGCCCAAGTGAGCCTTGGGGCTCCCGGCGGCATACCCTGACGGGTGATGAGACCTTGTCGAACCGTGCTCTCCGTCGCCGCACTCGTTCTGGCCGCGTGCGGCGGAGGTAGCGTTAGCCGCCCGGAGCACACCGCACAAGACCGCGGGGAGGGCGGCATGCAGCTCACGTCTTCGGCCTTCGAGCATGAGATGAGGATCCCGACCCGCCACACCTGCGACGGGGAGGGCCTCTCGCCGCGACTCGACATCTCCGGGATCCCCAGCGGCGCCGTCGCCCTCGCTCTCGTCGTCGATGACCCGGATGCGCCATCGGGCACTTACGACCACTGGGTGGCGTACGACATCCCCATGATGGGCACGATTCCCGAGGGCGTGGCGAGCCTGGGAACGCCGGGGGTCAACTCGTCCCGCAGCCCCGGCTATGAGCCACCGTGCCCGCCGAGCGGCTCGCATCGCTACTTCTTCACCGTCTATGCGCTCGATGTCCGGCTGGGCCTGGAGGCGGGGGCGAACAAGGCTTCGCTCCTCGAAGCGATAGAGGGCCATGTGCTGGCCGAGGCAACGCTGCTGGGCCGTTACTCCAGATAGCCAACGGCCACAGCCCACGCGTGTCGCCCGACGCGCTCGAGACGGCCTAAAGCTTCTGGCCGTGGGCCGTGGGCCGTTGGGCGTCGCCCGCGGGAGTTGCGCGGAATTCTGGGGTGGCCCGACCTGTTACAGTTCGCGTCGCTGGAGCAAGTCCTCCGGCGCTTTCCCATGAAGGACACCAAGACCATCGTCGCCGAGTACGGCAAACACGCCACGGACACGGGTGCGCCCGAGGTCCAAGTGGCGCTGCTCACCGAGAAGATCAACGATCTCACCGAGCATCTGAAGGTCCATGCCAAGGACCATCACAGCCGCCGTGGCCTTTTGATGATGGTGGGCCGGCGTCGCCGGCTGCTCGACTATCTGCGAAGGCAGGACGTCGAGCGGTACCGCGAGGTCATCGCCCGTCTCGGTCTCCGTCGCTGACGAAATCGCGCCTTGTCGCGATTCGTGGTTGCATGGGGAGGTAAACACGAAAGGAGAGCGGCCTCGTCAGTTGCTAGTTGCCACCTCTCGGCCCGTTTCGAGGCGTGACCACTGGTAATTGACGGCCCGCTCTCCGCAACAGAAAAGAGAGAGCGTGTCCGAAGTATCCGCACGCACCACCATTGGTGCTGTCGAGATCGAATTCACCACGGGGAAGTTGGCCTTGCAGGCCGACGGCGCCGTGGTCGCCAAGGTGGGGGGCACCGAAGTGCTCGCCACCGCAACCGCCTCCCGGCGGATCCGCGAGGGAGTGGACTTCTTCCCACTCACCGTGGACGTCGAGGAGCGCATGTACGCAGCCGGGAAGATCCCCGGGTCGTTCTTCCGGCGTGAGGGTCGTCCCACCGAACGGGCCATCCTGTCCTCCCGCCTCATCGACCGGCCCCTCCGTCCCTCGTTCCGGGACGGTTACCGATGCGAAACCCACGTCGTCGCCACCGTCATGTCGGTCGACGAGGTCAACCCCTATGACGTCATCGCCCTGAACGCGGCCTCCGCCGCGCTGATGGTCAGCCCGATCCCCTTCGAGGGCCCGATCGCCGCGGTGCGAATGGCCTACTCGAACGGCGAGTGGATACCGATGCCGTCCTTCGAGCAGTTGGACGAGTCGGTGTTCGACCTGGTGGTCGCCGGCAAGCGCAACGCCGAGGGGGCCGTCGCCATCGCCATGGTCGAGGCCGGGGCCACCGAGGACGCTCTTCGGCTCATCGAGGCGGGCCAGGCGCCCACCGACGAGGCCGCGGTCGCCAGAGGTCTCGAGGAGTCCAAGCAGCACATCGCCGCTCTGCTCGACGCCCAGGTCGAGCTCCGCTCGCAGGTCGCGATCGCCGAGGTCGAGTGGCCCGTGGTCGTCGACTACACCGAGGAGCTCTACGGCCGGATCGACTCCATTGCCCGCTCCCGCCTTGCCGAGGTGTACCGGATCGAGGGCAAGCAGGAGCGCAGCGCTGCGGAAGAGGCAGCCTTCGCCGCCGTCCTCACAGAGGCGGGCATCGATGAGGAGCACGAGGACCATGCCGCGGCCAAGCGCGCCTTCAAGTCCGTCGCGAAGAAGATCATGCGTCAGCGGGTCATCGATGACGGGGTGAGGCTCGACGGGCGCGGGGTCACCGACGTCCGTCCCATCACCGTGGAGACGGGCGTGGTCGCCCGGGCCCACGGTTCCGGTCTCTTCCAGAGAGGGGAGACCCAGGTGCTCAACGTGACCACGGTGGGGATGCTGCGGATGGAGCAGATGCTCGACACCATCTCGATGGAAGAGTCGAAGCGGTACATGCACCACTACAACTTCCCGCCGTTCTCGACCGGTGAAGTCGGCTTCATGCGGGGCCCGAAGCGGCGCGAGATCGGTCACGGCGCACTCGCCGAGAAGGCGGTGCTGCCGATCATCCCGACCGCCGACCAGTTCCCCTACGCCTTCCGCCTCGTCTCCGAGGTGCTGGCGAGCAACGGGTCCTCGTCGATGGCGTCGGTGTGTGGTTCGAGCCTGTCGCTGATGGATGCCGGTGTGCCGGTGAAGGCCGCGGTAGCCGGTGTGGCGATGGGCCTCATCGGTCATGACGGCAAGTTCGTCACCCTGACCGACATCCTGGGAGCCGAAGACGCCCTCGGCGACATGGACTTCAAGGTCGCCGGGACCGCAGATGTGATCACCGCCATGCAGCTCGACACGAAGATCGAGTCGCTGCCGGCCGAGGTGCTGTCGCAGGCCCTCGAACAGGCGCGGACCGCACGGCTCCACATCCTCGGTGAGATGAACAAGGTCATCTCGAAGCCGAGGGACGAGCTCAGCCCCAACGCTCCGCGTATCGAGGCGGTGCAGGTCCCCAAGGACAAGCTCGGCGAGATCATCGGCCCCAAGGGCAAGATCATTCGCGAGATCGAGGAGAAGACCGGCGCCACTCTCGAGATCGACGACGACGGCACTGTCCGGATAGGCGCCACCGATGGCGAGTCGCTGGCGAAGGCAAAGGAATGGGTGCTCCAGATCGCCTTCCCGCCGGAGGCCGTGGTCGGCAAGGAGTATGAGGGCGAGGTGGTGAACATCACCAAGTTCGGCGCCTTCGTCAACATCCTGCCCGGGCGAGACGGTCTGCTGCACATCTCGAAGATCGGCGGCAGCAAGCGGATCGACAACGTCGAGGACGTGTATTCGCTGGGCGACAAGATCCAAGTCGTGGTCCGCGAGATCGACGACCGCGGCAAGGTCAGCCTCGATGTCGCCGGAGCCGAGGTGCCCTCTGGCGATGGCGGGTCGGCTCCACAGGCGCACAGCGAAGGCAACGGCGAGAGCCGAGATCGCGGCGACCGGGACCGGGGACGGGACCGCGGACCGCGCGAGCGCGGCGGCCGTGACGGCGGCGACCGGGACCGGGGCAGCCGGGACCGCAGGGGAGACCGCGGCGGGGACCGCACCGCCAAGCCGAGCGAGAGCTCGTCGAAGCCGGGCCGCACCGTCGTCTCCTTCGAGGACGACTTCGAGTCGGGGATCTAGGGGAGCCTCTAGGAAGCCTCCAGCCTCCAGCAGGAGGGCCGCGGGCCTTCTCGCGTTCAATCGAGCTCCCCTACGTGCCGATAGGTCGGAATGCGGATTCGCTCGGCTGTCGCCGCCCTGCTCGTTGTCGCCGCCGCCTGCGGTGGCGAACCTGCGGTGCCCGCCGGCCAGGATGACGGAGGCAGCGGGCTCATCACCGAGAACGTCGAACGGGCCCGGGACGTGGCCGATCAGGTGAACCAGCGCGAGAGCGAGCTGGAGGAGATCGTGGAGGACATGGGCGGCTGAGGAGCTTCCAGCCTCCAGCCACCAGCTTCCAGCAAGCCAGGCCACGCATGGGTGTCCGAAGGGCCCCCGGTCTGCGTCCTCCCGCGCCTTCGCGGGGAGGTTGATCGGTCGCAGGCGGCGACGGAGGGTGGCGCGGCCCTGTTTCAGCAGTCGGCGAGAGCCGAGAGTGCTCGACAGATCGCCGCACGCGCCTGACCCAGTGCACCGACCCGTTGGGTGAGAAAGCTCTTTCGGATCGGTTGGAGGTTGTCGAAGGAGGCGACCGATGGGTAGGGCAGCCCCTGGTCGGTATCGAGGGCGACCTCCGTAGGGATGCCCCGGACCGTCCGGGTG
>Ga0214472_10006070_pt1 | contig 12665 bp, 8 predicted proteins | sample RVTome_6_FD_207662 | JGI IMG/M metagenome (GOLD analysis project Ga0214472, IMG submission 207662) | Soil microbial communities from uranium-contaminated site in the Upper Colorado River Basin, Wyoming, United States - RVT140D175 | ecosystem: Environmental > Terrestrial > Soil > Contaminated >... | reverse complement strand
CAGCAGGGAACGGTGTCGAGCTTCAGTTCGGTGGGCTTGTTCATGTGCAATCTCCTGCGCAGAGGAAAATTTTACGCCGATATACTCGGCGCGTGCCCGCCCCCCTGGTCCCCGCGCGCCTCGCCTTTAACGCCGAGGGCACGCCATACAGCCACGAGTTCGACGACCTCTACCACAGCGCCGACGGCGGCGCGGCGCAGGCGCGCCACGTGTTTCTCGGCGGCAACGGCCTGCCGGAGCGCTGGCGCGGTGCGCGCCGCTTCACCATCCTCGAAACGGGGTTCGGCTTCGGCCTCAGCTTTCTCGCCACCTGGCACGCCTGGCGCGAAGATCCCGCGCGCTCGGCGCGCCTGCACTACGTGTCGGTGGAGAAGCATCCGTTCACGGCGCAGGACCTCGCGGTGCTGCACGCGCCGCATGCCGAGTTCGCAGCGCTCTCGGAAGAGTTGAGAAGCGCCTGGCCGCTGCTGCTGCCCGGGATGCACCGGCTCGAGTTCGAGAGCGGGCGCGTCGTGCTGACGCTCGCCTTCGGCGACGCCGCCGAGCTCATGCCGCAGCTGCGCCTCGCGGCCGACGCCGTATTCCTGGACGGCTTCGCGCCGGCGAAGAACCCGGACATGTGGTCGCCCGCGCTGTTGAAAGCGGTCGCGCGCCTCGCGGCGCCCGGCGCCACCGCGGCCACGTGGACCGTCGCCGCGGCGGTGCGCGAGGGCCTGCGCGCCGCGGGCTTCGCCGCGGAGAAGCGCCGCGGCTATGCGCGCAAGAGCGAGATGCTGGTGGTGCGCTTCGTGCCGGAGCGCGCGCTGCGCGGCGAGCCGCCGCGGCCCGCGGAGCGCAGCGCGATCGTCGTCGGCGCAGGCATCGCCGGCGCCGCCGCCTGCGAGCGTCTCGCCGCGCGCGGCTGGGACGTGACGCTCCTCGAGCGCCATCGCGAGCCGGCGCTGGAGGCCTCGGGCAACCACGCCGGCGCCTTCCATCCCGTGCTCGCGCCGGACGACAGCTTGTTTGCGCGCCTGACGCGCGCGGCGTTCACCTTTCTGCTCGAGCACTGGCGCCAGTTCGACGCCATCGGTGCGTCGCCGGAATGGAAACGCTGCGGCGTGCTGCAACTCGCGCGCGACGCGCGCCAGCTTGCCGCGCAGCGCGTCGCGCTCGAGGCGCTCGCACCGCCGCTCGCCTACGCGCAGCTGCTCGACAGGGCGCAGGCGAGCGCCTGCGCCGGCGTGCCGCTCGCCGCGGGCGGGCTGTGGTTCCCGGAGGGCGGCTGGATCCGGCCGCGCAGCTTCGCGCGCGCGCTCATCGCCCGCTCGCGAGCGACCGTGCTCTACGGGCGTGAGGCGGCAGCGCTCGAGCAGGCAGGCGCGCGCTGGATCGTGCGCGACCGCGAGGGCGAAGCGGTGGCGGCGGCGGGCGCGGTGGTGCTCGCGAACGCCGCCGACGCCCTCCCCCTTGCGCCCTCGCCGCACATCCGTCTGCGCCGCGTGCGGGGACAGCTCACGCACCTGCCGGCGCTGCGCGGACTGAAGACGGTGGTGCTGCGCGGCGGCATGGTGCTGCCCGCGATCGACGGCATCTCGATCGCGGGCGCGAGCTTCGACCTGGACGACGCCGACGTCTCGGTGCGCGCCGAGAGCCACGAGGGCAACCTCGAGCGGCTGGAGCGCATCGTGCCGGGCGCCTCGCGCGGGCTCGACCCCCAGGCGCTCGATGGCCGTACGTCATTCCGCACCGTCGCGCGCGATCGCCTGCCGCTCGTCGGCGCGCTCGACGCGAGCGGCCTGTACGGCGCCCTCGCCTACGGCTCGCGTGGACTGCTCTGGGCGGGACTCGGCGCGGAGCTGCTCGCGAGCCTCATGGAGGGGGAGCCGCTGCCGCTGGAGGCGGCATTGGCGCAAGCGCTCGCGCCGGAGCGTTTCGCGCGCCGGGCTAGGCGCCGCGCAGGATCGCCGGGCTCGCGTCCCTGACGTCGCGCAGGCCGCACAGCGCCATGGTGACGTCGAGCTCTTTCTGGATGATCTCGAGCGCCTTCGCCACGCCCGCTTCGCCCATCGCGCCCAGGCCCCAGGCGAAGGCCTTGCCGATCATGGTGCCGCGCGCGCCGAGCGCCAGCGCGCGCAGCACGTCCTGCCCCGAGCAGACGCCGCCGTCGAACCAGATCTCGGTGCGCCCGCCCACCGCCTGCACCACCTCCGGCAGCGCGCGGATCGAGGACACGGTGCCGTCGAGCTGGCGCCCGCCGTGGTTCGACACCACGATGGCGTCGGCGCCGGTCGAGACGGCGATCTTCGCGTCCTCCACGTCGAGGATCCCCTTGAGGATGAGCTTCCCGCCCCACAGTTTCTTCACCCACTCCACGTCCTTCCACGACAGCGTCGGGTCGAACTGCCCGGCGATCCACTGCCCCAGGGTCGTCAGCGTCTTCGCGTCGGGAATGCGGCCCTCGAGGTTGCCGAAGGACTTGCGCCGGCCCGAGAGCACGTTCAGCACCCAGCCAGGCTTGGTGATCACGTCGAGGACCGTGCCGAGCGTGAGCCGCGGCGGCACGACGAGGCCGTTCTTCAGGTCCATGTGGCGCTGGCCCTGGATCTGCAGATCGAGCGTCATCACCAGGGCCGAGCACTTGGCCGCCTTGGCGCGCTCGATGAGCGAGGCGGCGAAGCCGCGGTCGCGAAACACGTAGAGCTGGTACCAGAAGGGCCTGGTCACCGCGCCCGCCACGTCCTCGATGGAGCAGATCGACATGGTCGAGAGCGTGAAAGGAATGCCGAACTTCTCGGCCGCGCGCGCGCCGAGTATCTCGCCGTCGGCCCAGTTGAGTCCGGTGAGCCCGACGGGGGCGATCGCCACCGGCATGGCGACTTCCTCTCCGGCCATCGTGCTGCGCGTCGAGCGCCGGTCGACGTCGATTCCCACCCGCTGGCGGAAACGCAAGGCGTCGAGATCGGCGCGGTTGGCGCGCAGCGTTGCCTCGTCGTAGGAGCCGCGGTCCACGTAGTCGAAAACCGCCTTGGCGACGCGCCTTCGCGCCATGCGGCGCAGATCGTCGATGTTCGTCACCACTGGCATGCGCGCAAATGTTAGCACGCGCGTTTCACATCGTGAGATAGAATCAGACGTCTATGGGCGCGGCGAACGGCGGCGAGAAGGGACCGATCCAGGTCATCGACCGCATGATGACGCTGCTCGACGTGCTCGCCGCGCATCCCGAGCCGCTCGGGCTGAAGCAGGTGGCGCAGCATGCCGGGCTGCACCCGTCCACCGCGCACCGCATCCTGGCGGCGATGTCAGGCGGGCGCCTCGTCGATCGCCTCGAGCCGGGCACCTACCGCCTCGGCATGCGGCTGCTCGAGCTCGGCAACATGGTTCGCTCCCGGATCAGCGTGCGCGAGCTGGCGCTGCCCGTGATGCGCGAGCTGCACGCGCACACGGGCGAGACGGTGAACCTCTCCGTGCGCCACGACGACGAGATCGTCTACGTCGAGCGCACGTCCTCGGGCCGCTCGGCGATGCGCGTCGTGCACGTCATCGGCGCGCGCGCCGCGCTGCACATTACTGCGGCGGGCAAGCTCTTCCTGCTGGAAGACGGCTTCGCGCGCCTGCGCGAGTACGCGAAGCGCACCGGGCTCGCCGCGCACACGCGCAACACCCTCACCAACCTGCAGCAGTTCGAGCGCGACCTGGAGCGCACCCAGCGCCAGGGTTGGGCCACCGACAACGAGGAAGCCGAGATTGGCGTGCGCTGCGTCGCCGCCGGCGTGCGCGACGACGCCGGCCTGCTGATCGCGGCGCTGTCGTTGTCGACGCCCGCCGAGCGCATGAAGGCGCAATGGGGGCCGCTGATCAAGGAAACCGCCGAGCGCATCTCGAAGGCCGTTGGCCACCGCCCGCGCGAAGCGCGCATCGGCGCAACCTAAGTGGGGTCTGTCCCCTCTTACGCGGCCACCAGTCCGTGGAGTGAGAACAAGCCCCGGCGGTCCCGCCAGAGCCTGGTGCCCCTGAAGCCCGCCTCGGCCGCGAGCGCGCGGAACTCCTCCACCGAGTACTTGTACGAGTTTTCCGTGTGGATGGTCTCGCCGCGCTCCAACTCGAAGCGGTGCCGGCCGATGCGCACCGCCTGGCGCTCGAGCGACACGAGGTGCATCTCGATGCGGCCGAGCGGCGCGTTGTAGAAAGCGTAGTGGCGAAAGCGCCGCGGGTCGAAATCCGCACCCAGCTCGCTGTTGATGCGCGCGAGCAGGTTCAGGTTGAAGCGCGCGGTGACGCCGCGGGCGTCGTTGTACGCCGCGTGCAGGACGTTGGCGTCTTTCTTCAGGTCGACGCCGATCAGCATGGCGCCGCCCGCGCCGACCTGCGCGCGGCTCATGGCGAGAAAGGCCTGCGCATCCTGGATCGTGAGGTTGCCGATGGTCGAGCCGGGGAAATAGACCACGCGCCGCCGCCCGGGGCGCGCGCGGAACACCGGCAGCCGCAGCGGCTGCGAGAAGTCGCCCACCACCGCGAAGATGTGCAGCCAGGCGAACTCGCGCGACAGGCGGCGCGCCGCGCCCGCGAGCGCCGAGTGCGAGATGTCCACGGGCACGTACACCGAGGGCCTGAGCGCGCGCAGCAGCAGCCTGGTCTTGAGGCTCGCGCCGCTGCCGTACTCGATCAGCTCGCAGCCGCGCCCCGCGAAGCGCGCGATGCCGGCGAGGTGCCGGCGCGTCAGCGCGAGCTCCGCGCGTGTCGGGTAGTACTCGGGCAACCGGCAGATGCGGTCGAAGAGGCGGCTGCCTTCGGCGTCATAGAAGTACTTCGGCGGCAGCGCCTTCTGCGGCTGCGACAGGCCCTCGATCACGTCCTCGCGGAAGCTGTCCGCGGGAACGACCGAGCCGTAGAAGCGGGTGCGGCCTAGCCTTGCGGGTCGCGCGCCGCGCTGGATTCGAGCCACTTGCGGATGCGCCGGGCGTCGGCGACGCGCGTGTACTTGCCCCACGAGTCGAGCAGGATCACGACCAGGTCGCGCGAGGCGACGCGCATATGCATCACCAGGCAGCGGCCCGCCGCGCTGATGTAGCCGGTCTTGGAGAGCTCGATGTCCCAGCTGTCCGAGCGCACCAGGCTGTTGGTGTTGCGAAAGCCCACCGTGCCGCCGCGCGCGTGCACCTGCGCGCTCGGCCGCGTCGAGTACTCGCGGATCAGGGGATAGCTGTGCGCGGCCCGCACCAGGCCGGCGAGGTCGTGCGCGCTGGAGACGTTGTCGGGCGAGAGCCCGGTCGGATCGGCGAAGCGCGTGTCGTGCAGGCCGAGCCGCCCGGCTTGCGCATTCATGGCGGCGACGAATGCCTCGGTGCCGCCGGGATAGGTGCGCGCCAGCGCCGCCGCCGCGCGGTTCTCGGACGCCATCAGCGTGAGCAGCAGCAGCTCGTCGCGGGTCAGCACCGAGCCCGGCCGCAGCCGGCCGCGCACACGCGAGCTGCGCGTCGATCTCAGGTCCTCGGCGCTGACGGCCACGCGCTGCTCGAGATCGAGCTCGCGCTCCAGCACCACGATCGCGGTCATCAGCTTGGTGATCGAGGCGATGGGCAGGATGGTGTCGCTGTTCTTCTCGTACAGCGTCTCGCCGCTTTCGGCGTCCTGCACCAGCGCTACCGACGAGCGCAGCTTCGGCCCGTCGCCGGCGCGCGCGAAGCCGACGCTGACGAACAGCACCGCGGCGAGCGCGCCAACAGCGACGATCTTCTCGAGCGAATGGAGCCGACGTTCCCCTGGGCGCATGACAGTTTTTCAAGACTTGGGCCCGCAGTCTAAAGAGACAAAACCAGAAATGCAAGCAAAAAGAAAGGGGTAGCCCCCGACATTCAGAAGGAACGTGAGCTATTCCCGGTCTCAGGCCGCCTTGGCACGCGCCAGCACTTCCTCGGCCTGGGCCGCTTCGCGCTGCAGCGCCCACATGCGCGCGTATTCGCCCTGCGCGGCGAGGAGCTCGCCGTGCGTGCCGCGCTCGACGATGCGGCCGTGATCCAGCACCAGGATCTGGTCGGCGTCCATCACCGTGGACAGGCGGTGGGCGATCACCAGCGCCGTGCGCCCGCGCGCGATGCGCTCGAGCTCGGCCTGGATGGCGCGCTCGGACTTGGAGTCGAGCGCCGAGGTGGCCTCGTCGAAGATCAGGATCGCCGGGTTCTTGAGGATGGCGCGCGCAATGGCCACGCGCTGCTTCTCGCCGCCGGAGAGCTTGAGGCCGCGCTCGCCCACCGTGCTGTCGTACTTGAGCGGCAGGCTGTCGATGAACTCGTGGATGTGCGCGGCGCGCGCCGCCGCGATCACCTCGGCCGCGCTCGCCTCGGGCCGGCCGTAGCGGATGTTGTACAGGACCGTGTCGTTGAACAGCACCGTGTCCTGCGGCACGATGGCGATCGCGGCGCGCAGGCTCTTCTGCGTCACGTCGCGAATGTCCACGCCGTTCACGCGGATGGCGCCGCCGCCCGCGTCGTAGAAGCGGTAGAGCAGCCGCGCCAGCGTCGACTTGCCCGAGCCCGAGTGCCCGACCACGGCGACGCGCCGCCCGGCCGGGATCTGGAAGCTCACGCCATGCAGGATGCGGCGCGCGGGCTCGTAGCTGAAATCGACGTCGCGGAATTCGACCGACGCCGTTCCCGCAGCGAGCTCGGCCGCGTCCGGCTTGTCGCGCACCTCGAGGTTCTCGCCGAGGAGGCGAAACATGCGCTCCGTGTCGGCGAGCGACTGCTTGATCTCGCGGTACACCATGCCGAGGAAGTTGAGCGGGATGTAGAGCTGGATCAGCAGCCCGTTCACCAGCACGAGGTCCCCCAGCGTCAGCTCGCGCGCGGCCACGCCCTCGGCGACGAGGAACATGAGCGCGGTCACCGCCAGCGCGATGATCAGGCTCTGGCCGATGTTGAGGAGCCCGAGCGACGCTTCGCTGGTGGTGGCCGCCGACTCGTAGCGCGTCAGGCTCTCGTCGTAGCGGCGCGCCTCGAACTCCTCGTTGCCGAAGTACTTCACGGTCTCGTAGTTGAGCAGGCTGTCGATGGCACGCGAGTTGGCCTTCGAGTCGAGCTCGTTGGCGCGCTTGCGGATGGCGATGCGCCATTCGGAGACGAGGAAGGTGAAGCTCAGGTAGACGACGACCGCGCCGAAGGTGATGGCGGCGAAGCGCCAGTCGAACTTCGCCAGCAGCACCGCCGCGACCAGCGCGAACTCCAGGATCACCGGCAGGATGGAGAAGATGAGGTAGGAGAGCAGGGTCGAGATGCCGCGCGTGCCGCGCTCGATGTCGCGCGTCATGCCGCCGGTCTGGCGCTCGAGGTGGAACCGCAGCGAGAGCTCATGCAGGTGGCGGAACACGCCGAGCGCCACGCGGCGGATGGCGCGCTGCGTGACGCGCACGAAGACGACGTCGCGCAGCTCGGCGAACAACGTGGCCGAAAACCGCAGCAGCCCGTAGGCTGCGAGCAGCGCCGCGGGCACGGTGAGCAGGGCGACCGTGGGGTCGAGCCCGTCGACCACCTCCTTGAGCACCAGGGGCACGGCGACGTTGGCGAGCTTGGCGGCGACGAGGAACACGAGCGCGATCGCCACGCGCCAGCGGTATTCCCACAGGTACGGCAGCAGCAGCCCGAGCACGCGCCAGTCGCCGCGCCGTACAGGCGCATCGGGAGCAGGGCCAAGCCGGGGGTTCGCCATCGGAAGGCGCGGATTCTAAAGCAGCCCGAGCCGCCGAACCCCTTGACGCCCAAGGGGCTCCTTTCCTATCATTCAAACGTTCGTTTGAAATCGGGATCGACCATGAGCGTACGCGCCCTGAAGCCCCTGAAAGAGACCCAGACCCGAATCCTCGATGCCGCCGAGGAGCTTTTCATGCGGCACGGCTTCGAAGGCGCTTCGATGCGCATGTTGACGGCGCAGGCGGGCGTCAATCTCGCCGCGGTCAACTACCACTTCGGCTCCAAGGATGCGCTCATCGAGGCGGTGTTCCGCCGGCGCCTCGATCCCATGAACGCCGAGCGCCTCGCGGAGCTCGAGCGGCTGGAGCGTGAGGCCGCCGGCAAGGCGCTCACGCCGCAGGCAATCATCCGCGCTTTCATCGGCACGGGCCTGCGCATGATCGAGGACACCCGCGGCGGCGGCCGCACGTTCTCGCGCCTGCTCGGGCGCGCCTATAGCGAGCCGGCGAAGTCGATCCGCCAGCTCATCGGCCAGATGTATGCCCCCGCCATGGAGCGCTTCAAGGCGGCGTTCGTGCGCGCGCTGCCCGAGTTGCCCAGGGACGAGCTGGTGTGGCGCATGCATTTCATGTTCGGCACGCTCGCCTACACGCTCGCGGCCACCGACACCGTGCAGCTCATCGCGGGCGCCAAAGCCGAGGACCGCTACGACGCGCGCGTGCTCGAGGATCGGCTGACCGCATTCATGAGCGCGGGACTGCTCGCGCCGCTCCCCGGCGCGCGGCACGTGCGCATCGCGGCCTGAAGCCCGAAAGAGGAAATCCGTCATGACCACCTTCGCATTCGCCACTTTCGCCATCCTGCTCGCGCTCGCCGCGCTGCGCGCGCCGATCTTCGTCTGGAGCGCCGCCGTCGGCGTGATGGGTGCCTCGTGGGCCGTGATACTGGGATTTGGCGCCACGACCAACGCGGTGCTCGCCGCCGTGTTCCTGGCGCTCGCGCTGGCGCTCAATCTGCCGGCGCTGCGCCGGCGCCTCCTGAGCGACCCGGTGCTCGCCGTGTACCGCCGCATCCTCCCCGACATGTCGGCGACTGAAAAGGAAGCGATCGATGCCGGCACCGTGTGGTGGGACGCCGATCTTTTTTCGGGCCGCCCGGACTGGGAGCGGCTGCTCGCCACGCCGGCGCCGCGGCTCACCGCCGAGGAGCAGGCGTTCGTCGATGGCCCGGTCGAGGAAGCCTGCGCCATGGCGAACGACTGGGAGGTCACGCACGAGCGCTACGATCTGCCGCCGCACCTGTGGCAGTTCCTCAAGGACAAGGGCTTCTTCGGCATGATCATCCCGAAGCAGTACGGCGGCCTGGGCTTCTCGGCGCTCGCGCACTCCGAGGTCGTGACCAAGCTCTCCTCGCGTTGCAACGCGCTCGCCGTGACCGTGATGGTGCCGAATTCGCTCGGGCCGGCCGAGCTCCTGCTGCACTACGGTACCGACGAGCAGAAGAACCACTACCTGCCGCGGCTCGCCAAGGGTCAGGAGATCCCCTGCTTCGCGCTCACCAGCCCGGAGGCCGGATCCGACGCGGCTTCCATCCCCGATGATGGCGTCGTGTGCCGGGGTCAGTGGCAGGGCAAGGAAGTGCTCGGCATGCGCCTGACCTGGGACAAGCGCTACATCACGCTCGGCCCCGTGGCGACGTTGCTCGGCCTCGCTTTCCGCCTGTACGACCCCGAGCATCTGCTCGGCGGCAAGGAAGATCTCGGCATCACCTGCGCGCTGATCCCGACCGCGACCCCCGGCGTCAGCATCGGCCGGCGCCATCTGCCGCTGAACGGCGCGTTCCAGAACGGCCCCAACTGGGGCAAGGACGTGTTCGCGCCGCTCGACTGGATCATCGGCGGGCGCGAGTACGCGGGCAAGGGCTGGATGATGCTGATGAACAGCCTCGCCGCCGGCCGCTCGATCTCGCTGCCGGCGTCGTCGGCGGGCGGCGCGAAGGCGCTGGCGCGCGTGACCGGCGCGTATGCGCGTGTGCGCAGCCAATTCAGGACGCCGATCGGCAAGCTCGAAGGCGTCGAAGAGGCGCTCGGGCGCATCGCCGCCAACGCCTACATGATGGACGCGACGCGCGTCATGACCGCGGGCGCCGTGGACCAGGGCGAGAAGCCTTCGGTCATCTCGGCGATCGCCAAGTACCACATGACCGAGCGGGCGCGCGCCTGCGTGAACGACGCCATGGACATCCACGGCGGCAAGGGCATCTGCCTCGGTCCCAACAACTGGGTCGGGCGCGGCTACCAGGTGCTGCCCGTGGGCATCACCGTCGAGGGCGCCAACATCCTGACGCGCACGCTGATCATCTTCGGCCAGGGTGCGATCCGCTGCCATCCCTACGTGCTGCGCGAGATGCGCGCCGCCAAGGAGCTGCAGGGCGAGGTAGCCTCGATCGAGTTCGACGATGCCTTCACCGCGCACATCGGGCATACGCTCGCCAACGGCGTACGCGCCTTCCTGCACGGCCTGACGCGCTCCATGTTCGCCACCGCCCCGCTCAGCGCGGCGCCGGAGATGCGCCACTACTACCGCCACGTGACGCGCCTCTCCGCGGCCTTCGCCTTCCTCGCCGACGTGTCGATGCTGGCGATGGGCGGCGCGCTGAAGAGGAAGGAGAAGATCTCCGGGCGCCTGGGCGACGTGCTGTCGATGATGTACCTGGTGTCGGCGACGCTGAAGCGCTACGAGGACCAGGGGCGCCTCAAGGCCGATCTGCCGCTGGTGCGCTGGTCGGTGCGCGACGCGCTGTACTCGGCGCAGGAGGCGATCGATCAGGTGCTCTCCAATTTTCCCGTGAAGGCGCTCGCCACGGTGCTGCGCTGGACCCTCTTCCCGCTCGGCATGCCGTTCCGCCCGCCGCTCGACTCGCGCAACCACGAGTGCGCGAATATCGCGCTCGAGCCCGGCGCGGCGCGCGACCGGCTCACGGCCGGCATCTACCTGCCCAAGGGCGAGGCCGACGCGACCGGCGTGCTGGAGACGGCGTTCCTCGCCACGGTGGCCTGCGAGCCGATCGAGAGGAAGTTCCGCGAGGCGGTGAAGAGCGGGCTGCTGGCGCCGCGCTCGGGCGCCGACACGGCACAGCTCGCGCGCGACCACGGCATCATCACCGCCGAGGAGTACGCGCAGTGGCAGAGAAAGGAGTCGCTGCGCAAGCGCGCCATCATGGTCGACGATTTCCCGCAGGACTTCGGCCGCGCCGAGATCCTGGCGAAGCTCGGCGACGAAAGACCAACGCACGCCAAGGCGGCCTGACATGACCAGCCAGCCTATCTACGTGATCGACGGCGCTCGCACGCCGTTCCTGAAATCGAAGAACCGCCCCGGGCCGTTTGCCGCAAGCGACCTCGCCGTGCAGGCCGGGCGCGCGCTGCTCGTGCGCCAGAAGTTCGCGCCGCAGGAGCTCGACGAGGTGATCCTCGGCTGCGCCGCGCCCTCGGTGGACGAAGTGAACATCGGCCGCGTCGCCGCCCTGCGCTTGGGCTGCGGCGAGAAGGTTCCCGGCTGGACTGTGATGCGTAACTGCGCGAGCGGCATGCAAGCGCTCGATTCGGGCATCGCGAACATCCTCACCGGGCGCTCGAACCTCGTGCTCGCGGGCGGCGTGGATGCGCTCTCGCGCGCGCCGCTCCTTTACAACGACCAGATGGTGGGCTGGTTTTCCGACCTCGCCGCGGCGAAGACCGCGGGGCAACGCATGGCGCTTTTCGCGCGCATGCCGTTCCGGGCGCTCCTTGCGCCCGTCATCGGCATCATGAAAGGGCTCACCGATCCGATGGTGGGCCTGCTCATGGGGCAGACCGCGGAGAACCTCGCGTACCGCTTCGGCATCACGCGCGAGCAGATGGACGCCTACTCGGTGCGCAGCCACCAGCGCGTGGCGCGGGCGCAGGACGAAGGGCCGCTGAAGCCCGGCGGCGGCGAGGTCGAGGCGCTCTACGACGCCCGCGGCAACACCTATGGCCTGGACGACGGCGTGCGGCGCGACGCCTCGATGGACGGCCTGGCGAAGCTGAAGCCCTTCTTCGACCGCAAATACGGCAACGTCACGCCCGGCAACAGCTCGCAGATTACCGATGGCGCGGCGTGGCTGATCCTCGCCTCCGAAGACGCGGTGAAGCGCCACGGCCTTACGCCCGTCGGTCGCATCGTCGATTCGCAATGGGCGGGGCTCGACCCGGCGCAGATGGGCCTCGGGCCCGTGCATGCCGCGACGCCGATCCTGCAGCGGCACCGGCTCGGCCTCGACGATCTCGACTACTGGGAGATCAACGAAGCGTTCGCGGCGCAGGTGCTGGGGTGCCTCGCCGCCTGGAAGGACGAGAAATACTGCAAGGAAGAGCTCGGCCTGGACCGCGCGATGGGCGAGCTGGACCAGGAAAAGCTCAACGTGGATGGCGGCGCCGTGGCGCTCGGCCACCCGGTGGGGGCCTCGGGGGCGAGAATCGTGCTGCACGTGCTGCAGCTCCTCAAGCGCAAGAACGCGAAGCGCGGCATGGCCTCGATCTGCATCGGCGGCGGGCTGGGCGGCGCGATGCTCCTGGAGGCCGCCTGACCATGGACCGCGGACAGACCGACACGCTGCTCAAGCACTGGCGCTGGGAGCAGGACCACCAGGGCCTCGCCTGGCTCACCTTCGACAAGCAGGGCGAATCCACCAACACCTTCTCGCGCGAGGCGCTGGCGGAGCTCGGCGCCGCGCTCGAGACAATCGCCGCAGCCAAGCCCAAGGGCCTCGTCATCCGCTCGGCGAAGGAGAACTTCATCGCTGGCGCCGACATCAGGGAATTCACGCGCTTCGCCAATGCCGAGGAAGCCTTCGCCTTCAACCGGCTGGGCTGGGACACGATGCAGAAGCTTCGCGATCTGCCTTTCCCCAGCACGGCGATGGTGAACGGCTTCTGCATGGGCGGCGGGCTGGAGCTCGCTCTCGCCTGCACCTACC
>Ga0214472_10006069_pt1 | contig 12666 bp, 8 predicted proteins | sample RVTome_6_FD_207662 | JGI IMG/M metagenome (GOLD analysis project Ga0214472, IMG submission 207662) | Soil microbial communities from uranium-contaminated site in the Upper Colorado River Basin, Wyoming, United States - RVT140D175 | ecosystem: Environmental > Terrestrial > Soil > Contaminated >... | reverse complement strand
AAGGCTAACGGGAACGCGTCTTGCTCTTCTGCTCATATACATGCCTCCGGGTTCGGTCGCACCAGCCGCGGCGTGTCAGATAATCATCGATTTCGCAGCTAGTCGGTCACCTCGAACCGATCCACATTGCGATAGCCCTGCGGTAACTTCAACCCGCGGCGCCCCCTCTCCCCTGCAAACGCATCCAGCTCAGCCGGTTTCATCTGCTTGAACTTTTTGCCACTGTGCACCACCAGTTTTTTGTCTGCTGGCACAACCGTGATCGCAGAGATGAGCTCTTCACCGGATTTCAATTTCGCCGAAGGCACATTGATGATCTTGTTACCCTTACCTTTCGCCATCTGCGGCAGATCGGCGACCGGGGTGACCAGCATATGGCCTTCGGAGCTGACCGCGACAATGCGGTCGCTGGCGAGATCAGAAATTTTTGCTGCCTGCAGCGCTTTCGCCTGTTTGCCGACATTGATGATCGCCTTGCCGGATTTGTTGCGCGCGTGCAGGTCGCCGAGGGTGGCGACAAAGCCATAACCGAAAGAACTCGCCAGCAACAGCATTTCATTCGGATCTCCGATCACCACGGAAACAAACTGCGCGCCCGAGGGCGGGGTGAAATAACTGGTCAATGGATCACCCATGCCGCGCGCCGATGGCAGTTTGTGCGCGGGCAGCGTGTAAGCGCGCCCACTGGTATCAAGGAACACCGCGAGCTGGTTGCTTTTACCCTGGGCAGTAGCGAGCAAAGAGTCACCGGCTTTGTAACCGAGCTTGCTGGCATCGACTTCGTGACCTTTGGCGGCGCGCACCCAGCCTTTGGCGGACAGCACTACCGTGATCGCTTCGCTGGAAATCAGTGAAGTTTCCGACATCGCCTGCGCGGCTTCGCGTGCCACTAAGGGCGAGCGTCGGTCATCACCGTATTTTTCCGCATCGGCGATGATTTCATTGCGGATCAGGGTTTTCAGCTTCCTGGCCGAAGCCAGCAGTGCTTCCAGGGTTTTGCGTTCGGCATCGAGTTCTTCCTGCTCGCCGCGAATTTTCATTTCTTCGAGTTTGGCGAGGTGGCGCAGTTTTAATTCCAGAATCGCCTCGGCCTGAACATCGCTGATTTTGAAACGCGCCATCAGCACCGGTTTCGGCCTGTCGTTTTTTCTGATAATAGAGATGACTTCGTCGATATTCAAAAACGCGATCAGCAGACCTTCGAGAATGTGCAGGCGGCTGGTAATTTTGTCGAGCCGCCATTGCAGACGGCGGCGCACAGTGACGGTCCTGAACTTGAGCCATTCTTCCAGCAGGCTGCGCAGGTCTTTCACCTGCGGCTTGCCGTTGATGCCGATCATATTGAGATTGGCGCGGTAGCTGCGTTCCAGATCGGTGGTGGCGAACAGATGGTTCATCAGCTCGTCGCTATCGACACGATTCGAGCGCGGCACGATCACCAGACGGGTCGGGTTTTCATGATCGGATTCATCGCGCAGGTCTTCGACCATGGGCAGTTTTTTCGCCAGCATCTGCTGCGCGATCTGTTCCAGAATCTTGTTGCCCGAGACCTGATACGGCAGCGCGGTGATGATCACATCACCGTGTTCGATTTCATAACGCGCCCGCTGGCGGATGCTGCCGTGGCCGGTTTTGTACAGTTCTTTGATATCGGCGCGCGGGGTAATAATCTCGGCTTCAGTGGGAAAATCCGGGCCCTTGATGTGTTTACAGAGATCGGCGAGCGTGGCTTTGGGATCATCCAGTAAATGCACACAGGCGCTGGCGACTTCGCGCAGATTGTGCGGCGGGATGTCGGTGGCCATGCCCACGGCGATGCCGGTGCCGCCGTTGAGCAGCACATTCGGCAAACGCGCGGGCAGGCATTCGGGTTCTTCCAGGGTGCCGTCGAAGTTCGGTGTCCAGCTCACTGTGCCCTGCCCCAGTTCGCTCAATAAAGTTTCGGCATAGGGCGCGAGCCGGGATTCGGTGTAGCGCATGGCGGCGAACGATTTCGGATCGTCCGGCGAGCCCCAGTTACCCTGGCCATCGACCAGCGGATAACGGTAGGAAAACGGCTGCGCCATCAGCACCATGGCTTCGTAACAGGCGCTGTCACCGTGGGGATGGTATTTACCCAGCACATCACCGACGGTGCGCGCGGATTTCTTGTGCTTGGCGCCCGCCGACAGACCGAGCTCGGACATCGCAAAAATAATGCGCCGCTGCACCGGTTTTAGGCCATCGCCAATGAATGGCAGGGCGCGGTCGAGAATCACATACATCGAATAATCGAGATAGGCTTTCTCGGTAAACACCGACAGCGGCTGTTTTTCTATGTTCTCAAAATCGATTTTGGTCTGGTCGCTCATAATTTTTTATTCGGTAGTGGTGGTATTTTTACTTCAAAAACCTGAAACCTTAAAAGCTGCACCACAGAGGCACAGAGAACACAGAGGAAAACATTTTTGGGTTAAAAGCTGGAGCCAGGAGCCTGAAACCCAACGCAAAAATCACGTGTTTTTACAATTAATTTGTTTTTACTCTGTGTTCTCTGTGCCTCTGTGGTGAAAACGTTTCTATTTTTTGCTTCTAGCTTTTGCTTCTAACCCCAAAACGCTTTTCTCCGTGTTCTCTGTGTCTCTGTGGTGAAAACGTTTCTATCGTTTGCTTTTAAATCATTAAACAATCGCCAGGTCGCCCTTGGTTTCCAGCCAGGCTTTTCGGTCACCGGCGCGTTTTTTCGCCAGCAGCATGTCCAGCATCTGATTGCTGGCATCGCCCGCATCGAGGGTGAGCTGCACCAGGCGGCGGGTGTCGGGTGACAGCGTGGTCACGCGCAGCTGCATCGGGTTCATTTCGCCCAGGCCTTTAAAGCGTGTCACCGAGACCTTGCCCTTGATTTTTTCCGCTTCGATGCGGTCGATCACGCCCTGTTTTTCGGCTTCATCTAAGGCATAAAACACCTGTTTGCCGACATCGATACGAAACAGCGGCGGCATCGCGACATAGACATGGCCGGCCTCGACCAGGGCACGGAAATGGCGCAGGAACAAAGCGCACAGCAAAGTCGCGATGTGATAACCGTCGGAATCCGCGTCGGCGAGAATGCAGATCTTGCCGTAGCGCAGCTCTTTGAGATTGCTGTCACCCGGTTCCATGCCGATGGCGACCGAGATATCGTGCACTTCCTGCGAGGCCAGTACCTGGTCGGATTCGACTTCCCAGGTATTCAGAATTTTTCCGCGTAGCGGCATGATCGCCTGGAACACGCGATCGCGCGCCTGCTTCGCCGAACCGCCGGCGGAATCACCTTCGACCAGAAACAGCTCGGTGATGGTGTTGTCCTGCGAAGAACAGTCGGCGAGTTTGCCCGGCAATGCCGGCCCGGAAGTGATCTTTTTGCGAATGACTTTTTTGCCCGCGCGCAGGCGTTTTTGCGCGTTTTCAATCGCCAGCGTGGCGATGCTCTGGCCGGCTTCGGTGTGCTGGTTCAGCCAGAGACTAAACGCGTCTTTCACCACGCCGGAAACAAAGGCGGCGCATTCGCGCGAAGACAAGCGCTCCTTGGTCTGGCCAGAAAACTGCGGGTCCTGCATTTTTACCGAGAGCACATAACACACCCGCTCCCAGACATCTTCCGGGCTGAGTTTGACCCCGCGCGGCAGCAAATTTCTGATTTCACAAAATTCGCGCAGCGCTTCGGTAAGACCGGTGCGCAAACCATTGACGTGGGTACCGCCCTGCGCGGTGGGGATCAGGTTGACATAGGATTCAGCCGTGACTTCGCCGTCATCGACCAGCCAGCACAGTGCCCAGTCGACTTCTTCGTTGCTGCCTTTCATGCTGCTGGTGAACGGCTCTTCTGGCAACAGCTGTTTGTCGAACAGGCTCTCACCGAGATAATCCTGCAATCCGCCTTCGTATTTCCAGGATTCGGTCTCGCCGGTTTTTTCTTCCTGAAATTCGACCATCAGGCCGGGACAGAGCACCGCCTTGGCGCGCAGCACGTGCTTTAAACGAGACACCGAGAAATTCAGCGAATCGAAATATTTTTTCTCCGGCCAGAAACGCAGCCAAGTACCGGTATTGCGTTTGCCCACGCTGCCGGTTTTTTTCAGCTTGCCGACCGGGGCGCCGTGTTTGAACGCCATGGCATAGACATCACCATCGCGGCGCACTTCGACCTCGAGTTTGAGCGAAAGCGCGTTCACCACCGAAATGCCAACGCCGTGCAGACCGCCGGAGAACTGGTAATTTTTGTTGGAAAATTTGCCGCCGGCGTGCAGCCGGGTGAGAATCACTTCGACCCCGGAAATGCCTTCTTCGGGATGTTTGTCCACCGGCATGCCGCGGCCGTCATCGCGCACCGACAAAGAACCGTCTTTGTGCAGTACTACCTGGATCAAACTGGCGTGGCCGGCGACCGCTTCGTCGACACTGTTGTCGATCACTTCCTGGGCAAGATGGTTGGGGCGCGTAGTGTCGGTGTACATGCCCGGGCGTTTCTGTACCGGCTCGAGGCCGGTTAATACCTCGATCGCCGAGGCATCATATTTACTCATACGGATTCACTCATAGAGCTCTGATCTGTGGTGCGATGCATGCAGCATTCTTCTAATGTGGAAAGCCGCATTGTACTGCATCGCCAGAACTTTGTTACCGCTCTGATGCAGCAGTTTCTTCGTGAGCGCGAAAGCTATATGCTAGCCAGCATGCCAGAGCGCCCCCATATCCGCCCCAATCCGAGCCTGATCGCCACCCGGCCCGATATCAATGCCACGGTATCGGCCTCGGCCGGCAGCGGCAAAACCTGGCTGCTGGTGACCCGGATCGTCCGTCTCCTGCTCGCTGGCGCCGAACCGGGCACGATTCTGGCGCTGACGTTTACCCGCAAGGCCGCTGCCGAAATGCAGTTGCGCCTGCGCGATCGGCTCTACCAGATGGCCACGGTCGATGACGACACACTCAAGGAACTTTTAGCGCAAATCGACGCCGACACCTCGGCCGAGACCCTGGCACGCGCGCGCAGTCTTTATGAACAACTATTACACGCGCTCTACCCGGTACGTTTGCGCACTTTTCATTCGTTTTGCCAGGACATTCTTGCGCGCTTTCCGCTGGAAGCCGATATCCCCCCCGGTTTTGAACTGCTCGAAGACACCAGCCTGTTATTGCAACAGGCCTGGGAAGCGCTGTTTGCAGAAGCTACCCGCGCGCCCGATGGCGAACTCGCAAGCGCACTCGATGTCCTGATGATCGCGGCCAACGGCCCGGCGAACACGCGCACCGCCCTGTTCAGCATGCTCGATCATCGCAGTGACTGGTGGGCCTATACGGAAAATAACAGGCAGCCAGTCAGGTTTGCCCGGCAGCAACTCGAAAAACATCTGCAGTTTGATAACACGACTGATCCACTCGTCGTGTTTTTTAATGATGTTATGCGGCAACATCTGAACGAATTTTCGCTGTTGTTACGAAAACACAGTACTGCAACCAATGAAAAACATGCTGCCTTGATCGAAAGCGTCTCAGAGCGCGTAGAATTCGATTTAAGCGACTTTAATAAACTGTGCACCGCGTTCCTGACCGCAACTAATGCGCCGCGTGCGCGCAAATCCAGTAAGTCTCAGCAGAAAAACATGGGTGCGGACGCAGAAAACCGTTTTCTTGAGTTACACGAACTGATTTGCCAGCAGTGTCTCGCCGCTATCGAACACCAATTGCGCCAGCAGAGCTACCGAATCAATGCCGCCTGGTATTTTGCCGGTGCGGGTTTTATCGAACTCTTCCAGCGTCTGAAACGCGAACAGCGCCTGCTGGATTTCACCGACCTGGAATGGAACTGTTACCAGTTGCTCAACAGTTCCGACAATGCGCTCTGGGTGCAGTACAAAGTCGATCAGCGCATCGACCATATTCTGATCGATGAATTTCAGGATACCAACCCCACCCAGTGGCATCTGCTCGCCCCGCTGCTGGAAGAAATGGCCGCGAGTAATCTTGAACGCTGGCGCAGTGTATTTCTGGTCGGCGATGAAAAACAGTCGATCTACGCGTTTCGCCGCGCCAATCCGGCGCTGCAGTCACAGGCTTCGGCCTGGCTCGCGGAACATCTTGCCGCGATCGCGACACCACTGGATTTTTCCTGGCGCTCATCACCAGCGATCATCGATTTTGTCAATGCGGTGTTCAGTAGCGAAGAAGTCAGACAACAGCTGCCCGGTTTCAGCCTGCACGACACCCATCTGAAAAATCTGCCCGGTGCTGTCACGCTGATGCCGCTGTTCAGGGAAGATGATATAGCAGAGATTGCACACTCCGGTTTACGCAATCCATTGCTGCAACCCAGGCCGCCTGCACTTCCGAGCGCGCACGACAAAGAAGCACAATGGCTGGCCAATGAAATAAGGCAACTGGTCAGCAGTGGCAGGGCCGCCTACGGTGATATTTTGATTCTGACCCGCAACCGCAGCCATATCGCCGCGTACGAAAATGCACTGCGGCATCAGCAGATTCCATTTATCGGTAACCAGCGCGGCAGTCTGTTACAGAATCTTGAAATTCAGGACCTGGAAAAACTGCTCGATACTCTAATCACACCGTTCGATAATCTGGCGCTGGCGCAGGTGTTGAAATCACCGATCTTTGCGGCCAGCGATACTGATCTCATGAGCCTCGCCAGTCTCGCCAGGCAACCAGGCAAACATCGCTGGTATCCGCATCTGTTGACACTGGCAGAAACCTTGCCTGGCCAACATCCGCTGGCGCGTGCCGCCAGCCTGTTGCAGGCCTGGCGTGCACTCGCTGATACCGTGCCAGTGCACGATTTGCTCGATCATATCTTTGCCGAAGGCAATATCATCGCGCGTTACACCGCTTCGCTGCCAGGCGACCAGCAACAGCGTGCCAGCGCCAACCTGCATACTTTTCTCGAACTCTCGCTCGACATCGACAGCGGTCGTTATCCGAGCCTGACACATTTTTTGCACCGCCTGCGCAACCTGCGCCAGTTCGATAACAGCGCCCCCGACGAACCGGTGAACAACAGTCCGGACTGCGTGCGCTTTCTCACCATTCATGCCAGTAAAGGTCTGGAAGCGCCGATCATCTTCCTGATCGACTGCAACAGCGCTGGCGGTCATCACGATGCCTATAGCGCACTGGTCGACTGGCCTGCTGACCGCGACCGGCCAGCCCTGTTCCAGCTCACCATGAGTCGTGCGAACACCGACAGTATCACCAGCAGCATTCAGGAAAAAAAAGCCCAGGCGCAGGAACGCGAAAATCTCAACCTGCTCTATGTGGCGATCACCCGCGCACGCCAGTTTTTATATATTTCGGGCGCCGCCAGTAATCGTTCCAGTCGCTGGCTGTCGCTACTCGAATCCGGAATGCAAACACTCTGCGCCGGCGAGCCTGGAACCATGATGACGCACAGCGTGGGCAAGATCAGCAAGGGTGTGCGTAAAACCGAGCCTCCCGCGAGCACCAGCATCAGCACAAAATTCGACGCTCAGCTGCTCGCGCAACTGCGCCAGCCGATTGCCCGGTTACCGCGCGCAAGGATCACGCTCGCACCCAGCCACAGTGACAGCTCAGTACAGATCAATTCTGGCAGCAGCGATGTCGATGCCCGCCTGCGCGGACAGGTAATTCATCGCGCACTCGAGCTGCTGTGCACAAAGCAGATCGCCCAGCCTGCACTGTGCGCACAGCTGGCGGCCGAATTTGCCATCTCAGATCAGGACGTGGATCTGCAGAACTGGTGCCAGGAAGCACAGGCGAATATTAGCAACCCTGCCCTGGCCGACATTTTTCAGCCGCAGCAGGCGCAGGCGTTCAACGAATGTCCGATTCTTTACCGGCACGAGAAACAGGATGTGTACGGAATCATCGACCGACTGGTCGTGACTGAAAAACAGATACTACTGATCGATTACAAAACCCACCAGCTCGAAGACCCGGCCCGGGCCGAGATCGCAGCCCAGGATTTTACCCAGCAGCTGGCTTTATACCGGTATGGCGTAGAACGCCTGTGGCCGCGACGAACGATCAGGAGCGGTGTCTTATTTACTGCCTGCCAGCAACGGGTCTGGCTGCAGTAATCCTGGCAGGACTATTGCGCAACTGCGCCGGTAGACAGGGTCTCGCTATTCAGTTTTGCCGCCAGGGTTTTTTCCGGTACATAACCGGGCAACAGCTCACCATCTTCAAGAATGATCGCCGGCGTACCATTGACCCCGAGGGAGCGCGCCAGGCTGAGATGCTCGGCGACAGGATTAGCACAGGTTTTTGCTTCGATCTGGCCACCGGCCTTGACGGTATCGAGCGCCTGGTTGCGGTCTGCCGCACACCAGACACTGACCGTAGTATTGTAGTCTTCCTGGCCTTTCAGCGGCATGAAGAGATAGCGCACCTTGATGCCATCGGCCATATACTGGTCCATTTCGCTGTGCAGCCGGCGGCAGTACGGACAGTCAATATCAGTCACTACAGTAACGGTGTGTGCCACTTTCTTCGGGGTGTAGACCAGCATTTTGTCTTCTGGATAATTTTTGATCTGGTTGTAACGCAGGATCGCTTTCGATGCATCAGTCAGATTTTTCCGCGTCGCCATTTCGACCATATCGCCATTCAGGTAATAACTGGCATCGGCATTCATGTAGACCACCTGTGAACCGAGTATCACCTCGTAGAGACCAGTGATCGGAGTCGCCTTGATCTGAGAGATGCTGGCACCTGGCACTATCGTGGCAAGGACCGTCCGCAGCTGGCTAATGCCCTGGTCAATATCAGCAGCAAATATCGGGGTCGAGAGTAAACTGGCCAGTAAAACAACAATGTGACGATAATAATTCATGGTGGGCTCAAGGTAGCGGTAAATGTCTAACACGTTATGGTAGACCGCATTGATTATAGTAAATTCCCGCTCTCAGAAATAGAGTTCTCAGGCGCGCGGGTGATGTTTCTGATAAATATCACGTAAACGCTGATCAGCGACATGGGTATAGATCTGGGTGGTCGAGATATCGGCATGGCCCAGCAACATCTGCACCACGCGCAGGTCGGCGCCGTGATTGAGCAAATGGGTGGCAAACGCGTGGCGCAGGGTATGAGGTGACAGCTTACTTGCAGAAATCGACGCCCTGGCTGCATAACGTTTGATCATGTACCAGAATGCCTGCCGGGTCATCGCGTCACCGCGCCGGGTGACAAATACCGCATCGACCGGCGCCCGGTTGTGCATCAACGCCGGGCGCGCAGTCTGCAAATATCGCACTATATATTCGAGCGCGTTTTCGCCCACCGGCACCAGACGTTCCTTATCTCCCTTGCCGATGACCCGCAACACGCCAGGTTCGAGCACAATCTGCATCAGTTGCAGACAGACCAGTTCGGATACCCGCAGGCCGGTGGCATAGAGCAGTTCGAGCATGGCGCGATCGCGCAGACCGAGTTCTGATTCGACATCAGGGGCATCGAGCAGCTGTTCAATCTGGGTTTCATTCAGTGTCACAGGAATTTTGCGTTCGCTTTTGGGTGATTCCAGTAATTGCGTAGGATCCTGGCTGATCGCGTTTTCACGCAGCAGGTAACGATAAAATCTGCGCAAACTGGATAATAATCTCGCTGCCGAACGGGTTTTGCCTCCCGCCTTAAAAATACCGCTCAGCACGCTCTGCAAATCCAGCGCTGTTGCATCGGCCAGAGTCACGCCGCGCTGCTGCAGGCATTGCGCGGTGCTGGCAATATCATTTCGATAGGCGGCCAGGGTGTTCTGACTGAGGCCGTGCTCCATCCAGAGGTGGTCACAGAACTGTTCTATGCGCTGCTGTTCGTGCTCGGCTATCCGGTCAAATCGAGACATGGTATCGGCCACCTGAGCGGCAATCATGGAATAACTGCTGGTTATCATAGCAGTTAGTGACGGTAGCGGAGTATTGGATGGGGCGTCAATGGCCGGTGCGATCAGGGGCTAAAATAAAAAAAGCTACCCACCCGGAGGGTGAGTAGCCTTTATTCAGCTAGTAAGTCGGGCTTAGCGACTCGAGCGGCTTTTTTTTTGGCTTCATGGCCTTATCTATCCTGGCCATTTCTTTTTTGGACCACTTTTCTACAAATGAAGTGATCGCCGCTTCCTTATTTTTCCGCCATTTTCACCAGCAGGGCCTGACGTTTGCGGGTCTCTGCCAGCTCGGCCCTGGCTTTCGCCAGCGCCTTCGCAGTAGCAGCGATACGCTCTCGCAGCTTCTCCCTGGTGGCTTTAGCCTTCGCGCTGACTAGATGATCGCGCTCAGCTACCGCCTTACTTTTTACCGCAGTCCGGCCCTGGTTTGCGGCAACCGCCTTATCTTTTGGCGGTAGTTTTCTTCTTGGTAGTTCTTTTCTTGGCTGTCTTACGCTTGGCTGTTTTACGCTTGGGAGCCGCTTTTTTCTTGGCTACTTTGCGTTTCGCAGTCTTGCGCTTGGCAGTTTTCTTCTTAGCTGTCTTTTTCTTGGCTACCTTACGCTTGGCAGTTTTCTTCTTGGCTACCTTACGCTTGGCGGTTTTCTTCTTGGCTACCTTACGCTTGGCTACTTTACGCTTGGCGGTCTTTTTCTTGGCCACTTTGCGTTTTGCAGTTTTGCGTTTCGGAGCTGCCTTTCTTACGGCCTTCTTCTTACGAGTTACGGCCTTTTTCTTTACTGCACGTTTTGCAGTTGTCTTCTTTTTAGATGTTGCTTTTTTTGGTCTTGCCATTACTTGCATCCTCTTGTGTGAGTTACGAACAAAAGTATAAAACTAAATTCGAATATAGCAAACTTTTTTTTCAAATAAAATCAGAGGGCTTTCTGTCGATAATTTATAAATTTGGACCGATATTGGACATTTGTCTTCATCCGAGCAGCAGTAAATCTAAAAACGAAAGCCTGATTGTGCAAATATTCCGAACACATTGTCCGCTGCAGCCACGGCTACATCGAGATTAAAGCCAAGCCAGAAGCCGATTCCCGCAGTTAATAATTGTTTTTTCGCCCCCTCAGATATTCCGCTGGCGAGGTTTTTTTGCATGCCGACACGTAGCTGAGCGAAATCAAACGCGTTAAATTCCGCGCCGACTGAGAGCATTTTAGATTTCGATTGCGGTATCAGAGACAGCAGCGAATCGTTTTCGGTGAGGTCGACATCGGCCGCGAGACGGAAAAAACTCCCGCGATAAGCCACGCCAGCTCTGGCCTGAGTATCGAATTTGATTGTCGCAGGGCCTTTTATGATCTCATCTGAGAGCAGATTCTTTGCCACCAGACCAACCACGATACTATCGCTCAGCTGCAATGCCAGGCCTGCATCCAGCGTGGTGACACTGCCCAGATCTGAAATATTATCTTCATTTATCAGACCTGAAGCACTGGTATCGACCGTGGACAAGGATTCGCTGAAAGTCAGCAGCTCAACATTGACCAGCTTTGGCGTAATCCCCAGAGCCAGTTTGTGGCCCATCATATCCAGGTTGGTCGCGATGGTAATCCCGACTTCACGCGTGGCCACGCCGTTTAGATTCAGCAAATTTTTGCTGGGATCACTCAACTCGGCGACAGTTTGCGCTGGATCGGTCACGCTGCCTGCGAGCAATACATCAGCGCGTGCGCTCACCGCGAACGAAAACCGTTCTCCGCTGACACCGATCGATGTCGCCAGTGCCGCCTGGGGGGAAATGGTTTTATCGAATAAGGCCTGCGCTGCTGCCACCTGAGCATTTTGATCACCTGCAGACTCGGCTGCCTGGTAGGCATCGATGAGATCAATGACGCCGTCACCGTCATCAAGATAGACGCCGACTGCTGGCAACAGCAGAGCAAAGTCATCATCTGATCTCTGCTGCGCCAGCATGGCCGGGTTGGTGAATGGTGCAGCGGCAATATCAGCAACTGCAACGCTGGCATTACCCATCGCCAGGGAACGTGCTTCACTGCCAAAAGGCACAGCCTGCGCCAGCTGTGCTACCAGTGTTAATAGAACTGCTAGCGCTGATTTGATTATATAATTCATACTTTCACCCCTGATGTTCGCCCTGTTTAGTCGGCTATCAACTGAGCTTATTACACGATCACACAAATACAAGTCGGAGACCTGGACAATATGCCTACCCTGTCACAACCTGAACAACCGTATTTAGCATCATGACTACTACCGGTATCCCTGAAAATCCCAGGCCACATGTCGGACTTGTACGCCGTTTAATGGCCATTGTCTACGATCTGCTACTTTTGCTGGGGCTGTTGTTCATCGTCACCGCAGTGGCCAATTTCACTTTGAATCACGGTAATGCGATTGACCGTCACAATCCTTATTACTGGTTTTTTGAATCCTGTCTGGTGCTGATCAGTTTTTTTTATTACGGCTGGTTCTGGACCCACGGCGGACAAACTCTGGGAATGAAAACCTGGAAAATAAAATTGAGCGCAAAACACGGGGGATCGATTCGCTGGACGCAGGCACTGGTGTATTTTCTCGCCGCTGTGCTTTCCTGGCTGGTGTTCGGAATCGGCTTTTTATGGAGTTTATTCGAGCCTGATCGCGCCACCTGGCACGACCTGATAGCGGACTGCGAGATGCTGGATCTACGTCAGCCGTGTGGCAAAAGCTCTATTTGACCCTTTGCAGCAGGACAATGGAGATCAGGGTAATCACCATCAGAGGCA
>Ga0214472_10006067_pt1 | contig 12670 bp, 8 predicted proteins | sample RVTome_6_FD_207662 | JGI IMG/M metagenome (GOLD analysis project Ga0214472, IMG submission 207662) | Soil microbial communities from uranium-contaminated site in the Upper Colorado River Basin, Wyoming, United States - RVT140D175 | ecosystem: Environmental > Terrestrial > Soil > Contaminated >... | reverse complement strand
GCAGTGCTGGAAACATGAGGCGGATCCTTCGATCCGCCTTTTTTACATTTGGAAGGGATTGTCTCGCAAATACTCGCAGGATGGCGACGCCATCAGAATTGCATCCGGGCATAGGGTGACAGGGCGGAATGTTCAAGGGCATCGGTGAGGGTGTGAATTCCCTTGGCCTGCAAAAGGGGAATCAACTTGACCAGGATCTCGGCTGTCACGAGGGCATCTCCCAGAGCGGTGTGACGCCCGACGACGGCGATATCGAGCCGGCGGGTAATCTGCTCCAGTCCGTGTCCTTCCAGGTTCGGGTGAATGATGGAGGAGAGCAACAGGGTGTCGAGGACCGGCTGCTGAAAGAGGATGCCGGTTTCCGCTTCTTTCATTTTCAGAAATTTCATGTCGAAGGCGGCATTGTGAGCCACCAGCACGGAACCTTCGGCAAAATGGTGAAATTCCGGCAGAACTTTGGCGATGTTCGGTTGATCCGCCAACAGTTCCGGATTGATTCCATGTATGCGGATAGATTCCTGCGGAACTGAGCGGCACGGGTTAACAAGCTGATCCATGGTTTCATCGTAGAGAATTCGACCGTTGACAATGCGCACCGCGCCGATCTGAACGATTTCATCCCCCTGGGCAGGGCTGAGACCGGTAGTTTCGGTGTCGAACACAACGAACGTCAGCTGGTTGAGTGGCTGCTTGCAAAGTTCTACCAGGCAGGGCTGGTGAAAGAGATTGAATTCATAGTAGATCGGCCGGTCCTCGGCCGCGGATTTTTCGCTGAAATGTTCGCCGGGTCTGGAGAGGGGCAGAACCAGACGGACCCCTTGGCAATTCTCTTCTCCAAGAGGAAGCAGCTCGATGGCTCCCTGGGCCTTTTGAATCATCTCGGCAAAGGAAATCAATCGGTTGAAAGTATCGCGGATGAGAGGCTGGTTGCGCCAGGTGTCCAGTTCCTGCCTGGGTAACCGGCAGCCCTGCCAAGTGATTTCGAGGGTGGCCTGGAACTCGTTTTTCCGGATCAGCCGCAACAGAATGACGTCGATTCCGGCACTGTTATGCAGGGGCGTTCCGATATGGGTAAATCCCTGCACCATCGCATAGCTGTCGATCTGCAGCCAGATGTCGGGATCCACCTGATGTTCGACGACGACCCCTGTCTGCCGATTGAGATGGCGCCTGATGATTTCAACCAGATCGTCGCCCAGCACGCTTTCCGTGCAGTTGGTAGCTGAGAGTTGGCGGGCATACTCTTCCTTGGCCTGGTTCACCTGGCGTTCCATCGCCAGAAAGGTGGTATCGATGGTTTCGCAGTGGAATTGTAATCGATCCCGGGTGGGATCGGCCAGCATCGCCGAAATCCCCTGCCGGATCTGATCGGTGGCATGGCGCATGTTTTCGGTGAGGGTCTGGAAGATCTGATCCCGTTGCAGTTCTGCCTCCATCTGTTCGGAAATATCTTCCATGGCCAGAAAAAAACCGGTGATATCAGGCTCCGGACTGTCTTCCTGAAAAATAGGCGCCATGTTGATCCGCAGGCAGAGATGGTCGTGGACGGTGATGATGAAGTTGGTGGCGGGTGCCTTCTGCCCCTGCCGGGCTGCCCGATGAAGCAGGTCCAGCCCGTGAACGATGGAATCCCGGTCCAGGATACCGAAAATGGAACGCCCCAGACCGATACGCTTGCCAGGCTGCTGCAGCAGTTTCTGCACCTGAGGGTTATAAAGCAGAATCTGCCCGTTGGTATTGCAGACCAGCACTCCCGTCGGCAATTTGGACATCAGGGCGGCGAGGCGGTTGCGCTCGGCGCGCAAGTCTCCCCGGGCTTTGTCGATCTTGTCCTTGATCTCCATCTGCAGAGCTTGAAAAGCATCGGCCGTTTCGTTGATGGTGTCGGCCAGGTGGACCAGTTCCAAAGGACCCTTCGGTTGAATGCGGTAACCGGGATTGGCCGCCGACATCAATTTGGTTTCCTGGTCGATCTTGAGAATGGGAATAACGTAATTCTTGAACAGCAGGCTGACCAGGGCGCCGATGATCAAAAACAGCACCAGGGCGCCGACCAGGGGGTAGGGAACCAGCCGCAGGGCGATGCTTTCAAGGTAAAGCTGCTCCTCCAGCGTGAGTTGAAACCAGGACGCCGTAAAACTGCCGAAGATCACTCCGAATACGGCCAGCTCGATGGAAATCAGAAAAACCCAGTATTTAACGGCAGGTCTCATAGGCAGCCTTGAATAAGGGGCGGGAAAAAGCCCGAACGGCGCTGCTTGATTTGGCTGAAGAATGATACACGGGAAGCGGAATGATGACAATAATCCTTTGCCGCCTTCGGATGGAGCCCTTGGTTTCAGCTTGCCAACCACTTGATTAGCCGTTACGATGGGGCCCTTTCCAGCCGGCCATGCCCGTGCTCATCGTTTTTATAATGAAAGATGATGTATGAGTCCTTCGAATAACCTGCGAAACGTCGCGCCTTTCGACCAGCTTCCCGAAATGATCGTTCAGGAATTGCTTTCTGCCGCGAAAATCAAGGTTTATCCCGTCGGTGCCAGCATTTACGACCAGAACGACCCGCCCACCGGCTTTCTATATGTCATGAAAAGAGGGCTGGTGGAAATCACCGCCATCACTCCCGGCGGCATCGACCTCGTCGTCGAATACAGACGGGGCGGTGAATTTTTCGGGGAAATGCCGATTTTTTCCGATGAATCCTACTCCGGTGGGGCGCGAGCGGCCCAGGAAACCGAATGTTACCTGGTTCCGGCAGCGCTCCTTCGCCGGGCCGAGGAGAAATATCCCCAGCTGCGCGACTATTTTACCAGCGCCGTTCTCACCCGGGTCCGGCATATGTATGCCGAAATCGTCGCCGATCATACTCGCAACACCCTCAGCCAGATGGATGGCTACCCCTTTCAAAAGCGGCTGTCGGAGATCATGTCGTCGCCGGTGGAAACCTGCGGTCCGAGGGAATCTGCCCAGCAAGTGGCGCAACGCATGGTCGATAAAAAAATCAGTTCGGTGCTGGTGCTCGACGAGGCCGGCCGGCCGAGCGGTCTGATCACCGAAAGGGATCTGGTGACCAAGGTGATTGCGACCGGCCGGATGGACACCCGGGAGATCGGCGCGGAACAGATCATGACGCGACATCCTTATGCCATGGCTCCGAATGCTTACATGTACGAGGCCATGGCCTACATGCTGGGTCACCGTCTGAAGCACCTGCCCGTGATCGATGGTGGGGAGGCGGTCGGCATGGTGACTCTGCGGGATCTGATGCGCTATCGCAGCCAGAGAGCTATGCTGCTCCTCGGCAATATCCGGGAGGAAGAGACCCTCGCCGGACTTGCCTTGATTCGACAGGAGATCGTCGAGGTGGCGCGTACCTTGCTGACCGAGGTCCGCAGCCTGCCCGAGGTGATGGAAATCATTTCCTATGTTCACCATGAGATCATCAAAAGGGTTTATGAACTTTGCGAGAATGAAATGGCGGCGGCGGGCTCAATTAAACCGGCTGTTCGCCACTGTTTTCTCATCATGGGCAGTGGTGGTCGAGGGGAGATGCTGCTCAACCCCGATCAGGACAACGGCTTCATCTACGAAGACCTGAGCGAAGAGGAATTGGCCCGGGCCGAAGATTATTTCGTACCTTTTTCCGAAAAGCTGGTCGCGGCCCTGGCCCGGGTCGGCTATCCCCTTTGCGAAGGGGATGTGATGGCCAACAATCCGGCCTGGCGGGGCCGCCTTTGTGATTGGCGGGCCCGTGTCCGGGGATGGATCAGTGAACCGGAACCGCAAAATGTGCGGACTTCCTCGATTTTCTTCGATTTTACAACCTTGGTTGGCGATCCCGGATTGGCCCGCGATTTGCGCAACATTGTCATCCAGGAAATGCGTGACCACCCCGGCTTTCTTTACCACATGATGATTCTCGATCTCAAATACCGGGTACCGCTGGGTCTGCTGGGGCGTTTTCTGGTGGAAAAAAGCGCGGGGCATGCCGGGGAGTTGTCCCTGAAGCTGGCGGGAAGCATCTATGTGGTTGATTGTATTCGCATGTTCTGCCTGGAGCATGAACTGCAGGAACTGGCTACCCTGGATCGGCTCAAGGCCCTGGTGGCACGCAATGTGTTCGACCAGGAGACCGCCGAACACATCCAGGCGGCTTTTGAAGCACTGGTATTTTTACGGCTTCGCAACGAAATCGCCCTCATCGATGCCGGTAAGAAGCCAAGCCATTATTTCGATCCCCATGCCCTGCCTAAAAATGAACAGGCCCTGCTTCGGGCTTCCTTCAACGCCGTTCGAAAACTGCAGGAAGCCACCAAGCGCCACTTCGGCAGGACAGTTCTGTAACCCGGCCCTGACGGTTAAAAATGCCGGGTGAGTCGTGCCTGTCTCCTGCCCCCCGCTTCTCTCTCCCATTAGACTTTTCACGTTGGCAAGGCCGCTAAACAGCCGTCCCACCAGCTATAATCCACTTGCCGAATAAGAAAATTTCTGTTGACATCCTTTTCGAACAACGTATCATGGCCGGGTTATTTACAGTGGTTGTCTCCCTAAACGATGTCGTCAGGGATACCGGTGTCGGTGGCAACCGCTTTTCAAAGTCAGGGTTTCAGTAACCGCACAGTGCCATAGCCTGCAATCTTGGTGGCCTTCCCTCAGGCCGCTAAATCTGTAATGAAAGGAGGTGGGACAAGGCAGGCGGCTGTAGCACACATCTGAAGCGCCCCGCCGTTTTTTGGGTTTGCAGTACCAAACCTTCGGCATTTCGGAGAGAAAGTCAAGCAAAGGAGTAGCAATCATGGCACACGGACCCGCTGTAAAGCTGGGCAAGGACAATGCTTCCGGCTATAAGACAACGCTCGGCATCTGGATGTTTTCGCTGTACACACTGATCTATGCCATTTTCGTCGGGATCAATTCCGTCAATCCTTCCCTGCTGGAAATCACCATCATGGGCCAGACCCTGGCCGTGATCTACGGTTTCGGATTGATTATTGTCGCCTTCCTCATGGCGATCGTCTACAACTTCTTCTGCAACAGTGCGGAAGCACGCCTGAATAAATAGGGGGGAGTCAACCATGGTTTATACTCAGTCACCGTTGGCAATCGCCCTCTTCCTTTCATTCGTTGTTGGCGTGCTGGCCTTGTCCTTCTACCTGGCCCGCCGCACTACCTCATCCGAAGGCTATTACGCCGCCGGAGGCAACATTCACTGGTTCGTCAACGGCATCGCCTTTGCCGGCGACTACCTCTCGGCTGCTTCTTTCCTCGGTATCTGCGGCATGATCGCGACCGCCGGTTACGACGGCTTCCTCTATTCCATCGGCTACCTCGCCGGCTGGATGGTGGCCCTGTTCCTGGTGGCCGAACCGATGAAGCGCCTCGGCAAATTCACCTTTACCGACGCCCTCGACTCCAAGTTCAATTCCAAGGGCATTCAGTTGTCCGCCGCGATTTCGACCTTGGTCGTCTCGGTCTTCTATCTTATTCCGCAGATGGTCGGCGCCGGTGTTCTGGTGCAGCCCCTGCTAGGCATGCCGCATTATGTCGGCGTCATGATCGTCGGCGTCGTCGTCACCCTGATCGTGGCTACCGCCGGCATGGCTTCCACCACCTACGTACAGTTCTTCAAAGGCGGCATGCTGCTGGTCATGTCGACCGTTCTGGTAATCGGCGTGTTCGGCCGCGGCCTTAGCGACAACCCCGGCCAGGGCGGCCGTCATGAATATCACGACTTCAAGACCATCGAGGCCACTTCGGCACCCGACGGTTCTTTGCTCCTTTCCGACTCGACCTACCAGGTGCCCGCGGACTGGAAGAACACCGTTTACGGCCAGCAAGGTTTCGTCAAACTGACCACCACCGACGGCATTCCTACCGTCTGGAAAGTGGAAGAAGCCCCAACCGGGTATTCGTTGAAGGAAACGTTGTACACCCAGGTACTGGCCGACGGAACCAAACTGTATAACGGCGCTGCCAAAGAAGAAAATCGGTTCTTTGCCGTCGGCAGTATCAAGGAACTTCGCGTCAACGGTGAAGAAGTTGCCGAATCCGGCGCCATCGGTCCTTTCGCCTATCTCAAGGCGATGAAGGATTCCACGATCATGCTCTGGGGCAAAGCCTATGTGAAAGACGAAGGAGCCCTGACGGAGATCTACTATCAAAAGCCCACTGCCGGTTCCCGGATTCTGCGCCCCGGCCTGAAATTCAAGGTCGACAACGCTACCGGCACGGAAAAGTTCAACTTCATCTCCCTGATGCTGGCCCTGTTCTGCGGCACCGCGGCCCTGCCGCACATCCTGATCCGTTACTACACCGTCCCGAGTCAGGCAGCCGCCCGCAAGTCGACCATCGTCGCCATCGCCAGCATCGGCTTCTTCTACATCCTGACCCTGTTCATGGGGCTCGGAGCCATGACCAACGGCGTCATCAACCTCACCGACAACAACATGTCGGCGCCGCTGCTGGCCTTGTCTTTCGGCGTAGTGCTATTTGCCATCATCTCATCCCTGGCCTTCGCCACAGTGCTGGGCACGGTTTCCGGTTTGATTGTCGCCTCTTCCGGGGCGGTGGCCCATGACTTGATGGACAACTTCCTGGGTATCAAAATGACCGATAAGGGCAAGGTCATGGCCGGCAAGCTCTCCGCGGTCGTGGTCGGTTGTATCGCCATCTATCTCGGCATCGTTTTCGAGGGAATGAACGTCTCCTTCCTGGTAGGCTGGGCCTTCGCCGTGGCCGCTTCGGCCAACCTGCCGGCGATCCTGATGCTGCTGTTCTGGAAGAAGACCACCGCCCAAGGCATCACCGCCTCGGTCCTGGTCGGTTTGATTTCAGCTCTCGGCCTGATCCTGCTCTCCCCCGACATGTGGGTGCGCTATGGCCTGCTGCCCGCAAACGCTCCGGTCGCCTTTAACAGCCCGGCGCTGGTTTCCATCCCCTTGAGCTTCATCGCTCTGGTGGTGGTCTCCCTGATGACCCAGAAGTCGGCAATTATCGATGCCGAAGCAATTGAAGCTTGATAGCATTTGTCTTTCCGTAGTTTGATTCACTTCGGGGCCGCCAGTCAGGCGGCCCCCTTTTTACGGCATTTGTGAATTTATGAAACGTTTCCGTATCACGCTGCTGGTCGTATGCATGGTTCTGCTTTATCTCGGCGGTACCGATCTGCGTATTTTGTTGCGCAATCCGAAACCCATGCCCGTCACCATTGCCGAACTGGAACAACAAGAACCGAAACAGGAGTGGCTGACCATCCGAGGGGGGCATCAGAATCTTCTCGAAGCCATTTCCACTTCCGGATCGGTGGAGGTCAACGCCTTTCTCGTGCCCTTGAAAACCTCCCCCGAGGCCAAGGACTACCGGATCCTGATCGAGACGCGCAAGCCTCGGATCGTCGATGCTTTGAAGTTCTATCATTTCAAGCTTGAAGCCGATCTGGAAAGACAGAAATACCTGGAAGACCACCGCGAGCTGTTTTTCGGCCAGCGAGAAGTTACCGGCATGGTCATGAGCGGCCTGATCGGACGCAACAATCGAAACCGCCTCGCAAAATTATCAAAGGATTACGGCATAGCGGTGCCCGAGAATGTTCTCTTTGTTACCGAGGGAAAAGAACCGGCTAAAATCCGTGGTTTTTTCTTTGTCGGGGTGGCCCTGCTGGGACTGGTCAAGCTGGCAACCACCTGGAGAAAACGGCGGGAGCCGGTCTGATTTCAGCGAAAGAACGGTTTTGGGTTCTCGATCGAGTCTGTTGACAGCCGGAGAAAAACGCTGATATCCTCCGGTGAGGCGACAGATTCCGTCAGCGGCCAGGGGTGTTGTCCCCTGGCCTTTTTGTTTTTCGACTTCGACCGCGGCTGCCGTTTCAGCAAACGGATGAGAGGCGATGCTGGAAATCGATCTGAAAAAGTTCCCCACCGCGCCAGGCGTCTATCTCATGAAGGGGGCGCAGGGCGAAGTGCTTTATGTCGGCAAAGCCAAACAGTTGCGCAACCGTCTGCGCGGCTATTTTTCCGCGGCGGGAGATGGCCGGACCCATATTCGTTTTCTGATGAATCGGGTCAGCGATATCGAAACCATCGTTACCGATACCGAAAAAGAAGCCCTGATCCTCGAAAACACCCTGATCAAGAAGTATCGGCCGCGCTATAACATCAACCTTCGGGACGACAAGACCTACGTTTCGTTGCGGATCGACCTCCGCGAGGATTTTCCCACCTTCCAGGTGGTGCGGCGGGTCCGAAAGGATGGCGCCCGATATTTCGGCCCCTATTCCTCTTCTTCAGCGGTGCGTGAGACCCTCAAGCTTATCTATCGCATTTTCCCCCTGCGGCATCATCCCCTGGAGACCTGCCGCCGCCGCAACCGGCCCTGTCTCTATCATCAGATCGGTCAGTGCAGCGCCCCCTGCCACAAGCTGATCGACGGCGCGGATTACCAGCGGCTGGTCGACGGGGCGATCGCCCTGTTGTCGGGCAAGGAGCGGGAGGTGCTCGACACTCTCCGCCAGCGGATGAAACGGGTCGCCGAGGCCCTCGATTTTGAAGAGGCGGCACGGGTGAGGGACCAGATCAGGGCCATCGAGGAAACCACCGAACAGCAGAATGTGGTCGCCGCCGGCGGCGGGGACCAGGACGTGGTCGGTCTGCACCGGGAGGGCGGCGAGGTGGAGGTGGCGGTGCTTTTCGTCCGCGAAGGCAAGATGATCGGCCGACGCAGTTACAATCTCGAGTGGCGGCTGGCCGAGGAGGAACTGCTGTCCTCCTTTCTGCAGGAATTTTACGGCCGCGAGGTGTTCATCCCCGAGCGGCTGTTGTTGCCCCTGGCCATCGATGACGCCGACACCCTCGCCGACTGGCTGGGCGAGCGCAAGGGCAAAAAGGTGCATATCCTGGTGCCGGAACGGGGAACGGGACGGCAGCTGGTCGACCTGGCGCGAAAAAACGCCCTCGAATCCTTCCGGGAACGAGGCAGCCGGCGCGAGGCGCGCCAGGAAGTGCTGCGGGATATTGCCGGACGGCTGCACTTGAAACGGTTCCCCCGCCGGGTGGAATGTTTCGACATCTCCAACGTGCAGGGACGCTTCAGCGTGGGCAGCATGGTTGTCCTGACCGACGGCGAGCCGGACAAGGCGGGCTATCGGCATTTCCGGATCCGCACCGTGGAGGGCGCCGACGACTTCGCCTCCCTGTATGAGGTTCTCAAGCGGCGGCTGATTCGGGGGGTCGAAGAAGACCTGCTGCCGGATCTGATTCTCATCGACGGCGGCAAGGGGCAACTCTCGGTCTTGGCCACGGTTCTCGAAGAACTGTCCCTGGCCGGTCGTATCGATGCCGCCGGGATCGCCAAAAGCCGGGTACGGACCAATGTCCGCGGCCATGGGGTGGAACGCAGCGCGGAACGTTTCTTTCTTCCGGGGCGCAAGAACCCGCTCATCCTGCGCCAGGGATCCCCGGCGCTGTTCATGCTCGAACGGCTGCGCGACGAGGCCCATCGCTTCGCCATCACCCATCACCGCAAGCTGCGCAACCGGTCGACCCTGCACTCCGTTCTGGAGGACATCCCCGGCGTTGGAGCCCAGCGCCGCAAGGCCCTGCTGCGCCATTTCGGCAGCCTGAAAAAGATCCAACTGGCTTCCCTGGAAGAACTTCAGGCCATGCCCGGCCTGCCGCAAGCCCTGGCCCGGCGCATTCATGAGACCTTTCAGGAGGGCCAGTCGTCCTAGGAGCCGGTTTTTTGATCTTTACCGGTTTAGCCCGCCTCCGGTTCCCGCCCGCTGAGGAAGGTGAGCTTTTCGAGGCGCTGCTGCAGGGATTCGGTCAGGGCCTCCGGCGCGAACCGCCAGCACCAGTTTTCTTCCGGGTGCCCGGGCCGGTTCATGCGGCCTTCATTGCCGAGTTCGAGGATATCCTGCAGGGGGGTGATGCAGAGATCGGCGACACTGGTCATGGCCATATGGACAAGAGCCCGGGGCATTTCCGGGTTATCCTGACCGAGATAGGCGCAGACCGACCGACGGCTTTCATCCGACAGCGACCGCCACCAGCCGAGAGTGGTGTCGTTGTCGTGGGTGCCGGTGTAGATTACGCAGTTGCGGGTCAAATTGTGGGGCAGATAGGGGTTGTCCGGGCCTGAATCAAAGGCGAAATGGAGGATTTTCATGCCGGGGAAGGCGAAGCGGTCCCGCAGGGCCTCCACTTCCGGGGTGATGAGGCCGAGATCTTCGGCAACCAGCGGCAAATCGCCCAGTTCGGAAATCAGGGACTGAAACAATTCTTCCCCCGGTACCGGCATCCATGAGCCATTGACGGCGGTTTTTTCTTCGACGGGAATGGCCCAGCAAGCTTCAAAACCGCGAAAATGGTCGATACGCAGCAGGTCGGTCTGAATCAGGGACCAGCGCAGCCGCTCGCGCCACCAGGAAAAATTCTTTTCCGCCATCCTTTCCCAGCAATACAGCGGATTCCCCCAGCGTTGGCCGGTTTCGCTGAAATAGTCCGGCGGCACTCCCGCGACCAGGGTAGGCCGGCGCTCCTCGTCCAGATGGAAATCGTCGGGATTGCTCCACACGTCGACCGAATCGAGAGCGACAAAGATCGGCATGTCGCCGAGGATCTTGATTCCGCTGCGGTTGGCATGGTCTTTCAGGGCGAACCATTGCTCGAAGAAGGCGAACTGGGCGTAGCGGAAGACGAAAATCGGCTCGGCCAGTTCCTGGCGCCAAAAAGCCATGGCTTCCGGCTGGCGCTGGCGGATAACCTCCGGCCAGCGGGTCCAGGGCTGGGCGCCATGGTGTACCCGCAAGGCCTGAAAAAGGGTGTAGTCGTCGAGCCAGGCGGCCTGGTCGGCGCAAAAGGCGATGAACGCCTCCTGTCGCTTGGGATCGGCCCCCTGCCGGAAGCGACAGGCCCCCTTGCGCAGCAATCCTTCCTTGAGAGCCCGTACGGCTTCGTAATCGATCCATTCTCCGGACACGTTCTGGTCCTCGATATCCTCCGGTTCCAGGTCGCCCGCCTGGACAAGACCCTCAAGACAGATCAGCAGGGGATTGCCCGCAAAGGCGGAATAGGCGCTGTAGGGAGAGTTGCCGTAGCCGGCCGGACCGAGGGGCAGAATCTGCCACACCGACTGGCCGCTGGCTGCCAGGAAATCGACGAAGCGAAAGGCCTCCCGGCCCAGGCTGCCGATGCCGTGGGGCCCGGGCAGGGCGGTCGGGTGGAGAAGAATCCCACTGGAGCGTTGCAGATACATGGTACTGAACTCCTGTAACGAGGGAAATGGGGGCGAGGGGCGGAATATTTTTCATTCTGGTTATGCACTTCGGTCCAGTGAATGGCGAATCTCCGAATGCCAACTACTTCGGGGTCGGCGTCGGTATCGGGGTCGGAATCGAAAAGGTCTTATTCGACCCCGATTCCGATACCGACCCCGACCCCGATCCGATTCACTTGACCGAAGTGCATAAACACATTTTTCATTTTACCCCAATATCGCGGATTATCGGCGGGCTTTGCCGAATTAATGCGAAACGATTGCCGTGATGGGCAGAGTCAATGGCAGGCGAAATCGGGCCGGGCAAAGGAATAGGGGAATTTCATATGGTCGGTGTAGGAGCCGTCCAGAATGGCGGCGACGTCCTCGATGAACACCAGTTCTTCATTGGTCGGGATGACGAAGACCTTGACCGGCGAGTCGCCGGTGGTGATCAGGCTTTCCATGCCACCTCCCACCGCGGTCCGGTTGCGTTCCCGGTCGAGACGGATGCCCAGGCGCTCAAGCCCGTGCAGGGCCTTTTCCCGGATCAGCCAGCTGTTTTCGCCGACCCCGGCGGTAAAGACCACGGCATCGAGCCTTTCCAGGGCGGCGAAATAGCTGCCGATATATTTTTTCAGCCGGTAGGCCTCGATCTCCAGGCACAGCCGGCAGCGGCGGTCTCCCTGGTTGGCGGCGCCGAGCACGTCGCGACGATCGGTAAAGCGGCCGGTGATGCCGAAAATGCCGCTTTTCTTGTTGAGTATCCGGTCCATTTCATCGGGCGAGAGATTGTCCATCTTCATCATGAAGACGGGGATGGCCGGATCGATGTCGCCGCAGCGGGTGCCCATGACCGCCCCTTCCAGGGGGGTAAGGCCCATGCTGGTGTCGACGGACAGGCCGTTTTTGATGGCGCAGTGGGAGACGCCGTTGCCGATGTGCATGGTGATCAGATTGCAGTCCCGGGGCGCCTTGTCCAGCAGCACCGCCGCCCGTTTCGAGACGTAGAGGTGGCTGGTGCCGTGAAATCCGTAGCGGCGCACGCCCCGGTTTTCGTACCATTCGTAGGGCAGAGGGTAGATATACGCGTAGTCCGGCATGGTCTGGTGAAAGGCGGTGTCAAAGATCGCCACATTGGGGACTTCCGGCATCACCTCTCGCACCGCCTCGATGCCGGCGATATTGGGCGGATTATGCAGCGGGGCCAGATGCTGCACCTCGCGGATGGCGTCCAGAACCTCTGCGTCGATAAGCACCGAGCGGGTGAACCTCTCGCCGCCGTGCACCACACGGTGCCCGACCGCTGAAATCCGGCAGATGCTGTCGATGACCCCGCAGGGCGGCTCCTGCAGGGTGCGGATGATGAGATCGATGGCCGTCCGGTGGTCCGGGCATTCCTGCTCCTTGCGGTAGTCGG